>ODAI011490058.1_pt1 | contig 41630 bp, 30 predicted proteins | sample 1539321 | NCBI WGS metagenome assembly ODAI01 (sample SAMN02144231, study PRJEB22623) | gut metagenome | biome: sheep rumen | host: Ovis aries | place: New Zealand
ACGAAGACGCCTGCCTCTTCAAAGACATTTTGGTAGGTGATATTGTAGATGGCTTCTATAGCTACATCATTACCAGATACAGCATCCTGTATAAGTTCTTCTGTAACTTCTAGTGGCGCACCACAATTAGTACATGTGAACACACCTTCTTCATTTTCATTCCCACATTTATAACATTTCATATTCAACACTCCCCTGTTTTATGTCTACATTTTACAATAATTGTCTAATCTTTAAAAAACACGTTACTTTTTGTTGGAAAAATGACATATTTTTATTCTTAGGACTGTGAAACGGTAATAGCAATCTGTGTGCCTGATGTAATGGATGTGCCATCCTGCACGCTTTGTCGCATGACTATACCCGCTGGCATTTTGTTTGTGCTTTCTTTGCTTACGGATACTTTTAGGCCATGATCAATTAGTGATTGGATAGCTTCTGCTTCACTCATATAGAGGACATTTGGGACAACACTTTGTTGTGGGCCGGCTGATACAACAACTTCAATAGTACTACCTTTAGATATTTTAGTATTTGGTTTTGTTTCTTGTGTGAGAATTCTACCAGCAGGCATACTGTCATCGTTTTTGTATTCCGTAACATTAAGTGTTAAGCCTTTTTCTCGCATTACACCGGTTAGTGTTTTTATATTACGACCATAAAGATCAGGAGCTTTCACCTTTGTGCTACTTTCACTAATGCCTTCAGATTCCACAATCAACAATAATGATGATGTATCAAAGTCCTGTCCTTCAACTGCATTAATATTGGCAACTGTCCCTTTCTTAAAGGTATTAGAAGGTGCTTTATTAATCTTCATACGTTTGACTCCTGCATCCTTTAATTTCTTTTTAGCATCCTTTACTGACACGCCAGTTACATAAGGAAGTATGATTGTTTTGCCACCCTTAGATACAGTAAGCTCTACTTTCGTATTCTTCTTAACTACACTTCCTTGTGTCACTGACTGTTTTAGAATCATATCTTTAGGTACTGTTTTAGAGTCTTCGCGACCAGTAATGACATAGTCAAGGTCATCATCTTCTAATTGTTTTATGGCATCTTTGACATTCGTATTGATGAGATTAGGAACACGGGTCATGCCCGCTTCCAATTGTACTTCACCATTTGTATCAAGAGGGTTATGTATATAACCTTGTGATACAAGCAATGCAAATACTAATGTGGTGATAATGATAATAGGTGAAATGATTTTTAATGGTCTAGGAATAAGGCGTTCTTCTTCCTCCTTAGGACTAAAAAGCATTGTTGTAAGGGTGCTAGTTGAAAAGAGGGAATCACGAAAGTCTGATATTGAAGGATAACGATATTGGTAATTCATATTTAAGGCTCGCAAGATAGATATATCATATCTTCTAGGAATATTAAGACCTAAATCACGTAATGACATAAGTGTGTCATTCTTATCCCTTAGTCTAGCATCACTAACTTTAATACCCGACAACATTTCATACATGATTGCACCAATCTCATAAATATCATTATATGGTCCTTTTTTAACATTGTTTTTATATAATTCTATTGGTGCATAGGGTGACGATGGTATACATGGTGTTTGGGTGTCATTGATATATTGTGATTGTGACAAGCCAATAAGTGATACATGATTATTCGCATTTAAAATAATATGTTCAGGCTTTAAATCCAAATGAACAATATCCTTCTTATGCATCCCTTCTACACTATCTAGGAGTTCTTGAATAATAGACAGTGTTTCATCTATTGAAAGTGGTCCTTGTTCTAGCTTAGAAGCTAATGTTTCACCAGAAAAATAATCCATCGTTATATAGCTTGTATTATTTTCTTCAAATGTCTGATGGATTTGTGCCACACTTGAAATACCTTCTAGCCGGGCAATTATTTGTCTTTGGTTACTGAAACGAAGAAGTCCTTCTTCAAAGGCCTTCTTCTTTTCTTCACTTGGATAGACAATGAGGTTTAAGGTTTTAGGAGCACGTGTGGCATATTTTAATGGAAAATATTCCTTTATGGCCACAATTGTATTAAGCACTAAGTCATAGCCACGATAGGTTGTTTCTGTTGCACTTGTGCCAATCATTCTACCGACAAAAAATCTTCCTTGAAGAATAGTATCGGGACTTAACTCATAGGGTCTTATTGCTGGTGTATTAACATCATAGCCACAATAAGGACATTTAGTTGCATGATCATCAATTTCACGAAAACAATTCATACAATAACTCATTGTACCATCCCTCCCTATGCAATCTGTGTTACTGTGTCTGGTTTTTCTACAGTTAGTGTATTTGTAACAGCATTCTTAATAATTTTTTCATCACGAACAATTTGCTGATTGGAATCAGTTAATGGATGAATCTGCCAAGTAAAGAGATTTGGATCCTTTGCATAACGTTCATCAAACTCCTCATAAAAAGCTCGTACATAAGTTGTTTCTCCATTCTTTGTCACTTTAAAAACAGCACAAAGATTATCATTGATATAGTTTGTTATGGTTGTCTTAGAGTCATTATTCTTAACTGTTTCAGTCTGCTTCTGCTTTCTAAACCAAAGACTATGGAATTCTACCTGGGCATCATCATTCTGATAGTACTCATCTACAGCCTTAATTGCATTTATTCTAGCCTCATTAATAACAGTATCAGGAATATTACTAGCCTTTTTATAACGACCATAAAGTCCTTTAACCTTTACACTCTTAATATTATTTGTAATCTGTAAATCTAATTTCTTTGCTTCATCTTCATCATAGAGTACCTGCACATCTATCTCCTGATTATTCTTTAGATTATCACTTTGATTACAATCATACTCTAGACTATTCATAAATGAAGCTAAGTCTAAATCACTTTTGTCATATTGAATAGAATTCGAAATAGAAGCAATTGTACCACTGCCATCAACACCTTCAAATTCCACACTAATACTTTTCGCTAGATCAAACTTAGTCCTCGTTGCTTCACGTTTTAAATAAACATAAAGTCCAGCTACTGCCCCAATTGTCACAATCAACAAAACCAGTGTCGCAAATATTCTTTTTTTCATACATTTCACCCCAAGAAAAAAAGGAGAAAGAAATACTTTCTCCTTTTCATATTTCTTTACTCGTTATAATTATCCCAATCAAATTGATCCCCGACAAGAGGAATAAAGAGTAAGTCTGTTTCACCTAATGATAGAACATCTCTAGGCTGCATCATAATCTGAGATAATACTAATTGATCATTTATGTAGTAAAGTTGTTTTGATTCTCCAGCAATAGCGATAAATGATTTTGAACGTGGATCATAAATAACGACTGCATGACGATCTCTAGCGATAGATTGATCGCCTTTAATACATATATCAGAATTAGCTCCACGTCCAATAAAATTCTTACCAGCATATAATGGATAGCTTAAGCCTTTATCTGCACCTTTTGTACATACTAACCACCCTACAACATAACCACGGGCATTACCGGCAGTCTGATAGCCTGGATAAGCAATAGTAACATCCTCATTGTCCAGGGTTTCACTGATATTCTTAATTGTGTCTCTAAGTGATTCTTCTTGTTCTGGTTCTTTTTCTTCCTCAGCTACAACAGGCTCTACATGCACTTCCTCTTCCACTTCTTCAATAGCTTCAGGTTCTTCTTCAACTACTTCAACCTTTTCAGCTTCTTCATCATCAGCAAAAACAAATGCATTTTCCTGATCTTCAGCTTCTTCTTGTACGTCTTCTACAACTGGTTCTTCTTTAACTTCATCGTTAGTCGAATAATCAGTAGCTTTAGATAGTGGTGTAGTTGCATCAGAATCTGCGGGTTCATACGCTACATCATTGGCTGGATTGTAAGCAACGTTATTAGCTGGATCATAAGCTACATATCCTCTATCTAAACGTTGTGTTGCATCATTATCAACAGGTTGAGTATTTGCCTGTTTTGGCTCGTACTGGTTTACAAAAGGTTTTGGTTGAGTTGGTGCCTTAGGTTTAACTGGAAAACATAACGGACATTTTTCATATTTATCGGCATCATAATAATGTCCCTGTGGACACTGAACTAATTTCATAGAATTTCCTCCTTAAAGGCATGACTTACTACACTCATTATAACAAACTCTTTCAAGAATAGATAATAATATCTTTCATCTTCAATAAAACAATTGAACTTTATCTAATACTAATCTAGTTTTGTAACATCGACCGTCTTATTTTCAGAGCTATACAATTGTTGAATGGCGTTTTCAATATCAGCTTCAGATGCATTACTTACATCTGCACCAATTGCTAGATTAACTTCAGATGGGTGATATTCATACTCTTTCAATTTCTCTTTTGAAAGAGTATTGTTCACGTTATCAATACTGTAAAAAGTATAATAATAAGAATGTTGTGGCTCTGATTCCCAGAAGTATTGTTCTACTGCTTCAGTTTTTATAACAACACCAAGAGTATCAGAATTATCCTTCTTTACAAAATATCCACCTAAATCAGTAATAGTATAAGATTCATCATCATTCCTAAAAATACTTTGTCTCTCTTCCATACAATTTGTCTTTAATGTATCAATAACAGAAGAAGGAACATCATTTGGATTTTTAAATCTCTTAGCTAAACCTGAAACAGTAATGTCCTTAGTTGTACTAGGAAATCTCAATCTAAGTTTATTAGCCATTGGTTCACTATAATTCACAGTTACAGTCACAACATCACCATTCGACAACCCAGAATCCTGAGAATATTCATAGTCCACCGACAACATAAACAAATCAAGCTGTTCATCACTTTCATCGTATTTGATGTCATTAGTAATACCAGTAATTTCACCAGAACCATCAAAACCACTAAACGTTAATTTAATGTTTGATGTTAAATCAATTACAGTATGTGTTGACTTATCATACCAGTAGAATAGTCCACCGGCTACAGAAATAACTAAAACAACTACTAGGGCAATAATAAGTTAACTTTTCTTACGCTTTGGCTTTCCTGGCTGCATAGGTAAATCCTGGCGATTACTGTCAACAGTATAACCACACTTAGGACATGCTCCCAATTTCTCATCAAATTCATTTCCACATTTTGGACACTTCATAAACATTTTCTCCTATTTCCCATATTCGTAAAGTTCTTTTTTACACCTCTGATTATAATTATTTTTGGTTATTTTTATTCAACATGTCATTTATAACATTTTAGTTGTCAAATTTTGTAATCAGTGTTTTAGCGTTTAGCTAAAAAAAGGAGATAATCTAAGTTGGGATTGGTTCAATTGTGATGTTCTGGATGATTTTTCTTGCAGCTCTATACTCTTTAATGTCAGCAACAGGGCTAAGGACACGAACAGCGTCAAATATATTCTTGTGGCCAACTACGGCTACATCTTAGGACTGTATAGCACGAAAATCTCTTCCGAGAGGCCAAGATCAGGGACTTCTGTTTCGACAAAATCCAGAAATGTATTCTCTGTGGAAGCGTTGATCCTGGCAATACTGACTACAAATGTCCAAACGTGATAACTTCACCATCATTCCCAACAGGTGTCATTCGCGCTTCTCTCCTCCTATGCCGTAAAGAAGGCTAAAGCTGATGGCCCTGCAGTAGCTGATGACCGATAAACCGAAGTTCTGTTAGCAGTGATAAGATCATACCAGTATTTGAGTTTTTGATTTGTTTCTAGTTTTTGTAGTGTCATTTTGATTTCTCTTAGAATATTCAGAGCACTCCTAATATTCCAGGAATCATCGGACACTCCAATTATTCCTGGAATAAACGGAAAACAATGTTTATGCCTATTCTAACTCCGGAAAAGGGATATTTTCGATATACCATATTATTTGGCGCTTACTTTTGAATGGCGAAAACAATTTCTTTATATAAGTAAATATCCACCGGCTTAGCCGTTGGCTTTTCAGTTTCGGGCATAGCCCTGCTCCTACCAGTGACGCGTGAACCGCGTTTTACGTTGTGCGGCTTGACCAACTGCCCTTTCATTTATTTCTTTACTTTAATTTTCTCGACCTTGAATCCAGCAAATGGATCTTCAAAGTCCATTGCCAGCTGATCTATTTCTTTGTCTTCCACCAGCTGGTTTCTTATGTACTCTTTTATTTTCTTCGTATTCTTTCCTACTGTATCGACATAATATCCTCTACACCAGAAGGATCTGTTCCGATACTTGAATCTTTCATTTGCCCATCTTTCAAAAAATCATTTGAGAGCTTTTTCCTTTAAGATATCCCATTATTCCAGAGACAGAATACTTTGGTGGTATCTCAATCAGCATATGCACATGATCAACACATACTTCCACTTCAAGGATGTTGATGCTCTTCCATTCATATAGCTGTCTCAAAATTTGCCCAATTTCAATCCTTCGAGCATCATAAAATGCCTTTCTTCTATATTTTGGTGCGAAAACCACATGATATTTACAATTCCACTTAGTGTGTGATAAACTGTGTAAGTCATCATTATATGACATGAAAGTGTCCTCCTATTCTGTATTGCAGTTGGTAGCCGCAGTACAATTACAATATGAGGACTCTTTCTTTACCACTCCGCTAAAGCTTGAATGGACCCCCAGACAATCTGGGGGTTTTATGTTTCACAATAATAAAAGGGATTCGAAAATCCCTTATTGGTATTAGCTAATTTTTGTAACACTCTTAGCTTTGTAATATTCTAAGTCACTTAATGCTGACTCGATACCTGATTCATCTGAGACATATTCATCATCATCATTTGATAGATAACTATAATAATCATCATAATTATTAATAGTATCTTCTGAAAAACCTGAGTCAACATTTTTGACTTCATAATAGTAATATCTAGTTTCGTTAGTATTTTCACCACTAAACCAATCACTACTTACATGATCATCTTTAAATACTGAAACTAATATGTCTGAATCTGAATACTTTATGAAATATGTTCCCTGGAATGAGAAGTTATAAGAATCGCTTTCATATTCATCTTGAAGTACTTCTAGACCTTTTGTCTGCATAAATTTAACAGTTTTTGATGGGACATCAGATGCCTTAGAGAATCTGTGTATTAAGCCCTTAACAGTAAATACTTTTGATGTATTTGTAACCTTAAGCTTTAATGCCTTAGCTTTTTCTTTATCGTAAACAGCCGTTACTGTGATATGATCACCATTCTTAATACCACTATTTTTAGAATAGTCATAAGAGATACTGTTTATGAAATTCGCAATCTGCTTATCACTCTTGTCATACTTAACATCATTTGAGAGACCATCAACTCGTGCGCTACCAGAAAGACCGCTATATGACAGTTTCATATTTGCTGCTAAGTCAATCTTTGTGAAGTTCAGGAAATTATCCCATACATAATATCCACCACATGCAGCAATAACTACTGCAACAACAATTGCAATTATTCCTTTTTGCTTTTTGCTCATTGGTTTAGCTGGTTCCATCTGATAGTCTGCCTGATTATTATACTGTACATGGCTGTTTACAGCATTACCGGCCTGATTATTTTCCGGATTATAATTAATAGGTCCATAGTTAACTGTAGACATAGGTACCATATTCTTGAAAGCATCTGTTGTTACTTTAGCATATGCACCCTGGCGATACTTTCTGAAAATAACGAATAGGTAAATTGAGTAACCTAAAACAACAAACGCAAAGACGAACATCCATCTTAAACGTGAATATGCTGCAGTTCCATTTGAAGAAAGTGACATTATATCAGTCATGATACCAACTGGTATATCATCGTCAGATAATGAACCAAGCGCCAATGCTGTAAAATGTGATGCAAGATAATTAATAACGTTAATAAGCTTTACATTCATTAAAAGAATAATAGTGTAAATACCTAAGACTGCTGACTGAACTACAACCTTCATATCCTTATAACGAATATCATTAATAATTGATAGTATAAGTGCAGCAATACAACAAATAAGTACAATATAGAAGATGATAGGTAGTATTCTCATCAGCGACATCAAGCCTGACAGCATTGACATGATATTTGATTCATCGAGCATTGAAAGACCTGAAAATGACACATTCGAACCACCAATAACTCTCACAAGTAGATAGTATACAGCAATAATTCCACCGACAATCATACCAAGAATAGCAATAAATCTTCCTTCAGAAAAACGATTCAAGTAATAATCAAATTTCCCCTTTCCGGTTCTAAATACCGGTCTTCCTTGATTAGGTGCAGGTCCTTGTTGCTGCTGTTGAGCATTGCCATAGTTCCCCTGATTAGCATTCTGCTGCTGTCCTTCAGTATACTTATACTGAGGAGCAGTTGACTGTTGCTGGTTAACAGCACTCCCCGATGAGTCTTCAGTACTTTGTCCTGCCGATTCGACAACATAGCCACAATACGGGCAAATTCCTAATTCTTCATCAAATTCTTTCCCACATTTTGGACACTTCATAAACATTTCCTCCTCTAATAATTTCCCCGAATATTTCTCTTAAATTATAATGATTATGTTTAGATTTTCTTTCACTCTAAACAAAAATAATATTCTTCTGTTAATTATATCACAGTATTTTTTCTCCTACTATAATTTTCACCAACTTTAAGTAAATTAAAAATCTTTTTCTTTACAATTCCTATTATAAATTCTTATTCATTGTTTTATATATTTTGTCATTTTTAGCCCCTTTTATGTCATTTTTGGTAAGCGCCAAATAATGTGGTGTATTGAAAATATCCCTTAGCGGAGTTAGAATAGGCATAAACATTGTTTTCCGTTTATTCCAGGAATAATTGGAGTGTTCAATAATTCCTGGAATATTAGAAGTGCTCTGAATATTTTGAGAGAAATCGAAATGACACTATAAGAACTAGAAACTAATCAAAAACTCAAGTACTGGTATGATCATATCACTCCAGCAAAACAGAGGTTTATTGTGTTGATTGTCACTTTATGGCCGCAAGTACTAGCTGTTCAGCCCCTCGACTGGAGGGGCAGCTGCATCCGCTGCCGCATTCTCACTGGTAGAAACAGCCAAAGCGAATCGCCTTAATCCATGCGATTACATGGAATACCTTCTGGATGTAATGCCAAACATAGACTTCATTAACGATCCAGCCAAGTTGGATGACTTCCTGCACTAAAGCGACAACATAAGGAAAGAACTTGATACAGACGTCAAACAATAATCGCACATTACTGTTTGACATTTTTAATACACTGTTTTATTTGGCACTTACTTTGAAATGATTCATGTTGTTCTTTTTAATCTGCGTTTAATGTATCCGCTTTCATTTATGTTCATAAAAAACTAGATTACGATTAATTTCTAAAATTGAGTAAAACTCAATAATCATCAACGTAATCTAGTTCTATAAATAGTTAACCATCTTGATACTTAAATTTTAGCACGATCTCATATCTATCAAGCACATATATGTAAAACATTATACTTTATTAATCCTAAAGTTAACTTCTGTGTCCATACATTTCTTGATAGTAATTCTGATAATCACCAGAAATGATATTTTCCCACCATTCCTTATTATCTAAATACCATTGAATAGTCTTCTTAATACCATCTTCAAACTTAGTTTCAGGTAACCATCCTAATTCATTATGAATCTTTGTAGGATCAATCGCATATCTCATATCATGACCCTTTCTGTCTTCTACATGTGTAATAAGTGATTCAGGCTTTCCTAATTCCTTACAGATAATCTTAACGATTTCAATATTTGTCTTTTCGTTATGACCACCAACATTATAAACTTCACCAACTTTACCCTTATGAATGATTAAGTCAATAGCCTTACAATGATCTTCAACATATAACCAGTCACGTACATTCTTACCTTCACCATAGACTGGTAATGGTTTGTCATGTAATGCGTTGATGATCATTAATGGAATAAGCTTCTCTGGGAAGTGATATGGTCCATAGTTATTAGAACATCTAGAGATTGTAACAGGAAGGCCATATGTTCTATGATAAGCAAGCACTAATAAGTCAGCACCAGCTTTAGAAGATGAATATGGGCTTGATGTATGAATTGGTGTATTTTCTGTAAAGAATAAGTCAGGACGATCTAATGGAAGATCACCATAGACTTCATCAGTAGATACCTGATGGTATCTCTTGATGCCATATTTTCTACATGCATCCATTAATGTAGCTGTACCAATAATGTTTGTCTGTAAGAAGATCTCTGGGTTTTCAATACTTCTATCAACATGTGATTCAGCTGCAAAGTTTACAACGATATCTGGATGTTCTTCTTCAAATAGCTTATATACGCCTTCTCTATCACAGATATCTATCTTCACAAACTTAAAGTGTGGATTATCCATAACTGATGCAAGTGTAGATAGGTTACCTGCATAAGTCAACTTATCAAGACAGATAATATCATAATCAGGATGTTCTTTAAGCATATGGAATACAAAGTTAGATCCAATAAATCCAGCTCCACCAGTAACAATAATTTTCATTTCATTTCTCCTTCAACATTGCTTTTAAATGTTGGCCGTAGAGTGATTGTTGATAATACTCAATAGTTTCTTTAAACTCTTCTAAACTGATCCAACCAAATTGATAAGCTATTTCTTCCGGTGAGGAAATGTTGATGCCTTGTCTATTTTCTATTGTTTTTACGAAATTCGTAGCTGTTACTAAATCATCAATAGTTCCCGCGTCAAACCAGTTCATTGATTGTCCTAGTATCTCTACTTTAAGTTTGTGTTGTTCTAAGTATTTCTGGTTGAGTGTGGTGATTTCTAGTTCGTTACGTTGAGATGGCTGTACTTCTTTTGCGAGCTGTACAACACCTTGAGGATAAAAATAGAGTCCTGTGATAGCGTAATTGGATTGAGGATGTGATGGCTTTTCTTGTATTGATTGCACGTGGTATTGTTGATCAAATGTAACAACACCAAAATCTTCAGGATGACTTACTGAATAGGCATAAAGTAAGGCATTTCCTTCTTCGACAGTGCTGTGGCCATGTTGAAGTATCTTTGTGAGTCCATTGCCATAAAAGATATTGTCTCCAAGTATAAGTGCACAACTATCATTGCCAATAAAGTGCTCTCCAATCAATAATGCTTCAGCAATTCCACCTGGTCGTTCTTGGATGGCATATTCTATATGAATACCAAATCTTTTTCCATCTTGTAAAAGACGTTGAAAACGAGGTTTATCCTGTGGTGTGGATATTATAAGTATATCTCTTATATTTGCAAGCATGAGTACGGATAAGGGATAATATATCATTGGTTTATCATAAATAGGAAGTAGTTGTTTTGATGTAACTTCTGTTAATGGATAGAGTCTTGTCCCAGATCCTCCAGCTAATAGAATACCTTTCATATTATTGTCCTTTTTTTAAGAAGAGTCAGTGCTGCTAATGTAAAACCATCGTTGATATTCATGTTGTATAATTCTTCTTCAGTCACTTCTTTAATATCATGTATGCCTTCATAGTCATCTTTTAAGTCATAATGTTCTATTTCAGCAAAATACACATCAACAAGCGTACCACATAATCCACTATCAGCAACAACCTGTCCCAATGCTTTTGGTTCACCAACAACATCTGCATTTAATTCTTCTTTGACTTCTTTACGTACGTTATCAACTGCTTTAATACCTACTTCTCCATAACCTCTTGGGAAACACCATTGTTCTTTTCCCATACTATGACGATATTGGTGGAGTAATATGTATTTGTCTTGTTTCTTTACAATGACTACAATGGCGCCTTTTGTAACTGTGTTGATGACTCTTTCATAGGCAAATGGTTTATTTTGTTTATCTTTGACTAAGTCTACTAACATCATATGATATCGACTCTTATAAGCCATACCCATTTTCACCCCATGTTCTAAGGCATATTCTCTTAGTAGATAGCCATTTTGTAGTTCTTCTTTACTGATGAGATCTTTTCCTTTAAAGAGTTCATTATCTTTTTGATTATAGAGTTTCATGTATTCTTTGATTTCTATTGGTAGAGGTATTGATATCTTATCTTTAATATTTTCTTGTTCAACGATATTTAAAATAGATTTATATGGTTCATCATCAATGCATTTATGTTTAACACGATGGGTTGCTATAAAATAGATATCTTTGATGGCACTAAAAAGTGTTTTAAAAGCTTCTTTAATATCTAAAGATAAGAATACCAAACGATTGACTAATGGTAGATGTTTTAGACCAATTTCAATAAGCTTCATAATTTCATCACTTAATACTACGAAAACTATAACCCATATAAGATTTTTAAACACTTCCATCAAGAATGTTTGTACTAATCCTGTGTTTGATACCAAATAATCTTGAAGATTCCCTAATAAGATTTCTATGACTGTACTGAACAGTACAAATAACACACACACGAGAATTAATGCGAAAAGTGATTTCACCGCTTTCATCGTTCGTTCTTTTCGCTGATGATTGTTGTTTGTTTCATAACTATATAACTGATCTTCTTCATATTTCATATTCCGGACAACTTTTAATATACTCATGCCTATCTTCCAGTTAGGGAGATGTTTGAAATCATGAAACAAATCAATCTTATCTATTTCATCTTGTAAATAACGTTTATCCGCATTATTTCCATTATTCCAATCCTGTTTAAGTCTTCTTAGGAAATCAGCAGTGAAAGTAGGAGCATCTCCACTTACTGTTATACTTTTTAATTCTTGCGTATTGTAATGCTTTGAAACATTGTAGACACTTAATTCCTGCCGATAGTTATAACATAGATCTACAATTGCTTCTGCATATTGATAATGCTCTACTTTACCATTATATTGTTGTTCTAATAACTTCTGATGCCAAATCGTTCTACTCATTATATTAGGATTGATATCATCATTTATTGCTTTGAGTATTTTAATGGCTTCTGTCCATAATTCAACATAGTCTTTATCCGTGTTTTTCATATCATCAATGACATAGTCAAGGATAGTTCTAAAAGTAATGTCTTTATCATCTTTATCTTGTTTTAATTTCCTTGGGGGATTATAGAATTCTGGCTTTGCGCTCACATCAAGTGTGAGCTTTATAAATTGTCGAAGATGTTTTAATTGTTCAATGGCATTGTCATGATCTACTATACAAGTATCTTTACTAGCACATTTAAAAAGTTTATCAAGATCCTCATTTTGACCAGAGATATATTCATCAATTTCACTAAAATCAGAATAGATAAGACTTCTTTTCATCAAGTCTAGTAAATATTTCTGATCACTTCTTACTGGTACTGCTGAATAAAGAAATGTTTCATCAGTAGAATTGAGATTCTTTTCAATACTCTCTAGCACATATTGTGCAACGGTACGTACTGAGCCATATTGTGATATCTTGATATACCCCTGATTAAATAATTCCATTATGTATTCATACATTTGCGGATCATTAATCAGACTAAAAAAGCCTCTTGAATCAATAAGCTGGTTATATGTCAAAACAACAACATTCCCATTTCTTACAATTTCATCAAAAAGCATGTTCTGTCCAAGAATAATTTCCTCATCAGTTTTTCTCACTGAATCTAATTCAAAAAGAAATACTTGTTTATTATGCTTAGTATTGCTTTTCTGTTCCACCATCATCCTGCTCCTTTCACATAAACACAAACTTCATCTCTCAGTATATCAATCTCACTATTACTAGTAAACTCATCAGCCATGCATATCTTGTTTTGAAAGAAATGCACGATAATAGACTAAATATTATTTAGAGCAATAACCTGGATATTATTCACTATGAGTTGCTCTTGTCTGATTTCATAAATCTTTTCATTGTCTTAAGATGTTTTCTATCAACAATGAAAATATCAATAAACTCAATACACAATACAATCACAACAGATTTTATCGTATAAACAAACCAACTTATCGACGTATATGTTTGAATATCAATGAAATGAATAATAACAAGATAAGAAATAATAATAGTTATGACAGAATTCATAAAGTTCTTAATGAACTTTATTACAGGTCTATGTAGTATGTACTGACTTGTATAAATCACTAAAGATAGAAGACGATATACTACGGAAATTACTGTTCCAATTGCTACTCCTACTAATCCTAGTTTCCACACAAGAATAACTGAAATTACAATATTAAGAATTGCTTCAATATAAGCATACTTCGATGTTTCTTTGAAATGCTTTGCGATATATGTTATTTGTATGAAAGGTTCACGATAGCATTCTATTGCATAAGCAGCCATTAATATAAAACCAAACAAAGGCTGAATATAGTTTGTATCTTTGATATTATGCGTATAAATATGAACAAATGGAATAAGTAATATGGCTGTGCATGAAAAGATAACAGTACTTATTGTATATATTAAAAATACATATTGATCGAATACATCATTTAATTCATCTATATTTGATGATACATATACATTACCAATTGAAGGAAGAATGGCATTGGATACAGAATTGACAATTGTTTTTACTGAATTGGTAATCATAAAATATATAGAATATACAGAGACGTCTTTGAGATTAGATAAAAGCGATAAGACTACTACATCTGTATTGTTGTGAATAAACAACGCAAAGTTCTGCCCAAATCCATCCCATTTTTGAGCTAATGCCTCTTCATCAGGCTGTATATGATGATTTATAGGATAATGCTTTTTTACATACAGGTTATAAAGAAGAGGCTGTATGGCAAAGGCAAGTGCACTCACAAGTTTTAAAATATGGATTTCAGGATAAACTTTCAAAACAATATAAACAAGTATTAAGTTAATGATAAAGAAAGCACTTTGTGAGAAATAAACAATATAGCCTTTACGATCAGCAATTAATAAAGTTCTATAAGTAATAGAAAACATGTACTGAATAAAAAGGTTACTTGCTAGAATGATAGCTAAGCTTGCAACAAAAAGCCAACTAAAGGAAGTCTTGACTATTAGCGGATAAGCGATACTTACAGTAGCTGCATAGACAACAAAAATAATACCAAGCTTCCTAAAAAAGTGATTTGCAGCTTTTATAATACCACTCACCTTGAACATATTATTTTCTGCTAGTGGTATATAGAGCGATGACATAATAACAACACTTACGCCACCTTCAAATAGACTGATATAATTTAAAAACTGTGTTATCGATGATACCAAGCCATTTATTTCTGATCCAAATGTTGTAAGTATTAATCTTGGTAATATAAAACCTGATAGAATTGCAACAAACTGTAGAAATAATGATGAAAAGATATTGATTGTTGCTATTTTCTTGTCACTCATAGAATCCCAACTTTCTTATGCCTTACGATAAAACATAAAATAACAAAGTAATCCTGGAAGATAAAATAAGAAATACATGAATTTTGCTGGCGCTAGCATTAAACCTTTATGATCATGGCACATATAACTTGCACAACAATATTTAATCATTTCTGCACATTTCTTTTTTATTGTTTGACTATGTTGATAGTCTAACCCCTTTAAATAACGATAACCTTGTGGATTATTTTTAAGAAGTCTGGCTACATTTTGTGTATATCCATCACTTCTATAATCACATATTACACATATTTCATTCATTAAAAGCATCCTATAGTAATCATCTATTTGTAAGTACTGTACAGACTCACCGATAAACTTCTCACCAGAAAAGACATGATATGGATATTCTTTGAGAATATCAGTGCGATAGGTGAGATTGGTATCACCTTTAAATCCATATTTTTCATATAACTCAAAAAAATGAATACTCTTTTGATTTTTAGGCAAATAACTATTAGTCAATGGCTTTGATTCACTCTTTCCTCTTAATGAAATAATACCAGCTATATCATCACTTTTATGCTTATTCCAGAAATCGATAATATCTTCTATTGCTGTTCTTGTCATATAATCATCAGAATCAACACAATTGAACAACTCTGTTGATGCTTTCTCAAAGCCAAAATTCATAGCTCTCTGCTTACCACCGTTCGTTTGATAATAATAGGCAATGATGATCTTGCCATCTTGTTGCCACTGACTTACAATTTCCTTTGTATGATCCGTTGAACCATCATCAACAATGAGCCAGACAAAGTCTTTTGAAGTTTGTGCAACAAGACTTTCATAGAGTTGCGGAAGAATATACGCACGATTATATGTAGGTGTAAATATTGTGAGTGTTTTACTTTTCATATTTCTTGCTCCAAATTTTTGAATAGAAGTCTTCTAAGTTATTGGCAACAGCTTTAATATCAAAGCCAGCTTCTTTCACATAGGCACTTGTATCCGCTCTATTTTTATGAAGCATCTCTTCTATAGCTGATGCCCACTGATCATCACTAAGACTTAAATCTAGCTTTTTTATTAATCCAGCTTTAATATCTGCTTCATCTTGTATAGCATCAGATACAACACATGGTAATCCTGAAGCTTGAGCTTCTATCAAAGCAATCCCTAATCCTTCAAATAAGGAAGGAAAAAGAAAAACATCCATGGCTTGTAATTCTTCATTGATATGACTTGATAAACCTTTAAAGAAAACAAATTGACTTAATCCTAATTCTTTTACTTTCTCTTCAATTTCTTGTTCTAATTCACCTTCCCCAAAAAGCCATAATAGTGCATTTTGATGTTGCTTATGAAAACAATAAAAAACATCAATAATCTTCTTATGGTTCTTGGCTTGAGTAAATCTCCCTACATGTCCAATAATAATTGTCTTTTCATCAATATGATTACTTTTACGTACTTTATCTCTTATCTTCTTTGAAAATGTGTATTTATTACTTTCTATACCATTATTTATAACCTGAAAGCGATTAGAATACACGATCTTCTTACCATATCGATCAATACCAGCTTGCTTAGAACATGCCATGAAATAATCAGCAATGTATCTTGTTGTACATGTCAATAATGCAAATTCCATTCGCATTAATGTTATTCCAGTATCATGTGTTTTATGGCTATGTGCAATTGTAAATATATTATATTTTTTAGCTATGGAAAGATAGAGGGAAGCTGTTGATCCAATGTGACCATGCACTATTTTATATTCAGGATGTGTTTTAAAAAAATCATACCACCACTTTTTATACTCAATTATATTATAAGCTTTAAACTTTGGAGCACGATAAATCTTCCCACCTAATTGAAGTATTTCTTCTTCATAAAACATATGGTGATCTGTATGTACAACGAAATCAAATTGTATTTTATCACGATTGATATTGCGGTATACATTCATGATAAATGTTTCTGCCCCAGCACAATCCATTGTACCTATGACATGTAATATCCTCATATTCCGCCCCTATTCTATAATACTATTCATTGCTTTTTCTAATTCATCCACACATTGCTTCCATGTAAAATTTTCTATAACACGCTTATATACATTGTTGGCAGATGTTTTACGATAATTCGCATCATTGATAACGTTCTCTAAAGCTACATATACATAATGAAAATCATTGTTTTGAATAATAAGGCCATATTGAGGATTGTTGATCAGTTCCTTAGAACCTCCTCTTGCCGTAGTGATAATACAACACTTTGTAAGTGCAGCTTCAAGTACTGATGTAGAAAAGCCTTCTGAACGTGATGGTAAACAAAAGACATCTACTTTATTCAATATGTTGATAACATCTTTGTTGGATTGTCTTCCTAAATAGATAATATGATCATCATGCGCATTAAGAATATCTGATTCTAATGGCCCTTCGCCCATTAGTATAAGATAAATATGTTCATATTTCTTTCTTAGTTCTTCAAATGATTCAACGAGAACATTCACTCCTTTTTCAGGTATTAAACGTCCAGTATAAGCAATGGAAACACCATTCTCTATTGGTGATAGCTTTTCCTTTAATTCACCCGTTAGCTCACTTATATGATAGTCATCAGGATTGATGGAATTATAGAGGACGCCTTCACCTTCAATACCAAATTCTCTTAACCATTGTCTTGAGAATTCTGAAACGGCATAGTAATGCTGACAATACTTTTTACCTTTTCTTGTCATAGCTCTTTCGTATTTTCTTTCAATAAAATCAAGAAGAAAGTTGTTGAAAGTTAAATAAGCCGTACCATGTTCAATTGTAATGAAAGGAATATGATTTTCGTCCGCAAATTTCATACCAGCTAAAGATAGAAAATAGAATCTCGTATTGACTATACAAAAATCAATTTGTTCTTGTTTTAATACATCAAATAATTGTTTTGTTTGCCTATTATTTTTTAAGATAGGTAACCTACCATTCATTAACTTGAATGATGGAAAGCGATAAACTTTCATGCCTTGTTCTACACTGATATCATCTACTTCCTCACAAGCTGATGTTACAACAATGACTTGGTGTCCTCTTCTTATACATTCTTTTGCGATATTATATGTATAACGTTCAACACCTCCCATATGTGGAAGGTATTGTGCTGAGAATATGCATATTGTTTTATTCTTCATCTTTCTTGTTCCTTAGTTTTTCTTCATATTCTTTTATACTAAGTTGTTGGATGAGGTCTTTATGTTGTTCTCTTAATTTTGAAATTTTAAATGATTGATAAAAGAGAAGAATATAGAGAAAGAAGATGAATAATGAGAAAAGGAAATTGCTCATGCTCTGGAAACCTAATAAAGAAGAGATAAGCTCAGGAATTCCTGGAAAGAGACTAAATATTAATAACAGTATAGCCCAAAGAATCCATATAATCGCATCTTCAATATTAAGAGTACTTTTTTGAATTCTCCCAATGATAAAAAAGAAAGTAAAAAAGCTCGCACAAATAAAAAATAATTGTAATTGTAAATCCATTCTACTTTTCCACCTTTCTAAAAGGTTGTATGAAGAGAATAGAAATAATCATCCGGCACATATATTTCAATGCATTCATACTATTTAAATAGAATTTCCCATATTCTCTTTCATGCATATCAACCTGAACTTCTTTAATGTGTTTACCATTATTCAACATATAAACAAGGGTTATCAGGTTCTGGTGGATTATTACACTCTTGAGCATAGAGCTTTATACATGATTCATTATAAGCTCTAAATCCTGATGTAGGGTCATGTATTGTCTTATTTGTCACTAACTTTATAGCTATGCTTATTAACCTACTGCCAATCATTCGTCCATTCCACGGTTTCTTCTTTGTTTGATATCGTGATCCAATCACGATATCATATCCTTCTTCAATCCCCTTTATGAGCTCATTAATATATTTTGCCGAGTGTTGTCCATCGCCATCAAATTGTATTGCTGCCTGATAATGGTTAAGTAAAGCCCACTTAAACCCTGTTTCAACAGCACCGAAGAGTCCTAAATTCTGTAATGAATTAATATAGTGAAAATGATGATTTTCTAAAATCTCTATTGTATGATCTGTGGAACCATCATTGACAATAATATAATCAATATCAGGTTGATAACTTTTTAAATCTTCAATCGTTTTGACTATATTCCTGCTTTCATTATAAGCCGGAATGATAACAAGTGTCTTTAACATTAAATTTCTCCCTAATACATGCAATATATTCACTATTATAACACTGACCATGAAAAATACTATGATCTTATAATTACATAAAAAGGAACAAGCCACTATATAGTGCATGTTCCTTTCTTATTTTTTATTTATGAAGTTGTTACCGTAATTTCGAATGTATATGTTTTTCCATTACTTAAACCTGTAATTGTGACTTTATTGGTAACATGATCAGCTTTTTCAATCATCTTTTCACAACCACATTCTGTTCCGTTGTAAATAGCATCTACAGCATTAGCCTTTATGAAAGCAGCTGAAACTGCTGTAGCACACAAGCTATCTTTTAGCTGTACTAAGTAACCTCGCGCTACTGGTGTATGAGAATTGTAAATTCTTAAAATTTCTTTATGATCTTCGCTGCCTTCTTTAATATCATTCCAGCTTTCCATTGTATTAACGACTCTTTTACGTTCTTCATCACTGACATAGCGTGGTCTAATATAACCTCTAATATATCCATTACCAACATCTATCGTACGGTAGCTCACACTATCGCTTTTATTGCCTTCTATAACTGTATATCTTATTGCTATTCACTGCTGTGACGATACCGACATGATTTGCATAACCATCATTTGGCTGCTCACGAACATTCCAGCAATACATGATGATATCACCGCGCTTTGGCGTAATAGTGCCGTCTTCAATCCACAATTTCCCTTTCTTAATATAAATGTCACCTTGATCATTTACTGAAGCAATTCTTGTATCAAAACTTGTAAGTGGCATAGATTGATTATTTTCATCAAGCATACGTATTGTTTCTCCAACTTTTGCATTACGTGTACTTGTATATTTATCTTGCGTGAATACGATACTGTTTACTACTGTACTATTGACAACCTCATAGGTATGACCATTCATTTCAACATGACCATTATAGTCCCATGTGATTTTACCATCCTGTACATAATAATAATGTCCACTACATTCTACAGGTCCGGTATAATTCCAGTCAACCTAACCATTTGAGACTTTGTACCATAATCCACAGCCATTAACCTGTGAAAGTGTACTATAATTCCAGTCTATTTTTCGATTACGAACATCATACCAAACACCATAATATTCAACAAGATTATCATAATTCCAATCAATAGCTCCATTTTTAACATAGTACCACTCTCCATAATGAGAGACTAAACCAGAAAAGTTTCAATTAAGTATCCCATTTTCGAAACAATACCACGTGTTATGATACTCAGTTAAACCTGTAAACTGCCAATCTATTCTCCCATTTGTCACTTTATACCAGGTACCAGCTCCATTAACTTGTGAAATTGTGTTTGCATTCCAGTCAAGTTGACCATTATGAACATAGTACTATGTACCATAATACTCTACTAAATTTGCATAATGACTATCAACTTTCCCATTCTTCAGATAATACCAACCATTGGATTTTGATTCCATCAATCCAGTTGTATATTGATTAACATGACCATACCATGTCAAATGATGATTCTCTGCATAAACATCTTTACATGCGTATAAGAATCCCAACCCTTCCAACAATCAACAATATGAAAGCTCATAATCTTTTATTCTTAGCAGTAGCCATGAATACACCTCTCTAAATCAACGATTATTTAGTGTACCATACATATCACATAAACATATAAAAATTCATTTATTTTTCATTTATGACAAAAAGGTAATAACATATCCATGCTATTACCTTATGTTTACATCTGAAGGATCTTATCAATGGTATTACGAATAGTATTACCATAACCAACTTGTGTGGCCCATCCTAAGCCTTGTGGATTTTCCTTTTGTCCAAGCCACTCAACATACTCTGCACTACCTTTTGTTACATATTTGAAGCGGTTATCAATTAATGGATTTGCAAGAGTATTCACACTGGCATTTTTATCAGCATAGGCTTTCAAATGCTGAATTTGTGCACGAATGCCTAATCTCACTGTAGGGAAAGAACCACTATCAGAAGTACCATCCGTTGCACCTAGACCAGCAAAGTTATATTGACCAATCTTAACACGTCCACCATATTTCAACCAGTTCGTTTCATGAATCATCTGTGCAAATGCAACTTCCACCTTCACATTTTCAGCTTGAGCTTCTTGAACATATACTCTCACAAAATCATTCAATGATTTGACTTCTGCATCATTATTTTGATAATAATCAGGGAATGATGCTTTAGATTTAAAATAGCTGATTAACTGTGATTCTGTTGCTTGTGATGTTCCCATGATAGAATACATAGAATTATCTATCGTAGTGGTATTTCTTTGTTCATGTCCCAAAATAATGCTATATGCATCAGGATCATCTGATTCAAAGGCAATAGATGGCTGTTCGTTATTATTATTGGTGTTGTTATTTGTTTGAGTTGAGTTATCAGCTGGTGGATTAACATGAAAATATTTCATAATACCTTTAGCATCAGCTTTACCTAAATTTCTAAGTTTCTCATCACTTGATAAATATTGATTGACATCATTACTATTAGATATGAAGGCATGTTCCACAATAATGCCTAAGATATTATATTCTTTGGATTGACGAACAATACCATAATAATCAGCTAATGAATCATCAGGATAAGTATTCCCATTTTGTGAACCTCTAGTCACTGTTTTACGATTCTTTAATCCAAGCTTAGTTAATTCGGTAAGAATAGAGTCTCCTAATGCAACCCCCTGTTTATGGAGCTCTGGTTTGTAATTCTCATTAGGTATTTCAACTTCTGCGCCTGTTGCTGATGGACCAGCAGAATTAATATGAAGACTCACTAAAGCTTGAGCATTGACATTCTTTGCTAAGAGGGTGCGAGAAGGAATAGAAAGGCGTGTATCCGTCTCTCTTGTCATATGTACTTCAAAGGCACCAGTTTTCTCCAGTTCTTCTTTTACAGTCTTTGCAATCACCAATGTCATATAGCTTTCAGAATATTTTACATTATTGAATGTACTAACAGCACCAGAGTCATTACCGCCATGCCCTGCATCTAAGACAATTACAATCTTCTTATTAACAGCATGAGCTGTTAATGTTGGAATAAATAATAAGATAGATAAAACCAAAGTCATACAAATGTAAAATACAAATCTCTTATTATTCAAATTAAGGCTATTATTCATTAAAATCCTCCCTTCCTAAGCACTTATATTTTGATAATAAATCAATTCAAGAAATTATTCAATCTATAATAAATCTCAATTCTCATAAAAAAACATTTTATCTTCATCTTTTCTATTTTCAACATTTTAACTTCAAAAATATTGACTAATCAAAAATCTACTAGAAATAAAAACTTCAAACAAAATAAAAGAAACGGATGGTACCAAATAAGGCATATCCGTCTCTTTAACAAGTTTATTGCTTTATATTATAGTCGAAATCTTAAAATATAAGTCATAACTCCTATTTAAGATCAGCATATAAATCTTCCTGATAAACACCTGTTTCAATAAGTTCTCTAAAGCTATCAACAACAGTCTCTTTATCTTCCTTATAAGTGACACCAAACCACTTATCCTTTGTTTCTAAGACTTTGACACTGACCTGATGCTTTTCTAAGAGTTCACCAATATAGATTGGAATGAGGTATTCCCCTTTGAGAGGATCCTGATTGTTGTCTAAGAATTCTACAAATCCCTTTTCTAACATGCCCATGAATTCAGGCGAAAGTGCCCACATATTCATTGAACAGTAACTATTTGGATCAAGAACTCTGCCCTCGCTCTCTGCTCCTGTTGCACTCTTGGCGATATTCTTTGTTTCATGAACGTCAGTCAAATAGCCATTGCTATCAACCTCACATAAGCCTCTTGTGACAACGCCATTATCAGAAAGTGTGTTCTTGAGAATGAAGCCTGCCATCGCAAATTCAGTTGCACCATGTCCTTCTAATAAGAAGTCATGGAGCTTTACAAAGGCATCCTTGCCATAATAGTCATCAGCGTTGATGACAACGAATGGCTCGTTGATATAATCCTTTGCGGCAAGTACGGCCTGGCCTGTGCCCCAAGGCTTGCTGCGGCCTTCAGGTACACTGAAGCCTTCTGGCAAGTCATCCAATGCCTGGAAGCAATAAGCGACTTCGACATTGTTAGCCTTAGCGACTTCTTCAATACGATTACCGATTCTTTCCTTGAAGTCTTTCTCAATATCTTTTCTAATGATGAAGACAACCTTATTAAAGCCTGCTTCAATGGCATCATGGATGGAATAATCCATGATAATTTCATCATGCATACCAACTGGTTCTAACTGTTTGATGCCGCCACCAAATCTTGAGCCAATACCTGCTGCCATGATTACGAGTGATGTTTTCATAATATCTGTTTTCCTTTCAAATCTTCCAACGTTTTATATTTTCATTATTTGAAAATATTTCTTATTTCATTGTACTAGGCTTTTTTATAAGAGTAAAGGTTTTCAGGTAAATATAACTTATTAACCAAGATACCACAAGAATAACTATCACTAGGAGTAATAGACCTAGCATTCCATATTTATATGGATTGATCATAAAGACTCGCAGAATCAGTTTGACAAATATGATATGAATAAGATAGATACTAAAGGAACAATGATCTAAAGATAATAAGATTGTATGTATAAACTTTGAATGAATTTCTTTAGCGTTATTAAACAATTGGAACAGAGATACCGATAAAAGAATATTTAGTGGTGATGAATATGATAATAGGAAATCTAATTGTTGATAATTATTTGTAAATCTCATATATGAAATCAAAATAATTAATAATAAACTACAAATCAATAAGGCAATTGATTTCTTATTATCTAAATCAATCATTTTTTTTGAAATAGCGTATCCTAAGAATAAATAAACTGGATAAATAGAAGCAATATGAATGGTAAAGTTCAGCTTGATACCTGCTAACTGTGTTAAAGGTAGGATCGACATAAAGAGTAATCCTATAAATAGCAAATATTTTATGTCATCTTCTTTGCTGCTGAATACAATTTTACGATAAATTGGTAGCAACAAATACAAACCAATCAACATATAGAGGTACCATAAGGGACTCCAGCTGCTGCCTGTTAAAAATTGCGTAATAGCTAATGCAAAGCCCTGAGCAGTAATGCCTTCAGGACTAATAATCATATCAAAAATACGATAGATAAAAACAAAGAGAATGAGTGCAATCAGCACTTTCTTGATATATTTCGTAAATATTTTCTTTCTGCTCACAGCATGTTGTGGATTCAGAAGTAAGGCACCTGTTATCATAATAAAGCATGGTACAGCCCACATCATACAATTTCTTATTATATTAGAAATGATATAAGATTGTGAAGAAATGACCTTTACGTATTGCAAGCTTGCTGCATAATGCACATGAAGAATGATAATTGCGATACATGCGATAGCACGTAAATAATTAAAACCAACAATTTGATGTTGGTTTTTTGTTTCTACAGTACTCATATTAATACATTTCTCCATCGCCTACACAACCCTGGTCTGATTCAGCAGATGAATTTGAATTATTAGATTGTGTTTTTTGTGAATTAGATTGTTGAGTTGTCTGTTTCTTAACTTGTGGTTGTGATTTTGTTTGTGCTGCTTTCGCATTAGTCGCTGCTTTTGCCTGGGCTTCCTGCTTAGCTTTTGCAGCTGCTGCTTCCTTTGCCTTAGCTTCTGCTTCTGCTTTTGCTTTAGCCTCAGCTTCTGCTTTCGCTTTTGCTTCTGCTTCAGCCTTTGCCTTTGCTTCTGCTTCTGCTTTTTCTTTAGCTGCTGCTTCTTCAGCTTCTTTCTTTACTTGCTTTTCTTCATCAAGTGTATTCAATTCCTTTTTTGTACCCTTAGACTTATATGAAACGTAGTATAAGTTGCTTTCTGTGTCGAATTCAAACTTCATATTTGACATATCATCAAATGGTACATCATGAAGTTCAACATTTGACTGATCATCAAATGTAAGCTGAATGACATAACCAGGGTTTAATTCTTTATCACTATTTCCTGAAGCAGTTTTGATAGCTGCTTCAGCATTGTAATAGAAATCTCTCTTTTCTTTATTCTTGAAAACATCATTAGCTTTTAACATGTTTTCTGAATACTGATTCTGAGATAAATCCTTAATTGCAATGCCAGTAATATTCTTTCCTGTATTGTTTGTAGCAATGAAATGATAAACATATTTGCCCTTTGCTTTTGTGCCAATGAGAGCAAATTCTGTTTTCTTTTCTACCTTTTTATTTGTCGTCTTTGTTTTACTATTATCTGAACATCCTGTAATGATCAATGCTAAGAATAAGAACATTACAGATAATTTCTTTATTCTGTTTAATGCATACATAATTTTCCCTCTTTTATTAATTCAAACGTGTTCTATGGAAATTATAATATCTCCATGTTCTAGATTGGCCATATTTAAAATGGAATGCAGGTAGTCCCTTTTCATTCGTAAAGTTTGGATCATAAACCCATGTGCCATCAGCTTCATCAATTTCAACCCAGCTATGTGGTGCATCTCCACCGCCTCTATGAGGTACATAACCGACAACCTGATGTGCATCATATCCAAGTGCTCTTGCCATTTCAGTAAATGTTGCAGCCATGACATAGCAGTTTCCTCTATGCTGGTTGAAGCCAATATCAGCATACCAACGTGTTCCCATATCTGGTGAATAATTCTGACGCCAATATGTTAGTGAAGCAGACCAGTTATATGCTGCTTGTAAGTTTCTACCAATTTGATTTAATACTGCATTAGCCTGCGGGAAGAAATCATAATCAATGATACTATTATGAACTTTGTATGATTTGCCATTAATAGTTGTTTCCCCATTATAGTTCCATCTAATCTTACTATTATCAACATAGTAATATGTTCCATTATGTTCAACTGCACCACTGTCAGCCCATGTTATACGTCCATGATTCACATAGAACCATTCTCCATTATATTCAACAAGACCATTATATTGCCAATTCAAACGCCCATGATTAATGTAATACCAAGTACCATAGAAGTTTGTGAGACCTGTATAATTCCAATCAATTTTGGCATTATTAACTTGATACCAAGTACCATTACCATCAACCTGAGCTAAAGTACTACTGCTCCAATCAATTTTACCATTAGAGACATAATACCATGTGCCATAGTATTCAACTAAGTTTGAATAATTCCAATCAATACGACCGCCATTAACATAGAACCAAGTGCCATTATAGTTCACTAAATTGTGGTAACCCCAGTTTAATCGTCCATTTTCAATATAATACCAAGTACCATAGTATTCTGTTAAGCCTGTATAATTCCAATCTAGTTTGCCATCCGTAACTTTGTACCATGTACCACCACCATCTACTTGAGAAAGTGTGCTGTAGTTCCAATCAATCTGGCCGTTATGGACATAATACCAAGTACCATAATACTCAACTAAATTACTATAATCCCAATCTAGGCGTCCACTTATGATATAATACCAAGTTCCATAGAAATTCGTTAACCCTGTATAATCCCAGTCAACACGTCCTCCAGTTACTTTATACCAAGTGCCTTCTCCATTAACCTGAGCCAAAGTATCCGCATCCCAGTCAATCTTACCATTAACTACATAATACCAAGTGCCTTGATCTAGAACTAAATTTGTATAATCTAAGTCAACTTTACCATTTTTAAAGTAGTACCATGTCTCATCTTCATCTTCAGCAAACCCAGTAAAGCTACTATCTACTTTACCATTATTGATATAATAGATATCTTCGCCATCTTTAAAAATACCCTTATAATCTTTGTTGATTTCACCATTTTCAAAGTAATAGAGTTCATTATTAATCTTTTCTAGGCCAACTTTGTCTTGATCAGCTCCCCAAATAGCATAGAGCTTTGTCAATTGACCAAGGTTATTTAAAAAGTCATCAGAATTGATATCTTCTGCTGAATAGACTTTACTATTAACATTTCGATACGACCAACCAATAATCTTTTTCGTACCATTTGTAAAATTTATTTGATCAAAGCCAATCTTATCACCATCAGTGACATTTAATTTTTCGTATTCACTATCACTTGCGTTCTGATTACGATAGAGCTGAACAACTTTTTGAACATTGCTGTTAGATTCATCAATTGCTTGTAAATGATTGATGACATATTGTGCTATCTCATTCTGTCCCTTTTCATTTGGATGAATTCCATCTGAGAAGAAATAACTTTCATCTCCAAGTCTTAATGAATACTGGATATTTGTGATATAGTAAATATTATTTTCCCTTGCAGCTTCTTGATATGATGGTAATACAACATTTTCTATACGTTGCTGAATTGTAGCGTCTTTGTTGTTTGCAGCAACCATGCCAATGGAAATCTTGGCATTTGGAAATAAAGCCTTAGCCTTATTCACAAAATTCGTAATACCTTCTTTTATTTTTGTTGAATTATATACATTATCATTGTAACCACTAACGACAACAATATTTTTAATACCTTCTTTGTTTTCAAGTTTCTCAGTTTTTTCAGTTAATAAATCAGTAAAACTCTCACCACTTGTAAAGCCTATCCCACCTTTACCAATAGTCATGTACTGCTTATTAAAATTTTCTGATACTAAATGTGACCATGAATTTGGAACATATTCATGCGTATCAGGATTCCAGCCCATACCATAAGAATCACCTAAAAGTATTCCTTGAAGATTTTGTTCCTTATCATTTTCAACACGCGTAACATTAGTTTTGTCTTCCGCAAAGATCTTATTACTAAAACATGCAAAACACAATAAACTCATGAAAAGCATAATCACCAAATATATACTTTTCTTTCTAATTCTTTCACTCATTGTCTCTATTCCCCACTTAAATAAATCCCTACGCAACTACTTTAGCATTTCTAATTGTATATGTTTTTCCTTGACTATTAACATCTCCGTTATAGCCCCAGTCAATTTTACCATTATGAACATAGAACAATGTTCCATTATATTTTGTAACAGTAGAATAATTCCAATCAATGCTACCATTTTTTACATAGAACCATTCGTTGTTATAATACACTAGACCATTATAGTTCCAGTTTAATCTACCTTGATCGATATAATACCAAGTTCCATAGAACTGCGTTAATCCAGTATAATTCCAATTGATAGAACTATTATTGACTTGATACCAAACGCCAACATCATTAACCTGCGCTAATGTGTTATCTCCCCATCTGATCTTACTATCACGTACATAATACCAAGTACCATTATACATATTTAAATTTGTATACTTCCAATTGATAGCACCATTGATGACATAGTACCAATCCCCATTGTAATTCACAAGCTTATTAGCATTCCAGTCTAGTTGCCCATGATCCAAATAATACCATGTATCATAGAATTTAAATAAACCTTTGTAATTCCAATCAAGTTTACCATTTGTTACTTTATACCAGATTCCGCCACCATCAACTTGTGATAATGTGTTATATCCCCAATCAATTTTACCATTACGGACATAGAACCACTGTCCATTATAATTCACTAAATTACTATAATTCCAATCAATCAAGCCATGATGTACATAGAACCATTCATTATTAAAATAAATTAATCCACTATAATTCCAATTAATATTACCATTTGTCAAGTAATACCAATTACCATCCTTAGCCTGAACTAAACCATTAGTAGATGAATTAACATTTGAATTCCATGCAATATCTAGATTCGTATAGCAATAATTCATATCAACTCTAGTACTGATTCCATTAACCTGCCCATTTGAAGTATATTGCCACAAATCATACTTGAAGCCTCTTTGATATAGTGGTTCACTTTCAGTTTGGTTAAATGGACCTCTCGCATCAGCATTTCCATCATTATTGTAATATCTTGCAATCCAATGAGAGAATCTATTTTCTTTCGAGAAGCTTGTGAGTTTATTTCTAAACCAGCTATAGTTCGCATAAACACCAGCTTGATATCCCGCATCAGCAATAGCTGTACAATATCTTGTCGCAAATTCAGAAATTGTTGCTTCACTAAAATCCTCTTGCTTAGTATCTTCAAGATCATAATAAATTGGATATGTTGGTTTATGAGATTCTACTAAACGTAATGTATGTGCTATCTCACTATCAACATCGCTTATACTTGTTGCATAGGAATAAAGATATACTCCGTAAGGAATGTTGTTAGCTTCACATCCCTGAATATATTCTTCCCACTTCTTATCGTCTTGGCTAGTGTGATCCTTTCCATATCCACAACGTATTATCGCAAACTTAATATTCGCAGCTTTAACCTTTGCCCAGTCTATTTTGCCATTATGATAACTAACATCAATACCATCAACAGGTTGTACCTGGCTTTCTAGTTTGATGACATCGTCTTCAGATTTGATATTAGCTACTTTCATATTATCAACATTGTAAGTATCTAGTTTAGAATTGAGCTTGATTGCTCCTGTTTCCTTGCTAATAACGTCTAAAGCACTACTGATATGTTGTCCATTAATATATCGATAACTATTTTCAACACCCTTTTCTTCTGATGCCTTTAACGCCTCTTTTGTTTCCATTTTTTGATAGTCTAGAGACTTTATAACATTATCTAGTACTTTTTTCGTTCCAGATAAAGATTTCGAATCCTTCTTATCTAACTTATTGATAGACTGTTTAAGTTGATTAGCTTGTGATTCAAGATCATTTTTTGTTGAATTACTTGCATCATCTGAATGTAATACATCAACAGCTACTTTAGCAGTATTATAACCAATATCTTCAATGGCTGAAGCTTCATTCTTAGCTGTGTTTTCAGCATTAATACTGCTCATGTTAGCACCCAATAATAACATTGGAACCAACAAAATATACCCTATTTTCTTTTTCGTATTTTTCAATTCCATTCCTCCCTCACATCATGCACATTCTAAAAAAAATCAAAACAATGTCAAACTGATTTTATCATGACTTAACAGTCAAAAATAGAGTTTTTTGTACATATAAAATGTAAGGATAAAAGGCAAATACATTATTCAAAAATAATAGGGAGCTTCTCTCAGTTGTGTATTAATTTCAGTTCGAGAAATCAACGCAATAGCAAATAATAAATTAATCCGGAAATACGTGATATTCAACATTCCTGAGAGTTGTTCCTAATCAGATATTCAAATTTTTATTGTTTTTTCTTAATTTTTCTTCTGTATGTAATCGCTTGCATTAATATGTAATTTCTTTTAAGATTATTTATTAGAAGGAGAAATTATTATATGAAAACTTTTAAAAGAAAACTTATCACAATGCTCATTGCACTCGCAATGACAACCGGGATGATTTCAATGATTTCATCCAGAGTATCAGCCAAGGATTACGTGGTTGATTCTGTACCAGAAAGCGAAAAGAGTTATTGGCCAAGTGACTTGGTTAATAATTATCACCCAGAGAACTATGTTCTTGGTGACGACGGAGAATTAAAAGAGAATTATGAAATTGATGGAGAAAAGTATTCTGATCCTGTCTATGGATTCATTTATAAAGCTTCATCAAATCCTAATGAAAAAGGAAAATGGGTATTCTATTCAGGTGGTTATTTTTTAGATGATACTGATATAGGTGAAGTTTATTATACGAATTCTGATGATGATGATATTGTTCAATATTCTAGCTTCTACTATGAAAATGGTATTTTAAAACTTGATTACAACGGTTTCTTTTCAAATGGTTATAATATTTATCGTCTTATAAATGGTAAAGTTGATGATAATTTTACACAGGATGCTGAATATGAAGGAAAAAATTATTTCTTTATTAATGGTCGTGCATTTACAGATTTCACCGGTGTAGAAACAGATAAGAATGATAAAGCTTACTATCTAGTTGATAGTCAACTACAAAGATCATTTACTGGTATTCATGATGGATGGTATCTTCAAAATGGAACTACCGTACCAACTCTTACTGATCTTGTTTACGTCAATGGACAATGGTACTATGTCGAAGATGGTTATTTGATGGATGAATACGAAGGATTGGTTCCACATGCAGGTAGTTGGTATTACGTTAGAAATGATGTTGTAGACTGGGGTTATACTAACTTGGTTGAATACTACGGTACATGGTATTATGTCCGCAATGGTGAAATCGACTGGAATTATAACAGCATCTCACAGGTTGATAATAATGGCGTTTGGTATAAGGTAACAAACGGAAGAGTCGACTGGGGCTACACTGGGCTTGTACAATACAATGGTGACTGGTACTACATAAATAACGGTAGACTAGATTGGGCTTACACAGGTCTTACTCAGTATTACGGCACTTGGTACTATGTTGAAAATGGAAAGTTAAACTGGAACTATACTGGTCTTACTCAGTATTATGGTACTTGGTACTATGTTGAGCATGGCGTATTGAACTGGGGCTATCACAACTTAGTTTACTATAACGGCACTTGGTTCTATGTAGATGGTGGACGAATCGACTGGAATTATCACAACTTAGTTTATTATTACGGTACTTGGTATTATGTTGATAACGCTAAAATAGATTGGAACTATTATGGTCTCACACAGTATTACGGTACTTGGTACTATATCGAAAACGGCAAGTTAAACTGGAACTATACAGGTTATACAAAATATGACAATAACTGGTATTATGTCAGAAATGGTCGTCTATAAAGAAGACTATCACACTTCACAATTTAGCATTTCTTAACTATTAATAGTTTAAACAATTAATTAGGTTGTTCATTCGAATGAACATCCGGCGCTCTTAAATAGTGTAGGGTTTTGATTATTTTGACTGCAACGTAGTCTAGGGTGTTCTTTACCCTATAAAACAACGTAGCCCATGAGTTAAGGGGCGGAAATGATGACAGTGGCATCATCCGCCCCTTTTATTATGGACGGTATGCAGTGATTTGAATGAAAACGGTCGGCAGACTGATGATCTTTGCCGCAGGCTGGGCTAGAGAAGAGTCAGGCCTTGGCGTGATCTGCTCTTGCGGGAAGCAGAAATGCCAATGCCTTTTATTGTTACGACTAAATTAATCTGCGGTTTCCGTTTGCGTGAATAGGGATGAAAGAAAAAGCGCCTCAGCAGTAAAGAAAGCTGCCATGTCATTGTCTCCTGCCTCAGACATGACAGTTTCCGTCCTTTCACGCTATTCTGTTCTTGGTTCTTCTTTTCTTATCCGGGTGTCTGTCTTTCATTTTTATACGATGATTCCTTCATAATTTTTGATATCTTTATACCACAGAAAGGGCATGTTTCATATAAAAACAGCCTTCTTTTTGGCGCTTTTCTCGGCTTTCCGGGGAATGAATTCTGACTCGTAGGCCATCCCTTCCACCTGCCTTTCGAGCTGGTTCCTGTCTATTTCCACAACATTGCTTATCTCATGCTCCTTTATCTTGAAATACCCCTTTGCAAGCTTCCTGCTGATGAGCCAGAACCCGCTGTAGTCGTAGTAAAACATCTTGACCTGTGTGCATGAGCGGTTGGTGAATATGAACAGACTGTGGTCCATGACATCCATGTCAAAGGATCCGTTGACCAGAAGCGTCAGGCCGTTCATCTGCTTGCGCATATCCTGATGCCTTTTCCGATACATAGATGCGCTTGATTTCCTTGGTGTCGATGATCATAACGCCTTCACAATCCTTCTCAGCATCTCCTCGCTGCAGGATATCTCATGACCGTCAATCATGAATGTGAGTTCCTCATCAGGCTGGCCGACCAGGGCTGCGGGTACAAAAAGCGGCTGGCTGTCTATGCCGTTATCAGAATTGCATTCAGAAAACCTTGTCCTGTTTTTGTAGAAGAGGCATTCGGATATGCCGTTCTCATGGCAGTATCTCCTGATGGAGAAGCCACTTTCCTTCTAATCCTCTAAGATTGCTGCCCAGTTGTAACGTTTGCGGTTGTTTGATGTTAATCTGTATAGCTCCATGTGTCCTTACCTCCATGACAGTATAATACTTGGCAGGGACTCCTATTAATAGATTAAAATTTTATTACGCTTACATTATATTACGCTTACAACCCAAACGAGTATTTAAAGCAACGTTTAAAAGGATTCCCCATCTTATAGGAGAATCCTTTTATAAGTTGAAATTTCTCAGATAAACGAATTAGAAATTAGTTATAAATACAAACCTTTGTTCCTCTAGGAACATTATCATAAATCCATTTAGCATGATCAACAGATAGACGAACACATCCATGAGATGCGGAAACACCCATTGCACCATCTAATACATGAATTGGTGTGCTTGATCTATCATAAATAATAGAGTGGAATAAATAATTACCACTAATCTGTGAGAAATACCAACATCTGCCTCTTGTGCCAGTGTCAAAGTATTTACCTTTAGATCCAATTGTATAAACACCAGTAATAGTAGGTGTGCTTGGTTTACCTACTACACAAGACCATTTAGCCCAATTGTTCCAATTTCCTTGTGATCCATTGTAAATGCCAACTGTATGTGTGTTTCTATCAACCAAGATTAAGAAAGGTGTATTACTTGCAAATGACTGTGCTTTAGCATCCATACCATCTTTAATAACCGGCATTGCAACAACACCATTTATAACTCTGTATGTATGACCTGCATAATTAGCATTACCATTATAACCCCAGTTAATCTTACTATTCTCAACATAGTAGAATTGACCATTATATGGAACTACAAGTGTGTCTGCCCATGTAATTCTACCTGAATTCACATAGAACCATTCGTTATTATAATAAACTAAACCACTGTGATTCCAATTAAGTCTACCATTTTCAATAAAATACCATGTGCCATAATAATTGATTAAACCATTATAGTTCCAGTCAACACGGCCGTTCGTTACTTTATACCAAGTACCACCACCGTTTATTTGAGCTAGTGAATTGTAGTTCCAATCTATCTTTGCATTGTCAACATAATACCAAGTACCATAATAATAAACTAAATTATGATAATTCCAATCAATTTGACCATTAGAAACATAGAACCAAGTATTGTTGTAAAGAACTAGGTTGCTGTAATTCCAGTTTAATCTTCCACCTTCAATGTAATACCATGTACCATAGAAGTTTGTCAAACCTGTATAGTTCCAATTGAGCTTACCATTTGTAACTTTATACCAAGTTCCTTCTCCATTAACTTGAGCAAGTGTATCTACAGTCCAATCTATTCTACCATTAGAGACATAAAACCATGTTCCATTATACTCAACTAAATTTGAATAATTCCAGTCAAGGCGACCTCCTCCAATATAGTACCATGTACCATAAAAGTATGATAAGCCAGTATAATTCCAGTCAAGCTTACCATTTGTAACCTTGTACCAAACGCCGTTTCCATCAACTTGAGCAAGTGTATCTTTATCCCAATCTATTCTACCATCGGAAACATAGAACCACGTATTGTTATAGAGAACTAAGTTGTTGTAATTCCAGTTTAATCTTCCACCTTCAATGTAATACCATGTGCCATAGAAGTTTGTAAGACCTGTGTAACTCCAGTCAACTTTTCCCTTCGTAACTTTGTACCATGTTCCTTCTCCATTGACTTGAGCAAGTGTATCAGCAGAATCATCTACCTTGCCATTTTTCACATAATACCAAGTATCATTATACAAGACGAGATTGCTATACGTATCATCAGACTTACCGTTATTGAGATAATATAAAGTATCTTTGAATTCAACTAAGCCATTATAGCTATCATCAACTTTACCTTTAGAAATAAGATACAACTCTTTTTTATATTCGATAACTCCAGAAAAACTTTCGTCAATTTTTCCATCTTTATAATAATATAAGTTTCCGTTGATCTCATTTAAGCCATCAACAACTTCAGCTGTTCTTTTGCCATTTACTATTTGATAATACTTTCCATTGTATTCTTGAACGCCAGAATAGGTAAAATCAATATGACCACCATTTACATAATAATAATTATCATCTGTAGTATTTATGAGTCCAGTAAACGTTGAATCAACTACACCGTCCTTATAATAATACCATGTTCCGTTACCATCATAATAAATGCTTGCTTGTTCACTTGGTTTATACACTAAACCATTTATCTTATTTTGTGATAAGTCCACAAGATAAGTTTTACCATTTTCTTCAATAGTAGTTGTATTTCTCTGATCAATAGCAATCAGATCTTCAGGTATGTTTGAAGTATCATTTACTAATGCTGAGTATTGCTTACCATTAATTGAAATGCTTTCTTCTGCGAATACCTGATTATTTATCATCACTGATAGCCCCATTACTGCTATGAAAGTGATAATAAAAGATATGATTATCCCTTTAGCTCTCATATTAGCTATTCCCCCTTTACTTCTTATTATACATCTTTAATAGAACTAAACGCAAATTTTTGCAAAAATGTTCGTAGTCGAAATTACAACTTATTGAATTTTCAATATATAATCTTAAATACAAAATATCTAGAATTATATATGAAAAGGTAATGACAAATCCTCATTCATCATTACCTACATATTGCAGTATGTTATCGCTTCATTATTTTTTGATTTTACCAATAATATATATGATGATAACAAGAATTACACCAATTACAAATCCCAAACCAGTATACTTTATAAATGTCTTCTTGTTATTAGTTGGTTTATAAGTTTTCTTATATTTTAAGTTAAGAACATCGACATTTTCAGCATGATAACGTTTTGTCATTAAATCAGTGTATTCATCAATCGCATATTTTAAAACTTTTTTACTTTTTTCTTTAGATTTCATTCTAACTTGAATATGAATTACTTTGGCATTATCTTCTTTAGTAACATCCAAGCTCTTCATAATTTCTTTTGTTGTTAGTGATTTATCCTTTGCATGAATACTTTTCGCAAATGTATTCCCGTTTATGATAACAACACTTTCATTTACGATCTGGTAATCATAATTATTATCTCTAATACTCTGGCTAGGAACAATTAGTAAAGTTGCTGTAGATTCATGTTCTTCTTTATTACTTTTCTCGAATTTCACAAATCCAACACATGCAAAAATAAGTGTCACTAAGGCTACAATCCAAATCTTTTTCAATAAATATTTAATCAATTCCATAGGACTTACTTCAAAAATATCTTTATTACTCATAAATTTCCTCACTAAACTTTTTCAATACAAATAGGTTTATTCGCCCATACTTTTACTTTTTCGAAATCAAAATAAAATACTTTCACAAAAATGACAATGATCATTAACTTGATAAAAGGTGCATCGAATACTGTTTCATAGAAACGTGCAGAAAAAGTACTCATTATCAAATCATTGAACAAATAGGCATAAGCAAATAGTCTCAGGCTAAATCTACCTATGATCTTTGAATTTTGAATCTTCTTATATGTTCCAATATAGTACCACGCAATGATGGCCGTCAAGATTAAAACCCCAATGTAACCAAAATCATAGATATATTTATAATACATTGTATAAACGTTACCAATTTCAATACCGTTGCTGCTATATGTAAAAGCATCAATTGTTCCATGCACCAATTGCGGCATATGAAGAATCTTTGCAATATAGGTATATAAAGTTCTAAATGTTTGTTCTCCGAGTATACTTGCATATCCTCCAAATAATCTCGGTGTATTATTCATAATCCAAGTATCAAGATTGACAATTGGTGCACCAGCATAAATAAACAAGTAAGATCCTAAATTACCTATCTTATCTGAGCGTCCCATTGCAAACAACATAATAATAAATAGTAATACTACACCTATACCTAGCCCCAAAACTTTAATAAGATTTTTTCGATTATCTATTTTAATTTTTCCTGCTTTATATGACAAAATGTAATAAATTACAAAAGCCATTGTAATAACTCTAAATAAAGGACTTCGTGAACCATTGAGTATAATTAATACGCAAAGCAGTAATACACTGATCACATGCAATACATTAATCTTTCTATCAATCACATAATTATGAACCATTACATATAAAACAATATAACTTCCTGCTGTGGAAATTGGATTCCCTATTCGATATAACAAAGGCACCCCAACATTGAGTTTCTCAAATGTGGGAATCCAGAATTTCGTCATCGTATCAAATAGAGAAATCATTTCAGATAATGATCGACTTGCCTTATCATATGAAAGTGAAATATCAGTTAAGTAAATAATAAAAGAAAATATTGTAATAACCTGGATAACAATCAGTGTAAAAACAATAGCATTGGGAATGCTAATTTTGCTTAATGTACTGTCCGTTTCTATAATTGTACTAGAAGTAGTCTTATTATCTCTAACTGTGAAAAAAGAAAATATTCCTAATCCAATTGTAATTACGAGAACAGTAGGTAAATGAAGAGTTATTGCAAAATGTTTTTTATTTATCACACACATGAATGTATAAATAAAAAACATAAAGCTAAAAATAAATGACGGGTGAAGCAAATCCTTTTTAACTAATTTGTAGTTAAAAAGAGTGAATACTAACGTTACAATTAATAACAAATAAAGCATAATTTCCCCTTAACAGTTAACAATATCTTCGGCTTTTTCAACTGCCGATTTCGCATAACATCCCTCTTTTAGTTTTTGTGAGATATTAGCAACATTCTCACAAAGCTTATAGTACTGTTTTTCATCCATCTCGTCAAATATAGATTTCAATTCCTTTAATGAATCAACTACAATTCCTAAATGATTTTCTTCTACAAATTTTGCTTCTGCCGCATCCTTCCAAATAACAACAGGAATTCCTGAAGATAAATATAATGATAATTTATGAGGATTATTATATTTAAGATATTGACCTGATTCTCCCTGACATCCATCAATACTTGTACCATCCCAAACTAAACCAAACCCTTTATTTAAATGATTAGGTATATCATTAGGAGGGAATGATCCATAATAAGTTATGAGATCGTTATTTGACATTTCTTCATTGAAATTTGGTCCAAAGAGATTAACCTTTACTCCTATCTCTCCTAGTTCGCCAATATAACCACATTTTGTTGTGTCTAGATTACCAGCTACAGTAATACTTTTCTCAAATGAAATCTGTTTATCTTTGTTATCATGATCATCTAAATAATCAAATATGTGTAAATTGATGAGCTTTTCTCTTGGGACACCAACCTCTTCAAAATAAGCTAACATTTTTTCATTATGAACAATAAAGGCATCGCCAATATCCAACATAAATTGAAACTCATTTTTATAATATTCGTTATATCTAAAAGCTCTTAACTTCTCAACATCATGCACAACGCAAATATACTTAACATGCTTTTCAGATTTCAATTTTTGTAAAATCCTATCTCTTGTTAACTGATTATGATGAAATGGATGTTGCAATAAGACAATAGAATTATTTTCAATCTTATTATAAGCAGCCTGAAAATCTTTACGCCATGTGATTTGTCGTTGTGCCTTAGCTAGAACGCCTTCTTTCTGACTAATTTGTCGGACAATAACCTTTTCATATCCCAACTTTTCAGCAATTACTGAGATATCTCCATTTGCTTTTGTACCTGCATGGTAGCCACCATCTAGCGTTTCAAAAATTTGATACTTTTTCATTTCATAATCTCCTTAAAATAACTCTTGCAAGATTTTTGCTTCATTATTGATATCAAAATGCTGTTGCTCAAAATGATCTATATCAACATATTTTGAAGTTTTACTGTAAAGATCTATTTGATTAACCCAAGAATCAATTGCTTGATCAGTTATCGGAAGCATGACAACATTATTATTTACTTTAGATGCCTTTGATATTTTTTCAGATATCACACATGGTAATCCATTTGCTTGTGCTTCCAATAAAGCAATACTTAAGCCTTCAAAACGTGAAGGAAACGCAAATATATCCATAGCTTGTAAATAATCATTCATATTATTGACTAAGCCCTGAAATATTACTCTATCTTCTAAATGCTTCTGACTGACAAGATTTTTGAGTTTTTCCTCATCATCGCCTTGTCCAATTAATAAAAGTTTATATTTCCCTGGAAATTTTTTATTAAGTCTATCAAACACGTTAATTAGATATTCTTGATTCTTTTGATAATGTAAACGTCCATCATGACCAATTAATACTTCATCATCTTGAATACCAATTTTATTTCGATATTCTTTTCGTATGTTATTATCAGGTGCAAATTGATTTAAATCTATTGCATTATAAATAAGACGGTAATTTGGTAATTCATCTTTTTCTTTTCCAAAAAACCATTTATTTGCTTCTTCACTACATGTCCAATAATCAGTAGCATACTTTGCTAGTTCTTTTCTATGTAGCTTATGAAGCGTGCTTCTTAAGAAGCTATCTCCACCATTTGCAGCATTATGACAATGAATAATGCGCTTCTTTATACCATACTTCTTTGCATACTTTAAGTAGTCAATATTTGCTAATGAACAAGTATTAAACCATAATGCACAGTATTTAGAGGCGTTCTTGTCAAAAAATTCCACTAAATCATTCTTATATTTTCTAGGATTCACTGAACGTGCTGTTATTCTATGAATAATACCACCCATACTCTCAATTTCATCTGAATATGCGACAATTTCAGTATTACATAAAAATTCAAATTGTACTTTTGTTCGATCGATATGACGATAGTAATTCATAATTACACTTTCCATACCACCTGGATTTTCCGTCATACCAAAAACTAATACTTTTTTCATTAGTCATTAACCTCACTTCTTTTTTTGAACTGTTTATGTCTAAATAATACAACTAAATTCAATAGAAAATACATATGATGCTTAGCAAAAAATAAAGGAATAGCTCTTGTCATTGATAAACTACGATAATTTGGATGTTTTAAAGCATCATTAAACACATCATTTTTGCATAGCTCTTTGAATGCTTTTTTGTTCTCGCTATAACTTTTTCCATTATATGGTGAAAATGAATAGTTTACGGCAATAATCAACAAATGATTATTAACAAAGGTACTGAATTCATTTTTAAACTGGTCTGTTGTGTCCGTTTCTCTCATGTCCTCTAATATCGCTTCCATTGATTTTAAATATAATTTATCTAAATCTGGCTTATATTTACGCACAGCTGAGCTTGGATTAAACCAATAATGATAAAGAATTACTGGTGTATAATTGATCTTCTTCGCATGCATTGCAACCCTAAACATCATTTCAGCATCTTCCGCAAATGATAATTCGGCATTAAAATACAACTTATTGCTTTTAAGTAAACTTGTACGAATAATTTTTCCCCATACAAAGCCAACACCTTTTTCAGGGATCAATGTATCTTTGATAAAAGAAACCTTGTTCTCTTCTTCAAAATTTTCTTCATTATTCAAGTAAAAATATTCTTCATTAGTATTGAGGTAATCTCTACTATATGCACCCATCACTATATCCAATTCATTATTTTTTGCTTTTTCATACAGTTTCAGTAATGCTTCATCCTCATAATTATCATCTGCATCTAAAAACGCTATATAATCACCATTTGCATAATCGATGCCAAGATTACGTGCATTAGAAACACCTTTTTTGGAATGAATAACATGTACATTTGTGCTACTTGTTGCAATTTCTTCTGCAACAGCAGTTGTAGAATCAGTTGAACCATTTTCTACAATGATTATTTCTAAAGATTCTTTTCCTAAAAGATTTTCAATAGATTTTTTTAGTGTTCTTTCTGCGTTATAAGCAGGTACAATAATAGAAAGCATATCCTACCTCTCAATACTATTTTTTTATTCTTTCAATTAACTGATTAAAGATTTCAGTTGTTAATTGCTCTTTCAAAGCTAATAATATTATGCCATATATACCAAAAAATAATACAGCTGAAATAACAAGTGTAATGAACACACCAAATCCAAACTCTACAGTCCAAAAAGATATAAATGAACTAACAATAACCGCTATGATTATCTTATAATATTTAATTTCTCTAAATAAACCTGGTACTTCACGCACAGCAACAAAATATTGGACAACTAAAACAACAAATTCTGCTGCTAAAGTTCCAATAGAAGCACCTGAAGAAGCAAGCGAAGGTATCAATAGCCAGTTAATGACTAAATCGACAATTGCACCAGCAATAGTTGAAAGAAGAACTATCTTCTCATAACCTAATGGTACAGGAATTTGAATACCTGTTATATTTGAAATACCAATAAACAATAATGTGGGCATTATCGATTGCATTGG
>ODAI010155610.1_pt1 | contig 41627 bp, 49 predicted proteins | sample 1539321 | NCBI WGS metagenome assembly ODAI01 (sample SAMN02144231, study PRJEB22623) | gut metagenome | biome: sheep rumen | host: Ovis aries | place: New Zealand
AACCAAACTTTTCAAGGCTGTTCTTCCCTTGAAAAAATAATTATCCCCGATACCTGTGAAAAGATCAAAATAGGCAGAAACGCTTTTGAAAATACAAATATAAAACAACTTGAAATAAACAGCAATTGTGTAATAGATGTTGATGCTTTTTCAAGCTGTCCTCTGGAATCTGTAATTATCAACAGCGATAATGCAGAAATAAAATTAGATGCTTTTGCGGACTGCGAAAATCTCAGGGAGTTAAAATTATCAAAAGGCTGTAACTTTTCGCAAAACACTTTTTCAGACTGTACCGCACTCGAAAACATCAATATTGACATATCCGAAAGCATTACAGGCAGTGCATTCAACGGCTGTACAAACCTCACATCTATAAATGGGGAGCAGGTTTTTGATGAAAATACAGGCGACTTTATACCTGAATACAGGGATTTCATCATGAATAATTTCAATCTTGCTGATGATATAGGCTTCATCAATCAGTATGTAAAATCGCAGGTCAAAAAAATTGTCGCTGAAAATATCACCCCTAATATGAACGATATGCAGAAAGTTAAAGTTTTGCATGACTGGGTATGCAATCATACTTCATACAGTCCGGCAGGTCAGGAATCCCATAATGATGCAGCGATTCTGATGAATGACACTACTGTATGTGAGGGATATTCAAGGCTCTGTAACTTGCTTTATCATGAAGCAGGGATTGAAACTTACTATGTAACAGGTGTGAATCACGCATGGAATATCATAAACATTGACGGTCATTATTTCCATGTGGATTCTACATGGGACGACAGCAATGACGAAATAAGTTATAAATGGTTCTGCAAATCCGATTTAGAAATGAAAAATGCAGGCGGTTATCATGCATCATGGAAAGTTGCAGTTATATCTTCTCTGCATGACTTTCAGGAAAATATATCTCCCGAATGTAATTACCAAATGGGTGATATGAACATGGACGGAGAACTAAATATTTCAGATGCTGTAAAGCTTGAAAAATATCTTCTCAATATCGAAAAACCTGATGACAACCTCGTGCTTTCAGATTTGAATTTTGACGGAAATACAGACGTTTTTGACATGGTTGAAATTAGAAAAAAAGTTACTGAATAATTAAATAGACACATTCTCTTTATTATATATAAATTTTTACTAAAAAACTCTTGACATTTAATTAAATTTTATATATAATATAGTTATAAGATTTAATCTTAAATAACTACAAAAGGAGAATGCTCTATGAATTTTAGAAAGGCGATAGCAGGAATTGTAACTGCTGCAATGGCATTGTGTTGCATAGGAACTATACCTATTCATTCTCATGCAATAAATGTAAGTGTGCTTTTAGGTGATGCAAACGGAAGCGGTGATGTAACTGGAATTGATGCATATTATATAAGCAAGTACTTGGCAGGAGATTATTTCCCAACTTCATATCAACTTACAGCTATGGATATTAACAAAGACGGTGTTATTGATGAATCTGATTCTGGTTTAATTCTGCATAAAATAAGTTCAGGACAGTCTTTCAATCAATGCATCAGACCACTTTATGATTTACCGGAAGATTCTACCACAACCTATGCTAAACATAATTGTAGTTCTACAAATAATTATCAGTTTACAACTTACACCATTACTGGAACAATGCCTGCTTTGACTTATACAGATACTTATACTGATTCATTGCCATCTACAGAACCTGAAATTAGTTCAATAGAAAGTACAAAAAGTCTTCCTGATAATGTATACTTAGATAATTCGGATTATGAATGCATCATGTTAAAAAAAGGAAATAGTTTTTCTGGCAGTGGATTTGTTCTTGGAAGCCATATTGTTTGCACTGCTGCTCATTGTGTATTCAATTCAAATGGGTTTGCGAATAATCTAAAAGTAGTGTATGACTATGATGAAAATGGTAATGAAATATCAACAAATGTCACACAAATTCATATTCCATATGATTATGCATATTTATTTCTTGTTTTGAATCAAAACAGCGGACAAAGAAGGTCAAATAATGATTATGCCTTGTTGTATGTTGAAGATGATTTGTCAGATTACATTGCAGATGTTGGTGTTGTAACAAGTTATTTCTTAGACACAACTACATTATCTAACAGGGAATTAACTGCTGTAGGATTTGCAAATTCATATGGGCAAGGCATAAAAAAATACTATAGCAAAGGTGATGCTTTTAATTTTCCATATTCATCACCAGAAAGACCTTATCGTTATGGTGCAAACAATGTTGTTGTTTTAGGGCAAAGTGGGGGAATGCAATTTTTCAATTCATATTACACAACGAATATCAATACCAACATTTACAACAAATCCATAATTGGCAATCTTACAGATACGAGCGGTATTGATTCATTTGGTATGAGAATAACCCCTCGACTTCTCCGTTTTTATTTTCAGAATACCAATCTTTCTTGATGTTTCAAACTCTCAAATAAATCAAACCGCCAGAACATTATTCTCTGGCGGTTTTACTTTATCTGTATATCACCTTGTATCATATATTCTGAAATAATCCAGATATTGTTTCACTTCATTCTGTGACTGTACCAAAGAACTGACAAGAGGTTCTGAATCCTGCTCCTGCTGATAAATACGCAGTCCGTTATAGTACAGCATTTTGTTACTGTCACCGATAAGAAACGGTACAATGTCATTTTCAAGGCATTGTTTCAGCATGAGAAGTCTGCCTGTTCTGCCGTTTCCGTCATAGAAGGGGTGTATTTTCTCATATTCTGCATGGAATACGGCAATATCCTGCAAAGTCATTTCAGGCTTGCTGTATCTGTGGAGAAGATTCCTGATTTGTTCCGGCACTTCTTCCGGCATAACAGTAACGGTTTCTCCGACTGCATTCGGATATTTCTTGTATGCACCAATGACTGTATCTCTGCTTTCCATGATTCCTGATTTGAGAATCCTGTGCAGGTTCAGAATATATTCTTCTGTAATCGGCTCGGAAAGCGTATCAAGGATATAATCAAAACATCTGAAATGATTGACTGTTTCAATAATATCATTCACTCTGATATTTTCAGCACTGATTCTCTGCAAGTCCAGAAGATACAGCACCTGTTCCTTTGTCAGCCTGATACCCTCAATCCAATCAGAAGTAAATGTGAATTTCACTTTCAGCCAGTGATAGATTCCGTTGTTATATCCGCTGTTCTTTTCAGAAATAAGTTGGTCTTTGAGATTTTTCATACGCTGTTTTAATCCTCATAATCTGTTCTCTTCGGCTGATTTTCTTCAAGAAATGCAGAGAAAGTTTTGTCCTCAAAATATTCAGAAAATTCTTTCAGTTTTTCAATTATGCCTTTGCAGACAAGACAAAAATCTTTATCCTTTGTTTGAAGTTCATCAAGCGAATATTGCTTTCCGCCAAAATCCTGAATGATAACACTTCCCTTTTCAAAATTAAGTGTCATGCTGAAATCCATATTTTTAATGATATATTCTGCATCATTTCCTGCACTTCCGAATGTATCTCTGAAGTCAAACTCTTTTACATTAAGAAAATCCATGAAATCATTTCTATTAGATACAGCAGTATCATTACCTTTTAAAGTTACGAAGCCAAATTCTTTTTCGGCTTTAGCCAAAACTGGTTCAAGAAAGCGTTCAAGTTTCAATTGCATACTTTTGAAATAAAAATCCTTTCGTACTTCTGAACAAACAATCAGTCCATTATATTGTTCCGGAATGGAATTTATAAATTCCTGTATTTCATTCATTTTTTCTTTGATAACTGGAATGATTTTTGCAGCAGTTCTGTAAAAATCAGGCTCATTTATATCTGAAATATTTTTGGCATATAATTCTTTATCACCTATACGATATATTGTTCTTGATGTATCAGCACTTTGTACAAATCTTTCAGGATATTTCATTGTTTCTGCAAGCTTGTTATCTGGTGTTTTATTTGAAAAAGCAGCACCATTATCAAAAACAGGAGCGAGCCTAAAATTTCCGTCTTCGTACAAAACACCCCAGTTACCATTATTTCTGTCATTATTATTTATTAGTACATCTACAATTACCTGTTCCCAAAACCTTTCCTTTATATCAGGTATATTTTTAAGAATAGGATTATATTCCAAATGTGTTAATATATCTCTTAAATCAATCAAATGAGAATCAGAAGTAGATGACAGACTGGTTTCGAGTTTTTCAGCAAGTTCCTTATTATATATATTTTTCAATGTTCTGATTTCTCTCAAAGCACCTTCTGTTTTACAAAAATCCTTACAGGCAACAACAAGTTTATTATTTCTGATGCCTAAAATTGTATCATGAGTGTCTATTCCAAGAATCTGATAAACATGGCTACCAATAAATTCAGAAAGAGGTGCTGTCGTGTAAGAAACCAAAGGCTTTCTCATTTCTCTTGTACTTTTAGGATATTTTACTATCCATGCTTCACCGTTAATATCAATTCCTTCTTTATCCCCAGCTTTACCACCATAAGTACCATTACGACTGTTTGTCTGATAATTGTCAAGTTCATAAATTGTAATCTTATCCATAAATTTCTCCTTTCTCAATCAAAAAGAAGGTGCATACTTGTTGCAAAGCAAATTCCATTCTTTGTCCGAAAGTATATCAGGAATCAGCAGCTTTGTGTGTATTTCAAAATCATCACATACTGTATCGTATATTATCCAGTCATTTTGCCTGTCAGCATCTTCCATTTCTGTTATCATTTTCTTTATTCCTCTTGGCAGTTTAGGATAGATTTTTGAAATATCTATATCATTATCTATCCATCTGAATTTTTCTTCAATCATATTTACCATTCCTTTCTTTTTGATTTCAGTCTTTTGGACAAAAGCTGTAATATTCAATCTTCATAATCTGTTCTCTTCGGCTGATTTTCTTCAAGAAATGCAGAAAAAGTCCTGTCCCCAAAATATTCAGAAAATTCTTTCAGTTTTTCGATTACACCTTTGCAGACAAGACAGAAACCTTTATCCTTTGTCTGAAGTTCATCAAGTGAATATTGTTTTCCGCCAAAATCCTGAATGGCAACACTGCCTTTTTCAAAATTAAGTGTCATGCTGAAATCCATATTTTCAACGATATATTCCGCATCATTTCCTGCACTTCCAAATGTATCTCCGAAATCAAACTTTTTTTCGTCAAGAAAATCCATGAAATCATTTCTGTTATCTGTAATTTTCTTTCTTGCTTCCTGAATTTTCTTTTTTTGTTGCAGTTCAGCATTCAGCTTTTCAGACGGAAATACATCTCTTGTCTGCAAACGTTCATTTGACAGAATCGCTTCAGCCTGTTTTCTGACAGCCTGCTCCACTTTTGCAACACGTTCCGCTGTGAATATTCTGTCGCCACGAAAACTGAAAGAAAAGTCTTTCAACTGTTCCACACGTTTTTTCAGCAGACCGCTTGTATCATTTTCAAGTGCAAACTGTCCCATAGCTGTAAAATCTTCTCCAAGTTTAGGACGGTGTACATCACTGTAAAAATAATAACCTATATCATCAACAGCCTTATCATCTGCATCAACAAGCAAAGACAGATTTAGGTCAAAAACAGGTGACATTTTAAGAACTTCCAATGTATCTGTATCAAACAAAACACCATAATTTCCTGCGTGTCTGTCCTCATTGAAACAAAGTGCATCAATCAGCAGCATTTCTGTAAAAGCTTGTTCTGAACCGATTTTCCGAAAAAATTCAAATATTTTTTCAATGCTTGCACCGTTTTTATCTGCAAAATCACAGTACGGAGCATAGCCGATATGCTCATTGGTAAACAGATTGCATTTTGAAGTGCGTTTGCCATGCAATGATACCAGTTCATAAGAAATTGTATTGTCAGGACTGATAACCCCTGCAATTTCAGAAGCAAGCATTTCACAGTACGGTTCAAAACTTGTGTCCTTATGTCCTCTTTTGTAAATGAAAATATCAGAACCGCACTGTCCTGTATATCCTTCTTTTCTGAAACATTTCGGATAAGAACCGTCTATGACAAGTTCCGGAGAATGGTCTGGTGAAGTAGAAGAAAAATCCTGATGATGACGTTTCATACCCTCAAAAACCAATGATGAAACTGCTTCTGTAAATTCATTTTGATACAACGAAACATCTTTCCATGTCAGACTGCTGTCAGCAGGTTTCGCCCAGAACGTATCATTGATACTTGCAATATGAGTGATATTGATAAATCCTTCATTGTCATAACAGCCGAGTTCTTCCATAATTTCTTTCAGATGTACCCTGTGTTTTGCAGCTTTTCTGTCTGAAATCCATGCAGTAATATCATCATTGACACCAAACGGCATTTTATCATAAGTTTTAGTGATTTCAAAGGAAACATCACTTGAAAATCGGCTTTCTTTACTATGAAATTCAGCAACAATTCTGTCTTTATTCATGAGATAATATTCTTTCATACGCTTTACTCCATATCAGGATAACCACTGTTTTGTTTATTTTCAAGCTGTTTCAATATCTCTGAAAGATTTCCGTCATTAAGGACACCTTCATACTTGTTTTCAAACGCTTTCAGAAGTTCCCTGTTCTTTTCTTCTTTCTTTTTCGTGTCTTCCATCAATTCAGCCAAATTATCTGTTTCAAATGCCGACAGCATTAAATCATAAGAATTTTCAGGCATCTTCTTTATATCATCATAAAGATTTACAAAGGCATTGTAAACCTGTTCTTCACTTAAAGGCTCTCCTTTTTTCTGCTGTTCATAAAGAATACCAACAAAATCAGATAAATCATGTTTGTATGGTCTGCCTGACATCAATTTCATAGCTGCAATATATTCCGGTGGCAATGTTCTTATCTTCAATATATGACTATATTCCCTGTAATGTACAGAATATTGCTCAATTTTTGGAGTATAAGAATCTGTATTTTTAAAATCAGAATTAAGCCAGCCATAAGGCAAATTGAATTTGTCACCAACTGCATTGGCAGCATCTTTCATTGCAGAAGAAGCGTGAATAATGGCATCTACATCATTGGACTGCTTACGGAATCCATAATTTACAAGAATTGCCGCACCACCTATTAAAGTGATTTCAGCAGGCATAGAAGACATTTTTCTATATGTTTTTGCCAAGTCCTTCAAAATATCATTGATATTTTCAGGCGTAAAAGATTGGTTAAACAATATTTTCCACCTCATTTTCGACAATATTAAACCGCTTAAATTCGGGAATTGCATTATCATAGCTTTCTTTCAGCATTTCAGGCTTATTCATCACTCGACTTGCAATCAGAATACTTTCAGGATAAACAATTTCTGACAGTTTACATTCACGGTATCTGTCATATTTCGTGCAGACAGAAATGTTGTTCTTTCTGCTCAGATAATCAAGCATACCCAGCAGATACAAACTTTCATCATACCATTCTTTTTTGAAATACTCTGTAATCAAATCTGATTTCAGCAATTCAATCATAAAGGCGATTTCACCAATATTTTTTACCCTGTGGCATACATTGCTTTTGAATACCTCAAACGGTGCTTTATGTTCCGTACAGTTCATGATTTTCCCTTCTTTCCTGCTTTTCTACATTATACCATGATTTCACGGCAAAGTCAACAAATTCAGAACAAGGAAAGCTGTTCTGCTGCTGTTTCTTCTGTTTCAGGGACTTTTCTGAGACTTTCCTGTTTCCGTACAGTGACTTTTTCGTTTTCTCCAAGCCTGTCACAAAGAAGCGGAGAATGTACATCATATCTATGCTTATTTCGTTCCAATTCACTTTTATCCTGCAATGCATAACAGTATTTGCAGCCGTTATTGCAGGTATTGTACGCTCCAATATCCACTGATTCTATACAGCCGCATTCTTTCCGCTGTCCCCTGTCTTTTCCTGCATCAACAGGATAACCGCAGACTTTTTCGATATAATCGGGGTCAATGCACTTGTTATGAAAAATGCCGAACTGTTCCAAATCCATTTTCTCTGCACAAGTTCCGACTTTCATGTCGTTTCTGTCTGCAATCTCCGCAAGCCGTTTGCAGAAATCCTTTTTTTGTTCCATTGAAAAATAAGCAAAATATTCATCTGCCATATTCTTTTTCACAAAATCATACAGATTTACAAAGGAAATCACACACCTGTCCGTATATCCTTTCAAATCGTTTGCCATGCCTGCAAATGTCCGCAGATGCCATTCAGGAGTATACTTGTTTGTGAAAATGATAGGGTCATACCGCCATATCACATGACCGTTTCCCTTTTCACACAAATCTCGGAATACCTGAATCAGCATATTTTTGTTCAGCAGATTACGTTCCATATCGTTGCCATAGCCTGTCAGTGTGAACTGAAAATAATACGGCAGATTGATTCTGTCCAGCTTGTTCAGCATGGGTATCGGATTTTTCGTCCAGAATACAATGCAGTCCGTGACATATCTGTTTATTGGAATTTCAGAAACTGCCTGATTGTACGGATTTCTTACCATAACACTTCCTGCTTCCAGACGGTTCATAAACCATTCAGAAAAAAATTCAGGAATGTCTGTTCTTCTGCTTGCACTGATAATTGCCATTTTTTTACTCCTTTTCTTTGCTGCTCTTTTCTATTTCCTCAACGATTTCAAGCAAATCAGAATAAAAGCTGTATTTTCCGTCATCTTCATTTATGGTTTTTATCAACATATAATATGTAATAAATAATATTAAAATAAAAAACAGTATCCCATCAAACCAATTTAAGATATAACCATCAGTAATTGTATTTTTAACACTTTGTACAACTTGATTTAAAATAGGAGTTGTGATAAAAGCAAGTAAAGTAAGATTATTCTTATCTATGTTATGATTATATCTTTTACAATACAAAAGATAATGCTTAAAATTCGTAAATTTATCAGGTGTATCAAGTTTAGAGAAGCTTTTTAAAATATCCTCTTTCCATTCAAGATAATATCTGATTTTTTCGTGTTTTCCTTCACATATATTTTGGTATTCTTTAAATTTACTGTTTAAGTCAATAATTTCAGAATATGGCTGATTCTTAAACCATATACACATACTCATTTTCTCCTTTCTTTGCAAAAGTTTCCACAAGATAGCCGTCTGCTGTTCCGTCACAGTCCGTATACAGTCTGACAAAAGCAGTAAACCTCATTGTACTGCCATTGTGAATACTTATGGCATTTTCCGTTTTTACCCACACATGACTGACAGTTTCATGATTTCCGTCATTCAGGATTTCAAGTTCTTCAAAAAACAGAAACCATTCCACTGTATCACTGCCATGCTGTTTTGCCTGCACAACGTTTGTGACTTTACCGCTGAAATTTTCTGCATTCCCTGTAAGGAAAATTGCAGTCAGCTTTTCATGCCCCTGCCGTATCAGGGAAAAATCGCCTGTATATTCCTCTGCATTTTTGATAAAATCCAGTTCGTTGGTTTTATCCTCTGCTTTCATCATTTCATAGCTATTCATCAGACATCTTCCTTTTTCGCATCTATTTCCCTGAACACAGCAAACCTGTCCTGAAAAAATTTAGAACAGGTTTGCAATTCATACTGTCACTTAATCTGAATATTCTGCTTCTCTTCCAGATATGCACCCTCAATGTTTTCACCTGCCTGCAATGCTTTTTTCAAAGCAGTCTTGTCAGGTGTATAGGTGACTTTTTCTTTCATGTATTTTTTATCCAGAAGTGATTCATCTACCTGCACAGAAACAGATTTGCGATAGCTGATTGCTACCCTTGCAGTAGTGAACTTTTCACCCTCTAACGCAAAAGCAAGCCATTTTTTCAGGGATTCTGCCTTTTCTTCTGCTTTCTTCTGACGTTCGGCAAGACGTTCCTTTTCAGCTTTGATTGCTTCTGCTTCTGCTGTCAGATTCTTAATCCAGCAGGCAACGTTCTCAATCTTCTCTTCCTTTGCCATCAGCAGTTCCGTCAGTGCCTGTTCGTCAATGACTTCGCCCTCTTCTGTAATGCAGTTCTCAATTGCTCTGTTGATGTCATAAATATTCATATTTTTCCGCCTTTCTCATTTGTTCTCCACAATCGTTCTGATTGCTTTTACCTGTTCATTCGTCAGCTTTTCAAATGCATTGAAATCTGTCTTGAATTCATGAAACCATTTTTCCAGTTCTTTCCGTTCATAATATTCCCTGACAGCCGTTTCATCTTTGAACAGCAGATTGCGATTGTTTCTGTTCCATTCTGCTTCTTCCAGATACGGCAGTACATTCTTTCCTGTACAGTTGTAATCCGTCTGCTTGTATGCTGTAATTCCCCATTCTGCATCAGGATTTACTGCCACTTTCACATACTTTCTGCCAACAGATACCACATATTCTTCTTTCAGTTCCGGTTCACCGTAATGTCGGTACAGAACATATACCTTATCACCTTTCTTGAAATTTCCAATTTCCATTCTATCACTCCTGTTCTGATTAGCCTTTTCTTTACATTTATTATTATATCATATTTTTATAATTTTGTCAAGTACTTTTTAATATTTTTATCATTTTATTTGATTATAAAGCAATAAAAAATAAAAACAGAAATATCATATCTGACATTTCTGCTGATTATCGTTCGTATTCGTATGACTGTCTTTCTGGTGCAGGAGAAGTTTCCTGCTCCTCTCCGATTTGAATTACTTCTCTTACTTTCTTTTCTTCCGGAATCTGCCGTTCTGCCTGTACTCCTGTCACATCTCTGATTATCGGTTCTGTGACAGACATAACAGAAAGAACAGAAAAATAGTCTTTGTTCTGTTCCGTGCAAAAGCCGGAATCTTCCATGAAATGTACAACAATTTCCTTGTTTTTGGATTCAAGGGAATAATGCGGAGCTGGTGCTTTTTGCTGTAAAACGGTTTCTGTATTCGTTTTGTCCGGCTCTGCATCAGCTTTCTTTCCAAATATTTCAGAAACTTTTTCTTTGAGATAATCACCGAATTTCTGTATTTTCTGCCATAATGCTCTGAACGGCTTTTTTGGGGGCAGCGGTATCTGCATACTGAAAACCTTTTGGTGTTCCATAACAGCAACCATGTCACTGCCCTGTATTTTTGGTGCATTGAGATTGAACTCAATATTCATGGAACGTGGCTGTATTTCCAGTTCATTGAACCTGCTCCATTTTTCCTTTATTTTTTCTGCTTCTTCTTTGATAAGTGCCTGAACTTCGGAATCATTTGTTCCGGAAATCTGCTGATTCAGCTCTTTCACAGCATATTCACATTTGCCGATATTATCAAGCTGTTCCATCAGTTCTGTATCTGCTTCAAGATACCTGTCCATTTCTGCTTCACTGTGGTATGCCTTTTCTCTCAATGCAGGTAAATCTCTGATAATCTGCCGCAATTTCAGTATGCTGTCAATTTGTTCAACGCAGTAAAAAATCCGTTCTTTTTTATCTTCGGGAGCAGTGCCAAGAGACTGGTTCAGACGGCTCTTTACCATATTCAGAACAGTATCATTATATCTGTCATTCTTGTTTTCCAGAAACTTTTCAATTCTTGCATCAACAGATGTTCTCTTGTCTTTCAGGTCTTTGATGATGTCCTTTACAAACTTCCCGAATGCAGCTTCATCAAGTCTGTCCTGTACTGATTTTCTTTCCTCTGCTGTCATTGTCTTTAACAGAATATCAGAATTATCCCTGCTTGTTTCCGTAATTGTCAGCACTGCTGCTTCTGCAAGAGAATATTTTTTGATTGTTCCGTCCTTCATGATACGCTTTTCAATGGAATAATCCTGTGTACTCGGAAAACAGGAAATGCCTGCAAGATGTCCGTTTCCTTCATCTTTGAAGAAAAAATTCATGTATGGATAAGGAGAACCCTTTACTTGAAACTGGAAAAGATAATCAGCACTGATATTTGAACCGTATGGTCTGCTGTCAGACGGAACATCTCGTTCCCAGCGAAAAGTTTTCAACGTTCCTGATGAAACGATACTTTCCATAATCTGCTGATAGCTTGTAAGTATGCTGATTCTGTCCTGAATCTCATATCCGCTGATAGAAATATCGTGAAAATGCGTACTTGCACTTAAATTGCCAATTTGAAGTTTACCAGACAAAAAATCAGAAAGTATATCTTTGCTGTTGCTGTTCTGCAAGTAAAGTAAATCTGTTAAATGCTGTACTCCTGTCAAGTGTTTGAACTCAAATTCATTCGGTTTAATTTCAACCTGCTTAATTTTCTTCTCAGATACCACTTCTACTTTGAAAGCAATTTCAGCATCTATCATATCCTGATATGCTCTTGCACAAAGGTAAACAGGGTCAGTCAAAACAGGCGGCATGAAATCGCTTCCTTTCTGGATAAAATTTTTAACTATTACTGTTTATAAAAAAATGGCTCTGAAAATCAGAACCATCTTCTGCATATTTTGTTCAATGCTTCAAGACATCTAAGTCAGGGCGGTTATATGCACCCAACGCAAAGCTCCACGCACACTCTCCTGACACCTGCATACGCTTCAACACTTGGCTTCCCCTAACCAGTCATAGGTGGAACACCGCTTCAGCCATTGCTTTCACAACAACTTCCGTCATTTAATATTATATCATAAATGAGCTGTTTTGTCAAGCGTTTTTTTAGAATTTTTTTCAATAATTCTGCAATACAGCAGACAGACTGACAAAATCTTCGTACATATATTCACTGTCGTATACAACAATTGTCAATTCCAGATTTCCCCAGTCATCATGCCGTAAACGGAACTGATAATCACTGAAAAATCTGTCCGCTGTTTCTTTCAGAATCTTTTTTGTATGCTTATAATCGTACAAAAGAAATTCGCTCTGATTCAGTTCTTCTTTCAGTTTTTCAATTGCTTTTTCAAAATTTTTCATTGGTATCACTTTCCTTTCTGTATTTATGATACCATATTTAGAAGAAAAAATAAAGACAAATTTCGGGAAAAGTTTCTACAAAATATGTTTCAGGACAACTGCATTTCCTGCCTGCTGAAACAATCATGGTTCGTATGCTTTTCTTCGTCCATTCCAAGAATTTTCAATGCTCTTTTTTCCATTTCCTGATACTGCATTTCCTTTACTTCCGTACTTTCCTGCCGTATGCTGTTTCTGTTCTGAATTTCGTTCTGTATACGGAAATACGCAGGTATCAGCAAAAGAATCGGCAGAAGTATCATAATGGCTGCCTGCATCAGTCTCATTCCCTGTTCCGTTTCTGCAAAGGCACAGCCGTACAGCAAAGACAGAAACGCACAGATTCCTGTTGAAACAAATGCACCTGTAATACACAATGCACTGCTGTTTTCCAGAAAATCCGTGTCCTGTTTCTGAGACTGATAATACTGTTCCACTGCTTTGCCGTCACTGTACATCTGCTGAATTTCCCTGCTGAAACAGGTGCAGTTCAGAACTGTTTTGATTTCCGCAAAACATTCTGTACCGCCATGCAACGCTTTCATGCATATGATGTCTCCGCCTACGCAGTTCAGGAGAATGACAGGCGTTCCCTTTTCAAGAAATCCCTTTTCACACTGAGAAATACAGACAGGCATTTCTTCTTTGCATATTACAATATGTTCTTCCGAATCATCACAGCCGAGGGTTTGCAGCAGACTGTCATACTGCATTTCACTTTCTGAAACAAACATATTTTCTCTTCCTTTCACCTGCTTTTTTCTGCCATCAGTTCTCTTTCTTTTGTTTCAATTTTCTGTGACAGCACTCTTGCCGTATCAATGACATCATAGATAGATTCTGCAACTTTCTCTGCATTTTTCCAGCGAAGTTCAAGAATTTCCGCTGCCTGCTCCGCTGAAAACTGCTCTGATTCAGGTACACACGGATTATACCGTATTTCATCTTCCTGTGCATATCTGTCAAAGCCAACCCAGACAAGAGAACTGCTGTCACCTGTTTTTTCTGCATATTCCATCTGCATTTCTTCACTCTGTCCGCTGAATGTGATACCGCCTGTTCCACGGATTCCAAAATTGTTTGCAGCAAAATACTTGTGCTTTTTGATTTCATGTGCTGTCTGACTGTCAGTATCAATTCCGACATATCCGCACACCATGCCTGTATCAGTGATATTGGCAGCAATCGCTTTTGCTGTATCATTGTTCAATTGTTCTATATACATACCAGTCACTTCCTGTTTTTTCATATTTGCAAATAAGACAGAACATATGATGCTCTGCCTTATTTACGGCTATTTTTATTATATCATATTTTTTCTGTTCTGTCAATGCTTTTTCATGAAAGTATGTCTTTTTTATTGGTTAATTTTCTCTTATCGTTTTTTCAAGATATTCTAAAAAGCGTTTCTGACATTGTTCTTTTTGAATTTCCGCTTCTTTTTCTGTTATCTGCTGTAAAAAATTTTGCATAGTCTTTGTATATACCTTTTCTGCAATAATTTCGATTCCTCTTCTTGGAATATACTCAACGCCATCAATTTCCATTTTGCCAATTTCAGGAATTCTTGAAAGAACCGTCTTTTCTTCGTGAATTGCTTTTACTACATCTTCACTACTGAAAAGAGGGCTTCCGCTTATATCAATAATTCCTCTGACAATACCGTAATCTGTTGCAACTTCAAAAACCATGATGTTTTCTCCTTGCCTATTTCAGTGCTTTCAGGATTCTTGCTATCAGGGGATTGTCATTCAGTTTGCTGTACAGCAGAGAAAAATCTTCCTGAATTTCATAAACACCTGATTTCTGTTCTGTTTCTGCTCTGACAGATACAATTACTTCTTTTGCTTTTTTGTTTTCACCGACAAAAACAATTTCAGCCTGAAAATCTTCCAGATATTTTTTTATGACCGCAATCATCTGTTCCGCAGTACAGTTCATTATCATCATCTGACTGTTTACCAGTTCATTCTGCTGAATCGCCATGCTGTCATTGCCGGATAATCGTTCAAATACAGCTTTCAGCACAGATTCAGCATCTTCCTTCAAATCAGCATTGTCTTTTTCATCAAAGGCAATCTGCATATTTTCGTCAATCAGTTCTGCTTTCATTATGATTCATTCCTTTCTTATTGTAAATCAGTGCAGTATCTTTCAACTGCACTGATGAATGGTGACAGGGGCTTTCCCTGTTTTCTTTTCCTTGTCGGCATTGATAAGCATAAAGCCCAGCCATCTGTAACGGCAGTATTTGTTGTCTCCTGAACCGTACCAGTATTTATGCCAGTGTGCTTTTCTGGAATGTGGTCTTTTTCCTGTATGCTTTCCATTTGGCTTGCTTTCTGCTGTACTCTGTTCCTTTTTCCATTTTCGGAATGCTGTACCATAACGAACACCAACGTCCCACTTTCTGATTTCACTGAATTTGTCCTTTGCTGTTGTATTGACAACATTTGTTTCAGTCTTTTCAGAAGGCTGTCTGTAAGTCTGCTTTGTTTCTTCGTTTTCTTCAATATCCGGTTCAATGCTTGCCAGATAGTTCAGAATCTGCACCACAACAGTCTGATACACTTTTGTATTTACCTTGATATTCGTTTTACTGCTGACTAATCTTCCGTCATTGCTGCGAACAATGTCATGGCGGTCAATTTCTGTTTCCTCACTGCCATCAACAGTGCAGTCATATTCTTCATTTGGCACAGTCAAAATATCAGTATAGAAAAACTTGTCTTCTACTTTGCAGAGATGCACTTCATATGCTGTTTCAGTTTGCTTCTGGTCTTCACGCCAGACAACCTCATCTGCATTCCGTTTGATGACAGAAACAAAAAAGCCTTTTCCTGCAATCTTATGACAGAGTTCCTGATTTTCTGAAATGTCAACATAGAAATGACTGTAAGGCAGATAATCCCAGACATCTTTTGAAATAACAAGATTCTCCGTTTTTTCAAGTTCTTCCAGAAAATCTTTGTCAAATCTGAATACCTGCTTATTCAATGTCCATTCCATGATATTTGCCATAGACAACAAATCTTTTATGGTTTCGTCCCAAAGCTCTTTTGCAGACATTCTGCCTGATGAATCCAGATAACAGATTGTCTGAATCAAATTTGCAAATTTCGGATATTTGCAGCAGAAATTCTTGATTTCTTCTGCTTTTTTCTCACTGTTCATTGTATTGACTGCTGTTGTCAGTCTCAAAATATCTTCTGTGCTGACATGATTACCCAAAGTATCAGAAATCTGCTTTTTCATATTTCTGCACCATTGCAGCGGCAGATACAGTTCCGTTTTCTTTTTCACAAAATCACCCCTTCGGCAGAGATATTGCCGTACCTCTGCCGTGTTCTTGTATTCTCAGTTCAGTCTGTATTCCGCATAGCGTTTTCTGGTTTCTTCAAACAGCTCTGCCGTTGTCATGCCCTTGTTTGCAACAGGAACACACAGGCTGAAATCTTCTACTTTGTATGCCGTGTTCCAGCGTTCTCTTTCAATCATCAGAATGTCAATAGATTTCCAGTTGTCTTCCCATCCTGCATCAACACCGCTGTCATGCATCACAAATGCAGACAGAATACCGTGTTTTGTAGGCATTCTCATTGCTGCCTGATTGAATTCATACACCATATCCATGTCAACCATTTCATTGCCGTCTTCATCATGACGGATAAATGCCCGTCTGCCGTACTCTGCAATTTTTTCTGCCTTTTTGCTCAGTGCCAGAAAACTGTCTGTAAAGTCTCCTGCATTCAGCTCATTGACAGCCTTGAAAATTTCGTCCATTGCAATTACAGCAGGTGAAATACAGCAGACTTCTTCCTGTTCATAACTCGGTTCAGAAGGATATTCTGCCTGAAATTCTGCAATTTCTTCATCAGTCGGATAGCTGTCAGGCATATTGCGGATTTCTGCAAGCACTTCCGCTTCCTCTTCAGGTGTCAGGTCTGATTCCGGTGCAGGCGGAATATATTCAGGCTCTGCATATCCGGCAGGAGCAGGCATTTCCATCACCGTTGTTGCTGTACTGCTTCCCATTGCAACGCCTGTTGCCACAGAAGAGGGCTTCTGCTGAAAATAACGATTCTTCTTGTTTCTCTTTTTGCTCATGCTTACGCACTCCATTCTTAAATATTTTCGCTGATTTTGTTTTTTCCTTTGCTTATCAGCTTAATATTATTATATCATATTTTATTGATTTTGTCAAGTGCTTTTTATAAAAAAATATCATTTTATTTTATTATAAAATGATGAATATTATAATACCCCTGTCCGCTTACCAGACAGGGGGCTGTTTTCAAAAGTTGCGATAATCATCAGGATTTAGTATGTCGCAAATTATTATATTTGTCTTATTTTTAAATTATAAAAATAACCCTATCTGATATACAGACAGGGTTTTGTTTTTAGCGGTTCAAGCTGTTTTTTTCTTTGTTCTGTGAAATTGTCAATCCTTTTTCAGCAAGCAGTTTTTGCAGATATTCCTTGCTTTCGATATGGTCTTCTGTCAGGCAGTCAATGAGATATTCTGTATTGGAAAGATAATCCTCTGCATTGAGATAAATGACACCTTCTTATTATACTGCAATTCAGTGAATTTGTCAATATCTTTTTATAATATTTTATCAATAATTTTGATTATAAATTTCTGAAAAATAAACGTTTTCGTTATCAATATTTGTTAAAAAGAATAATTGACAAAATTTAAATATTTTGAGATAATAATAAGTGTAGGGTTTTCTGTTACGAATATTTGTTTTAATCTAAAAGGAGAAGTTTTAAAATGCTGCAAAATGTCTATTTTGAATGCTTGAACGAAAAAGCAGACAGTGATACAAAAACAATTGTACTGATACATGGTTTCGGTGGAAACTACAAAGTCTGGAAAAAACAGATTCCATTGCTTCAGGAACATTGTAATGTACTGGCAATTGATTTGCCGAGCCATCACGAAACTGATAATGAGAATATAAAATTATCTGAAATGCAGGTAAGCCTTGAAGCAATTGCACAGAAAATTGTAGAAGTTTTAGACTACTATAAAATAGAAAAAGCAGTTTTCATGGGAGTTTCCCTCGGTACAATTTTCATCAAATATCTGGAAGCCTATTATCCGCAGTATGTTGAAAAAGGCATTCTGGTAGGTACTGTTGCAACAGTCGGCTTATGGCTGGGTACAACTGTGAAAGTATTTTCCAAAATTGGTGACAAAGTACCGTTCAAATTTGTTTACCACATTCTCAGCTTTGTGCTGATGCCAGACAAAGACAGCAAAAAAAGCAGAGAAGTTTTCAGAAAATGTGCTGAAGTACTGAACCGGAAAGAGTTCAAATTATATATGCAGATATTTGAACAGGGATTCAGATTCAGCAAACAATTTATGAAAACAGAACATCAGGAAAATATCTTCATCTCTGGTACAAGAGACCATTGCTTCCTGAAAGGTGCATTGGCAGAAGCAAAAGGCAGTCACGGAAACTTTATCACAATGAATGACTGCGGTCATGTTTGCAATATTGATAGAAAAGAGCAGTTTAATCTCCTGCTGCTGAATATTCTGGAAAACGAAAAAGTTCAAGTAGCGTAAATACAAGTAAAAATCCCCTTGCTGTTACCGCAGGGGGATTCATATTATTTATATTAGTAAAAGTAGGCAACCTTATGTAACCGTTTCTCGGCATAAACTTACGCTTACAATAAGGGGCTGCCATCATGCCACTTACATTCTACACATTCATGCAGACTGTAACCATCTTACGCAAGATATGTTATAATAGTTATAGTCTTACATTCTACACATTCATGCAGACTGTAACTGCGGAATAATTACCTGACAGCATTTGCCTTACAGCTTACATTCTACACATTCATGCAGACTGTAACAGTAAAACCACACAAAATATAAGAATGTCTATACGGAATTTGTGTATAGAATTTCAATATTCCAAAAGAATATTACCTTACCGAATATCATACAGCTTGTCTAAACGAAAGTCTTATGTATGTTTCTTCGGTTTCAGGACGTTAAGCCGCCCTAATGCTGGTGCGAATGATACAAGGTTTTGATGTCTGCTTGTCATTCGCACCTTTCGTATATTATTATAACATATTCATTCAGCAGTTTTTTCTGTACTTGTCCACCCACCTCTATAGGTGAGGGGGAATGTCACGAAAATAAATCATACAGTAGTCCTGCAATCATCAGCCCATTGAGAAAACAACCAGCAGCAGTATAGAACAGGCACTTGTTGCTTTCAGCGGTACTATTTGTCAGCATCAGTTGTTTAGGATTATAGGGATTTACTTTTACTGAAAGCTGTTTTCCTTTCTGAAACATATCGCCACATCTGCTTTCAAAGTCAATATTCAGAACTTCGCTGTAAAGCTGTCCCTGATACTGATATTCCACATCAAGAAGAGAATATTTCTGTATTGGGATTTTGTTGACAACTGTACTGTGAAATCCTTTTATCACTGCCTTTGCTGTATCAAAACAGATTTTTTCATGTTGTTCCTGCCTGTGTCTGAAATATACTTCCAGTACTGCAATATAGACAATATTTGCCATAATCAGTGCTAAAATCAGTAAAAAAGAAAGCATAATTTTTCACTCCTTTATGTTTCAGAAACAATCTTCATATCTGAATTTTGCTTTGTTGATGTGTTTCAGAATTGTTTCCGGATTCAGCAGATTATCTATCTGTTCCGGTGAAGTGATTTCCTCATTTTTCAGCAGACGGTGCAGATAATTGATTTTGTGCCTTTCTTCTGTTGTGATGCAATGGTAAATGTTTCTGCCTGCATAAGCACTTCCAATTTCAGCGAACACATTGGAAACAAGCTGTTTCATGAAAGCATCTTCAATCCAGTAATCTGTTTTCATTTTCTTCATATGCTTTGTTCTGTCCTTGACAGCCATATACAGGGAAAATTCATCTGCACCAAGCCAGATGTCTGCAAAACAGTAATCAAATGTTCCGTCCTGTAAAGTATCAAGGTAAGCGAGTGCATCTGCTTCTGTCACCCGAATCTTTTCCTTGTGTTCAAACTGCGGAAGAATATGTTCTGTAAACAATTTGATGACAGCAGGGTCTTTTTCGATAATGGTAACGGATTCCACATCTTCTTTCAAAGAAGCCATATACGCAAAATATCCAAGTCCACAGCCGAGCATCAGCACTTTTCCTTTTGCATTTGCAATCGGTTCTTTCATGGTATTGATTTCCACAGGCGTAATTGTCATCATTGCCTTGCTTACGCTCTTCATTCCAATGCTCTGAAATGAAAACTGTTCTTTGAAAAATCCAATATTCGGCAGAACAACAGGAAGCTTCAGAAACATTTCTGCTGTATTTGTCAGAAATACTTCGTAAGGCTGATAAGAACCGTTTGTCAGAACAATATCTTCTTCCTGTACAGTATCAAAGTGAATGTTCTGATAATAAGGATTGTTTTCGTACTCTTCTATGGAAAGTCTTTCGATTTTCTGGTAAATCACTGTCAGAAATGTTTCCAGAATGCCACCATCCATTTCAGGCGGAAACAGATTTCTCAGCATGGAAACAATCAATTGTCTGTCAATTTCTTCTTCTGACATTTCAACTGCATCTGAAATTTCAAGCATAGCTTCTTTTATCCGTTCCCTGTCTTTCTGATAATTCTGCGGAATCAGTTCGTTTTCACAGAATGCTCTCAGAATAGTATTGATGAAAGGAACAACAATTGCTCTTCCTTCCAGCAGATACGTCATTTTTTCATCAATTCGTCTGGTATGTCTAAGCTTCATACTTTTTTCACTCCTTATATAATAAATGCCTGTATTTCTTTTGTATTCTGACAGAAAAAACGGCTTACCACAGAAAACTGCAAATCTGTATCAGGCTTTACAATATAAACAGGCGTTCCGGAATCCTTGAAATTCCAGAAAGCCTGTAACAATACGCAGGTTTCTCCGCTTTCTGAAAGAATTTTGCAGGTTTCAGGATAGCGGTCAGGCAGAAGTTCTTTCACGCTGTCATACTGCCACTGAAACCGTCCTTCCGGAATATACATCAGGTCTTTTTCCGCTGTTTTCCTGATTTGGTGTGCTGAAATCAGAAAAAATGCCGTCAAGCAAGCAAATAACGCAATTAACAGGATTCTGTATTCAGAAGAAAGAATTGCACCGCTTGTACCTGCAATCAAGCTGATTCCTGCAAAGCCGAAACATTCTCCACGGACGGCACGATATTGAGAATAACAGATAGTGAAATACCGTTCTTTCAGCCAGTAATTCATATCTTCTCCGCTTTTCCACTTGCTGCCTTCATTCATTTCTGTCACCTTCAATTATATCGTTTCTGATACAGTTCCCTGTCAAAATGCAGTTTCCGCAGTCCTTCTGCAAAGTTTTCATTCCGGCAGTCACACACGCTGAAATAGTCCGTACCATTGGTATTATCCAGCAGACAGCCGTTTGCTCCAATCATGATATAATCGCCTTTCAGCGTATTTTCCGTAATTATCTGCATATTTTCCGCATGATACATTATCTGTTCCTGCCGATAGTCCAGACCAAACGCAGCAAGGGATTTCCTTGCATATTCTGCATATTCTTCTTCTGAAACTGTAATATCAGAATTACTGTATGTTCCGTTGTCAAACTCCTGCATTTTCAGAAGTTTCCACCTGTCAGCCTTCCATTTCCGTACATTGTCAGAAATACAGTCATTCTTGTTCAATGCAGAAACTACTGTATTTACCTTGATTCTGATTTCAGGATTGTATCTTCGCAGAAGAGTGATTCTATGCTGTATGTCCTCTTCCGTAAGTATATTTATTCCGGCACATCTGCCTATTTTTATCTGCAAATCAGGATTCAGGGCATCAATGGAAAATCCGACTGTACGAAACAGCAAAGCATTCTTTGCAATCCATTCGTCAGTCATCAGTGAACCATTTGTGACAAGGCTGACTGCTGTACCTTTCTTCTGAATATATTCGGCAATTTCTGAAATTTCAGGATGCATCAGCGGTTCACCGCCTGCAATATTGATTTCAGAAACTATATCCGATTTCAATACATTGTCTGTTATTTGTTTCCAGCCGTCTGCATGAATTGTCTGCTGACTGCCAAATTTGGCAAAACAGTGTCTGCAATGGTAATTGCAGTATTCGCAGATATGAAAGTTTACCTTTATGTGATGCAAGTCTTTCATGCAGAAATCACCTCTGCAATCTGTTCAGAAACAGAAAGTGCAGTAACAGTATTGCTTTCCGTCTGTGCTACCATAGTACGGATTTTCTGCAATTTTGCAATGACAGTATCAATTGCTTTCAGACTGTCTGCCGTATTGGACTGAATACCGGATAAAGCCTTATCCAATGTTTTCTTTTCCAGAAGCACTTTCTGCCTGATTTCTTCCTTGTCAGATTCTTTACTGCGGAGTTCCTGTACCTGTTTCTGGTACACCGCCTTCGTCTTCGCCATATCACGGAGCAGGGCAATCATTTCAAGAAACATCTGCGGACGGATAACATACATCTTTTCATAATCATGGATTTTGACAATACCACGGTTATAATTCTCATTATCTGCTTCAAGGAGAGACACCAGAACCGCATATTCACAGTTCTTTTCCGTCCTGTCCTTATCCAGCTTTTTGAAAAAGTCTGAATTTTTGTGTTTTGTTTTGGTATCTTCCGCTTCATTCTTCATCTCAAACATGATGCTGATATATTCCATGCCGGAATCATCATAGTCACGGAAAATATAGTCACCCTTTGAACCAAAAGTCGCATCATTGTCCTTCTTGAAATAAGCGTTCGGAAATGCCATTGTCCGCACCATTTCAAAAGAAAGTTCACAGTGCTGTTCCAGCGTTTCCCCAATCATTTTGGTAGAGGATTTTGCTTTCAGTTCCTTGTAATGTGCGAGTTCTTCCTGCAAATCCTTTTCTCTCCGTGCAGATTCTGCTTTTACCTGCTGTAATGTTTCAAAAGCTTTGTCACGCTCTTTTTGCAACTGATTCATGAAATCTTCTTTCAGTACGGACACCGCTTTCGTATGTTCTGAATCAGATTCTGCTTTCTGCACGGATAATTTCTGTTCCAGTTCGGCAATCTGCTTTTCCAGTTTTTTCTGTTCCAGATGATTCCTGTTTTGCATTGCTTCAATACGGTTGCGGAACATTTCTTCTGTTTCACGGACTGCCTGCTCTGCCTTTGCTTTGCTGTCCAGTTCGTATTCATGGCGAATCTGTTTTGTTCTTTCTTCAATATCATGCTGATATTCTTTTGTCCGTACCTGCTGAACCAGACTGTCATGAGCCTGTTCTGACAGCGGAATCTGCTGATTACAGTGTGGACAGAAAATCGTGTTTTTTTCCTGCATTGCTAATTTCTCCTTCTATTTTTATCATTCATAAATTATAGCTTGTTCAGCCGTTTTTTGTAATTTTACAAACAAATGTTATAGCTTCCAGTCTTTTTCTATATCAGGAAATAAGCCTTTTCTCTGCTGATAATCCATAATTTCCATGCGGAGTGCATAATTCTGACTGTTTTCAGAACCGTCTATAACATTCTGCATGATTATGCCAATCGTATCTTTTGTACCAACAGCATCTATCAGCTTTTTCAGAGATTCCGTTTTTCCTGATACTGCTAAGAAGTAAACCGCTTCGACAATGGTGATATTCATATTATGATTCAGGAATTGCTGCATGACAGCAGATTCTTTATGCTGTACTGCCGCAATGCAGCATTTGTTTTCCAGAAAAGTAAAATCTTTCTGAATCAGTTTATCCGGACAAGTAAATTTTCCTGTCATCATTCGTTCCAGAAATGGTGTGTTGTCAAATGCACCATAACGGATTTCTTCTGTTATATCCGGAATATTGATTTCCCATAATCCGGAATTGATGAAAGCACATCTGCCGATTTCTTCCAGATGATTGCCCTGAATATATACCGTCCGCAAACTGGAATCATCAAATGCAAAATCACCAATGATTCTGACACTTTCCGGAATTATCACTTCCGAAAGTTCACTGGCTTTAAAGCCTTTGCTTGGAATAGCTTCCATTCCTTCAGGCAGTATCAGCGGTTCAGAAGAAAAATCAGGAAGCTGTTTTCCTTTGGTTTCATTCAGAAATGTTGTGAAACAGTTCGCATTTAAAACTGCCAGTTCAGAAACAGTCTCATAAGAAAGCTGATACATTTTTACAGCCTGTTCTTTATAGTCCTGCAATTTGTCCGGAGCATTTTTAATTAGTTCATAATACTGATTCGGCAGTGCTACCATGCAGTCATACAAAAATTGCTGCTGTTTTGCTGTCATAGTTCAAACCTGCCTTTATTATCAGGAAACAGCCCTTTTTCTTTCTGATAATCCATGATTTCTGCACGGGCAGTATAATTGAAAGTTGCTTCTGTTCCATCAATTACTGCTTCCATCATTTCAAAAATATTTTCTTTTGTTCCGGCAAGGTCAATGATTTTTTTCACACGTTCCGCAGCATATTCCCTGAAATTGGAATCATCATATATTAAAGCATAGTGAATTGCATCAATAGAATTCCGTATCAAAAATGCTTTTGCATTTTCCGGCATTTCCTGCGACATGGTACAGACACGGTATCTATCTTCATCAAATAATGATAAAAATACATTCTCCGGACAATACCGCTGTCCTGCAATAAGCTGATACAAGTATTCCGTGTCAAAAAAAGCATTGAATTGTATATTGGCAGAATCAGGAATATTGATTTCTGAAAATTTTTTACTTTCTGCAAAAGCGTCTGCTTCAATCAGAAGTAAATTGCTTCCTTCACGAAATTCTACCTGTTCAAGTTTATCACAGCAGGAAAATGCTTCCCATCCGATACTCTCTACGCTTGCAGGAATCGTTACTTTTCTGATACTGTCACATCCCAAAAACGCTTCTTCCGGAATTTCTTTCATACCGTCCGGAAGAACTACTTCATCTGATTCCAGAAGTCCACGCTGCTGCATTTCTTTCACAAGCTTTCCATATGAACTGTAATCGCCTTTTGCAATATGGTATGTCATGTTTTCGGAAAGACCATGCTGATATGCAAATTCTTTCATTTTTTCCTGCATGATAACCTGATTCTGTATTGTCTGTTCATCATACAGTTTCGGCAGTTCTACAAAACAGTCGTATAAAAATTGCTGATTTGCCATAAAATCTCCTTTATTTGCTGATTTCAGTTTCAGGACTGCTTTTTTCAGCAGATTTTTCCAGATGTGTGATTGCCTGTTCAAAGAAACTTCTGATATTTTCTTCACCGTATTTTTTTACTGCCTGTTCATCTGTCAGCGGAAATCTTGCACTTTCGTCAATAAACGGATTGGTAATATCCTGTCCTTGATATTCAAAGCAGATATTACTTTCAGGATTATTAAAATTTTCTGTTTCTGCAAATTCTCTTACTTTTTCTACCTGTTCGGCAGAAAGTCCTGTGATTGTCATAAGTCTGTTTTCCATAATGATTTCTCCTTTTCAGAATGTATCTGATGTTTTTCTTACAATACTATTATAGCATATTTTATCCTTTTTGTCAAGCAAATTTCATTTATTTTTGTCATTTTATTTTGCGATAAAAATATAAATTCTAAAAATAAAACGGTTCTGATTGTTTTTTCAGAGCCGTCTTTTTATATTTTTTGTTAATGTGTTTTTGCGAAATCAAGATAAGCTGATACTTCTTCCACTGCCATTTCAGGCGGCAGGGCAAACATAACACCAATCTTGTATTCCATTTCGTAATCAACTCAATCTTTCAGTTCACCATTCTTAATCTTTTCAGAAAGCCATTTCCGCACCGTTTCTTTCTGCATATTCATTTCCATCTCTGTTTCTCTGTAAAATGCCTGTGCTTCCTCATGGGAAAGATAATATAAAGGCTTGTCAAAACTTTCTTCTGCGATATTGCGGTAAACATTTTTTGTCTCGGATTCATGCAAATCAAGCAGCTGCTTCGCTTCTGCCTGCGTAAGCACAATTCCGTGAACTCCGGCAGTCTTCTGTATTTCTTCAAGCAGATACTGCGGACAGGATTTTCTTTTCTCCTGCATTGCTGAATCTCCTTTCTGTTCTGTTTACAATATTATTATATCATATTTTAACTTCATCTGTTTCAGAAAAATTAGAAAAATAAAACTCTGTCTTTTTCCATTTGTCTTCTTCCTGTGTCTGCCAATGCAACAGCAATTCCAGTTTCACTTAAATCATTTGTCAATTTGTTAGAAATAAAAGAACTCAAAATTTTTTCCTGTTTCAGCATAGCATTTACCCAATTTTCACTGTACATAGGAACAAAAGCATAATCTTCCAGAATCCTTTTTGCAATTATCAGAAGGGTAATATCTATGTAATTGCTTTCTTTTGCTTGGATATTTTTAGAATACTGAGAATCCATCATACCAATATGCCATTCCAGTTCTCTTTCTACTTTACAAATCAGTTTGTCTGCTGATGGTGCTTTCTGCACTTGCAGATTTTCATCCAGTGTAAGAACCTTATCAGCACAAATTTCTTTTACAGAATACACTTTACTGTCTTTTTCTGCCTGTTCTGTAATTTCTCCGTTCTCATTCTGAAACTGTACTTCAACAACAATGACAGGTTTTTTTATTTCTTTTTTTGATTTTATAAATACACACTGAAGCAAAAAATGGTTTTGTACACAAAAACCAGTAACTTCATTGTCTTTCAGAAATGTAGAACATACTACATCTGTCATCTGCATAGTACTCATGTTTCCACAAAATCCAATATCATATATGCATTCAAATACTTTTTCTTCTTCATGGTAAACGCACCGAAAAGTTTCTTTAGTACGGAAAAACATACAAATCATAGCTTTATTCTCCTTTTGTTATAAAATATTCGCTTTCAAAAAAAGTTCCAGAAGTAGTAGTGACCCTTAAACCGACAATGGGGTCTTCTTTGCTGCAACGCTTATATTTAAAGCAGTGGTCTATATGAACTTCGTCATGCTCTGTGATACTATTTAAGAAATTAACAATCATTGATGCAATATCATCAATATCAAAGTTTTCATCTATATCTTCATCAGTGAATATATGAAAATATGTTTTCATCTCACGAATCTGATATTCTTCTAAATGTACCTCTGCTTCTATTCTTTCGTCCATTTTTTTAATTCTGAAATTCATAAAAGCTCCTTTCTATAATACAAACTTTTCTTCAATACTTGGCGGATAAACGCCTTTTTCTTTCTGATAGTCAAACATAGCAATTCTGTCTTCCATATGGTTTGTACGTTCCGTGTATTCGATAATCCGTTTCATGAACTCCTGTATATTTTCCTGATTTGCAATCGTATCAAATACCAGTTTTAACGTATCAAGGTCAGGCTCACAGTTTTCAAACATGAAATCTATCAGATTTTCGGTTGTTTCCAAATCCGTTTCGGAACACCACAGCATTTCATAAATCACAGAATCAATATTTTCTTTTAGAAATTTGTCAAGATAATCCTGTTCACCGATTCTGACAGATGCAATGTGATACTGTTCTTCTGCGTTACAGTTCCAGAAAAGTGATTCCTCACATTTTTTTTCGCCTGAAAGAATGTCTTTCATGTATTCCGTTTCTGTAAACGGATTGTTGTATTCCTCTGAATTGATGTCATCAGGTATAACCGGAATGGATTCCAGTCTCTGACAGCCTGTGAACGCATCTTTTTTGAGACAGCAACCGTAACTGCTTCTAAAATAATCCGGAAATACAATTTCTTTCAGATACGCACAGTTGAAAAAAGCATTTTTTCCAACCTCTTCCATACTTTTTGGAAATATCACCTTTTCGATTTCAAAGTCCTCTGCAAAGGCGGATTTCGGAAGTGCTTTCATTCCTTCAGGCAGTACCAGAACAGTATTGGAAAGTGCAGACTGATACGGTACAAGTTCATGATAAAATTCAGACATACTGATGTCTCCGTTTGCAAAATTCTCTGCAAGTTCATACGGAATTTTGTGACGGTCTGCAATCTTCTGAATTTCTTCAGTATCATATTTGCATTCAGGAAGCTTCACAAGACAGTCATACAGCATTTCATGCATTTTTACAATTTCCTGTGCATCTTTGAAAAACTGCCTGATGTCTTCTTCTTTTGAGAACAGGAGCATATCTGAAACTGGCTGATAAAAATTTTTAAAACGAAAAGGATTTGTCTGTGGCGGTATTTTTTCTTTAAATGTCAAATCAGTTGGTATTTGCGGTTCTATCTTCAAACCGATTGCATGATAATGATTTGCATTTTCCAGTACTTTGCCATCAGCAAAATCTCTGACCTGATTCAGCATTTCACATGATTCAATTCCGAATTTCTGCACAAATCCTTTTATCAGTTCATGATTGTCAGCTTCTTCATAAAGTTCTCTTATTTCATCAGAAGAAATCAAAAGACTACAAACGCTGTCCCATATCATCACTTCTTGTGCAAGGCTTCCGTCTTCTGCATAAGAATTTCTATTAACAGAAATATGCTCTTTCGGATTTTCTTCCAGAATTTTTTTAGCAGCAGATATGGCATCTGCAATATTTTCATACCTGTCTTCTTTATTATCTCTCAGAATGATATAAGCAAATGGTCTGTCATCTGCATAATCAGGCAGCTTCATTTCTTTCTCTCCTTTTCGTTATGCAGTTCTTTGATATGCAAGAAATGTTTTCACTTCTTCTTCTGCCTGCTTTTCACTAAGCCCGAACATTACTGCAAGCTTGTATTCCATTTCATAATCCAGATTGTCCAGCCGTTCCAGAATCTGCAGGTAAACAAGTTCTTCCTTTGTCATATTTGCAATCGTCATGTTTTTTCACCACCGTTCTTTATATTCAATTATAATCTTATTATATCATATTTATTTAATTTTGTCAAGATGTTTTCAAACAAATTATCATTTTATTTTATTATTTTTTGATACTTTCGATACATATCCTTATAAATGCCTTTTTCCGTTCCTTACAGGAACGAATCAGCAAAGCAGTCATGTATACGCTGAACCCTTTCAGAACGCTAAAAAGACTGTTTCTGCTTATGAGAACGGCAAATAAAAATCACTCCTGCTGTTTCAGCAAGAGTGATAATGGTTACATTGCTTTTTGCATCTGATAGTAGCAGCCTTGTCCGGCAATCAGTTCTTCGTGTGTTCCTTCTTCTATGATACTGCCTTTCTGCATGACAAAAATCCTGTCGCAGCTCCGTATAGTACTCAAACGGTGTGCAATGATAATGACTGTCATTTTCTCTGACAGATGATTGATAGTGTCCTGCACCGCCTGTTCTGTGATATTGTCCAGATTGCTTGTTGCTTCGTCCATAATCAGAATATCCGGCTTCTGAATCAAAGCTCTTGCAATGGACAGTCTTTGTTTCTGACCGCCTGAAAGATTATTTCCGTTTTCATCTAAAACAGTCTGATAGCCAAGCGGCATTTCCATGATGAAATCATCTGCTTTCACCTGACGGCAGATTTCTTTGATTTCTTCTTCATCAGCATCTTTGCTGCCAAGTTTCAGATTTTCCATGACTGTACCGCTGAACAGAAAATTGTTCTGTGAAATATAAACTACTTTGTTTCGGAGAACGGCAAGATTGATTTTTTCCAGAGGTATTTCTCCAATCCGAATTGTTCCCTTTTCAGGCTGATAGAAATTTAGAAGCAGTTTGGCAAGTGTTGTTTTTCCACTTCCTGATTCTCCTACCAGTGCAATCTTTTCGCCTGCCTGAATTGTCATATTGATGTCATGCAATGTCAGTTCTCTTGTGCCGTAACGAAATGCAAGATTGCTGATGCTGACAGATGCAAACAGAGATTCCGGATTTTCAGTACGACTATCATCTGATTCAGATTCCTGTTTCAAATCCATAATGTCTTTTAATCGTTCCGCACTTGCAATAGCTGACTGCATACTGGTCTGCAAATTCAGAATGTTCTGTACAGGCGACAGAAAATAACCAAGCAGAGAATTGAACGTCATCAATTCACCAAATGTCATTTCACCATTCAGAACACTGATTGTACCAATCCACAGAATAGCCGTGCCACCGATTCCGTGAACCAGATTCGTCAGAAATGACTGCAGATTCATTATCTTGTTTGCCTTAAAATCTGACTTCTGTGCTGTCTGAAACAGACTTGTGGATTTCTTTTCCACTTTATTTTCTGCATGATAGGATTTGACTGTTTCAATGCCGTTCAGTGATTCCAGAAAATAGCTTCTCATTTGAGAATAATCTTCCATTGCCTGCTTGTCTGCATTCTTAATCGGCTTGTTGAAACTGAATACAAATATTCCGTAAAGTATCATCATGCAAAGTGCAATCAGAAACAGGATATAATTTGCTTTGAATAATACAACACCACCAATCACTGCCATACTGGTATCAAGTACTGCGGATAATGCTGTGTTGGCAATGGCATCTCTGATTTTTCCTGCATCTGCAAATCTTGAAAAAATTTCTCCGTTTTTTCTTGCTGTAAAAAATCCCATTGGCAAATGCAGAACGTGTTCAAAATAGCCAAGATACAAACTGTAATCTATATTCTGCCCTACCTTTATCATCATATGCGTTCTGACTGCCGAAAAAATACTTTCTCCGACATAAAGTGCAATTGTCGCAAGTGATACTCCTGCCAACAGCCGATAAGAATTTTCCGGCACAACTCTGTCCATGATAATCTGAAAGTAGAAAGAAGTAATGATTCCGATAGCTGTCAGAAGAAACGAACAGAAAATTATCAGGAAAAATAATTTCTTCTGCGGAAACAGCAATTTCAGAAATCCTGTCAATGTACCTTTTTTTCTGTTTCCTTTCCTGAATTTCTCCGTTTTTTTTAATTCCAGAACAACACCAGACCATATCTCAAAAAATTTTTCAGGCTTTTCTTCTTTTATACCGTCTTTTGCAGGGTCTGCAATTATCAGCTTGTCCTTATGGATTTCGTACACAACAATATAATGCTCCATGCCTTCCTTTGTGATAACATGAGCAATACACGGCAACTGAAAATCTGCCTGCATAAATTCTTCCGGTGAACCTTCCAGCCCTTCCCCTGCAAATCCAAACTGCTCTGCTGCCTTGATTACTCCGTAAGCACTCGTACCATGCCTGTCTGTCCCTGATGCTTCACGAATTGCCGCAACAGGCAGTTTCAGTCCGTATGTTTCTGCTATCATAGCAATACACGCACAGCCACAGTCTGTAATATCATGTTGCTTAATATGCACATATTTTCTTTTCATTATGTTTTCAGGCTTTCCTTTCTTGTTCTTTTCTTTTATTATAACATATTTTATCGTTTTTGTCAATATTTTTACTATATTTTCAAACAGTCAAAAATAAACAGCAAAAAGCAGTATCAGGCAAATCCGCCAGATACCGCTCTTTGTACTTATTTAAGGGTCATAATATGACTTAGAACTCTTCAATATCCGCTGAAATTACGCAGTTCTGAAGCAATAGCCTTTTGACGGTCTGTAATACACAATGTAAGCAATACCGCCATGTGTACCTGTATACTGTCTGATGTCGCCTCTCTTGTAATTGCCAATACGCAGCCATCTGTCAGAAAATCTTGCCCAACCGCCATTTACTGCTGTCAGCTTTTCATTTGTCATCTTTTTCATGAGAATCAAGTCCTTTCAATTATTTATTGAAAACGTTTAAGTTTTTCATGTTTATAGTATAACATTTTTTTAAGCGTTTGTCAATATTTTTATTTAAATTCTTGCTTATTCTTTTTGTTTTTTGTACTATACAACAAAAAATATTATCTGTGTTTATAAAATATGTTATGTTTGTGTGAATACTGCCACAAAAGCTCCTGACTTTGCAGACAGGAGCAGTTTGGTTATTCTGTTTCCGCTGTTTCTTCCTTTGCAGTTTCTGATTCATCAGATGTTTCTGTTTCAGGAACATCAGCAGGTGTGCTTTCTTCTTTTTTGCCTTTCCTTTTCTTTTCAGGTTTTGCCTTTGGTGCTTTTGGTGCTTTCGGAACAGCAATTGCAACAGCACATTTCTGTGCAATCGGCTGAAAGATAATGCAGAGGAATAATCCTGCAATACAGCTTATGATTTCAGAATGAATCATGGATTCTTTCATATCAGGTCTTGCATTGGAGACTGCTTCAATCTGATGTTCCAGATTTTCAATTGTACCATGCATTTCTTCAATCTGATTTTTCATCTGTTCAAGAGCAGCTGCCTGTTCTTCATCAGTTTTTTTGAAATCTTCATTCATGCCTTTTACTTTATCGTTCTGGTCTGCAATGGTTTTTACCATATCCACCAGAGCATAATATTCTTCAAGATGTTTTTTTGTAAAATCAACCTGTTTCTGCAGAGAAAGAAGAGCATTGTGCTGTGTGGTTTCATCTTCAATCTGCTTTGCTTTATCCATCTCATTGTCAATCTTTGCAGAATAGTCTTTCAGAATTTCTTCTGTATCTGTTTCTTCCGCAAGCAGTTTTTTCATGTACTCACGGAGCGTTTTTTCAATAGAATTGTTGTCCGGAACTTTTTCAATATCGGTTTGCAGTTTTTTCAGGCGTGTTTCCCTGTCAGCCTGCAAATCATCAAGAATCTGCTGCTGTTCTGCAATCAATGCTGTCTGTTCTTCCACATAAGTATTATGTTCCGTTTCCAGATTTGCACGTTCTTCTGTTACCTGTGCAACACTGCTTTCCAGTTCTGTTTTCTGATTCTGCATACCGCTGATTGCACCGTTCATGCTGTTGAGAGCAAGTGATACCATTACAAATGTCATTACTGCTGTCATAACAGGCGAATAAATCAGATTGGAAACAAATCCCGATAAAAATGATGCTGCAAACTTATTGCTGATTTTGCTGTGCAGTCCCCTGTCAATCTTTCCGACCGGAACTACCAGCCCGATTATCAGTGCAAGTACAAAGCTGATTCCGAAACTGATAAGCCATGTTTTTACTTCAAAATGTCCTGATAAAAGTGAGTTTACCAATGAAAGTACAAGTCCCATGACAAAACTCATAAATACACTGATAAGAAATCCTATTTTCTTTTCTGTCTTCATATCATAAATTCCTTTCATTTATATTTTTCAAGCCTGCTGTTGATGATGTCACATACAGCTTTCTTTTTCAGCCTGTAATAAAAATGTCCGCCCCTGAAAGAAATAATGTCACATTCTTTTTTCGTAAATCTTTTCCAGTCATTCATATCTGCATATTCCAGAAGCAAATCCTTTATACCATACATTACTGTAATGTCGCACGGCAGTTGGAAGAAATCAGGCTGACGAACGTATTTTTCAGAATATTTCTCTGCCATTCTCATATCATGACAGAGAATGGCATTAGCTTCTGCAATCAGCTTTTCATCTGTTGCTGCTGATTTCTGCATCAGTCCTTTTTGTACATAGAAGTTCACAATGCCCTCGTCTGTATAATCATCAACATTGCCAAAGTAACTTCCGTCAGGTGCATATCGTCCTGAAATAAATACATGAACAGGTGCAGGCAGATTTTTTTCAAGAGCCTGTCTGATAAATTCCATACAGCAAAGCACTCCCATGCTGTGACAGAAAATTGCATAGGTGTCATTTGTAATTATCGGCTCTGCCTTTTTCAGCAAATCAGCCGCCACTTCTTCAATGCTTTCTAATACAGGTTCATCCTTTCTTGTAAATCTTCCTGACTGTTCCAGTGTTACAGTTTTGATTGATTCATTCAGAAAGTTATCAAAAGAATGAAATGATTCTGATGAATTTCCCACAAACGGAAAAAATAATAAGTGCATAATAATTTTCTCTCCTTTTCTGTCAAATATTTTCTGTCAAATATCTGAAATGGCAATTTCTACTCTCGGATTGTCACTGTAAAATTTCACCACTCTGGATTCCACTATCTGTTTATCATCATCATAAGCAATACCATTCAGGGCATCACAGACCGCCTTTGCAACATTATCAAAATCAGGTTTGACAAGCGGTCTGATTTTTCCTGTCAGCATTTCAGCTTTCTTTGCTTTATTCGTACCATTCGGAATTTTATAGTAAGCAGTAATCATAACAGAAACAGGAGTTCCTGCCGGAAAAAATACAGTATGATAATTGCTGTCCTTTGCTTTTAACTGCCAGATTGTCTGTATCAGTTCTTCATACTCTTTTGTTTTTTCAGGTGTATATGTTCTGACAAAATTCCCTTGCCGTACAAATTTTGGTCTGCCCTTCCCGACAGGTTGTCCGTCAATAACAATTTCAGCTTTCACTGTTTTCTCCTTCGGCTGCTCCCTCTGCTGTTTCTGCATCAGAATTTTCTGCTGCTGATTCTTCTGCACTGCTTTCATCAGCAGCAGTGTCTTTTTCATCAAGTTCCGATTCAGAAAGATATTTTTGAAATACTTTATCCGTCTGTTCTACTGCAATTTCATATTTCCATTCATCATTGATAAGTACTGCATATCCGACACAAGGCTCTGCCATTTCAGTAGCAGTGTCTTTGTCTTTCCACCCAAGCGTATACTTGATTTCATAGACTGTGTTGCCTACTTCATAGAAGTCTTCTGGATTGTAAGGTGTTACCGTCTTGCGTTTGCGGTAAGCCAATTCTGTCTCTTCATCATAGTACTTGCCCTGAAACAAAACAAAAATAGGATTCTTTTCAACAATAGCTTTTGATTCATTTATTGTCACAGTGACATCCTGCGGCAACTCGAATTTCAGTTCTGAAAGCCAGTCCAGAGAAATAATTTCTCCTGTTTCTTCATCAAAGATTCTGTTATTTGGCGGTGTCTGCACTTCGTATCTGTCAAGTTTGTATTTGAAATAGCTGTCATCAGGTGAAAGCTGGTTGCCGTCCTTGTCATACGGAATCGGCAGACGTTCTTTCAAACTTTTTACAAGTTCTGTTTCGTTTGGGGTTTCACCATACATCATGGTGAATAATACATCTACATCAGAAGAAGAAACAAAGCTTTCCATATCATTTGCATAGTAAGCAACGATACCTTTTTTCAATGCATTTTCTGCCGCAGCAACTTCTTCTTCATGTCCTGTTTTTGTTCCACCAAGGACTTCACTTTTGACTTCAATCGGTGGAGTTGTTTCCACAGGAACAGTTTCAGTTTGTTTACCGCATCCTGTTGTACAGAATGCAGCAACAAGAAGCAACGCTGTCATTCTTGCTCTTTTCATACCATGTTTTCCTTTCTTAGTTTAAAATTTTGCTTTCATCAGTCTGTGTTTCCTTTGTCAGAGGAAATGTTTCTGAATTATAATAATACAAGTCATAGAAGAAATTGAAAATTGTTTCAAACTTCCATTCTCCGTCCTGTGTTCTGACAACATAAATATAAATGCCTGTTTCATTATTTTCAGGATTCTGTTCATCTGTCACATCAAAGATGACTTTATATGCCTTGTCAAAAGTATAGACTTCACTTATATCATATTCATAATCAGAAAGCAAATCCTGCATCATTTCTGAATCAACGCTCATGACTTTCCAGAATACATCATTACTGTCTGCTGTCTGTACATCTGTCACATTGCAGACAAGTGTTTCAGAATTTTCGGATTCAGCAAAAAGAAAAGGAAAATCTTCCAGTTCTTCTTTCAGTTCCGGAATCATTTCTTCATCTGAAATTCTTTTTCCGAACGCTCCGTAATATGTCATGTCAATGTCAGAATATTCTATCAGTGCTTCTGCTATTTTTACTATGTCACCACGATAAAAAGATTCAGTCACTTTCAATGCAGTTTCTTTTGCTGTTTCTGCTTCTGCTTCATCATATTTTGTGTCAATTTCAGAAATCGAAAACAGTTCATGATGATTTCCGGTTTTGGTTTCCTGCGTTTCCGGAACTTCCTGACAAGTGATATGCTCCTTGTCTTTTTCAAGTTCTTCATCAATCTTTACTCCGACATTATCCTGTTCTGTCAAAGCAGAATTTGTTGCTTCAATCGCTGTTGTTTCCAGAACAGTTTCTTCTGTTTCAGATGATACTGTTTCTTCCGGTGATTTGCTGTCTGCCGTTGAAATATCATTCTGATTTCCACAGGCTGCTGTTCCTGCAAGCAACGCTGTCATACACATCAAAAGCAATATCTTTTTCATAATCCAAACTCCTTATATCTGCAAAGTGTTCCACATCCTGCACCCACTTTCTGTACTCTCGTACAGGCAGAATGCGAAACACTTATGCTGACTTTTATATCATTTCAATTCTTTCTTTCGGCACAGACATTATCTGTCCGCTGTTTGTCAGAACGATTACATAGTCAGCAGAAAAATAACTTCTTTCTTCTACCACAATTCCATATTCAGGTTCTTCATACAAATCAGTTCTATGCAAATCAGCAGAAATTTCTTTCATTCTGCATCTGCCTTTGTGCCTGACAAAATGAAGAATATTTTCATCTTCACTGTTCAGATATGCGGTGTAGTCTATATACTTCTTTGCAGAATGCTGATACAGTTTTTCTGTTTCTTTCACAAATTCTTCTGCATCAAGAAGTTTAAGCTTTTCAAGATTCGTCATAATGTTTCACTCCTTTCCTGTTCATTCAAAGAAGCTGTGCTGTTCTTTGTTTTCTGCCATTTTTCAAATTCTTCTCTCGGCACAAGAATTTTTTTGCCAAGTCTGATATGCGGAAGCTCATTTTTGATTAACTCATAAGCTTTTGAAGTTCCGCAGCCTATCAGCCGTTCAATATCCTTCCGGCTGTAATACTGCCGTTCAATCTGACAGTCTTTTTCTTTCATGTTATCACCTCACATCATCAGCATAATTGTTTTTGCAAGAGCCATTCCCCACAGACAGGCAGGATAAAAAATCCGTTCAAAAATTTTCAGATTCTGATTTGCCTTGCTTTCTCTTTCATGAAATACAGAATCCCTGTCCTGCAAAATCCATATCGGAATCAAAGCAAGTATTGCCGAAAGTGCATAATAATTTTTGGAAAGAATCATCTGTCCGCACCATACAAGCATTGCAATTGCCTGAACGATTTTTTTATGTCTGCTGTTCTCTGCACCGTTGAAAATCATCAGCAATGGCAGGGCATACAATCCGCTTTCTGCTTTCAGATAAGATGCTCCTATCGCTCCGATTCCTGCAATGATTCCATTCGTACTGAACGAAATCAGATTCAGAAATTTTCTGCTGTGAATATATTCTTCAAACGGTTTCCTGAAATCTCTGTCAGCAGTCCACAGACATAAAAATCCAATCAGTGTTGTCAGACAGATGTTCTGATTTTCAATCGTAAACAGATTGCCTGTCATCATCATGCTGTATGGAATATAGCTCGCAAGATAAAGCAGAAAAATTTTCAGAAGATGTTTCCATCTGTGTTCTGTATGATGAAATGCTTTCACTTCCAGAAACGAATACAGCGGTACAGAAATATAACCAATGCTTTCAAAAATATTCTGCACTGGGTCACTCATTCCTGTGATGTCATAAAATATTTTTCCGAAAATTCCTGTTCCCAAAGTCAGCATGGAAGTCCATTTCAGAACCCTGTAATTTTCTGTTGTCAGTCCTTGTAGTTTTTTCTTTTCAGGACGTTCTCTTGCATTTCTGATACGCCTTCCCTTACTCATATTTTTGCTTCACTTCCTTTAACAATTACATTATAACATACTTTTTCTGTTTTGTCAATCGTTATTTTTAATTTTTTGTTGTTTTTTGTGATTATTTTGTGTTGAAATATTTTTTCATTCTTTCCATAAGCTTTTCCTTAACCTATAACTTGTTATAGCTTATTATAGCTTACAGGACAGTGACATTCTTTCTTATCTCCTGTCAGAAATTTTCTGCCATAACATTGAAAAGAATCATGGTGCAGGAACAATGATTGAAGAGATATTGAAACAGCCAGCTTGAACTGCATTGCTTAACGAATCTCAATCGCTGACAGCAGAAACAGCAGTCAGCATTTTGTATGAAAATGCCCGTACGATTTCTTTCATAAGAGAAGTCTGCTTTTGCAATGGCAGAAATGAAAAAGATGATTGTGATTCATATATAACAGATTCAGAATCTGACATTGCAGTGACAGTTACAATAATCATCATCAGTGACAAAAGTATCTGCATCTGAATATACAAGATGAAAGTTTTTCCCCTTGTTGGACTTAACACTAATTGTCTGGATAAAATAAAAAAGCGGAGCATATAAAATGTTCCGCCTGATTTTTTTTACAGCAGCATATTTCTTACATCATATTCTGCCTTGATTTCCAGAATGTCAGATTCTTTTTTGTAACCGTATCTTGCTTTCAGCAGTTCAGGTGATTTACCTTTGTTGAGTTCAGCAACGATATAAGCCTTGTGGAGTGATTTGCCTGTGATTCCTTTTGGAATATTGCACTTTGCTGCAACCGTTCTCAGAATCCTCTGAACATTTGACAGGCATACAGGAGAGTTCTTTCTGCTTATGAACATGAAGTCATCAGGTTTGAGATTCATATACTCTTTTACAAATTCATTCCTGATTTCAGTATGCTCTGCCATATAAGCAATGATTTCATCAGGAGTACAGCCGGAAGGGAGTTTTTCTGATAAGCTATAACAAGTTATAGGATAAGGGCTTTCCGGTGATTCCTTGTCAATCATGCAGTTTTTCTTGACGATAACGCTTTTCAGCCATTCTATGCACTTATCGTCCATAGGCACGATTCCTTTCTTGGTTTTGACTGTCTTGTTTTCAAAGTCAAAGTCCTTGTTTGTAAGTTCGACAACTCTCGGAAGAGGGATTCCTGTCATAAGTGCAAAAGAAATTACCCATGCAAGTGTTCCGAATGATGTGGAAGTCATGCACTGATTTAACATCAGTTCCATTTCTGCTGCGGACGGAATATAATTGGAAGGCACTTCATTAAACTGTTTGCTTACAATTTTTTCAGGCACTGGAATTTCACTGAAATCAAAAGTTTTGATACCGTGTTCATTTGCTGTCAGGAAAATTTTTCTGATAACTTCATCAACCTTTATGACACTCTTAATGTCATACTTTGTCTGCATGATAAGATAGAATCTGTTCATATCATCAACAGTAATTTCTGTCATGTCACGGTCAATATCCGTGCCGTAAACAAAAGATTTGAAAAGCTCCACAATGCGTTTCAGTTCTCCGGCAGAAGATTTTCCGATAAGACTTCTGAAATAATATTCACACCAGTCTTTCAGCATGGAATTTTTTGGAAGGTACATCAGAAGTCTTCTTTCTTCTTCTTCTTTGATATGCTGAAGTTTCTCTTCAAGTTTCTCTTTTGTTTCAGCGTAAATTCTTTTGCGTTTGCCAAATTCGCTCTCATAATAATCAAAGGCAAAGTAGCTGTTGCCCTCACTTGTCTGTACATAAACAATTTCATTCTCATTTTTTCTTCTTCGTGGCATTTTCAACTTTCCTTTCAATAGAATTTTATTTAAAATTATCTTTTGTGATGATTATTATATCACAAAAAAAATTGTTTGTCAATCCTGAAAATGATTTAATCAAATTCAAATCTGTACTTGTCATTGTAATGATAACGTTCTTTCAATTCTTCCTGACTGACACCTCGTTTCAGTTCGTTCCTGATGAAAGATTTGTGAATATCAATCAGCGAAATGTTTCTTGAAATTCCGCAGTCCGCAGCAGCGTTTCTGAGTGCAATATTTGCATTGGTGTACTTTAAAGTCTTTCCGTTTTTGTTTGCAAAAAACAATTCTTCTGATGACTGTGTGAGACAGTTCATGCAGAAAATTTTTCTCTGTTCAGCATTTTCGTACAGCTTTAATGCATAAGCATCAGAAATATTGTCAAAAGTTTTTTCCATGATTTTTTGTTCCAGCCAGTTGACACATTCGTCACATAAAATGATTTTTCTGTCCTGTGAAATCACAAACTTTTCATTCAGATTAAAATCACCGTTTCTGAGTTTCATGACTTCGGAAAACTTGATGCCTGTATACAGACTGAAAATAATTCCCCACATATTTCTTCTGTACTTTGTCACGGCAAGGCAAGACTGCAAAAGCATTTTCATTTCGTGTTCCGACAGCATAATGTGTCCTGTTTTTTCTTCTGCAATTTCATCTGACTGAATATTTTTCAGCATTGGAATATCCGCTCCTGCTCTTTCTGCCACTTCAAAAATCCTTTGCAGAATATCATTCAGCCTGTTGATTTCTGTCTGCTGATATTGCAGTTCTGCATAGAACTTCTGAATCTTTTCTGCCGTAAGATTTTTGATTTCACAGTCAATCTCCGAACCGTAAACTGTACTTTTCACAAGCAGCAATTCTGATTTCAGAACAGTTGGAGAAACACTTCCCATTGCATTTCTGAAATACAGTTCTGCATAGTCTTTTAATTTGGGATTTGCAGGCAGATACTTCATCAGCGACCTGAATCTTTCTTCTTCTGCCTGACTGATTTTCTGTTCAAGTTCATCTCTTGTATCAGCATATAATCTGATGCGTTCACCATAGATTTCCTTGTCAAGTTCGTATGCAAAATATGTTTTTCCATCAACCTCAATCTGACGGATTTTTCTGTTGGACTTCTTCATTTTTATTTTCCTTTCCGAAATATTTTTTCAAGATAATTATACCATGTACCGCTTACAGTTGTCAATTGCTTCACCAAAAAAAATTCCCACGGACTTCCGCTGATGTATGATATTCTGCACTCTCAAAAAATAAATTTCGTGGGAAGTTTCCGTGGGAACTTTTTGGAATTTCAACTGTATTTTCTGCACTTTGAACTGCAAATATGCAGTTGCAACTGCATATTGATATAAACAAAAACCGCTGTAAATCGGGAATTTGCCGAAATACAGCGGATATTGGTCTTATTGCGGCGGCTGGATTTGAACCAACGACCTTCGGGTTATGAGCAGTTCTGACATAGTTGAAAAAAGTGAGGAAAATAAAGCTAAAACCGCACTTATAAAACCCTTTCGCCGACGTAGTGACGACCTGAGAGCCGACGACACACATCTGCAAATTTCTTTTGATAAAAAGATTTTTTTGAAATCATGCCACCTACGACATCATTTTTTGAGAATAGCATAAGTAGTATACTTTTTGAATTACTTTTTTAATCATACACTTTCAGGAGTATTTAACAGGGTAAGACTTGCAATATACTCATCCATTGTAGTACCTGTAATCTGTAATGCCTGCTCCAGAGAAGAATTGGTATTCTTCATTACAGAAGTAATCATTTGTATGCATTTATAAGCTTTGCCCTTTTCTTCTGCTTTTGTAGCTCTCTCATCACCATATCTTCTTACTTCATCACACACATGACTCACTCCTTCCTCAGTATTCTTGTAGTAGTCCACTGTTTGCGACAACATACCAAAATCTTTATTTCCAATATTTGTTTTCCTGAAATACTGCAATAATTTTGAAATTTCAGTATCGTCTTTTACTTTGGTATTGAAATACAACTCATGGACTCCATTTTCCACTACTTCATTATGACCTTTCAATACTCTCTGTATCTCATAGCATACCTCGTTCTTATCAAATATATCAAATAAAGAAATAAATATCAGATACAGTTCAGGTAAATCCTTGTAATGTTTCCCCTTATTCAGAAATGAAATATCTGTATTTGCCTGAACTGTATCTGATATTTATTTCTTTATTTGATATATTTGATAAGAACGAGGTATGCTATGAGATACAGAGAGTATTGAAAGGTCATAATGAAGTAGTGGAAAATGGG
>ODAI013502612.1_pt1 | contig 41578 bp, 43 predicted proteins | sample 1539321 | NCBI WGS metagenome assembly ODAI01 (sample SAMN02144231, study PRJEB22623) | gut metagenome | biome: sheep rumen | host: Ovis aries | place: New Zealand
CCATTATCGTGAAGCAGATTCAGCCAATAGTCCGTCTCATCCGCCTCCTTGTAAGCTATTGACATCTTTGATAGGAAGTCTGCATCACTTTGTGCGTGCTTACTCTCCCTGACATTCGCTCCTACCGACGTTCCACTTCTGTATATCTGCTTCGATATGACATACTCTTTATACTCAGAATCCTCCGTAAGATATTGAAACAATCTCGTAATCCTACAACCAAAGTCGTACGAAAGTTCATGAATCGATGCGGTCGATTTTGCCTCCTCTGACATCAGAGGCGCTAATCGACCTCGGTTCACGGTTCTGGGTTCACGATTCACGGTTGTCTTACCCTTACCGTTCCATTTCTTACTATTTTTCTTTTCTTCCATAACCATTAATCATGAATCTTAAACCATTCATCATGAACCATAAGTAGCCATTAACCCTTAACCCTTAACCGTTAACCATAAGTAGCCATTCACCCTGAACCATGAACCAAAATTAGACCATTAATCATGAACCATTAACCCTAAGTTGCCGTGCCTCCAGTGATTGATGGAAGTTATAATTAAGCCTAGCTTTTCCTCTTTCGCGCCTCGGGAGAACAAACGAGTTTGTATCTCCTCTCGGCTTGTCGTCGGTTCATCCGCAGCCTCGGAGAGGATTTGGCTTGGGCTGATAATTCGTCGAGCAGGTTTTTGTCAATGAGTTTCATGCTTTTCTATTCCTTACGTAGCCCAGAAACTCCTTCCAAAGGAACCTTTCTGCACTCATGTCAGCGTAGGTGTCAAACTTCCAGCGGTTCTGCAGTGTGCGGCAGGCGATGTTTAGGCGGCGGTGATTCGAGGTACGGCCGTGCGCCGTATGCCCAGACCCCATTATGTCGTCCCACACTTTCTGTTCCAACTTTGGACTGATTCCTGTGGCTGCTACCATCTCCTTCTGCGGAAACCAATCCGTGGGCAGCTGCAGCCTGTGTAGGGCGATGGCCGTAAGAGTATCGGCAAAACGTCCCCACGGGCTGCCGTATTTTACCTCACACACCGTCCATGCCTCCTCATCAGAAAGCTGCCTTAATGCCAACGCCCAGTCAATCACATGGCGCAGCTCGATCTTCTCTGACAGAAAATGCTTGTGTGCGTGCCATGCCGTGAACAGTGCCGTGAATGTGGGGTTGGGAAAGCAAATGCCGGGTACCATAGTGGGTCTGCGGTCTGTGGCGGCCAGCCCCTGCAGGACTTCTGTAGGTCCATCCATACCGTTTTTAACCCTGCTGTTGTGCAGGGCGAAATGGTGCTCCACAGAGATACCGTCGATATTGATATGAACATGATGGCCGTCAGCCCGTCCTATATGCATGTCGTGCTTCTCAAGACAAGCGTTCACCGCAGCATAATCTTCTCCGGAGTAGATGTCGATGTCGCCACACTCGCGCAAGTCTGGCTGCGGGTATAGCACCGCCAAAGAGAACCCTTTTATAATCATCGTCGAGAGGCCGTCTTCTGAAAGCCATTCGCCTAACTTCCTCACCACCTCGCGCTTTTGCTTTGACTGAGCCGCAATACTTTGAGCGTAGGCCATCCATCTCGACCACAAGGTGAAATTTGGCCTCTGCTCCTTGGGCAGAGCCGCCATGGTGTGAAACGTCATAGCCAGCACATTCTGCTGCAATGCAGTGTCGAAACACTGCTTCCAGTCGGCCTTGGCTGCCTCTTCAAATACCTCCTCATTTAACGGCCTCTTTATTAAAGACGCGTTTAGAAGTTCCAATAACAGGTTTTCCATCTCTACTATTTACCTATTATGTCACCATTAACTGTCAATTGTCAACTATCAATTATTCCCATTAAATGCCTCCATCGTGGCAGCCGAAGCCGAGTTGATGTCCTTGCGCATTAGCACGTTCTTCACAGTTATGAAAATTACCCTGATGTCAGTCCAAAGGGTGCAGTGATCAACATACCACACATCAAGTTTGAATCTTTCAGTCCAGCTAATCGCATTGCGTCCGTGACATTGAGCCCAGCCACTAATCCCAGGTCTTACCTCATGACGACGATACTGTTCTTTGCTGTACAACGGCAAATACTGTGGCAATAGCGGACGGGGACCAATCAACGACATATTACCTTTGAACACGTTGATCAGCTGCGGTAATTCATCAATACTTGTTGAGCGAACAAACTTTCCCACTTTTGTTAAACGCTTCTCATCAGGCAATAATTCACCCTCTGTATCGCGCTCGTCGGTCATGGTTTTGAACTTTATGACTTTAAAAATCCGGGCATCTTTACCAGGGCGATCCTGAAAGAAAAATGCCCCTGCACCTTTGTTGGCAAAGTGCAGAAATATGGCCACTAAAATCAGGAGCCAGCCTATGAGCAACAAGGCCATTCCTGAAATAAGAACATCTAATACTCTCTTAAAGAAACGTTTATACATGATGAATAATTTTGCTTATTACAGTTTTATCACAGAAGCATTATTCCAGTCAATTTGTTTGTCGGCTTGTTCTATATTGATGAACTGCTCACTATTAATCAGTCTGGTCATCTTTTCAAAAGCGCCTTTTTTCCCGAGATTAGTTTTGACATAGCGCATATAGCGGTTTTTTAATGTGCCAGGTTCTTTGTAATAGGCTTCGTATTCTTCTTTTGATGGAACCCCTCCCTTTTCCGGTACTAAATCACCTATATGGAAATAGCACATGGCATAGTCAGCCTTCGCCATCTGGCCTTTGACAAAGTCCAATGGAAAGAAACGGAAATAGCCACCACCAGAATAGGCAAGCTCTTTGCCCATAAATAGTGTAGTACAGATGGGGAATTCCTTCAAACGAACACCATTGTATTCAATCATGCAAGGTTTTTTTGAGCCAAAGCCCGGAAAGCCACCAAAATCACGTGCAGCAGGGTAGATGGAGGCATCTGTGGTGATACCATTCTCTGCCAATATCTCGAACATCCACTTGTTGCTCTCGCCGATGGAGAATGCCGGAGCACGATAACTTAATACCTTTTGGCCGATGCATTGTTCCAAAGCAGCAACTGCAGCATGTGTATCATCACGAGCTTCAGTCTCCGTCATTCTATTCATCCACATATGATGGTGCGAATGGCAACCAACTTCGTGTCCCTTATCATATATTTGTTTTACTACTTGTGGAAAATCCTTAGCCATCAATCCTGTGCAGAAAAAAGTGGCTTTTACTTCTTGAATGTCAAGAGTCTCCAGTATTCTTTTCAAAAAAGAATCGAATTCTGCGTATAATTCAGGCTTGCCATAGCCTACTGCCTTTGCCAACGCCCATTCTTCGATATCAAATGATAAAATGTTCATTATTGTTTATTCAATGTTTTCTTTTATTTCTCGTTCACGAATTTCCTTAACGACCTTGGCGGGACGTCCTGTAGCAATAGTCCATGCTGGTACATCTTTAGTTACCAATGAACCCGCACCTACTATGGCACCTTCGCCTATTGTAACGCCAGGCATCACAAACGATTCCATGCCCACCAACGAGCCTTTGCAAAGATGGATTGGTTTAAGTACATAACCAAGTTTGGCATAGTCGTCTCCTACACAATAGTCGCTCAAATCACGCTGATGGCACAACAAGCGGGTGCCACCTGCAATATGTGCGTGGTCGTCAATATAAATCAAGTCGGCATGACCGCTATCTATTTTCACACTGTCGCCCACAAAAATATCCTTTCCCACATGGCATCCAATCTTCTTCAGCACCCAAGGACGTAATTTTCGTGGTTCCAATGGCGATAACAACCAAGAATTCATAAAAAACTTAAGAAGAAATCCATCCCTATATGTTTTGTATACTCGCTTAATTACCTGCCATAACGTAACCTGGCCATATTCTTCTTCGGAATAGTTCAATCCCATCCGTCGAAGCATTTTATATGTTAAACTAAGTTTTTTTTGTTCCATATCGTTTAGCAAATATATTTTACTGTCCTATGTATTAAACATAAGGATTAGTCAAAAACAAGTCTATAACATTCAAACATCCCAAACAACTCATTAATTAAACCGGAATTTTGCAGCCGGATTACCAATATACAGCTCTCCATCTTTGGGTTTGGTCATCATCACGCTCCCTGCTCCCAAACGTACTCTTTTTCCTATTTTTATTTGTTGAAGAACAATGGAACCCACCCCAAAGAAATTCTCATCCCCGATATGGACTTCTCCTGAAATGCGTGTTGCCGGCATAAAAGTATTAAAGTTCCCAACCTTTGCATCATGTCCAAAGACGATACCACCATTGAGCACATTGAAATCGCCTATTTCGACATCACAACTGGCAGAGCAGTCGCCTTGGATAATGTTTCCCTTCCCTAGCCCAAACGCTTTTTCATCAGCCAACTTGAAAGTAGGATGTATCAGATTCGGAAAAGTGATATTAGGGTTCGTGATTTTACCCACAATTTGCCTGACGACATTTGGACTACCAATAGGTATTGTAAGATTCAATGGCTTTTCGTAAGCATTCAAATCGTCTATACCACCTAAACATGGAGCATAGTGCGAAATCATCTTTCCTTTCAGGTCAGGATTATCATCATAAAAACCTATGATGTTCCACGTCGTCTTTTCTTCGTTTATTCGTTTTATTAAACAGGCCACTTCTCTCCCGAAGCCTCCTGCACCGTATATGGCAATGTCTTTCATCGTATAATTAATAAGTTCTTTTCTTTCCCCATTATATGCTTTCAAGATAATCCACAAACTGGTTGGCCAGATTGATTCTGTTGAAGTCACGCTCGGCCAGAGCCCTTGCGTTACGTCCCATAGCCTTTCTTTCTTCTGGGTGGTCGGCCAAGTAAATCAAGCCTTCGGCAAATAGTTCAGGTTTTAATGGCTCAATGGCCACACCGCACTTGTTCTCGTTAATCATATCTGCAATCCATCCCGGATAATTATTCAAAACAGGAAGACCTGCGGAGATGAAATCAAAGAACTTATTTGGTGATGTACCATAATAGAAGAATGTGGCATTGGCTAGTATCTGCATGCCAACATCCGATGAGCCAACAATGGCAGCAAGCGTAGCTTTCGGCACAGGCGGGAAAAACCTGCAATTATCCAAACCCTCTTTTTCTGCTCGATCAATCAATGCCTGTTTCTGCATACCATTCCCTATAAACACCATTTTGATATCATCACGGCCCCTTTCTTTCAACACTTTGGCAGCATCCAAAACTGCGTCAAGGCCATTAGCCACACCATGGGCTCCTGTAAATACGGCGACTATATCAGTAGAGGAAATTCCTTCCAATTGCAAATCCACACGATTACCAGGCTTCATCAAATCAAGGTCACAACCGTTTGGAATCAGAACAACACGCTTCCCTTTTTGAGCATGTTCTTTGATGGCATCACAAATACCAGGTGCCAAACCTATACAAGCATCAGCCGCGCGATAGCAACGATTACCCAAAAACGACAAACCAAATTTCAAGTACCATGGATATTTCTTACCAACTGCCTGAAATAAGGTAATAGTGGAATCGGGCCAAAAATCACGAACCTCGAACACAAACTTCTTCCGTCTAAACCATTTTGCTACCAATCCAGGAATACCAGAGGTTAAGGGTGTGGTTGTAGCATAACATAAATCATATTTCTCATGCATAGCAAAGTGTATGCTCTTTAACGCATACTTCATAAATACTTTCGCTCGTGTCAGTTTGCCATCGTTATTGGAATATGGCAAAGAAATCTGGATAACATCAATACCATCAATATCGCCACGATAAACGCCCTTCTTTTTGGTTGCCGGTAGGTTAAATAGTGAATGGTCACCGCCGCAGACCATCGTTACCTGATGTCCTCGTTCGATGAGTTGTTTGGCAAACTCGTATGAGCGAATGCCGCCTCCAACCTTGGGGGTTGTGAAATGCTGATGGAAATAAATAACCTTCATTATTCTTTTATCTTAATTGTTGTTGTAATCATACTGGTTTTTGAATTGAACTCTATCTGTTCACATGGCTCTTTTGTACCGTAGTAGGATGAATGCCACTTGACGGAATGCATCTTTTCAACATCGGAAACAAGCGACAATTGATCTTCGTTGACAGTATGCCACAACTGCCTCATGGTAAGATTTTCAGGTTTATTGTTAATCTTGTCCACAACCACCCATTCCAGCAAACCCTTCTTCTTGGTGACACTCCTTTCGATTGAAATATTGGCACCCACGTATGAGAAACAAGCCACCTTACCTTTGAAATGATAAGCATCGGCACTTTCTTCAAAGGACAATCCTAGCACTTTTGGAGGATAGAACCACATAAACCTCGGTCCCTTCAACATTTGGTCTTTGTCGTCAAGCATTATGGTGTTATGCGACTCTGTACCTGTAAAATACTTCTTGTCTTCCATGTCAGTATTGTACTGGTACGTTCCACAGTCCATCAACACATTTTCTCCTTTATGCCAAACATCAAGATGTAACGAATCCACACAGCCTCCTTTCTTAAACAGCCCACAACGAATGAATGACATTGTTTCTGGTTCCCTAATCAAATAGAAACCACTCTTCTCAAATTTCACAATTCCATACTGCTTCTCAATCTTCGGGAATGATTTTCTGAAAGAAGGCACCGTGTGACCCAACCATTGCGCATCTTCCAAGAATTCCTCATACAGAGGCTTTCCGGTAAGCAAACTGTGCAACGCATCCAATTGAGGACGGTAATCACGGTAGTCCGCCGTACTAAGCGGGAAGAACAAAGCCCCATCGTTGGAACCATAGTTGGGTAATTTCCCAGTCTTTTCATCCTGCATCTGGTACAAGAAGTTTACATTTGCGTATGCTCGTTGATACACCACTTCATTGAAGCGATCGCCGTTTTTATCGGAAAGAGCAATTCCATAGGTGAGCAATTGGGTTACTACTCGCTGGTAATTCATGCTTTGCTGCAAATAAGTTCCGTCAGGTTCAAACTGATATGCAATCTCCTGCTCAAACCAGCGCTTGCCGTCATGTTTCCATTTTGAGGAGCCAGGCATTTCAGGGAAGAGTAGCCCCATCATATAGAGAGTCAACGTCTCGGTAATGGCATGGTTGTTGCGAACTGCAATTCTCGAATAGTTGATGTTTTGGTAAACGTGATGTATCTGCCAAAAGATGGAGGTGATAATCTTGTTCCACCGTTCCTCGGTCAGTGCTTTACTATTTCTGTAAAAGCGCAAGGCAAAAAGCCAGTTATTTATCCTAAGGCTGGTTTCCTGGCTGCATTTATAGTTCGGGCCACAGTTCAACGGATTTTTCTCAATCCAATTCAAAATCTGACACAAAACAAACTCAGAGTGATCCTCGTCAAAATGATAATCATAGCGACAAACAGTACATAGCCACGAGAAACGTGACTTCTCCCAGGTAAACTTAATATCGCCTGCTTCTTCCGAAAGACTTTCTATTTCCGTCCAATGCTGGTGGCAGTCGTATTTATAACCCGTCTCAGGATTGGTTACCCAATCATAGTCCAAACCCAATGGTTTCCATGTCTTGTTGAAAAACAGGACATCGCCCTTCAGAAAATGGTTCATAGCTTCCTCCAACCAGACATCCTTCACCTTGGGGATTTGCACACTATCCCTATCATCGAAGAAATAATCACCTTTTCTGGCTTGCCATGCTGCCAACGTCGGTACTCGGACTGGCTTCAATACGGTCGGAAACTTACGCTTCAGCAAACCGCTTTTCTGCTCGGCAGTGAACCAAGCACGGAAAAGAATATACCTCGGGCTTTTGCTTCTAAAAACATTGATTTTTGTTTTGATACTACTCATAATTACAAACCTATATATTCCGATTTACCGTGGGTTCCAACACATGCTATGGGATAAGCCCAAATGCCGTTGATCGATTCTATTTGGCCACCGGCAAATGGTGCACGACCATACTGGAATAGTTTCATTGGCCAAATATCTTTCCTGTATTTCTTGATAATTCGCACACGAAAATCCGACTTATCAACTTCCAAAATGTGTACATCCTTGCTTTTGATGCCACCGCCAAGTTTATTTGAAAGCATCTTTCTTATTCCACCACCTTCGTGAGGCTCCACCGTTGTTGAAAAGAGAAAACTGTGTTTTGTTTCGCCACCATAGATACAACTGCCGTTGATGGCTGTCAAAATACGTTCTGTTCCATCAGATTCAATGTATCGCAGATGGTTTTCTGTCTCCACAGAATCTGTAGCATACAGCAGTCCTCCTTTATAAGGGAAACCTGCCACAGCACGATATTTCTGCTCACCTGTTTTCCAAGGCTTCACTTCAGTCCAATCATTGTTTACACGATAAATTCCAGCCTGTGGCTCATTATCGCCCACCATCACCACAAAGCCGTCACCATCATTGATAATACCATGAATGTGGCGAATGCTTCCTTGGGGAAATGTGAAAACAACAGACACTTCCAAATTCTGATTCAACTTGTATATGTTAATCTCTTCGTGGTTTGGATTGGCGCCATAATCGCCCCAATACAGGCAGCCGTCCCTTTCGCAGAAACTGACCAAACCATAACCAGGCCGCAACTCTTTCAATTTGGTCAACGTACTTTCATGAATGTCCACCAACCACAACTTTCCAAGAACACCAACCACATAGCGGTTGTTATCCAGTTTACCAGCGCAACGGGGTTCCATTCGTAACAATCTATTAGCAAGACCGAAACGACCGATTATTTTTTTTGCGCCCCCAACAGGAAGCGACGCTATACGTTCCGTCGATCCACTTTCCATGTCAACAGTATAGAACGCCAGCTTTTTGAACAGCAATCCTTGATTTCCGTTCAGATATAGCAAACGACCTTTAATCTTTTTCATTTCCTTCTTTAAACCTCAGTATTTTTGCTGGCGCACCCGCAACAACAGCATTGTCAGGTATATCTTTATTAACAACAGAGTTAGCTCCAATCTCTACATTGTTACCAATCGTTATTGCATTAAACAAAAAACTGCCCCCCCCAACTCTTACATTATCCTTCAGGTGAGGTACCCCTCCACCGTGTCCACCTCCTATTGTGACGTTTTGGCCAATATGACAATTATTTCCTATTTTAGACCTCGTATGAACTACCACTCCAAGCCCCCAATAGGCTAACTGAAAGTTCTTGCCGATTATAGCAGAACCTGGCACAAAACAGGAGTACAACAAGCGGCCTACCCAGTCATAGAAACGCGACAAATGCCGCATGTGATGATAATACATCCAATGGCTTATTCTGTAATGGATTACTGGTGGATTCATGGGGTTATTTATTTAACATTTCAACATATCTAATTGCATTGGCAATCCCGTCAACCATCTTGTCGATAGTACAGCAGTCTTGATAATAGTTGTAGGCGGCCTCTGACATACGCTTTTGTAACGCTTTATCTTCGTACAACGCAGTCATAGCCTGTGTCAAATCGTTTACCGTAAACGGTACAATCAGACTGTTTTCGGGCTTGCAATTCGTGATTTCAACACTGTGTTTCCGTCCTGTACATGTGATAACAGGCACACCACAGGCCAAACTGTGTAGCACGCCTAAACCAACATGACCCGGCGACACGTATGCCAAGGCATGAGAAAACACCTCACCCAACTTTGCTTGGTCATGAATGGGTCCTTTAAACTCAACCGAGTTTTCCAACCCCTCTTCGGTCATAACACGGCGTAACTCTGCATCTTCGCCACCACCCACTATTACAAACCGAAGATTTTCATCATTCGATTTGCGTTTGATGTTGGCAAAAGCTCTCAGTGCCAAATCAACGCCCTTACGTTCCTGAATACGTCCCACATAAAGGAAACTATCACGTTCTTCGTTCCTCTTCACCGTTGACGGATCAACATACTGAGTGTTGTTGGCCACAAACATCTTTTCTCGTGAGAAACCCTTATTAGCGAATTCACCACATGTGCCTGCTTCATAGAATATCAAAGCCTGCATCTTACGGAAAATAGGGATGCGCATTCTTGCCGCAATCGGATTTCCGGCGGTACATCCTTTCATGTGCCCCCATGCCAATAGTTTACTATCATACTTGTGGCCAAACAACAGAGGGTAATAGTTCAACACCCTCAGATTCGGGGTTACTATGATATAGTCATAGTCATCTAAATGCAACGAAGAAAAGCTCTTGATATGTACAAAACCCATTTTTTTACTGCACCCGAGCCTGATATGGTCGAAACGCAAAGGAATGTCATACTTCTCCTCTTTATTACTGACAGACATTACCGTTAATTCATAGCCTCTATTTGCAAGCTCATTATAGCAATAAATACGATAAGGATATAGTGGCATATCCATCAATATTATGATTTTAACTTTTTCTGCCGGCACATTCATATCTAAAGAAATAATAATCAGACAATGAGCTTAAATTAGCATTACAGCGTATCAAGCCTACGAAGTAATTCATTGTAATTTAATTTGCATGATTTCCAATTCTTCAATTGGCTGTAAGGAAATGTGTGTGGACTATCAATAAATTGTCCCAAAAAAGCAAAAGCAGCATCAATTCTATTCCGATGATTATTATAGTAGTGGGGATACCAAGATCTAACCAAAAAACAGAAATCAACAATATGAGACAAGTTGTATATTGAATATGAAAAGGCATTAGTTCGACACAACTCTGCTGGCTGACTGCCATCCTCTTTTATCTGTACATTTATTCTTTTTTCCGCAAAAGCATCAGTTAATTCTTTCGCACGCTTTTCTTTACCTACAAATAGATATATGTTAACGAGCGTAACATCATATGCCAAACCGACATTTGTATTTGCCTTGTGTAAAGAGCTGCTATACTCACCCTCATCTGCCCAAACTGCAAACGTCAAAAACCAGTTCTTAATTTTCTTCATCGTTCTTTTGTCAATCCTTTTTGTACCATTGACAAGTCGAATGCTTTCTATTATCGTATTAAACCCATATGCACTTATAAAGCCTGTGCTTCTTCCTTTATTATTGTTTTTTCCAGGAATCACCTGAGAATACTCGAAATTAGGGTACATATAAGTATCTTCATTAATAAACCACGCTTGTAGTTGTTTTATAAACGCCTTATAGTATTTATTATCATTAGTAAAATAAAAAGCCTTGCTTAGCGTCTGGCATCTCTCTATTAATTCTGTTAATTTTACATTATCGTACTCCTTGCTTTCCGGGTTTACAAATCCGTCACGATTCACATATTTCCCTATATTTATAGTATCCGGCCACCAATAAGGGCCTATGGAACAAAAATAATGATTGTCCGGAGCAAAAGTTATTTTTTTATCGGCAACAACAACAATCGGGGATATATCACAATAATGATTGGCCTTGTTTATTATTTCACGGACCTCTGAATTAGTGGTGTAATCCTTCTTCATTTGTTGCAAAACCGACATGTCCCATACGAGAGGCTTTTTGCCTGTAACCTTAGATAATACGGGATTAGGATAAAAGATAAAACACACTAATAGTACTAAAAAAAAATCTTGTTTCATCAATACTACTGGTTTTTTGCTTAAAATAGAATCGTTAAGGACTCAATGACGTACATTTATATACTCTTCTTGAAGAAAAAAAAATCCCTTATTGATCACATCAAAAAAGCGAAGCGACAAACATATACCCCATATTAACTCTTTATAAGTTAAAAACTAATTCTATTACTTATATATGTTCTTCTACTCCTCGGAAATGAACATTAAGTTCATGGAGGTGTTCCAAGAGGGTACCGAGTGGCGTTCCTTCAGTCATCTTAGCAAAGGCGTTGACATCTTTTGGGAAGCACTTACCTCCATAGCCAAACTTGCCATCAGGGCCAGGAACGTAGGTATGGGTGTCGTTGATATACCCCGAGAGAAGTACACCAGTATGCACCTTGCGCCAATCAGCACCCATCTGCTCACAATATTCACGGCATGCATTGAAGTAAGTCACCTTATATGCACCAAACACATTATGCATGTACTTGGTCAACTCTGCCTCAAGTGGGGTCATAACTGTGAACTTCTTACCGACAAAAATCCTAGTAAGTAGTTCGTGTGCGCCTGTAAATACCATTGTCTGCTTCTTGAAGTCCTCAATATGTGTACGCTCGGTAAGGAACTCAGGCATATAGCATACTTGGTGGCCTGTTTCTTTTGAAAGTCTATCGCTGGTACCAGGCAGAATTGTTGTACGAACAAACACAGGCACATCGGGAAGTTTCTTGATTAACTCCGTCATAAGGCGCAAATCCTGCGTGCCATCATCCTCTGTAGGTACATGAATCTGCAGAAAAGCGATATCAATATTGCTTAAATCATCATTGTAGCCCTTGGGGGGATCGCTGATAAACAGTTTACACTCTGGGTTGTTGTGTTCCAACCAATCTTTGAGGGCTCCACCAACGAAGCCACATCCAATAATTCCAACATTAATCATTTCATTCTATTTTTTAGGAAATAATAAATAGTCCACATAAAATAATTTGATAACCTATATTCTTTTTCTTGAATATACTGTGTGTATTTATTTTATAATATATTTTGCTTCTTTCTCATCGTGCTTCTTTTTATTTCTTATGGTTCTTATCCATCTAAAACACCCAACAAATGGGTTTTGATGGAAACTGGCCATCATGGTTATAAATTCCCATGTTTTTTTTATTCCATAATGACGACTTTCAGCCAAAGCAAACATAACAGAATGTTGATACTTTGACAAATGGTGATTGCGCAAAAATAAATTGCAATGCAGTTTTGAATACAGGCGCGCCTTTATAACTTCATAATCCCTCCTTCTTGTTAAAGAGCCCCGATTAACAGAAGCTATATATGTAACCTTATCTACAGCCTCTATTCTCTTTGCAAAAAAACCTGATGAGAGAGAAAAAAATGCATCATTACCAGCCCGTATTTCATCATATTGTAGTTTTTCCCGATCCACTAGATCATGACTTACCATTTTACAACATGGAGACGCAAATCTAATCCGTAATAGAATCTCATCTAATGCTCCTATACAGTAATCATGTACCATTTTCAAATAATGATCTCCTCTATCTGCAGACTCTCCTGTATCTTCATATATTCCGCCCATGCCTGAATATATTATTTCCGCATCACTATTAATTTTTGAATAAAAAATATCAAAAGCGTCTTCTGAATAAAAATCATCTGCATCAGCAAACAATAGCCACTTTCCCTTAGCGGCTGCCATACCATCATTACGACTGCCACCTGCATGACGCTCTGGTTCAGAATGAAGCAAAGTTATTTTTCGAGCGCTTTCAATCTCTTCTCTAAGAACTGGATCTTTGCTATTATCCACAACTATTATTTCAATTCCATCCCTATCTGGAATTGAATCAAACAACCTCGGTAGGTACTTTATTGCACCCCTCCATGTTGGTACGATAATGGAAAAATCCTTAGTATAATTCATTGTACGAAATTAGTTTTATATTATCACCTTTTAAGGCAAGCTTTGCACCCACTAGTTTCATTTCTTCGCGATACATTTTCCCGGGATGACCAGGATGACACATTAGTTCAACATTTTTTTCATCATCCTTACACATTCCATACTTCAAATATTCTGAATAGGAATAAAAAGCAGCTGTCGTAGTAAAGCAGCTTTTATAATATTTGTTAAGGTTTCGTTGTCTCATCCATAATCTCACGTGTGCTTTCATGCGTAGTGTCCGAAAATCACCTTCTAAACGTAGTTTCTTTATTCCACGTTCTTTGACCAACTCCGCAAACAACTCACGGAGGGGATAGATAGTATGTACGTGATGGTGACTATCTGCATGAGAAACAGGGAATCCCAGCCCTGAAACGACATCAATCTGAGCGTTCAGTTCTTCCTTAATGGACATTCTAACTTCAGTATCATCTAAATTTTTCAACCTAAAGATAGCTTTATGTACAAAATTCCCATTCTCGTCAGTCAAACCAGCCCTGAACAGCCCTTTATTCTTTGTTACAGAGCCAAACTCCGACAAGCAAAGATGCACTCCAAAAGAAACCTCTGGATGTAAAGAAGCAAACCTTTTCACCTCATCAAGGCAAAAACCATTTGCCATTACAGTTGTGGAACTGATAGCTCCCAATTCCACCATTCGTTCTATCTCTGCCGTCACCACTTCGGTAATTCCGAAATCGTCAGCATTGACTATTATTTGTTTCATTCTTTTGTTTCTGTTCTTGGTTCAAGCGTTTTAATAACCTTTGCTGGCACACCAGCAACTATCGTCCAAGCAGGAACATCTTTTACAATAAGAGCCCCAGTCCCCGTTACAGCCCCTTCACCTATTGTCAATCCTGGCATAACGGTAGTTCCAATACTAATGCAAGCACCTTTTTTAATGACAACAGGCCTCGGTTTCTGTGGAAGATCTTTATATCTATCGCCAACGTGATAATCATCCATTACACGCCGATGGCAAAAAACCAAAGAACGATTGGCGAGCCACACATCATCCTCGACAGTCAAATATTTGGCGTACATCACATCAAGAAACACCTCCCATCCGATACTTACATTCTTACCCACCTTAGCGCCACACCAACGCCATATCATGGGTCTTAAACCAGGGAACATCCAACAAATAACAGAATGTTTCGCTTGTTTACTTAGCCACCATCGGAAACCGTACAGTAATCTCTTATTAATATAGCCTGACGCTTTCCTGACTTTTATAAAAAGATTATTTAACGACATACATCTATTTATTAAAAGAATCAACTATCAAAAAGTTTCAGATTACACTTTACCTTATACTGGTTTACTCATCTTATTATCAACAACAAAATCTATATACCTACACAAAAGCGGCAAAAAAGCAAACCCATAAAGCCAGCTTCCTTGTCCAAAAGAATTCTTCAAGGACAATAATAATAACATACTTGCAAAACCACAAGTAAAGATAACTTTGGTATGCTTTAAATTATGATTGACAACAATATAAAAATGCCTAAAAACAGCAATAAGAGGGCCTATAAACAATAGTCCCAGCAATGCCAATCTATCAATAACCCAGGCATGCATACCTATCCGTTCTGGCGAACTAGTGCCCCATAGTGGAGATTCTATAAATAGTGTTAGTGATTGGTTATAAAGCCCTTGCCTAGACTCCAAATCACCTTCACTTTCGCCATATATTATACTCTCCTTTAACTCTCCCATACGTTTATAACTCATTCCATCTGGATCCATCTGTTCTTGAACTGAGCTAAGCAAAGTATCAACAATCGATGGTTGCATAAAAATAAAGAATAGCACACCCAAAATAACAAGTCTTGCGACAATTTTACCCGAGAATCTTTCTATATTAAATAAAAAACCAATTATTATCATCAAGGCTGACAATATTAAGGATGTTGCTGCATTTGAACGGATAATTATATAAAACAGAATCATGGTAACCGTTCCCCAAAAAAAGAACATTTTCTTATTGCCTTTAAAGCACTTTCGGCACAGAAAAATTAATGGCGCAAAAAGGAATGGTAAACCATGAACAGTTTGATACTGAATGACAAACGAAAATAAGTTAGAATACATTTCATATACATCCCTTTTGCCAGACATTCGTATAATATTGGGTTGTATCTGTAAAGCCGGAATCGAAATAATTGACATTATTACATCGGCTATTACAAAAGAAAATACTATCCATCTTGTAAACTTATATTCACCATCATACTTAAGTGCATACTCAATAAAAATTAAGCCGACAAGCATCGTAAACGGCTCAATTAAAACAGCGTTAACATCTTCATAAAAAGAATTGCCCAGCAAATAGAATAATAATAGGATAAAAATATAAACAAACAAAGCTATTAGACTCCGCCTTGTGATCAAGGATGGAAATAAAACAAGAGAGAAAACAATATATATAGAATATATAATTGAATCACGTACTGGAATCAACGCATTAAATGGTGGTAATGTTTGCGTTAAAACTAATAAAATGGATATGACAAGAAATAGATGATGTTTAAATTTTGAATCCATAGTATCTATGCCGTTTTTCAATTGTTTCTTAGCATTTCATCAAACGCAGATTTTCTTACCTTGTCCCTATAACTGATCTCCTCTGCGATTGCATTGATATTCTGCTCCATTTCAGATATTGTTAATGGTTGATTAAAACTATCATCATCAATTTCTTCTATAGTATATACAGCATAACCACAATCTTTAAGATATCTATACACAATACTGTCTTTGTATAGAAATAGTTTTATGCCATGTTCTAAACAATAATAAATACTTCCAATTGCCTGTTGCCTAATCATACCATATATCGCATATGAGCAACTATCCATCAATTGAAAATATTCTTCCTTTGGCATAAATTCTTTCAGAAACATAATATTATGACTTTCTGATTGCAATCTTTCACCAATAACACTGGCATAATCTTGGTTGCCCAAATAATTAAGAGGTATGATTATTCTACGACCCGTAGGTATATTTCCTTTCACATTCTCCCACACATCCATATGATTATCTCCTGGGGTTTGTGAATGTCCAATAACTATACTACCTGATGTCGACTTTGGGACAAGAGGCATCTTATGAAAATCCGGGAAAAAAGAATCAGGATAATAAAACTCCTTTGCTTGAAAGCCCTTATGGGAACGCATTATTTGATACTCCACTGGCAATACGGGTTGAAAGAAATCAATGCGTTGCAGTACTTTCTTTCTCAATATAGTGTATGGAATTCCGACGATTTTTTTCAGAATATTTCGTAAAGATTCCTTAATACCACCTCTCAAGTTTTTCAAGATTTGCATGGTCAACGGTTTGTATAACTGCACTTCTATTAATGGGCGCATTCCTTTTGATGAATTATAAACATCAAACCCCCAAACCCACCAAATAACTTTTTTCTCATCAGGAATCACGTTTACATACTTGTATCTATCAGAGGATAAAGAATAGAAAAAAACCGCATCATAGTCTCCTCTTTTTAAATAACTAACGAGTCCCTTGCAATTAACAAGATTAACCTTGTCAATTTGTTTAATTCGCCTAAACTTGTATCCACCAACGTTCTTAACATCTACAAAAGCGACGTTTTCAAAACGTTCATCCCGTTCAAACGAATTAAAAACATCATCAAAAAACTTGTCATCTTTGGTTATATGTACTATTTTATATTTTTTCATCTGTTATACTTTATGGATTCAAATGATTTTTATTCTTTGTGCGCTAATTTCTTAACAAATGGCATGACCAAATTCTTTGTTTCTTTGTACTCTTCAAGATTTGTCAATTTACAGAATATCATTATAACCAAAACACCTATCACAATTTGTAAAGGTAGTATAATCCAATTGTTAATTGGAAGATATTTAAAAAACCAAACAGATATTGCCACAACAAAGGCTATACCATATGAAGGAGCAACATCTTTCAACTGTTGTATCGAGTTGTATCCGAGTTGTTTCCCGGAGAAATATGAATTTAGAAAAAAATCAATTATTCCTGTTGCTAAATTCACATATAGCATTGGCATTATTCCAATAAATGCTCCAACAAACAGAGGCACAAGTGCAATAATCTTCTTTGCTATCTCCAAAACCAAAAAAAGATCACTTCTGCCTTGAACTTGGAGCATATTCAAGTTGATGGCATGAAGCGGATATAAAGATCCTGCGATGCAAATTAATGGTAAATAAGTCGCAGCCTCCTGCCATTTGGGGCCGATTAAACAATAAATTAGAGGTTCACTTACTGCACCAAGAAACAACATACTAACAGCAGTGATAAACATTGTGACCTTAATAATCCGACGATACGCACTCACCATTCGAACTTTATCATCTTGTATGTCACTTAAAACGGGATATGTAACTCGCTGAATAACATTGGTAAGATTATTGGACAACAGTTGGGAAAAGCCTTTTGCCCGTGTATATTGTCCCAATGTAGCTGGGCTATAAAACTTACCAACCACAACTTGATATAATTCCTTCCAAACAGTATTCAACACACCACTCACCATTATCTTCCATCCAAAACCAAACAAGTCCTTGAAACTGTTTTTTGAAAATCGCAATTTTGGAACCCAGTGATTAAAGAACCAAAGCAATATCGTTCTTAGTCCTTGTAAAGATAATGTCTGCGCAACAAGTGACCAAACGCCAAAACCCAACAATGCCATAACAATACCGACCACCCCACTCGAAACAGAAGCTATAAGCGTTATTTTGGTCTGTGTCTTAAAATCAATACGTTTCGTAAGCCTCGTTTGCTGTACCAATGCCAATGCACCGATAATCATACCCAACGAAGACACACGGGTCAAAGATATAAGTTCCTGACGATTAAAGAAATGGGCAATAAAAGGGGAACAGATAAAAATAATCGTATAAAGAGTAAGGCTCATCCCTAGATTGACAATAAAAGCAGTATTATAATCATCTTCTGTCACATCCTTTTTACGAATCAACGCTGAACTGAAACCGCCGTTGATTAAAGCAGTACAAACCGCCGTAAAAATAGTGATAATACCTATAAGGCCATAATCGTCAGGCGACAGCAATCGTGCCAGTGCAATACTGACAATAAAGGTCACTGCATGTTGCGACACATTGTCAATAGCACTCCAACCAACGCCCTTAACGGTTTTATCTTTTAAACCTTTTTCTGCCATCAATACTCACTTTCAAATACTCAATATTAATTGTTTTTCTGTATCCTTCCAATCAAACCCGTCAACACCGTCCCTGGACCACACTCCACAAACTCGGTCATGCCATCGTTAATCATATTGACGACACTCTGCGTCCAGCGGACGGGGGCCGTGAGTTGCTTCAGCAGGTTGTCTTTGATTTCCTCAGGGTCGGTGTGCGGCAACGCATCCACGTTCTGATACACAGGGCAGATAGGTTTGCTGACAGGAGCTTTCTCAATGGCGGCAGCCAACTCGATGCGGGCTGGCTCCATCAGCGGTGAATGGAATGCGCCACCCACAGCCAACGGCAAGGCACGTTTAGCACCTACCTCTTTCAGCTTGGTACAAGCCTCTTTGATGACTTCCACATTGCCGGATATGACCACTTGTCCGGGGCTGTTGTAGTTGGCTGGAACCACCACCTGACCATCCTTGCTCAGTTCTGCGCAAACCTTCTCAATGGTTTCGTCAGGCAGATTGATGATTGCGGCCATGGTTGAGGGGGCTGCTTCACATGCCTTCTGCATGGCCATGGCTCGGGCATAGACCAGACGGAGGCCATCCTCGAAGGTCAAGGCACCAGCGGCTGTCAAGGCAGAAAACTCACCGAGGGAATGACCTGCCACCATGTCGGGCTTGAAATCATCCAAGCAGAAGGCTGTGATGACTGAATGCAAGAATACCGCAGGCTGGGTCACCTTGGTCTGTTTCAGGTCCTTATCTGTTCCATTGAACATGATGTCGGTGATTCGGTAGCCAAGAATAACATTGGCTTTGTCGAAAAGCTCTTTGGCTTTGGGATTGATTTCGTATAGGTCTTTGCCCATGCCTACGAACTGGGCTCCCTGACCGGGGAAAACGTATGCTTTTGACATTTAGTTAACGGTTTACAGTTTACGGGTTATTCAAATTCGACCAAAGAGGCGTCCTTACCTACTGACTGTCCAACTTCAATGTAGACTTTCTTCACTGTGCCGTTGTCGGATGCGCAAATGGTGTTGTTCATTTTCATCGAGTCCAGCACCAGCAAGGCATCACCTCGTTTCACCTGCTGGCCTTCCTTCACCAGCACCTCCATGATGGTGCCGGGGATAGCCGCCTTCACAATAGGCTCGGGGTCGGAATAAGCCTTGCGGTTCTGATACTTCGAGGTCAATTGGGTTTGATAGTCACCACTTTCAAGCCTTAATACTTCCATATTTGTAAAGTTTAGAGTTTACGGTTTAGAGTTTAAAATTTTTTTTCAAAACCTAATGGATTCACTTATCAAATCTTTAATCACTAACCTTTTATCATTATTCTTCTTTAACCATTAAAACTTAACCTTTACATCAGAACGGCGGATTCCCATGTTTCTTCTTCGCCAATGACACCGATTTACTGCGAGCAATCTCCATAGCCTGAATCAGGTACTTGCGGGTGTCGTCGGGGTTGATAACAGCATCCACATAACCGTAACCTGCTGCCACGTAGGGGTTGGCGAATTTGTCTTTGTATTCCTCAATCTTCTGCTCACGCATGGCCACAGGGTCAGCAGCCTCCTTGATGTCCTTGCGGAAGATTATGTTGGCTGCACCAGCAGGTCCCATCACGGCAATCTCTGCCGTGGGCCAGGCATATACAAAATCGGCCTTCATGTGGCGCGAACACATGGCAATGTAGCCGCCACCGTAAGCCTTGCGCATGATGACTGTCAACTTCGGCACCGTGGCCTCGCAGTAGGCGTATAAAACCTTTGCACCATGACGTATAATACCAGCATGTTCCTGATCCACACCGGGCAGGTAGCCGGGCATATCCTCGAAGGTGATGAGTGGAATGTTGAAAGCATCGCAATAGCGGATAAAGCGGGCAATCTTGTCGCTGGAGTCGATGTCCAGCACACCGGCTAGCACCATTGGCTGGTTGGCAATTACGCCCACGGTCTGTCCGTTCAGGCGGCCAAAGCCAACCACGGCATTTTGGGCAAAGCCCTGATGCACCTCAAGGAAGTCGCTGTCGTCCAACACACCCAGCACGATGTTGCGCACATCGAAAGGCTCACGGGCATCATCGGGGATGAACTTGCAGATGTCGCGATATTCCGCTTTGGGTTCCAGGACGGCCTTGCGCTCATCTTTCTTTACGTTATTGTGCGGAATCAAAGCTAGCAGCTTGCGTATTTGGGCAAAGCACTCTTTCTCGCTGTTGGCGAAGAAGTGGGCATTGCCGGTGGTTTCGGCATGAACACGTGCGCCACCCAGTTCCTCCATGCCAATCTCCTCGCCTAAAACGGTCTTGATGACCTCAGGGCCTGTGATGAACATCTTTGACACCTTATCCACCACAAACACAAAGTCAGTTAAGGCAGGCGAATACACTGCACCACCAGCACAAGGGCCAAGAATGACGGATATTTGCGGAATCACGCCCGAAGCCTCGGTATTGTGGAAGAATATCTCGCCATAGCCAGCCAGGGCGTTGATGCCCTCCTGTATGCGGGCTCCGCCCGAGTCGTTGATGCCGATGCAGGGCACTCCCATATCCATGGCTAAGTCCATCACTTTGGTAATCTTGCGGGCATGTGCCAATCCGAGAGAGCCACCCGCCACCGAGAAGTCCTGTGCATACACGCACACAGGTCTGCCTTCGATGGTGCCTATGCCCGTAACCACGCCGTCGGCAGCCATTTCTTTCTTGTCCATGCCGAAATCGTGGCACTGGTGTTTTACAAACAGACCCAGTTCTTGGAACGAATCGGGGTCGAGCAGGGCATCAACACGTTCAGTGACGGTCATCTTACCCGCATCGCGCTGTTTCTGCAGCGCAGCCTCGCCACCACCCAGCAACAGTTGTTTGGTGCGCTCGTTTAGAGCTTCTATTTTTTCTTTGTTCATGTTATTATTTTGGAAATTCTCCTTTAAACATCAGATCCAAATCATATCCATCCAACTCAAACATATCTCCATGTCCAGGATAGACCATATATCCTTTACCTTGAAGCTTTTGTAGTTTTTTTTTAGTTTCCTGTAATTTCACCACCGAACCGGTAGGCAATTTGGTTACTGTACGCAAATCTTTTATCAGGGTATCGCCTGTGAAGAGAGATTGGTCTATCGCGAAACAAATACTAGCGTTGGTGTGCCCCGGGGTTTCAAAAAAAAGATTTTCTGCATTCCCATAAGGCAACACATAATTTAACGATTCAATGCTAATGGTTTTGCTTGTAATTACAAATCGTTCCTTATTATCGTAAAATACCGAGCAATTTCTTTTTTCGTATTGAATACATTCTGCACATAAAGCAGAACATACAATTGGTATTTGATACTTACTCACTATTTTATTAACGCCCCAGCAATGGTCGAAATGCTCGTGTGTTAGAATAATAAATTGTGGTATTAGTTGTTCCTTCTCAAGAAAGGCAAATAATGGATCATCATTCTTACTGCCTGGATCTACTATAATACAATCGTGTCCGCAAATCTTATCATAAATAACAAAACAATTGGAATCAACAGGATTATTCAACAATCTGGCAACTTTCACCATGGTATATCAGGTAAAATCAATTAATAGTCAACCCACCATCCACCACAAACTCTTGTCCAGTAATCCATCCCGATTTGTCTGACAGAAGATAATCAATCATATTAGAAACATCACTACTCTTACCTTCTCCAAGAACATAGCGTGGATTGATTCCTTCTTCTGCATTGAATAAGAATTGAGTGGTTCTTGTTCTAATAGCACCAGGCATTACCGCATTGACCCGAATTTTGGGGGCCAACTCGACAGCCAATGATTTCATCAAACCAAGCATGGAAGCTTTTAATGAAGCATACACGGAATAACCCTTCACACCCATTTTGGCATTTACACTTGAAATCACCACCACACTTTTCAAGCAATCACCATTTGTTTTTTTAGAGGCAATGACTTGCATAATGGAGAATATAGAGAAAACTGCAATATCATAACTCAATTTCAAATAGTTGTAATCAATCATTCTAAGTGGTTTGACAGCGAAAATGCCTGCTGCGAATACAGCACCAGAAATATTAATCCCATTCTCTTTCATGAATGAAGTTAATACTTCCTTGCTCTGCTCCACATTCGACAAATCCAAAGCCAACACTTGATGTTGGTTCGGGTGTTGAAGGCTATTTCTTACCTCTTCCAATGCTTCTTGTTTCAAATCAGTCAACAGCAAGCAATGACCCGATTCTTCAAGTGTCTTGCAAATCTGGACGCCAATATCAGAAGTGGCACCTGTGACTAACGTATAATCCATACTCTATTGTATTATTTATCCAGTGATATTGACTGTTCTTCCTCCATCTACATACAACTGTTGGCCAGTAATCCAACGGGCTTCGTCGGACAACAGGAATCTCACAGCCTCATAAATGTCAGAAGTGGTACCCAAACCCAATGGATAGGTTTCCTCCATGCGCTTAATCAGCTCTTCATCTTCAAAAATATGTTCTGTCAATGCTGTCTTTACTGCACCAGGCAATACTGAGTTTACTCTTATATTAGGAGCTAGTTCCATAGCCAATGACTTCATTAGCGCATCCACTGCACCTTTCGAAGAACCATAAACCGAATGCGCTTTTGCTCCGAACCCACTGATGTTGCTCGAGATGTAAACTATACTTTTCAATGCATTCTTATTCAGCTTTTTGTTGACAAGCAGTTTGGTAATCAGTTCGGCAGAAAACACATTCGTGTTGAAAGTCTGTTGAAGCAACTCCACATTCACCATCTTTATGGGATAGTTCTTCATCATTCCCGCACAATGAACGTAGTAATTCACAGGGTCTGCCAGCTCTTTTAACAATGTTATTAATGATTCTTCCAAGCCATTAATGTCGCTTAAATCATATTGCCAAATCAAGTGCTGGTCTGGATTATTACACATGGATATTGTCTCTTGCAAACGCTCGAGATTTCTGCCATTAACAATCACTCTGTATCGTTCGGAGAAACGAATAGCCATCTCGCGTCCCATTCCTGATGAGGCACCAGTTATCAATATAGTTTCCATAACCTTTTGTATTTATTGAGCGGTAAAACCTCCATCAACATTCATCACTGCACCGGTCATCCACTTGCTCATGTCGGAGAATAGGAAAAGAATAGCATTGGCAATATCTTCCGGCTGTCCAAGACCCATCGGATGTAATGCATTTAAACGTTCGTCATAACTTGCATCCATCATACCATCCACCTTGTTCGCCATAGGAGTTTTTATAAAACCTGGTGCCACGCAATTCACGCGGATGCCATTACCAACCAACTCCATTGCCAATGACTTAGTTATAGCCACAATAGCGCCTTTGCTCATGGCATAGCCCACATTTGCAGCCGAACCCACCAAACCGTATACTGACGAAATTAGCACAAACGAGCCAGCTTCTCCGGCATAAACCTGCTTACTGGAACAGACTTTGGCCAGTTCTATAGCAGCGTAGGTGTTCAGTTTGTATAGCTTCTCGGTTTTTTCAGGATTGACCACTTTCAGTGGAGCAATATACGGCAAACCTGCACAATGAACGAAACCGTTCAACTTGCCAAACGTAGCTACCTTTTCTTTTACCGCAGTCTTGATGGCTTCGGCATCAGTCAGGTCAAGAACAAGTATGTCGGTTTCACCCTGACACTCTGATTGAACATTTCTAAGGTTTTCCTCGTTGATGTCAACAAGCAAAACCTTTACGCCTACTTCAGAGAGAAGCAGAGCCGTAGCCCTGCCTATCCCTGATGCGGCACCCGTCACCATATAGCGACGGCCTTTTACTTGAAGCAGATCTTTCATAATTATTTATTAAGGACTGCTTCGCAGAATTCTTTAATTGAGTTGAAAGCCAACACTTCCTTATTTTTCATCGTCATGTTGTAGTCTGAGTCAAGCATGGCGATGAGAGAAAGCCCGGCAAGGCTATCCCACTCTTCATAATCAGTAAATTTTTTGTTGATGTCAAGTTCATCAACTTCTAGAATGTCGGCTAATTTTTGAACTAATTCTTCCATTGTTTAAATTATTTATTGTTAATACTACATTAATGTTCTTCCTCCATCAATCTTTAAATCGGTTCCTGTTATCCAACTTGAAGCATCAGAAAGCAAATAAATGATACCATATGCCACATCATTGGGTTGGCCATATCGACCCAACACGTATTTTTTCTTATCCTCGTTGAGTTGTTCTTCGGTCAGCGTTCCGCCATGAATGAAATCTGTTTCGATCATTCCTGGATTTACCGTGTTGAACCGTATCCCTTTTCTCCCCAATTCAAGAGCCGCTACACGCATATATGCATGCAGGGCGTTCTTTGATGAATCATAGATGCCATTACAAGGCCCAGCAACATAAACACCGCCTGCGGAAGAGGTAAACACCACCGAAGAGGGTTTGTTAAGCTTCTTTTGTTTCACCAAAAATTTCACCAGCATCATTGGAGCAATTACATTCACAGAGTATATCCTTTTTATTTCTTCTGGTGTATAGAATTGCACAGGAATAGTATCTCCTATTCCCGCATTACTGACACAACCATCTAATACTGGTAGCTCCTTGACCGCCGCCAACAATTGATCAGTGTCAGAGATATCAACAACTACCTTTTTATGCTCCAAATGATTATTGTCTAATTGAGAAAGCACGTCGTCTAATTTATCGGCACTTCTCGCCATTAAAATCAACCGTGCACCAAGTTTTGAACATTCAATTGCAGTTGTTTTACCGATACCTGATGATGCACCAGTAACCAAGATGGTTTTACCTTCTAAAGAAAATGGGTTATTGTTCATTCTACCTCTACTAATTTTGATATGATTGTATTATCATCAATTGTAACATACACCGAACCCCACGACAAGCCAACACCAAATCCACAACAAAGAAGATTTGTCTTTCCTTTTATCTTGTCGTTCATCTGAGTGACTATCGTCAGTGGTATCGATGCCGAGGATGTATTACCAAAGAATCTCATGCACTGAGGAGCAATATCGCTTTCGATTTTTAGTTTTTTGATTACAGAATCCAAAATCAGTTTATTTGCCTGGTGCAATACATAGTAGTTAATTGATTCCCTTTCTATTCCAAAATGTTCCAGGAGTTTCTTTATAGATTTAGGTGCAGTAGAAATGGCGAAAGAAAAAACATCCATTCCTTTCATTCTTGATTGAATGCGCATTAATTGTTTACCATCAACATCTTCGTATTCAAGCGTTTTGCTATTGATTGGATTTCTACTACCGCCATCAGGAACATAAATGGCATCCCAACCACTTCCATCTGTTCCGCAGTGGAATTTGAAAGATTCTCCTACACAATACTCTAATGCCGTAACAGTACCAGCAGACCCAAACAGAATATCTGATTTACCCTCATAGTTTTGTTTAGCATCGCCAACCATTAACAAAGCCCTTTTTATGTTGCCATTCGATAACAGCCCTGCCAATGTGCTGAGACCATAAACCCAACCAGAACAGCCCAAAGAAATATCCATTGCATAACACTCTTTGTTCAGTCCAAGCTGATCCTGTATAATACATGAAGTTGCTGGAACAAGGTAATCCGGCGTTTGGGTTACTAACACGATAGCATCAATTGTCTCTTTAGGCCATTCCAAATCCTTCATGAGCTGGTCTGCCGCTGGAATACAAAGATCTGATATGGTCAGTTTGTCCGAATAACGTCTTTGTTCCACACCCGTGGATTCAATAAAGGAAGAAGCATCGTAATCGCTACTAATGTTTTCTTCATCTTTAATGTAACGAATTTCTGAAGGAACACCTGCAGAAAGACCTGCTATTTTTACGTTTTTTATTTCAAAGAAAGCCATAACCTGATTATTTAAATTACATGTTCCTTATCATCACCATCCTCATCCACTTCTACCAAATCAGATATTATACATTTAGGGGTCAGCGAAAAAGAAACCGTACCCCACGACAAACCTATGCCAAAACCGCAACAGATAATCTGTTTTTCAGCTTCACTACATGCATCTTTTAGTTTGGTAACGATTGTTAAAGGGATTGAGGCTGAGGATGTATTGGCAAAGTCGTGTAGACTATAAGGCACTTGCTCAAAATCTAGCTTCAATTTCTTAACTATAGCATCATCCATCTTTTTGTTGGCTTGATGTAGAACATAGTAATCATAATCACCCAATGAGGTCTGGAAATGTTCGCAAAACTTCTTGAAAGATTTAGGAACAGTGGTTATACCAAACGAAAACACATCCATGCCTTTCATGCGCCCTTGAACACGATGCATCATCTTGCCATCCACTTTTTCAACTTTGAATGATTCTTCAGATAGCTGGTTTCTTGCACCTCCATCAGGAATAATAAGTGCATCATAACCGCTCCCGTCTGTTCCCATGTGGAAACGGATAGGAGCAGCGTTTTCGTCATATTCCAATGCAGTAACCGTTCCAGCAAAACCAAACAGAGGATCAAGAGGATGTTTGGCTCTGAACTTGGCATCGCCCGCCATTAAAAGCACTTTTTTCATGTTGCCCGATGAGACCAGTGACACCGCATTACACAGACCATACACCCAGCCTGAACAACCAAGAAGAATATCTTCCGCGAAACACTCTTTGGTTAAGCCAAGTCTATCTTGTAGAATACCGGCGGTGGCTGGCTGCATATAGTCGGGCGACAGAGAAGCAAATACGATAGCTTCAATTTCCTTCTTATCCCAGCCCAAATCTGAAATCAGACGTTCTGCGGCCCAATAACAAAGATCGCCAGCGGTAAGTGTGTCAGAAACTCTTCTTTGGTAAATGCCAACTGACTCAGAATAATCCTCAGCCGTATATTTGGCACTGCCAATAGAGTTTTCGTCAATTTTAGCAACTCTTTTGGGCACTCCCGCAGATAGACCTGTTATCTTAACATTTTTAAATTCTAAAAATGCCATAGTTACAGTTTACTACTTACATTATTGTAGAGATCTTCAATAGTCTTTGCATTGCGGATGTCATCACCTTTGATGGTGACATCATACTCCTCATCAATCATGGCAATGACAGAAAGTGCCACGAGGCTGTTCCAATCCTCGAGGGTTTTAAACTCGGTTTCAGGAGTAAGGACGCTGGCATCCAGATCGTCAAACTGTTCTGCAAAATTGCTGATAAATTCTTTAATGTCCATTTTTACTGATTTTTAATTGTTAATACTAATTTGTTTTAAAATTCGATAATCTTATTGAAATTCAAGTTTCCTACTTTCATCATAATTGAACTCCAAGTGAGACCAACGCCAAAACCGGCCATGCAGAGCTGCATTTCACAGTTGCAGAGCTGCTCGCCAAGGTTGTAGCTGATGCAGGTGGGCACCGTTACGCCACTGGCGTTGCCGAAATTTTCCACGATATTGGCTGGCATCTTGTCACGAGGCACATCCAACTTGTCGGCCAGTTTGTTCAACATAAACTTGTTGGGCTGGTGGAACATATACCAATCCACATCGTTGCGGTCAATGCCGCTTTGCTCATACAGATGCTCAATCATAGGAGGTACCTCACGCTGCACAAAGTTGAACACATCGTCGCCTTGCATCACAAGGTTTTCCTTGCTACGGAAGTTGCCTGCTGCATCTTCTTCCTGCACAGCCGTTTCGGGCGAGCAAGGCAAACGGAATCCACCAGCAGGAATGTTGAGTACCAAGGCACCTGTGCCATCCATCTTGATGTTAGCATAAATAGGGTTCTCTGCTTCGCACTGCTCCACCACTGTGATGGCAGCGGCATCACCTATCAGTGGTTTGCTGTTGCGGTCGCGAGGACTCACCTTAGGGCTAAGCACATCAGCATTTAACAGCACCACTTTCTTCACAACTGGTTGGTCAAGCAGCAAGCAGGCCTGAATCATGCCCAACTCAAAACCGGCACAGCCTTGGTTGATGTCCATGCAGAGGCAGTCCTGACGCAAGCCGAAATGACCATGCAACAGATTGCTGGTAGGAGGCATGAAATAGTCGGGCGACTGGCTCACGAAAAGCAAAGCGTCAATCTCCTCAGGCTTAAGCAAATTGTTGTCGAAGAGGTATTGCAGACCAAACTGACAGAAATCGTATGAAGTCTGCCCAGGAGCGGCAATGCGATGCTCGTTATAACCCATGGCCAACTTCAGCTTCATGCTCTTGGCTGGCGAGAAGTTATAATTAGCCATCTCGTCCTCAAACTTCACCGCCTTTTGGGGCAGGATGGTGAGGATGCCGCTAATTCGTTTGTGGTTGAATAAGAAATCCATGGGCGTTTATTTTGCTCCGTTTTTAACCAAAAGTTCCACGATGGCATCCACTGTCGAGAAGTTCTCGGGCAGGATGTCAACGCCATCAATGGAGATACCGAAAGTGGCATCCAGTTCGCTTACGAGATTCACCATGTCGAACGAATCCAGCATGCCTTCTTCAATAAAGTTCACACCTTCCTGCGTGAAGTCAAATTCAGGACGAAGTTCTGTCAAAATCTTGATAATCTGTTCTTTCATTTTTATACTATTTATTGTTAACTATTATATTTCATTACAAAATCGTACATGTTTTCTTCAGCAAAGCCATAATGCTCTTGTCTTTTTTTGGCATTTTCATTTGTTCTAATCACCCACAAAAGTTGACGAGCGGTATCATTCGCTTCAAAAAACAGTCTATGGAATAGCAATGAACCAATGTGACGTTCACGATAGTCCGGGTGAACAAACCAATAACGCCAATACAAGGTTGAGGCATTTTTCTCATAAATCATAAAACCTATCACTTTACCATCCTCAACATACACATGAATATGCCCAAGGCGTGCATATTCTTTCAGCTCCTCAATATAGGGTATCTGTTCGTTTTCTGCCACGAAATAATGGTGCAAGATGTCATACACTTCCTCAGCTTGTTTTTCTGTGGCATTCTGTATTATTTTAAACGAATCATTGTATGCAATCGGTATGGTTCTCCTAATCATTCTTACCAGTGACGTTGACTCTTCAAAACCAGCCTTTTTAAATGCTTCAACTACAGGTTTGCATTGCTCATTTCTGCCTACAATATCAAACATAAGGTGTTTGCCAAAAACAATTGTTTTAAGTTGTTCAACAGCTTCCATCACCTCTTCTATAGTCGTCCCGATATAGAAAATGTTCCAAAAAGTATCAGATTGCCGAACTATCAAATAACAATCTCCATTTTTTAGATAAACTAAATCACCATTATTAATCCAAACACCATGTTTGAATTCATCTAAAAAGAAGTTTGTAACAAACCCTTTTCGCGTTGATCGCACTTCTGTAATGAAAGAGTGCAATTGATCTATTGAGCTTATCTTTTTCATTCTTCAACCAATTTGCTATAGTAAAGACGGTCAATCTTGCCGTTGGTGTTGCGCTTTAGTTCGGGCAGGTGGTGATACACCACAGGAATCATATACTTCGGCAGGGTGTTGCCAATCGACTTGCGAAAGTCGGCAGCGGTAAGTTCCTGCTCGGCCTCGTAATAAAGCGTGATTTCCTTGCGCTGGTGGTTATACACCACACAACCGTTCTTTACCAACTTGAGGGTGTTGATGATGACGTGCTCAATCTCGCCCAACTCGATGCGGTAGCCCATGTGCTTGATGAGGCTGTCCTTGCGACCTTTGAATACAATCTCGCCACGGTCGTTAACGAACACCAAGTCGCCTGTGCGATAGATAATCTCGGGATAGCTGTGGTTGAGCGGGTTCTGCACGAAAGCGGCAGCCGTCTTTTCAGGATTGTTATAGTAGCCCATGGCCAGCGAAGTGCCACGGATGCAAAGCTCGCCTTCCTCGTTGGCCTCGGTGACGTTCTGGTTGTTCTCATCGAGAATAAGGATGTCAGTGTTGCGGAACGGTTTGCCAATTGGGATAGGCTCATCGTCAGCAATTTCGCGTTCAACGGTGTAATAAACGCAATCGAGCGTAATCTCAATCGGTCCGTAGAAGTTGGCGAAAGTGGTCTGGGGCAGGCTGTAGCGCCATATGTTAAACTGCTTGGTGGGGAACACCTCACCTGCAAACCAGCAGAGGCGCAACGTGGGCAGCGGTACCTGCTGCAGCAAGCCCATGTTCGCAATATTCACCATAATGGTCGGTACCCAGAAGATGTAACTGACGTTATTTTGCTGCATCAGTTGCAGGATCTTCACAGGGAAGGCCGAATAGGTGTCAGGAATCACCACAATGCTGGCCCCCTTACCCATCAAGAGGCACATCTCGTAGCTCCATATGTCGAACACCACAGGAGACAGGGAACCAATGACATCGTTCTCAGAGAACTTATACTCATCAAAGGTCTGAGCCATGAAGTCAATAAAGCTCTTATGATTGAGCACCACTCCTTTGGGTGTGCCCGTGGAGCCACTGGTGTTGATGATGCAGTAGGGGTCTGTGTCGATAAGGTCAGAAATACGAGCAAGCAGAGCCTCCTGCGATGGGGCTTCGGCATTGACCTCTTCAACATTAATCACCTTGGCACCATTTGCCGAAGCTATAGGCTCGATAATGGCCTTGAACTTGCTGTTAGTGATGACCGCAGCGGGCTGAATCAGCGCAAAGATATTGCCAAGACGCTCGACAGGGTTCTTAACGTCGAGGTTCATGTAGATATTGCCGCTGTAGGTGATAGCCAGGTCAGCCACCGCAGCCTCTGCACACTTGGGTATAAACATGGCCACCGGGCGATTCTTGCACTGGCAAGTGTCGATAATGGTTTGTGCCAGCTTACGGGCTTGCACGTCAAGTTCATTAAAAGAAACCTTACGCTCACCGTCGATGATGGCATTACGTTCCGGGAACCGTCTGACGGTCTCCACGAAATACTCAATCAAGTTTATTTTCATAATATGTACGATTATAATTTAACTTACTTATATGTCTAGTTTGATTGCAGGATTCCCAAATACCGTAATGCCGTCTTTTACCTTTCTGATAACTACAGCTCCTGCACCCACAGTACAATTATTACCTACTTTTACATGAGGTAGTATTATTGATCCTGTCTGGATAGTTGTTGTTTCTCCTAATTCAGCCCCTCCCCCCATAAAACTCCTGCAACCCAAATGGCAAAAGCTACCGATACGAGCATCATGTCCTACAGTGGAATAAGATTGAAAAGTAACAAAATCCCCAACGCATATATCGCATGATATACCAACACTTTCAAAAATAATACAACCTTTTCCCAATCTGGTATTACGTTGAATAATTGCTGTTTTATGAATTAAATTTATAAATTCTCCACCTTTAGACAACACAATCTCTACATAATGTTTTTTCCAGCGAGCATCTCCCAAAGCACAAATAAAAACATCGCCCGGTTGAATTTCATAGTGCTCCACACTATCAATGATAGGAGGATAACCCAGCATCCCATCCAAGGCATCAGATTTATCATCAAGGAAGCCTTTAACGACAAAATCCGTTTCATAACCTATACAACCAGGTAAAAAGTTATATATTTCTCGACCCCAGCCTCGGGCTCCGATAATTAATAGTTGTTTCATAAATATTACGATTTTGCAGCTTTCAAAGTCATTTCAGCAATCACTTCCACATCCTGCATGGTCATGCGCATATGCAGTGGCAGACAAAGGATACGGCTGGCGATGTCTTCCGAATTAGGCATAGGCACGTAAGGCACCAGCTTGGAGAAGGTGTTTACGCTCGGATAGAAGTAGCGACGTGGGAAGATGTTCTCGGCATTCAAGGCGGCCATCACTTTCAATGCCGTTTGCTCATCCTTGAAGATAGCTGGGAAATAGCTGCAATTACAATCGGTGGTTATCTTCTGGAAATTGATTTCGGAATTCTGACCAAGAATCTCTTTGTAACGTGCATACTTCACTTTGCGGTCGGCCAAAGCCTGGTCTAGATAACGCAGGTTGGCAATACCTACAGCGGCATGAACCTCTGTCATCTTACCATTGAATCCATCCTCCACAATGTCGGCATGGTTCTCAAATCCAAAGAAGCGGATGCGACGAAGCTTCTCATCAATTTCTTTATCCAAGGTAAACACTCCTCCACCTTCAGCTGTATTAAGCATTTTAGTGGCATGAAAACTAGTGACAGAAACGGTTCCCTGTTTGAATACACTCTCGCCCTTATAGGTAGCACCTACAGAGTGACATGCATCATAGATAACAGGTAGGTTGTGTGCCTTAGCAATTGCACCAATAGCTTCAAAATCGCAGTTGTTTCCAAACACGTGTACCGGCATAATGGCTACGGTGTGGCAGGTTATCTTTTCCTCAATCTTGGAAGCATCTATATCCAACGTCTCCGGGTCAATGTCTACAAACACGGGGGTGCAATGTTCCCACATGATGGAACTGATGGTGGCAATAAAGGTAAACGGCGAGGTGATGATTTCACCCGTCTTGCCCAAAGCCTTGATGGCCATTTGTAGGGCAAGTGTGCCGTTGCAGCAGCTCACCATCTGAGGCACGCCCAGATGCTCACTCACTTCCTTCTCGAAACGCTGCACCAGCGGACCATTGTGGGTCATGATACCGCTTTCCCAAATGCCTTGCATCAATTCGTTGACCTCCTCAAGAGGTGCCAATGTCGGCATGGTCACATAAATAGGATTTCTCATTATTGTTAAGTTTATTAGTTTAACGGTTTAATAGTTTAGTGGTGGGTTAATGGGTTAATGGTTTATTAGTTTAACGGTTTATTAGTTTAGCGGGCCACAACCTTTAATTCGGTTCAAAAAACATCGCGAGCCAATCCTGTTACCTTCTAAACTACTAACCAACTAAACCAGCTTGCTTCTCTTCGAGTTTCTGGCTATAGGTGTTGCTTAACGCATTAATCATTTTTGCAACAGCGTCAATCGATGGCTTTATTGTTTCTACACTTACTTCTGTTATATATGTAAGGTCTATAGCAATCAGTAATTGGTTAAAAGTCTCCATCAATGAGCCATAGGAAATCTCCAAGAAATGAATCTTCTCTTTCAAAGACCTACGGCCACTGCCCTCTGCAATATTAGATGGAACCGAAACCACCGCTCTGCGAATCTGGTCACATAAAGCATATTTCTCAAATTGTGGATAACTATCCAACAAGTGATAAACTTCAACAACAAGTTTTTCGGCTTCTTGCCAAACTATCAATTTCTGAAATGAATACTCAATTCCAATCATTTTTTCAGTTTATTTGTTTAATGGTTTAATAGTTTAGTGGGCTGCAATCTTCAATTCGGTTTGAAAAAAACATTACGTGCCAATCCTATTAACCTATTAAACTACTAACCTACTAAACCTGACATCTCCTTAAATGATTCAACGAGTTGGGCTTGTCTCAGTAATGTATTATAGTTCTCCTTACGCATAGTAGCGTCATCGATGCAGTGGGCGAAATGGAGGATGGATTTTTTGAAGGCATCGTCGGCAGGGAGGTTGCGTTTCTCTTCATTGTTGCCTTTGCGGATGGTAACTTCAGGAACCAATCCTGCAGGGGCGGTGAGGATGCGGTTGGTGTAGAGCGTTCCTTTGCTGCCCCAAACCTCCAATTCGCACTTATAGTTATGATCCATGCCGAAGGCCACCTGTACGGTAACACCCTCATCGTTCACAAGTGCTGCACTACCATACATATCCACACCAAACCCATCGATGTTGTTGCTTTGGGCATATTTGATTCTAGCAATTGGACCAAGCAGGATGGAGGCATATTTCAACGTGTAGCCACCACAGTCGAGCAAGGCTCCTCCTCCCAAGGCTTTGTTGTAGCGGAAGTCATTCTGTGCACGCATCGGGAAGCCGAAGCAAACTCTATATAAGCGAACATCGCCTATCTCACCAGAGGATACGATGTCGTTGACAGCCTTCAGCTGATCGTGGAAAGCAAACATATAGTTTTCGTGTACGGCCAACTGTTTGTCACCAGCCTCTTGCATTAAATCCTGTGTGTTGGCCAAGGCAGTGGTGCAAGGTTTCTCCACCAAGATATGCTTGCCGGCATTCAAGGCCACCTTTGCCCACTGATAGTGCAAGCTTGGAGGCAATGGCAGATAGACCGCATCAATATCGTTGGATTCTATCAGATTGCGATAGCCTTCGTAAATCTTTCCACCATAGTTGTCCACAAAAGTCTGGGCTTTGGCTCGCTCTTTGGCCAATATCTCGTCGGTAGCCCCAACAAACTCTTCCTTGTTGGCAATGGCCACCCCGGCATACTCGAAACAAGCGGCCTCTTTAAGGGCAGGGAGGAAGCGACGAAAGGCAATCTCTGAGGGGCAAATTATTCCTATTCTTTTCATTTCTCGTTGTATTTGATGGCCGATAGGATGCTACGTGCCTGAATATTCAGATAGTTGTTAAACTTCAAGAAGTGGTTGATTTGGTGGAGCGTCATCCATGTGTAATGCTCGGGCAACTGCTGCGGCAAGTCTTTGCCAGCCTCCACAATCATATTGCGGTTCTGCTCACGGAAGAAACGTCCACCCTCTTCACTTTGCAACACATCATATAGAACCTGCTCTTTCGGAGCGTTCAACACATAATCCACAAATGGGGGTTTAGTCGCAGCAGCATACACATTGCCCGTAAGGCACTGCACAGTGGGGGCTAGTTCCATCACATCGTAGTTGCCACACTCCAATTTGGCTTGCACCAAGAAATGATAAATACCGCCTATTTTGCGTACGATAAATGCACACAATCCTTGTTGGAGTGGCTGCACAAGTGGCTGGCACCAACTGGTTACCTCGCGGTTGGAGATACTCACTTTCACACCGATGACCCGGAAATACTTGCCATTGTTGTTGGCTATCTCAGCCTCGGAGCGATGCCATCCTTCCAGATGGTCAATGGGTTTGTTGCTTACAAATAGATCATAACGCGACTTCAAACCCGACAGCCATGAGAGAATCTGCTGCATGGAGTGGATACCCTCTTGTGTACGAGCCGACTTCAACATATCGCGACCAAAATCAGAGAGGTTGTCAAAATTGGTTAGAGGTGTGATATAGTCGATATACTCAATACCAGACAACACTGTGCGGGTGTCCATGTTCACCATATTGTCGTAGTGCATGAACGACTTGATTTGCCCCAGCGTCATCCAACGAAAATCGGGCAACACCTCAACGTCCTCATCCACCAAGATGATGATATTGCGGTTACGCTTACGCAGGAAACGGGCTCCTTGCTCGGATTGCAACTGGTCGAGCAGCACATGGTCAGGTTTCACGTTCACGAAATAATCCAGATAAGCCGGTTTCTTGCCCTTATGCACCTGAGTGTAGTTGCTCTTGGTGGCTTGGAGTGTAGGACTGATTTGCACACAGTTCACATTCCCTGGTTCAATCTTGGCCTGCATCAAGAAATAAAGTGTACCATCAATCACCTTGGTCAAAATTCCCAAATAGCCAATTTCGGGCTGATTGATGATGGGTTGATCCCAAGCATGGGTGTGGCCATAATCAGTCTCCACATGAATGCCCTGAATAGTGAAGAATCGGCCCGAATTGTGCTTCAAGCTGCCATCTTGGTCAACATACCATCCCGTCATCTCGCTGAACGAAATCTGCTGCACATCAACCTGCACCTCGCGGTTGCGCTGTTCTATCCACTGACGCAATGACTCAGTGCTATTAATAGGATTATCTATTGTAAGCAGGGAATGTATCATAATCAAAGGTTATAGTTTATTGTTTAATGTTTATAGAATTTTTCTCAGCTTCTTAAACTCTTCGTAATCGTAGGTATATTTGTCGCGGGCATATTCTTCTTCTGCAAGGATAAGCGAAACGCCATCGTTCTTGTAGGAATGGGTACGGAACCAGATGCCAGGACGGATGACAAGACCTTTGTCGGGTGAATCAAGCAATACACTGGTTTTGTTTATAGTATCATCCAAATCCACCTCAAACGAGCCATGCACGGCCACTATGATTTCGGTGCTATCCAGCAAGGCGTGCTCACCCCTATCTTTTCCGTCAGCGATATGGTGCAACCAAAATACTCGACGCACTTGGAACGGCAATTCCTTGTCCATCACGCTGATGGCACCACGTTCATCGGTGAAAGTAGGTATATCGATTATAATGCAATCTTGGACAGTAAAACTAGTATTCATTTCTATTCTACTAACCTTTTAACCTACTAAACCATCAAACTACTCTTTCGGGCCTTTCATTTCGGGGTGTGTAAAACTTGACGAAGAGACATTCTCTTTCATCTCATCAATGACCTTCAAAAGATACTGCCCATACTGGTTCTTGAGCATTGGCTTAGCCAATTCACGCATTTTCTCTTCGCTGATCCAGCCGTTGCGATAGGCTATACCTTCCAGACATGCCACCTTTAAGCCCTGACGTTTTTCGATAACCTCAACAAATGTTGATGCCTCGCTGAGGCTGTCGTGAGTGCCAGTGTCCAACCAAGCAAAACCACGGCCAAAAACTTGAACTTTCAATTCACCGTCCTTTAGAAACTCTTGGTTGACTGTGGTGATTTCTAACTCGCCACGAGCAGAGGGTTTGATGGTTTTTGCGACATTCACCACCTTGTTGGGGTAAAAATATAGTCCTACCACGGCATAGTTGCTCTTTGGCTCTTTGGGTTTCTCTTCTATGCTGAGGCAGTTACCGTTCTTATCGAACTCCGCCACTCCGTAACGTTCTGGGTCGGAAACCCAGTAGCCGAAAACGGTAGCTTTCTTGTTCTCCTCGGCATCTTTCACAGCATTGCGAAGCAGCTTGGTAAAACCTGCACCGTAGAAAATATTGTCACCAAGCACAAGACAAGCACTATCGTTGCCGATGAACTTTTCTCCAATGATAAAAGCCTGAGCCAGTCCATCGGGAGAAGGCTGCTCAGCGTATTCAAAGTGTACACCGTAGTCGGAACCGTCGCCCAAGAGGCGTTTGAAGCCGGGGAGGTCATACGGGGTGCTGATGATGAGGATATCGCGAATACCCGCAAGCAACAAAGCCGATATAGGATAATAGACCATCGGCTTGTCATAAATAGGCAGTAACTGTTTGCTGACACCCTTTGTGATAGGGTACAATCTTGTGCCGGAACCTCCGGCAAGAACAATGCCTTTCATTTTTCTAAGTATTTATTTATAATTCGCGTGTTTTTTATAAGGTTGGCAGAACCCACAGGATATTGAACGTTTTCGTTAAGCCAAATGAGCAGAACAAAGCTTGCTTCAGTTATGCCATGGTGAGAAAACGACCCCAAAAAGGAACCATACTTGATAGACCTACGGGTTCTCCTCCACGTTTGATGTCTGATAAAAGAGGTAAGATGCAAGATGTCTGTCCTCTCCGTTCCTTGTCAGACTATATTGTGGGGCATCAAGGCTGTGTGGATGACCTTTCAGCCCCTTCGAGCGACCAACGGCTGCGCGTAAAGGCCAGAGGACGCTGTTTAGATATGATAGACATTTTCCTTAATCGGGCAGATGTTATGGCAGTCGAGGATGACCTTACCTTTTAGCTTGTCCCAATTCAACTTGATATGATCGTGCTTCACCATGATGACCACCATGTCAACCTCGCTCAGGAAGTGATCGAAGTCCAATATCTGATTCGGCGCCAAAGCCTTATCGGTGAAGAAGGGGTCGAAGCTCTTGAGGGGGCGAGCGAGGTGGCGCTCTTGGATATCGATCATCTGGAGCGTGGGGCTCTCGCGCACGTCGTCAACATTCTCCTTATAAGTGATGCCATAGAGGCCCACACGGCGGTTGTCGGTGATATGATGGGCTTCCATAATCTCGTGGATGCGCTCCAGCACAAAGACGGGCTGGTAGTCGTTGGTCTTCATGCTCTCGTCGATGACCTTGGCCAACTGGGGATAGTCGCCCACCAAGAACCAGGGGTCAACAGAGATGCAATGACCACCCACGCCGGGGCCAGGCTGCAGGATGTTTACACGCGGGTGCATATTGCAGATGCGGATAATCTCATACACGTCCATGTTGTCGTGACGACAGATGCGACTCAACTCGTTGGCGAAGGCTATATTCACAGCGCGGTAGGTGTTCTCCACGACCTTGGTCATCTCGGCGGTGCGGATATCAGTAACGACAATCTCACCCTGACAGAAGGAAGCATAGTACTTCTTTACCTTCTCGCCAATCTCACGGCTGTCGGCACCAATGGTGCGGTTATTATGCAGCAACTCATAGACCATATTGCCCGGGATGATACGCTCAGGAGCATGCACGAGGTTAATGTCCTCACCAATCTTGAAGCCGTTGGCTTCGATGACAGGGCGCACGAACTTGTCAATGGTTCCAGGGCTAACGGTGGACTCGATGACGACGGTGGCACCCTTGGGGCAGACCTTCATCACGTCCTTCACGGCAGCGACGACGTAGCAGGCATCGACCTTCTTACTGAACTTATCATAAGGAGTAGGCACGCTGACGATGTACATATCCGTCTTCTGGTACTCGGTGGTGAACTTGATACCCTTGGCAAGGGCATTCTGGAAGAGCTCGTCAAGGCCGTCCTCTTTGAAGGTAGTCTTGCCAGCGTTGAGGGTGGCAACGAGTTCCTTGTTATAATCCGTTCCGATAACTTCCACACCGTGCGAAGCCATCATCAAAGCTGTGGGCAATCCGATGTAGCCCAGTCCGATAACGTTAATCATTGTTCGTATTATTAAATTATTAATTCAATTGTATTTGTTCAAGGAGTTCGAGGGGTTCAAGGCGCGATGCTGCAGCCCTTGAACTCTTGAACCTTTGAACTCTTAAACCATCTCTTAAACTTCGTAGCGATCGACCTGTTCTCCTTTGAGGGCACGCACTATTCTGTCACAAGCCTTGCCGTCACCGTAGGGGTTCACGGCTTTGGACATACGTTCGTAGGCTACGGGGTCGTCGAGCAGGGAGCTGACCTCGCTAACGATGAGATCGTGGTTGGTGCCCACAAGGTGGACGGTACCACTCTTGAGAGCTTCGGGGCGCTCTGTGGTATCGCGCATAACGAGGACAGGCTTGCCAAGACCAGGAGCCTCCTCCTGAATACCACCCGAATCTGTCAAGACGACGGTGGATTTCTCCATCAGATAGACGAACTCCAGATACTGTAGGGGTTCAATAAAGAAGAAGTTCGGGCGGGTGAGATCTTCGCCAAACACCTCGTGAATAGGCTTACGGACGTTGGGATTGAGGTGCATCGGATACACGAAGTCGACATCTGGATATTTCTCAGAGAGGTCTTTCATGGCCGTGACCATGCTGATGAAGCCGTCACCAAAGTTTTCTCTGCGGTGGCCGGTAATTAATACTAATTTCTTACCCTTATTCTTTAACCATTCACCATTAACCTTTAACCTCTCAACATCATAGCCCGCATTGAGAAGAACCTGTTCTTGTTCCTTGGCCAATACGGGATTTGTGTTGAGTTTTTCTACCACCATGTGCAGGGCATCAATAACCGTGTTGCCCGTCACGAAGATTTGGCCTTGGGCTTTCTCCTCTTTCAGATTGCATTCTGAAAGAGGTGTGGGTGAGAAGTTGTAGGTGGCGATACGGCCCGTAATCTGGCGGTTCATCTCCTCCGGCCAAGGACTGTAGATGTTATGAGTGCGAAGGCCTGCTTCCACATGTCCAACAGGAATCTGCTGATAGAAGGCAGCGAGGGCGGCAGCTGTGGAGGTGGTGGTGTCACCATGCACCAGCACCACATCAGGCTTAACCTCATTAAGCACGTCACGCATACCTGTCAGTACACGAGCGGTGACGTCGTAGAGATCTTGACCCTGCTTCATGATGTTCAGGTCATAATCAGGAGTCACCTCAAAGATGCGAAGTACCTGGTCGAGCATCTCGCGGTGTTGACCAGTAACACACACTATGGTTTCAAAATCATTCGGATATTTCTGGAACTCCTTAACCAGCGGGCACATCTTGATAGCCTCGGGGCGTGTTCCGAAAACGAGCATTATCTTACGCATATTCTTTTGAACGTTAATTATCATAAATTGGCCGTTAATTGGACGTTATTTTGCCTAATGACTTATTTGCCCAACAAGTTATTGGTTATTAATAACTTGATGGCCAAACTGCATAGTTGCTTACTAACTTGGTGGCTTTTGTTTTGCATCCCTAAAAAAGGACTTAGGTGTATTCAACCTAACGTCTTGCAATATATTCCTTGACAGCCACATAGTTCATCTTCAAAGAGAGGGAGGCGGAAGGCAACAGCTCTTCCTGCCAGAGGGCATCATCGGCGAGGAGCTTCCAATTCTTCTCGTTCGCCAACTCCTCTTCGCTGGGTGCGACATATTCCTTGATAAAGTCCTTGGGCTTGTTGACCATACTGATGCAACAGAACTCCGGCTTGCCTCCTCGCTCCATGTCACGGTAGTATCTGAGCACCTTCGTGTCAATCACAATATTCATCCTATCTCTGTCTCGCAGCAACAGGTTCTTCGCCAGAGAGGTCTCTTCCCCCAACTCACGTTCTGCACCACGAACGACAACGGTCCTTATATCTTCGTCATCTTCAAAATCAGCAAAATCCAAAGACCCCGAGCCCGACGGGACATACTTATTGGGATACTGCCCGGCATTCCCTGCCTGTCGGAAGACGACGACATATCCATCATTGGTATATAACATCGTAGAGACACCTATATGATCTGAGAAATCCGAATCGCCCAGCGGACCAATCGGCGTATTGAGCATATTCATTGGAGGATAGAGCTTGTAGTGCGAGCCTCCTATATACTGAGTATAGATGGTGTTGGTCAGATACCCATTGTAATAACAGCCTTTGGTGATCCTCCACTGGTAACCCCCATCTACCTGATACACCTCGCTGGCGAAACAAATCTTACGGTCGTTAGTGAACTTGCCGCCATTCTGGCTTACCTCGTACCACTTATGGTTCAGGAACTTCAGAAGCGTCTCCTGA
>ODAI010309473.1_pt1 | contig 41573 bp, 38 predicted proteins | sample 1539321 | NCBI WGS metagenome assembly ODAI01 (sample SAMN02144231, study PRJEB22623) | gut metagenome | biome: sheep rumen | host: Ovis aries | place: New Zealand
CAACCAGCCAAGTACAAGCCCAAGCGTGGAACGCTTGCGCCCTTGATGAAGGAAGAAGAGAAGGAAAAAGCCGGGATACACGAATTGAGTTATGACTTTGGATGCCGTATCACAAGGCTCTTCCAATACCTCACAGAGGATGCGGAATACAAGGAATATGTACAATCAAAACAAATATACAGAAGTGGCACTTCAATCGGTGCAAATGTAAGGGAAAGCAAGCATGCACAAAGTGATGCTGATTTCCTGAGCAAGATGTCAATAGCTTACAAAGAAGCAGACGAGACAGACTTCTGGCTTAATCTCCTTCACGACAATGGCTACCTGGATGATAAACAATACGATTCACTTAAACATGATATGGACAGGATTCTTAAACTTCTAACTTCAATAGTTAAAACTATGCGAGCTAAGGTGGGCAAAGAATAACCATGAACCATTAATCATGAACCATGAACCAAATATGATGTCCTTTGACCCTCATCATACATAAACATTATGCAAACAAAGCGAATAGAATATCTTGATGCACTGCGTGGGTTCACCATGTTTCTGGTGATTTTCGCTCATATTTAGAACTTCCGGCTCTAGAGTTAATAATATGGCTCCTGTAATAGAGAAAGTCTTGGAACTAGAAATTTAATTGAAAATGAATAAAGATATCATCACTGTAACATCACCATTACTGCCTAATCTCGATGAGTTTCATGAACTCCTCAAAGATATTTGGGACAGTAAGTGGATAACCAACAATGGATCGTTCCACCAGACGTTGGAGTCAGCATTAGCCGACTATCTGAAGGTGCCCTATGTCAGCCTGTTCACCAATGGTACGCTTCCGTTGTTGACAGCACTTCAGGCATTGCGCATCACTGGCGAGGTCATCACTACCCCTTACAGTTTCGTTGCCACCACCCATTCTATCTGGTGGAACGGCTGCAAGCCCGTGTTTGTGGATATTGAATGGGCAACAGGTTGTATGGATCCCAATAAAATTGAGGCTGCCATCACCCCAAAGACCACAGCAATCATGCCTGTGCATGTTTATGGCAAACCTTGTAACGTCAAAGCCATCCAGAACATCGCCGACAAATACGGTTTGAAAGTCATCTACGATGCTGCCCACGCCTTTGGTGTGGAACTCAATGGTGAGAGCGTACTGAACGCTGGCGATATGAGTACTTTGAGTTTTCATGCTACCAAAGTCTATAATACCATTGAAGGAGGCGCTATGGTCATGCACGATGCCAAAACCAAACAACGTATCGACTATCTGAAGAACTTCGGCTTCGCTGGCGAGACAGAGGTTGTCGGTCCTGGTATCAACAGCAAGATGGACGAGATGCGTTCAGCTTATGGCTTGCTCAATCTCAAGCAAGTCGATGCAGCCATCGAAGCCCGCCATCAGGTAGCCATCAAGTATCGTGAGGCGTTGCGTGATGTAGAAGGTATAGAGTTCTGGGACGACCTCCCCGGTGTTAAGCACAACTACAGTTATTTTCCCATCTTCGTTGATGCCAAGAGGTACGGCATGACACGTGATGAACTCTATTTCAAGATGCGTGACAACGGTGTCCTTGGACGTCGCTATTTCTATCCTCTCATCAGTGAGTTCTCCACCTATCGTGGACTTGACAGTGCACGTCCAGATAATCTTCCCGTCGCCAATAAGATGGCAAACGAAGTAATATGCCTACCGATGCACCATGCGTTGAGCGAAGAAGATTTGGAAAGAATTTTAAGTAGTATAATATTATGACTTCATTTTATTCAGAAGAAGAACTTAGCGATCTTGGACTTAAGTCTTACGGCAAGAACGTAAGAATAAGTCGATATGCTCGAATTTATTCTCCTGGTAATATTTCGATAGGCGACAATGTTCGGATAGATGACTTTTGTATATTGTCTGCAGGTAAAAGCATAACAATTGGTAATTATGTTCATATTGCTTGCTACACCTCAATAATTGGAAGCGGAGAGGTTATTATTTCTGATTATTGTGGAATATCTGGTCGTGTGAGTGTCTATTCCAGTACTGACGATTATTCTGGAGAATATATGACTAATCCTATGGTGCCTGATATTTATACTAATGTTACAAGTGCACCCATTATTTTTGAGAAGCATGTGATAGTTGGGGCTGGGACAATCATTTTACCTGGCGTAACGTTGCACGAAGGTGCGGCTATAGGTGCATTGTCTTTAGTTCAACATTCTTGTAGGGCTAATAGGATATATTCTGGTAATCCTATAAAACCTTTATGTGAACGCTCTACACATTATAAAGATATAGAAAAACAATTTGAAAATAAATAAATTATGGAACTGAGTAAATTTTTAGTTGATTTTGCAGAACAGTTTGATGACACAGATGCTTCAGAAATTACGGAAAGCACAGTCTTTCACGAACTTGATGAGTGGAGTTCTCTCATCGGAATGTCCCTCATCGCAATGGTAAAGACCGAATATGGGAAGACCATTACAGGTAAAGAAATTCGTGAGTGCGTAACGGTAAAGGACTTGTTTGATCTAGTTTCTTCAAAATGAGTTTCAACCCCTTTTCTCTTGAAAACAAGACCATACTGATAACTGGAGCTTCATCTGGAATAGGTCAAGGTATTGCCGTTGCATGTTCCAAGATGGGAGCATCAGTTATCCTGAATGGGAGAAACTGTCAGAAACTTGAAGCTACTTTTTCACAATTAGAAAAAGGCAATCACCAACTTGCCATAGCAGATCTGACTGATAAAGATGCAGTTGCTGATATGCTAGATAGTCTTCCCAATCTTGACGGTGTGGTCCACTGTGCGGGAATTGGTCAGAGAGTTCTTTGCAAAATGGCTACAGAGCACGATGTGGATGAGGTGATGGACTCCAATTTCAAAGCTCCTGTTCTCTTGCAAACCGAGCTTTTGAAGCATAAAAAAATCAACAAAGGTGCTTCTATTGTCTTTATTGCATCCATAGCAACATGGTCTCCAAGTATTGGCAATGCATTTTACAGTGCATCTAAGGCTGCAATTGTATCCTATGCAAATTGCCTTAGTCTTGAACTGGCTCCGCGCAAGATACGGGTTAACTGCATCAGTCCTGCTATGGTTTGGACTGATTTGATTATGCAAGGAGGCATCGACGAAGAGCAACTAAAGGCTGATGAGCAAAAATATCCATTAAAGAGATACGGAACCCCTGAAGATATTGCCAATCTGGTTATATATATGCTTTCAGATGCTTCTACATGGATGACTGGTAGCAATGTAAAATTGTCTGGGGGGGGTAAGTTAAGTTGACGTGATTATGGCATATATAAAAGCAATATCATACTATCTGCCAGAGAAGATAGTAACCAATGAGGAACTGTTAAAGGAGTTTCCAGAGTGGAGTGTTGACAAAGTGGCTCAGAAAGTGGGCGTTAACTCACGTCATGTAGCTCAAGAAAGTGAAACGGCTGGAAATCTGGCTGAGAAAGCAGCCCTGCAGTTGTTTAATGAATACAGCATTGATCCAAAGTCAATAGACTTTGTCATGCTTTGTACCCAAAGTCCTGATTATTTCTTGCCTTCAACAGCTTGTATTCTGCAAGATCGTTTAGGAATTCCGACCTCTGCAGGGGCATTTGATTACAATCTTGGTTGTTCTGGTTGCATCTATGGGTTAGCTATGGCAAAAGGACTGATTTCTGCAGGTATTGCCAAGAATGTCCTTCTACTTACAGCTGAAACGTACAACAAATATCTCCACCCATCAGACAAAAGCAATCGCTCTATTTTTGGCGATGGAGCGGCAGCATGCTTGATTTCTACGGAAGGTTTTGCTGAGATTGGAGAATTTTTATTGGGCACAGATGGAAGCGGAGCTAATAACCTCATTGTAAAGACGGGAGCATCTCGCCAGAAAGAACCTACAGGAAAGTTTGTTGAAGATGACGAAGGGCATATATGGTTTGATGACTACCTTTATATGAATGGTGGTGAAATCTTTAACTTTACGCTTGATGCCGTGCCATCCATGATGAAGAACATCTTAGAGAAGAATGGTATGGAAAAAGATGACATTGATTACTATGTATTCCATCAGGCAAACAAATTTATGCTTAATACCATACGCAAAGTGTGTGTCCTGCCTAAAGATAAATTCTACGTCAATCTTGCGGAAACAGGAAATACCGTCAGTTCCACAGTACTTATCGGATTAAAAGATTGCATTACAAATAAGATTATCAAGACTGGAGACAATGTCATGATATCTGGTTTTGGAGTTGGCTTGAGTTGGGGTGGCGTGATATTGAAGTGGACGTAAGATGCTAGAATTATCTTAGTACTTAATCCAAAAGATCTACCATAGTTCAACTATTATTTCTCACCCTCAGAAGAGGATGTTGCATGGGCAGAAGAGGTGGTTCAACTCACAGCTGAAGCAAAGGCAGAAGGTAAAGACGTTGCCGTGAAAGACAATAAGTTCATCGGTCCTCCAATGCTGAAGATGGCAGAGAAGATACTAATGAAGCAGAAGCAAATTTCTAAATAGTTTTTCATTCCAAACTATATTAATGGTCACCGGCAACGAATACATCTTTGACAATTAGTTTTACTGGGTAGTATGAAAAAGCCAATTGATACATTCTCGACATTGGTGATGTCTGTTTTCAACAATAAAGGCGTATATGCGCTATTACTTGGATCAGGCATCTCTCTGGAAGCTAAGATTATGTCGGGCTGGAAAGTGACCGAAGATTTGATCAGGAAACTGGGGATTGCCCAAGGAGAAACTGTGCCTGCAAACCCATTTGAATGGTTCGAGGAAAAATACGGTTGCGAAGCTGAGTATTCCAAACTGCTGGAACAACTGGGCAGGAAACCTTCAGAAATGGAGAGCCTTTTGCGTCCTTACTTTGAACCAACTGAGGAAGATAAGGAATTTGGATACAAGAAACCAACTGATGCCCATAAAGCTATCGCAGATTTGGCAAGAAGAGGTTATTTCAAAGTAATCATTACAACCAACTTTGACCGTTTGATGGAGTCTGCTCTTGATGAAATCGGGGTTCCTTACCAAGTCATTTGCCACGAATCTGAAATAGTTAGTCGCGTGCCTTTATATCATCATCCATTGACTTTGTTGAAGATAAACGGCGATTATAAAGACTGCCGGTTCAGAAACACAGAGAGGGAACTGAGTGAATATCCCAAAGAATTGACGGACTATTTGGATGCTATTATAAAGAATTTTGGTTTGATAACCTGCGGCTGGTCTGCTACTTGGGATAAGGCTTTGATACAACAACTGTTTTCCAATAGCACTCATCGGTACAGCTATTTCTATACATACCTTGGAAATAAAAGCAATGAAATAGAAAAGTTAGAATCAGATAGTCGTGGAGAAACCCTTCAGATTGATGGTGCTGACAATTTCTTTACAGAGATGAATGAACGAATCAAGGCATTGGAAATGATAAACGGGAAAAACTTAGAGGTAGACGCAGAAGTAGCAATCGCTCGGGTAAAAATGTATATTGCCGACCTAAAGAAGTTGATTCAATATACTGATTTATATGAGAATGTGACTGATCGTCTACTGAAAGACACACGGGAACTGGTTTATGGAGCAGAATATCCGAATGCCGCTTTGTTTGAGAAGGCAATAGCAGAAAACGTCAATGCTTTGTCCACCTTGTTGCCGATGAGCATCGTGGCTGTGCGTTGGGCAGAAAAGGATCATCAGGATGCAATCGTCGAGAGCCTTTTTAAGATAGCAAACAGACCTATCCAAGCACCCTCCCGATACTATGATAACACTGTCAAACTGAACCATTTGTTGGATACAGTATATTTGTATGGTCTTGGCATAGCCTGCTTGTATTACGAGAAATATGGCCTGCTTGACAAGTTGCTGAAAGTGAAGTTCCTGGAACACGACCATTATTTCAGTCCGTTTATTATCGACCAAGACAACTGCTGGATTGCTGATAAAGAGACGTGGAACAGTACGACTGGATACAGTCGGCTGAAGACTCCGTTCAGCACAACGTTGGGTAGGGTATTGAGGTCTTACTTCTCTATGATTCAAAAAGAGGAGCAGTTCTTTTCATACTTTTGTCTCTTCGAAAAGCTTTTGGCTATGTATTATCATTGGCTGATATGCAAGGTGTCGCAAATAGCAATGTGGCCGCCGATGGGCATATTCTGTTGGCAACCCGTATATTTAGAGCGCAGCCACATAATGGCATATAGTGAATTCTTTGAGGCTGTAGCAACAGAGCAAACCAATAATAAGGCCATCAAGAACGGACTCTTCGATGGCAACTATGACCAGTATAAGGAATCGTACGATGCCGTAACGGAGATGGAAAAGAAAGCCGCAGCGGGAATGTATTGAGGCTGGTGGAGAGGAAATGAATGATTAAATGATAGTTAATGGCAGAATAAAGCTTAAAAGAAAAGCCAGTAAATTGATTATCTGTTTTTCTTTGTAAGTATATCGTATTATGAATCCATTAGAATTTGCTTCTAAAACACTTTTGTGCTATTCGGTACGTAAGAATGTTCGGATTGATTTGTCATGTTTGCCTGATGATATTTTCGACATCGTGCTTCAGGGGCTCGCTGATTCGAAGATGTGTGTTATGGGCAGTCCTTTTACGGGGAAATACATAAAAGATAATATGAAGGCAGTTTCCTTTGTCGAGATGCTGACAGATAAAATTAAGCCTTCTTATCCTCGTGTCTGCCGTTTGATTTCGTTTCTTGATAGCTTATCTGATGGAGAAATATTTAGAATCGTATCTGAAGATGCTCCTACGATGAACAAACAGTTGGCTGTACTGAAAATTCAAGGTGTTGCTAAGGGGATGGATGAAAGAGCAATACATAATGATTATCTAATAAGATTTGGGAGGCTCACTACAACCTTTCGCCATTATGCCTATGGTTATGATGGGATAAAGAATCCGGTTGGTGAAGGCTTTAAACCAAACCGAGTATGTCGATTTTGTGGAAAGAAAATGCCAGAAGTGTCCTTTAAAGATGTTGCTCATGCTGTTTCCGAAGGTTTGGGAAACAAAATTCTTCTTTGTAATGAAGAATGTGTTAGTTGCAATCACAAGTTGTCGAAACTAGAAAGCAATTTGATGCGCTATTTGGATGTTCGCCGAGCTATGGGTGGAATTTTGTCTAAATCGGACAGAAATGTTCCCTCTGTCGATGGCAAGGGCTTTGTTATCCGCGGCGATGAGAACAATAAAGGAGTTCTCTATATTGAAAAAGAATCTTTACCGGTAGATTTAGATACTAGTAAACCATTTTGGTGGAAATTGGAAACCACAGAGAGTGTAACCCATCAAGGAATCTACAAGGCTCTATGTAAGATAGTGATAGATTTGATTCCCTCTTCAGAACTGAAACATTTCCATGAGACGATAGGATGGATTAATGGTTCTGTGATGGATAATGAATTGCCTCCGTATTATGCTTCCTACGACCGTGAGCAGGTATTGCAACCTACGGTGGATATATTCCTGAGTGGTAGTCCAGGAACAGAACCTTATTGCATGGCAGTTGTCCACATCTTAGACGTATTGTTTGCATTCGTTCTGCCAGAGGTCGATGTAGATAAAGCGCGGTTCAAGACAGTTCAGGCTACAAAGAATAGCCTTTCCCTTTTGATGGATGCCTTTGGTGGTCTTTGGCAAATTGAGGATAGTTCCGAATATACTTTGTCTTGTCCATGGGTGAATTGGCTAGTTAATCCAAATGACCCACAAGTTCGTATTCTTCCCAAGTCAGATCCTGTATTTATGCGTTACAAAAGGAAGAATTTAAACCTGGGTGAAGTGGAGTTCCCCGTATTTACTCCCAATGGCATATCTTTACCGGTTATAACAAGTGCGCATTTTTTTCGCTATTCTTACGAACTGATAACTATGGCAGAATTACAACAAGTGTCTGTTAATTATTTGCGCTTAGATTGCCTACTCGATAAAGAAACCTCCTCAGCTACGCTCTATGCCGCGTTTAACTTTTCTGACTCTTCTAATAGGTTGAGTTACTTTGATTTTAGCTTTACGGCGCATGTTAAACTTGATAATTTCGACAAGTATATCAAGACTAGTGAATACTTCAGCATTGACTATCATTTGAGAGATTATCTCTGTGGCATGGTAATGGTTGCAGCAGATAACGAATTGAAAAAATATACGAAAGGTACTGCTTTAGAGCCTATCACATTGGATAAAGTATTTGACCGTAGGACTATTAGACAACTTTATTATATCGTACCTGTAGCTAGGAATAGATATATGAGAGTTAAAGATGCAGAGATACATAATTAATATTTTAGATTTGCGTATACCCACTATTTTTTGGTTATTTGTCGTTATAATGTATGGCTGATACTTTAAAGCAAAAGACATTTTGGGGAATGATATGGGTGTTTACTGAGAAGTTCTCCATACAAATCTTTGTTTTTATACAAGGAATAATTCTAGCGCGCCTCCTAACACCTGCTGATTTTGGTTTGGTGGCTATGGTAGGTATTTTTAATTCGTTGTCCCGAGTTTTGATTGATTCTGGCTTTTCCACAGCCCTCATAAGGAAAAAAGCCCCTGAAGATATTGATTTTTCGACTGTTTTTAATGTTAATATACTTATTTCCTTTTCTTTATGCTTGATTTTGTGTTTTTGTTCTAGTTTGATTGCCAATTTTTATAATGAGCCAATTTTAGCACAGATTGTAACCTTGAATTCAATACAAATTTTTTTAAACTCTTTTCTAAGTATCTATTGGGTAAAAATGACGGTTAAACTTCAATTTAAGAAATTGAGTTTTATGAGTGTTTGTTCTTCTGTTCTTACAGGCATTTTGTCAATAGTTTTAGCTTATTTGGGATTTGGGGTGTGGTCTTTAATTTACCCAGGTTTTTTTACGATTCTAATTAGTGCTTTATTTTATTGGCATTTTTTACATTGGTATCCTGGTCATAGGTTTTCTAAAAATGTATTCAAGGAATTATTTTCATTTGGCTCAAATATATTGTTTTCTTCTTTACTGTCAGTTTTATTTGATAACATCTATTCCATAGTTATAGGAAAGAAGTATTCAAAACAAAGTCTTGGTTATTATTCAAGGGGGGCTTCATTTGCAAATCTACCGTCAACAACAATTACTGGTGTCTTGACAAGTGTTACGTTTCCAGTATTAAGTAAAGTTCAAGAAAATGCAGAAAGATTAGAAAGTGTATATCGGAATTTAATAAGACTTTCGGCTTTTATTGTTTTTCCTGTAATGTTAGGAGTGGCTAGTTTGGCAAGACCTTTTATTATATGCCTTGTTACTGAAAAGTGGGAGCAGTCAGTAATATATATGCAGTTATTGTGCTTTGCAATGATGTTGTTTCCCATTCATGCATTAAATGTAAATTTATTAAAGGTAAAAGGAAGATCTGATTTGTATCTTAGAATTGAAATAATAAAAAAAATCTTGATTTTAGTGGTTTTAATTTTTACCATACCTTTTGGTATTATCTATATGTGTTTAGGTCAAGTCTTTACATCTTTTTTATGTCTATTTATTAATACCTATTATACTGGTAAACTTTTAAATCTGAAGTTTATATTACAGATGAAAGATTTGTTACCTGTATTTCTACTCAGTATTTCAATGGGTGCTATTGTTTATGCTATAACATCTGTTATTGGTCCAAACATTATTAAACTGATATTAGGAATTATAATAGGCATCTCATATTATTTTGGTGTGGCATACATCTTGAAGATGAAAGAGCTTCTTTATGTGAAATCATTAATTGTTGACAATTTATTAAAAAGATAGGATATTCTATTTATGAAGAAACAAAAAATTTTAATTGTCAGACCATATGTGAATCATGGTGGTCCTATTGTTCTTTCAACATTATGCAAATATCTTATAGAAAAGGGATATGATGCAAAACTTCTTTATATTCATAGGGGACCGAAAAGAGATACAAATATGTATGTTTTTTGGGCTATATATTTAAAAAATATAATCAAGGTCTTTTTTGCATCTTTTTTAATCAAGTTTTTCGATAGTTTTAATAGTCGTATAATTAATGACCTAAAAGAACAGTATTCTGATTGTGTTGTCGGAGTGAAAAGGAAAATATTTCCCTTTTATAATAGAAAAAAAACAATTGTAGTTTACCCAGAAGGTATATATGGAAATTTCTTACATGCAAAAAATGTTATAAGGTATTTCCTTAATTATTATCAATTTGAAGGAGATCTTAATGCATATTCTTTAGATGATGTATTTATCTGTTATCGACAAATTTTTAATTGTGCTAGTTTGAACCCCCAAAAATTATGTGTAACGTTTTCTTATTTTAATAACCAATTGTATCGCCAATTTAATTTTGGTAAACGAGATGGTTCTTGTTTTTTTATACGTAAAGGAAAGGATCGATTAGATTTACCTAATAGTTTCGATGGACCTATTATCGATTCTTTAAGAGAATCTGAAAAAGTTGAAATTTTGAATACTAAGAAATATTGTTATTTATACGACACCCAAACGTTTTATTCATATATAGCAGCAGTTTGTGGATGTATCCCCATAGTAGTTCCTGAGCCCGGAAAAACGCGAGCCGATTATGTGGATGAGAATGATATTTCCTATGGTGTTGCATATGGAGATGATGAGGAGGAAATACAATATGCAATATCCACAAGAGAGCAGTTGCTTAATAGCTTGAATTTTGAACAATCAAATAATAAAAATCTGGGTATATTTATTGATATAATTAATACTCATTTCAGCCATTTATAATTTCCAATCTGTTGTATTATAGTCAAGAAACTTGTTTATGCAACCACAAATAACAGTTATTATACCAGCATATCGTCGAAGAAATTATCTCTTCTATGCTCTTGACCGCATCTTTGCTCAAAAAGATGTAACCTTAGAGGTGCTGGTCTTTAGTGAAGTTATGGAGCCGGACGAGGTGGATGAGGTGGAGAAAGCTTACCCTCAGGTAAAGTATTTTAAGACCGATAAATATAAAGGAGCAAGTAACAAACGCCGCGCAGGAATCAAAATGGCGAAAGGTAAATATCTATATCTTCCCGATGATGATGACTACTTGACGGATGATAAGTTCCTGAAAAAGGCTGTAGATATTCTGGAACAGGAATCAACATTATCATTAGTTGCAGCAGATACTCTAATCAATCATGAGTATGCTGACAGTTCAAAAAATTATGAAGAAAGAAGGCCGTTAGATCTTGAAGGGTGTATCAAAGGAATTGAATATCTCCAAGGTTTGCAGATAAATAAAAACAAGCCAATGTCGTCTGTTTCTATTCTTTTTCGCAAACAAGTTTTTGTCGATAGAAATGTCGATGCTATGTATGAAATCAGTGATATTCCTATGTATATGAATGCTTTACTTTGGGGGGATGCATATATATTACCAGAAATTTCTGCAGTGTATCGTTTTCACGAAAAAAATTTAACTTATCATCTTTCTTTTCCTTTTATGTTTAATGTTATACGAGAAAAGGAAAGGGTGTACAGAGATGCCAAGAAATTGCTTCCTGCCCCGAATTCTTTTTGGTATAACCATTTTCGAATTACCTATCTCTTTTACAAAAAAGGAAGTGCTACTTTTGTAGGAAAGATGAAAATGTTGTTATGGGGATTGTGTCATGTACATAGTAACACACAGCTATTAGGTTTGATACTAAAAGAGTTGATTAAGTGTTTAAGTGGAAGATGATGAATACGTTTCTTACTATATTTACCCCTACATATAATCGGGCGTATTGCCTCAAAGGAGCATACGAAAGTTTGTTAAGGCAAACGAATGACTCTTTCATTTGGCTCATTGTTGACGATGGTTCAACAGATGGGACCAAAGATCTTGTACATGCCTGGATAAAAGAAAACAAAATTAAGATAGAATATATATATCAAGAGAATGCGGGGAAAATGGTTGCTCATAACCTTGCAGCTCAGCTGTGCCAGACCGAATTGTTTGTCTGTTTGGATTCTGATGATCAGTTGACAGATACTGCTGTTGAAGAGATGATATCATACTGGGATAAACATAAGGACGACAGAGCTAATTTAATTGGGCTAATTGCACCTAGAGAAAATGTGAATGATGAAGGAGATGTTATCTATCAACCGCAAATACCCGAAAACCTTATTTATACCACAGGACGTAATCTGTATCAAAACGGCTTTCGTGGTGAGACAGCAATGGTATTCAGAACTGACATTCTTCGAAGTTACCCATTTCCTGTTCAAGAAGGAGAAAAATTTATTTCAGAAGTGTCGGCATATGATGCTATGGATGAAAAGTATGTCATGATAACTTATAATCATCCGTTAATGAAATGTGAATATCGGGAAGATGGGTATTCCAATAATTTATTAAAGGTGAATGTTGCGAATCCTAAAGGTGTGGTTTATGTTAATCAACAAAGACAAAGGAAAATACAGCGCTTTTCTCCTACTTTAATGAAGGAATATATTGCTTATTCTATCATTGCTAAGTATTCGTGGTGGAAAATAGTAAAATCCTCCATCTATCCATTCTTCTGTTTGTTAATGCTGCCATTGGGATTTTTTGAAAAGATAAGAATAATGCGTAAATTGAAAAATGAAGGAGAATAATAGAATAGCATTTATAGACCGGATGAAAGGATTGGCTATCATTTTGGTTGTGGTTGGACATTTGTTGAAAACAGGTGAAGATGGAATAGTATATCAGTTTATTTATTCTTTTCATATGCCTTTGTTTATGTTCCTGTCAGGCATTGTCGTCAAGGATTCTATACCTATCATGAAATTGGCAAGAAAACTATCTCAATTTTTATGGCCTTTTATTGTAGTAGGAAGTTTATATGTACTATTTATAGGAAATACGATAGCTGATTTTGTATTGGCTAATAAGAAGATGGGATATTGGTATTTGTTGGTGTTAGCAATTTTCTATGTGTTTGCAAGCATTTACGGGTTGTTGGGGAAAAAGCATATTGTGAAAGATATTTTTTTATCAGTTGGTATTTATTTTCTTTTTCGATTTGCATGTGTATATCTGCCCCGGGATGTTGTAGGTGGTTTTAGTTTAGACGTTTGTTATCAAAATTGGCCATTTTTTGTTCTGGGTCTTCTTGTACACAGATATGATTTATTATACATAATGAAAAAATATAATATCATATTTTCTATAGCATTGATAGCATATATTCCAAGTTATTATGTATGGATTAAATATGGTCACCTCTATGTAGTGGAAGCTATGCTTGCAATCATGATTCTTTATTATTTTTTTATGGTGCGTGATAAATCTCAAATGTGGATAGAGCGTAAACTTTCATATATAGGGAAAAAGACATTAGATATTTATATCTACCATTGTTTTGTTACACAATATATTGCAATGGGATGTTTAAATTTATATTTGGAAGAGACAAATAATATTCTCATAGAATTCATTCTCAGTTTAATGGTTGCTCTTATTGTAGTTTTCATTTCTATCGCAATTGGAAAAATCATAAGGAAGAGTGATATATTGAAGGTTCTAGTTTACGGATTTAACGGGAAATAAAAATGATACCAAAAGTTATCCATTATTGTTGGTTCGGAAGAGGTAAGATGCCGGAAATGGCATTGAAGTGTATTGAATCATGGAAAAAATATTGTCCTGATTACGAGATTAAAGAGTGGAATGAAGATAATTTCGATCTTGACTTGTATCCGTATGCTCGTGAAGCATACGATAATCGTAAGTTTGCTTTTGTTACCGATGTTGTAAGACTATATGCGCTCTATCATGAAGGCGGGGTGTATATGGACACTGATGTAGAAGTGTTAAAACCCTTAGATCGCTTTCTGGTTCATCATGCATTCTCTGGTTTTGAGAGCGAAAACGAAGTACCAACAGGAATTATGGCAAGTGAAAAAGGTGGAAAATGGGCACAAGAGAATTTGGCATATTATGATAATCGGCATTTTGTCAACGAAGACGGAACTTTAGACACGACCACCAATGTTAAAATTATAACTAATTTGCTCTTGCCTTACAATATAAAATTGAATAATACCTATCAAGATATACCAGAAATGATAACGATGTATCCAAAAGATTATTTCTGTCCAAAAGATCATCAAACAAGAGAAATACATTTGACGGAAAATACTCATTGTATTCATCATTTTAATGGTTCATGGTGGCCTAAAGGAGATAGGTTTACTGCTTATCTCCATGAAAAAGGATTGAATAGAAGGGTGGCGAGATTAATATCAAAATCTATTTTCTTTCCTACCCATGTTTTCCAACATCTCTTTAACGGCACATTCTTTTCTCAGGTTAAGAGACATTTAAATCAAAAATAATAATTGATGAAAACGATATTATTAGTATTTGGAACTCGTCCGGAAGCCATTAAGATGGCACCTCTGGTCAAGGAGTTTCAGAAATATCCAGAGGATTATAAAACAATAGTTTGTGTAACGGGACAGCATCGGGAGATGCTGGATCAGGTATTGCAGATATTTGATATTACCCCAGACTATGACCTGAATATCATGAAGCAGGGACAGGATTTGTATGATGTCACTTCGCGAGTCTTGTTGGGTATGCGTGATGTATTAAAAGAGATGCATCCAGATGTGGTCTTGGTTCACGGCGATACAACTACAAGTACAGCAGCAGCCTTGGCTGCGTTCTACCAACAGATTCCAGTTGGACATGTAGAAGCTGGACTACGTACGCACAACATTTATAGTCCTTGGCCAGAGGAGATGAACAGACAGATAACAGGACGCATTGCTACATATAATTTCTCACCTACTCCATTGTCTGAAAAGAATCTCAAGGAGGAGAAGGCTCAAGGTAAAATCTTCGTTACAGGTAATACGGTAATTGACGCCCTTCACATGGTTGTAGAAAGGCTGAAGAATGGCAAAGCATTAGCTGCAGAGCAAGCAAAAGTGTTGTTGTCGGCAGGCTATGATGTAACACGTTTAGAAAACGATAAAAAACTGGTGTTGATTACTGGTCACCGTAGAGAGAACTTTGGTGAAGGGTTTATCCACATGGTGACAGCGATGAAGGATCTCTCCATAAAATATCCTGAGGTTGACTTCGTGTATCCCATGCACCTTAACCCCAATGTGCGTAAGCCAATACATGAGGTATTTGGAGAAGATTTGACGGCATACAATAATTTCTTCTTTATAGAACCTCTTCAGTACTTGGAGTTTGTTTATTTGATGGAGAAATCCACCATTGTTTTAACGGATTCAGGAGGCATCCAGGAGGAAGCGCCTGGACTTGGTAAACCAGTTTTGGTCATGCGTGACACCACAGAACGTCCAGAAGCCCTTGATGCTGGAACGGTGAAACTCGTTGGAACTGATTATGACAAGATCGTCAATGAAGTTTCTGAATTGTTGGAAAATCCTATAGCTTATGAAAAGATGAGCAAGGCTGTTAATCCTTATGGTGATGGTAAGGCTTGCTATCGTATTGTCAATCATTTGAAGAATTTAGAGTGAATAGAATCATTTCCAAACTCATAACTATTTGGGTACAGATACGTGACCTATATCTGTATATTTTTCGGCGTGCCATTGTTGTTAATGGCTATGTGGATAACCATACTTGGCATGGAATCCAACACCGGAACTGGGGAGATGATTTAAACTACTATTTTCTTCGCCAGTTGACAGGGCGTCCTGTTATCTTTTACCATAATTTCAAATGGGCGAAATGGTTTCATTTGCGTAACTATTTATGCATTGGAACTCTCTTGGATGGGAAACCATATAAGAATAGTGAAACGATAGTATGGGGTAGTGGTAGTTCTGGAGCAGATCGCGATTTGTCAATACCTCAGCGTGTTTTGTCTGTAAGAGGCCCATTGACATACGATTATTTGAAACGGCATCAAGTATCGTCTCCTGAGGTTTATGGAGATCCAGCGTTGTTGTTGTCGCGGGTGTACAGGCCGGAGTGGGGAGCAGGTGAGAAGTTTCAAGTTCTTTCAGTCGCTACGCTTGGTGAAAGCGAGCAGAGCTCGAACTCAAGTTCCAAGTTCTTTCAGTCGCTTCGCTTGGTGAAAGCGAGCAGAGCTCGAACTCAAGTTCCAAAGTATAAGATGGGGATTATACCTCATGTGGTGGACCAACAACATCCAGTGATACAGGAGATTCGGGAGAAATATGCCGATGAGATATTGATTATAGATTTGGCGCATTATGAACGATGGACGGATGTGATTGACCAGATTTGCTCGTGTGAGAAGATTCTGTCCAGTTCCTTGCATGGTATCATCGTATCGGATGCCTATCAAGTGCCGAATTGCTGGATAGAATTGACAGGAAATATCTCAGGTGGTCATTTTAAATATTTAGATTATGCAGCCTCTGTAGGGAGGGCCTTTAATAAGCCGATAAAGGTAAATTCGGTAGAAGAATTAGAGTCCCTGGATGTTGAATGTGCTTCATCGCAGACCATCTCTGCATTGCAGGAAGGGCTGTTGAAAACTTGTCCGTTCAAGGTCGCTAACTTGTAACTTGAAACTCCTATGATACCCATATCTGTAATAGTACCTATTTATATTATGGAGAAACTGATGAGGAAGTGCTTAGACTCCATATTGGCACAGACATTCACGGATTATGAGTGCTTGCTGATAGATGATGGTAGCAAGGATGGCTCACCGGCAATTTGTGATGAATATGTAGCTAAGGACTCCCGTTTCAAGGCTTTTCATAAGCCTAATGGCGGACTGAGTGATGCCCGGAACTATGGATTGGCTCATGCGCAAGGGGAATATACCATCTTCTTTGACCCTGATGACTGGGTGGATGAGGATTGTCTGAAGGACATGTATGCGAAGGCACAAGAGACGGATGCGGATATGGTGATGTGCGATTTGTATTACAACGACCCCTATCGACAGTCTTATTGCAAACAAGAACCAACAAGTCTGAATCACAATGATGTGTTACAAGACTTGATTACAGGAAAGGTCTTTGGATTCACGGTTACGAAGTTGATCCGACGGTCGTTATATCAGCAATATGATTTGCAATACCCGAAAGGGATGTATGGCTGTGAAGACCAATATACCATGTGTGCATTATTGAAAAATGATATTAAAATAGCCTATTTGCCAAAGGCATATTATCATTATATGCACTATGGAAATGAGACACAATCCAGGAAATATGACATGAGCGTGTATCAAATGGATATCCATACCAGGGACATGTTTTGTAATTTATTGAAAGATACACTCTATAAGCAGTTAGCATACGACTGTAAATCAAGCTATATCTTGCATAGGGCTTTCTTGTTCGGCAAGCAGACGTTTACGTCAAAAGCGTTCAAGGAAACATTTCAGACGTACAAGTATCTTGTAAATGATGCTCGTCCCCATTATTTTAAATACTTTTACCAGATGTCTCTTGCTGGATATTATCATACAGCACGGCATCTCTTTGGTGTCATGTACGGGGCAAAGCAGTTGATAAAGCAATTCAAGAATATAATTCACAAATGAAAATATTTGTAGTACAATCTCATATCGGAGGTGGTGGAGCCGAGCGAGTCGGTGTGTTGATCGCTGGCGGCTTGGCTCAACGCGGACATGAGGTGTCTCTTGTAACGAATCTACATGACAAGGTAAAGTATCCGGTAGATGACAAGGTGAAAATCCTCAATATGGTTACGTCGTCACGGAACAAACTGATGAAGTGGGTGAGTGCCTTCAAAAACCTACGAAGTTATGTGAAACAGTATCAGCCTGATGTGATTATCGGAATCATGCAATTGGGTTCCTTCATCTCGAAATTAGCATGTATAGGAACGAAAACGCCTGTCGTTATGACTGAACATTATTCGTTTGATATGGCGCCATTTAAGAAGATGAGTGCTATTGAGCATTTCTGTAAGTTCTATTTAAATAGGATCTATACACATGTAACTGTTTTGACCGAGTATGACAAACGAGTGATAGGGAATCGATTAAAACATGTTTCCGTGATGCCTAATCCGTTAGCTCTTCAACCTATAAAATTATATCCGAATGATTATAATCAGCGTGAACGCTTTATTGTTGCTGCAGGTAGACTTGACGCTTGGTTTTATAAAGGGTTTGATGTACTGATAAAAGCATGGGGAAAAGTAGTTGAGAGTCGAGAGTCGAGAGTTGAGAGAAAAGGGTGGAGATTGCAGATTGCCGGTACAGGGAGCGAGCAGAGTTTAGCATATCTGAAAGGATTGTGTAAGGAGAATGGGGTGGAGGATTCTGTGGATTTCTTAGGCTTTGTCTCAGATATGGAGTCGTTATATAAGAAGGCATCTGTCTTTGTGCTGAGCAGCCGGTATGAAGGTTTTGGCTTGGTGTTGATAGAGGCGATGAGCCAGGGTTGTGCATGCATAGCATGCGACCATAAGGGGAGGCAGAGGGAGATTATGGAGACCCTCCCCGGCCCTCCCTGTTTAGGGAGGGGGGCAGAAGTGCAAAATGCCAAGGGGGATCCTTTCTTTGAAACTTCTACTGGGATATTGTGTCCACCTGAGGATGTAGAGGCATTGGCTGCTGCTATGGCAAAGATGATAGAGGATGATGAATATCGGGAATCTGTCAGAGCTCATGCTATTGAGCGGTCGGGATATTATGACATTAAGAATATAGCCCGTCAATGGGAAGAACTGTTGAATGAGGTTATTAAATAAGAAATTGTTGGTATGCTAACTCTTATATTATTTTCATTTATTCTATATTACTTTCTTTCTATCTATTATTTTGAGACACTGAAGGGACAGGATAGGGAGCGTTTCCTTGTTCTGACGTTTGCTGTAGTAACTGTCATCATCGGAATTCGTAATCCGTTATCATGGAGTGATACGGCAGGCTATTATATGGAATTTGTAGAGATTGTCAAGCCTTTATCTGAGACTTCTTCATACGATGGACCTCAGCATTACGGTGAGATGGGATTCTATTATATTGGTGTTATTTGTAAAACATTCAGTAATAGCCCAACCTTTTATTTTATTGTTGTCTCTGCATTGTCGATGTTGTTTCTTTATTTTGGCATCAAGAAATATTCCATATTCCCGTTTATAGCACTCTATGTTTATTTAGGACGTTTTATCGGTCGCAATACCATTCAGATACGTGCAGCCATAGCGATAGCCATTGTGATTTGGGGGACGATATATGTAACAAAACGACAACTATGGAGATATTTGTTAGTTGTATATATCGCCTCGCGTTTTCACACCAGTGCTTATTTGGCATTTCCACTGTATTTCATGGGATTTGTGAACGTAAAGAGGTGGCATGTTTATGTCGGAACTTTATTTGCTTTGTTGATAGCTGTAGTTTTTGGTGGTGCCATTCATGATGTCCTATCTCAATCGGATATCGCTAATGAATGGGCACGATCGTATGTAGAAGAAGATAGTGAGAAGGCATATTCAAATGATTTGACAAATCCGGTTATTTGGTATCAGATAGTGATTCTTTTTATGTGGACAGTTTTTGAAAAACGACTGTTACCTATGACGGAGCATTATTATACCATCCGCAATGCTTATTTTTATAGTACGGTTTTGTTGATAGTATTGTATCAGTTTGCAATTTTGGCAGGTCGTACTTCTACGATTTTTGCAACATACGAGATGTTGATGATTCCGTTGTTCCCCTTGCTGCTTCCTAAAGGGAATCGGAATATAGCATATTGGGGAATAGGGCTCTTTTATGCTGCTTTCATGTTCTTGAATATTAGGAAGTACGTATGATGAAAATAGCATTTGTGATATCAACTTTAACTTCAGGTGGAAGTGAACGTGTTATTTCCATTTTGGCGAATGAACTCTCGCATAGGCATCAGGTGGAAATCCTGTTGCTGGTGAGGAAAGAGGTGTTTTATCCTATTGATGAAAAGGTTAAGATACAGGATGTCAGTGCTCATGCAACTTCTGTCTTTGCCAAGATGAAATGGTTAAGGTCGTATGTGAAAGAACAAAAGTTTGATGTTGTTGTTGCTTTTATGACAGGAGTGTATTGTACGACCTTGATGTCATTGTTAGGGGTGAATGTCCCCGTTGTTGTTTCTGAGCGTATAGACCCTCATGTAACACCATGGTTCCGCAAGATATTACGCGTATTCTTGTTACCGACGGCATCACGATTGGTTGTACAAACGAAAAAGATCAAGCAATATTATCCTTCTTTCATACAAAAGAAAACTCACATTGTTTATAATCCGGTAATTGATGAGGTGTTCAAGCTCCCTACCGGCCTTCCCTGCTCTGGAGATGAAATGAGGGTGAATAGAATTATTTCTACTGGAAGATTTTTTAAGCAAAAGAATCAGCAAATGATGATTCGCGCTTTTGCAAAAGTAGTTAAAATATTTCCAGATTATCAATTATTGATAAGAGGAGAAGGACCATTACGGTCAGAGTTAGAAAAATTGGTAGATGCTTTAAACTTAAACGGAAAGGTTATGTTACCCGGTAGAACAAATCATATCGTTAAAGAATTGCAAGACTCTAAATTGTTTATTTTGTCAAGTGAGGAAGAAGGAATGAGCAACGCCATGATAGAGGCAATATGTGTAGGCTTACCAGTCGTTACTACCGATGTGTCGGGGGCTGAAGAACTTGTTGGAACGGGTGGTTACATTGTTCCTCAAAACGATGAACAGGCTTTTGCAGATGCCATTATCAAGATTTTATCTGATAATCAGTTGCGAGAGCAAATGGGTAGGGAGAATCAAGAAAAGGCAAGTCAATTTAAAAAAGAGTTTATCGTTAACCAATGGGAGGAGATTTTAGAGGATGTTATTCTCAATAAATAATAAGAAGAATATGAGTCTTAAAAGAAAGATTAAATATACCATCGCCAAGGCGCTGTTCTGGGTGCCGGATGATGTGATGTTGCGAATTCAGTACTATGTGCTGAAGCGGAGGAAGCTGAATCTAAAGAATCCACAGCGGTTCTCAGAGAAGGTACAGTGGTATAAGGCATATTACCACAATCCGGAAATGCTGGAGTGTGTGGATAAATACCGCGTGCGACAGTATGTGGAGAAGAAATTGGGAACGGACAAATACCTGAATGAACTATACCAGCTGTGTGACGATGCATCGCAGATTGATTTCGATGCACTGCCAGAGAAGTTTGTCATCAAGACAACGGATGGCGGTGACGGGGCAAATGTGCTGATATGTAAGAATAAGGCTGAACTGAACATCGAGGAAACCATCAAGGAAATCAACAGCTGGAGAAACAAAAAGTATTATGTGATTTCCAGAGAATGGGCATATAAAGGGGCGAAAGAGTCGAAGGTAATAGTGGAGAAGTTCTTGGAGAGTGACGAGAATGCTGACGGGTCTATCGATGACTATAAGTTTGTATGTTACGATGGCAAGTTCCGTTTCTTGTGGCTGGATAAGTTCCGCTTCTCTAACCATCACCGCACGTTCTATGATGAGAACCTGAATTGGCTGCCAGGGCGCGAGTTGGACTATCCAGCACCCGAGAAAGCTTATCCGTTGCCTGCCAATATGCAGGAGATGATAGAAGTGGCAGAGAAGCTGGCACAAGGTTTCCCCTTGGCACGAGTGGATTTGTACAACATCAAGGGACAGATTATTTTCGGAGAAATGACCTTCTATCCCGTCAGCGGCTATGGCAAGTTCGGAACGGATGAATTTGATTATGAACTGGGTAAATATTTTAAGATTAACTCATGAATCTAAAGAAGCAAAGAAAGTTGATAGCAAAGATTAATTATGCCTATGCTCGTTTGATAGGACTTGGGCAAAGTGCGGTGTATGCTATCAAGTACCGTAAATTATTTAAGATAGCGGAAAAAAGGGATTATAAGCCTACAAAAGAGGAAATTAAGGCTTATAAGAAAAGGTGGTCTGGTCTTGGCTATAGGGTAGATCCGATTTATTACCGGATCTTTTCAAACTATGTGAAACCAGATATAGATATAGTACCAGAGGACATCTCTCACAATGTAATAGAAACATTGTTAGACCCGCCTCAATATCGGGGATATTATAGTGATAAGAATATGTTTGACAAAATTTTATCGGATATTCCTAATGCTTGTCCCCAAACATTATTCCGACGTATCAATGGCTTTTATTATGACGCCAACTATCGCTCTCTCCTGCATGTAACAGATGATTTACTGTATAGTTTTCTTGGTCAACAAAACCGTATTGTAGTAAAACCAACGATTGATACCAGTTCTGGTATTGGTGTTCATTTTTATGAAAAGAAAGATGGACTATGGGTTGATTTACAGTCTCAACATATATTGAAATTGGATGATTTGGATAGAGATTTGGGGGATAATTATATTATCCAGCAAGCGATGTGCCAGTCTAATTTTATGGCGCAGTTTAATCCAAGCTCTATCAACACGCTTCGCCTGTTTACATATCGATCTGTAAAAGATGATCAGGTATATGTCATAAATAGTGTTTTGAGAATTGGGAAGAATGGGTCCCTTGTAGATAATGCTCATCAGGGGGGGGCGTTAATTGGCATCAATATAGAGACTGGAGAACTGAATCATTTTATGGTGGACCAAGATGCTAAATATTTCACGGAACATAACGGCATTGATTTTGCGAAGGAAAAGTTTGTTATACCTGATTGGGAACGAATCAAGGAATTTGCTAAGCGTATTGGGGAATTGAACGTATATCATCGTTGTCTCAATTTGGACATCATGATAGATGAGAATAATAATCCTCGATTCATAGAGTATAATTTAACTCAAATGGGAATATGGGCTTATGAATTTAATACAGGACCATGTTATGGAGAGTTTACAGACGAGGTTATTGAGTATTGCCGCCAGCATAAGCATGAAGTAAAAAGTGAGTATTTGCTATTGTAATTTCTTTTATAGGTTTTTATGGTATATTTAGTATTATGAAAGTAATGGATTATTTGTCTTATTTCATTTTTTTTGTCACACGTCCATTTGTTAGGTCCTTTGTTGATGTCTTTTTTCGTGACTTTTGGAGGTTCCGAGATTTCGTACGTCATCATAAATCCATTTTCCTAGAACAGATTTATTATGAATATCTACGTTTTTATGGCTCATGGATTGGGATAGATGCAGAATTTGATGGTAAACCAATATTTCCGCATAATATGTTTGGTATATTTATATCAAATAGGGCGCATATAGGTAAAAATGTTGTCATCTTTCATCATGTGACTATTGGTAGTAATACTTTAAGAGGGCATGCTAAATTTGGAGGCCCTACTATCGGAGATAGTGTATATTTGGGGTGTGGCGCAAAGATTATAGGAAAGATTGTAATTGGTGAAAATGTTCGTATAGGTGCTAATTGTGTATGTGTGAATGACGTTCCAGCCAATAGTGTAGTAGTAATTGGTGGTATAAAAACAATAGTCAAAACTGAGAGTTTAGATAACACTTTTATATAGTTGGTTATATTTAAATAGTAATAACGGTAGAATAGTACATGTGATTAGCTTGGTAAAGATATGCATGGACGAAAGTGTTAGTTGAGTAATGATTATATTTGAATGATGACCATTTCTGTTCTGATGTCTGTTTATTGCACTGAGACAGGAAAGAACCTGGACAGGGCGTTGCGCAGCGTTTGGGATGACCAGACGCTGAAGCCGAGTCAGATTGTGCTGGTTGAAGACGGACCTATTCCAGCGGAGCTGGAGGAGATAGTTGAAAGTTACAAGTTCAAAGTTTCAGGATCCAAGTTCCAAGTTCTTGCGCCGCTTCGCTCTGCAAGCGAGCAGAGCTCGAACCAAAGTGAGGGTGATTGCACATTCACGATTGTGAAGCTGCAGGAGAATGTGGGACTGACGAAGGCTCTGAATGCTGGACTGAAACAGGTGAAGGGGGAGCTGATAGCACGAATGGACAGCGATGACATCTCGGAACCGCATCGCTTTGAACGGCAAGTGAAATATCTTGAAGAACATCCTGAGGTGGACATCATCAGTGGAAGCCTGCAGGAGTTTGATGCAGAAAACGAATGTCTGAACGTGAGACACTATCCTCTGACTCACGAGGAGGCGGTGAAGTATATCGTGAAGGCTTCTCCTTTTGCTCATCCTGCCGTGATGATGCGCAGACGTATCTTTGACGAAGGACTGAAATATGATGAGCGATACAGGATGAGTCAGGACATCAAACTGTGGTTTGACGCGCTACAGGCTGGCTGTCGTTTCGGGAATATCCCTGAAGTGGTGCTCTATTTCCGAAGGGAAGGGGATGTGTATAGACGCAGGAGCCGTGCTAAAGCATGGAACGAGTTCCAAATCTATATGCATGGCATCTATCAGATGAAGGGACTCTTTACCACGGCGTATCGGTTCCCTATAGCAAGATACTTGTTCCGTAATCTACCACCTGTAGTCGTGAAATGGATATACGGGAGTGGAATGAGAAAGAAAATATTAGAAAATAAATAGTATGAAAGTTATAATTGCGGGAGATTTTACGACAGAAGAACGAGGGCTTTCATCAGTGATTAGCGGTAATGCCATATCTGAAGATATTTGTAATCTTTTTAAATCGGCAGACTTCTCAATTTTGAATCTTGAAGCACCCATTGCCGATTCATCATGCACCAAGATTACTAAATCAGGACCTCATCTTCATACGGTTCCCATTGCAATTGAGTATCTAAAGAGTTGTGGGATTAATGCTGTTACATTAGCTAATAATCACTTATGTGATTTTGGCAAAGGTGGTCTCCGTTTGACTCTTGATCATTTGAATCGTAATGGAATTAAATATGTTGGAGGTGGTATGAATGCTAAAGAAATATCAAAACCGTTGCATTTGAATACTCCAGATGGTAAAATAGCGATATTGAATTATTGCGAGCATGAGTATTCGATTCAAAATGGATGGGGAAGCAATCCGTTAGATCTAGTTAAATGTTATAATCAAATAATAGATGTAAAAAAGAATTCTAGCGTTGTTATTGTTATAGTTCATGGCGGACATGAGGGGTATAATTTGCCTTCTCCTAGAATGCAAGATACATATCGTTTTTTTATAGACTGTGGTGTTAATATTGTTATAAATCATCACCAGCATTGCTATAGTGGATACGAAGAATACCACGGTGGTTTTATTTATTATGGTTTGGGAAATTTTTTCTATGATTCGCAAGCCGAAACGAGTAAGATGTGGACTGAAGGTTTTTTTCTTTCCATAAATATAGAACGGAATTCTATTAAGGAAATAAAAACTTATCCCTATGTGCAATGTCGCGATGATGCTGTAGTTACTCTTATGACAGATAAAGCCAAAGATGATTTTTTATCAAACATTATAAAATTGAATAAAATAATTATTGATAGGAGTAATTTGACTAAACATTTTGTTAAATTCTGTAACAAGATAAAAAGAAATTATACAATTGTCTTGGCGCCTTATTCAAATCGGTTTATTAGAGCTATGGCAAAAAGACATCTACTCCCGACCTTTATTACCCCCCAAAGAATAAGGTTGTTGGAGAATTTTGTTAATTGTGAATCTCATCGTGATATATTAATAGAATCTTTGAAAAAGAAAAATGAACAAAAAAATTAAAAGAGCTTTAAGCAATCCATATTATGGATGTGAATTAGTGTTGAATCAAATTGGTCGTTTTGTTAGTGATGAACATTTTGTAAAATGGAAATATTTTCTGAAATTTCATAAAAAACTGAATTTAGAGAATCCGCAGACCTATAATGAAAAATTGCAGTGGCTGAAATTGTATGACCGTCGTGAGGAATATACGCAGATGGTGGATAAATATGAAGCTAAGAAATATGTGGCAAATCTGATAGGAGAGGAGTACATCATTCCCACATTGGGGGTATATTATTCTTTTGATGAGATAGATTTTGATAAATTGCCTAATCAGTTTGTGCTGAAATGTACTCATAATTCGGGTGGGATTATTATTTGTAGGGATAAGGCAACCTTGGATATTTCGAAAGCAAGAAAACAGATGACCAAGTGGCTTAAAAAGAATCCCTATTGGAGTAATAGAGAATTTCCATATAAGAATGTAACGCCGAGAGTGATTGTAGAAACCTTAATGGAACAAGGTAATGGAGAGCCATTGAGAGATTATAAATTTCTATGTTTTCATGGAAAGGTTAAATTAATAGAATTGCATAGAAATAGGAACCTTGATAATTATACTCAGGATTTTTATGATGAGAATTGGAATAGAACATCTATTGCTCAGGTCGGGGATCCAATATCTAAAGATTTTTTCCCAAAACCTGAGAATTTCGATTTAATGAAAAGATTTAGTGAACTTTTAACACGTAAAATGAAGCATTGTCGTGTTGATTGGTATGAAATAGATCATCGATTATTTTTTGGCGAGATTACTTTTTACGATGCTAGTGGCTTAATCCCGTTTGAAAATGAAAAAGATAATTTGATGATAGGTTCATGGATAGATATTAACAATTAAAAATATATAGAATATGTTTGAGATTTTTGAAGAAAAAGAATCGCAGGTGCGCTCTTATTGTCGCCATTTTCCTGTGTTGTTGGACAAGGCAGTAAATGCCGAGTTGTTTACCCAAGATGGCAAGCGTTATTTAGATTTCTTGGCTGGTGCTGGTGCCATCAATTATGGACATAACAATCCATACATCAAAAAAGCTGTATTGGATTACCTGTCGGAGGATAGGATTCTACATGCTTTAGACTTATTCACAGTTGCCAAGCAAGACTTTTTGACCGCATTTAAGGAGATTATTCTTGAGCCGAAGAAGTTGGATTACAAGGTAATGTGTTGTGGCGCAACTGGCACCAATGCTGTGGAAGCGGCACTGAAGTTGGCACGTAAAAATACTAAACGTACACATGTTATAGCTTTCCATGGCGCTTTCCATGGTATGACTATGGGGGCACTTGCATGTACGGGCGAGCGTTTTGCACGTGAAGGTGCTGGCGTTCCTTTGGATAATGTTACATTTGTTCCATATTCACATCAGTTAGGCGGATGGAAAGAGTCGTTGGCTTATTTGCGCTATTTGCTTAGTGATGATCATACTGGTGTACCTATGCCAGCAGCTATTATCTTAGAAACTGTTCAAGCAGAAGGAGGAATCAATGTTGCTGATGTGGAGTGGCTGCGTGGAATCCGTCAAATATGTGACGAATATGGAATCATGATGATAGTGGATGACATCCAGGTCGGAAATTGTCGTAGTGGTCATTTCTTCTCGTTTGAACGGGCTGGAATAGTTCCTGACATGGTAACATTGTCAAAGTCCATCAGCGGTCTGGGTATGCCGATGTCATTGCTGTTGATGCGTCCTCAGTTCGATATCTTTGGTCCTGCAGAACATAATGGTACCTGGCGTGGTAATCAGTTGGCTTTTGTTGCAGCCAAGGCTGGTTTTGAATACTATCGTGACCATGACTTTGAGAATATGGTAGCAGAGAAAGAAGCTATTATTAAAAAGTTCATGGAAGAGGAAATCCTTCCTATAGATGAGCGGTTAAAGATTCGCGGTATTGGTATGGTATGGGGTATCGATTTCTCAGCTATTGATGCCAACCTGTCAAAAGCAGCTATGCATGAGTGCTTGAATAGAGGTATGATAATAGAACGTGCGGGCAGTTTCGATTGTGTATTGAAATTACTGCCACCATTGACTATTCCCGTTGAACAACTTAAAGAGGGGTTGGAAATCATAAAGGAATCAGTAAAAGTGGTCCTTTCAAACTAGGTGGTTTCTTAAGACTTGTTCCGTTACCTGCCACCGGTAGTTGTGAAATAGATATATGGGAGTTCTGTTAGGAATCGTGTGTTGAAAACAGAATGAAACCTACACTCTCGGTCATATTACCTGTCTATTATCGTAATGATGCAGCGCAGCTGAAGGCTGCGCTGCAGAGCATACTGACACAGACGCGTTTGCCGGAGGAGGTGCTGGTGGTAACGGACGGACCTGTACCTGCGGAGCTGGAACAGGTAATTGAAAGCCTCACCCCGACCCTCCCCAAAAGGGAGGGAGAAGCTCCTGTAATTACGTATCTGCCACGGGAGAAGAACAGGGGATTGGGGGAGACGCTGCGGATGGCGGTGGAACATACACAGTGTGATTTCGTGGCACGCATGGATGCGGATGACATCTGTCTGCCTGACCGCTTCGAGAAGCAGATGAGATGTTTCGAGGAACAGCCGGAGCTGAGTGTGGTGGGGGGACAGATAGCGGAGTTTGACGGGGAGGTGACGAACATCACGGGAAGGAGGACGGTGCCGCTACAACATGATGACATTGCGGAATACATGAAGTCTCGGAATGGGATGAACCACGTGACGGTAATCTTCAAACGCAAGGACTTGTTGGCTGCGGGAAACTACCAACCGATGAACTGGTTGGAAGATTACTATCTGTGGGTCAGGATGTTGCAGCAAGGGTTCCGCTTTCGGAACATACCGGACGAGGTGGTGCTGGTGAGGGCTGGGAAGGCGCAGATAGACCGACGAGGCGGGTGGGAATATTTCCGAAATGAGCGCAAGCTCTTTCAATATATGCGCTCACAGCACTTTATCTCATGGGGACGATACTTACAGAACCTCATAGAGAGGTGCTGTGTGAGACTACTGATGCCGCTAACGATGAGGTACTGGTTCTATCGGAGGTTCCTACGGGCGATTGACAATTCATAATTCACAATTCATAATTGACAATTCTCCAGACTCGCTGACGCTCGAAGGAGCGGCAAAGCCGAAAGACAATTGACAATGCACAATTCATAATTCTTTCAGTCGCTTCGCTTTGTGAAAGCGCTGCGCGATTACACAATTCATAATTGACAATTCACAATTCACAATTCACAATTCACAATTCTTTGCAAGCAAAGCGCTTCGCGGTTACTGTGTGAATATTATAAAATATCTGTGGGCAGTTTATAGATCGAAGGTCAACTGAAAGATGAAATTCATTAACGTTGATAAAGTTAAGATTCCCGTTCCAGAATGTTACCGTGATACTATAGAGTTAGTACGGAGTGACTATTATCGGATAAAAGGGAGAAGGAAAGTGTCATTGCTTAGATTGTGGATTTACACCCTTTGGGAACCGTCATTTGCTTTTCTGTTCTGGCATAGAATATCATCGTATAAGTCGAAGTCTCCACTTTATTATATCAGTAAATTTATACATAGACGTTACATATTTTAAATATGGAATCTTGATACCATCTTCAACACGGATAGGATATGGCTTATATTTGGGACACCCCCTAAATATTGTTGTTAATCCTACTGCCGTGATAGGCAATAATTGTAATTTGTATCATAGTGTTACTATCGGTTCTAATCATAAAAAAGCAGCAGTGATTGGTGACAATGTATATATAGGTCCGAATGTTACTATCGTTGAAGATGTAAAAATAGGAAACAATGTTACCATAGGAGCGGGTTCTGTGATAGTAAAAGATGTTCCTGACAATGCTACTGTTGTAGGGAACCCTCAATGGGTAACGTCCTACAATAATCCTGGTAGGTATGTCGGTAACAGATGGGGATGATCAAAGAATCGGTGTGAGATAAATAGGTCATGAGATGGAAGGAGGGGAAGGAGGAATGCCTTTTATTACGGTGATTACCTGTACTTATAATCGACTGGAATCATTAAGTAGGTTATATTTGTCGTTACGGCAACAGACTTTTAAGGATTTTGTCTGGCTTATTTTAGACGACGGATCGACGGATGAAGTTGAACAAAGAGTTCGCTCATGGCAACAAGAAGGATGGCTTGATATAGACTACCACCACTTTCCTCATCGTGGTAAGCATTGGACACAAAAAGATGGATGGGCACTGGTGAAGACTCGCTATTCGGTGGATGTTGATGATGACGATGAACTGACAGATGACGGTTTGGAAGTCTTGCATCAGACTTGGGGCAAGATAGAAAGGGAGGGGCGAGATGATATTGGAATGGTGGCTGCATTGGCGGAAGATGAGAAAGGGAACGTGATTTGTTATGATGGTTGGCAGGGTGATAATCTTGATACTGATTACCTCTCCATGGAGTGGACAACCCATCATCCCAGCGAGAACTTACTCTCTATGCGGAGTGACATCATTCAGAAGGCTGGCGTTTACCGTGATGAGGGGAAATGGTTGTATGATCAAGTGACACTTGTATTAGAGTCGGTCTTATGGAATCGAATAGCAGAGAAATATCATACGCGCTATTTAAAAAAGGTATTGAGAGTTTATCATTGTGAAGGAGAGCATCGCCTAAGCAAGAATGTATTCAATCGCCAGAAATGTATAAACTATACGTTTTCACTTTATGTATTGCTCAATGAATTGCAATGTAGATATAGGGAGAATATTCTTGATACGTTGAAGTATCTGGCTGAATACGTGGCATGTGGAATAGCTTTGAAATACCCTGTTTCGCAATTGGTTAGAAGTTTGAATAGTAGATTTCTACGAGTGGGAGGAATATTGCTGTCGCCTGCAGCCTTTTTGGTTGGTGGATATTTCAGAACCCATTATTTCAAGTAGCTCCAATCGTATATCAATAGTGAGGATTGCTTTTGTTGTGACAGCGCAGACGCATGAAGGTCCGCTGAAGGTGGTGAAGTCGCTGATTGAGGGACTGACAGAGCGCCGACACGAGTGTACGTTGCTGTATCTGGAAGAACGCGAAGAGATCGTATTACCTTGCCGGAAGCAAAAGGTGGGGTACAGGCATCAGCCGGACTTATCGCAATATGATATCGTTCACTCGCATGGTATGAAGCCAGACTTTTGGGTATGGCTTTACTTGGTGCGGAATGGTTGCCGACGGTCGAAGACAAGATTTATATCCACCTACCACTCGTTTATCTTTGAAGACTTCCGCTGGAAATATGGTTACGTTGGAGGATGGCTGTTGGCGCATCTCTTTCTGACCTTTACCAAGCGGCATGACAAGATTGTCGTACTGAGTGATGTGGCAAAGGCTTATTATTCACAGTGGGTACCGCAGGAGAAGTTGTTCAGGTGTTATCATGGACTGCCGATGCCTCAAAGGGCTGAGCACCAAGAGCCGGATGAGTCTGGCGACATTATTGTCGGGATGTGTTGTCCCCTGGAACGCATCAAAGGAGTGGATGTCCTGTTGGCTGCTATGGAGTACCTGCCGAAGAACTATCGGCTATTAGTGGTAGGGGACGGTTCGCAACGCCAGCAGTTGGAGCGTAGTGCCATGTCTGGAAAACGTGTCACCTTTGTCGGCGACGTGCTCAATCCCAAGGACTATTATCAGCAGATGGACGTCTTTGTGGTGGCATCCTACAGTGAGGGCTTTTGTCTCTCTCTCTTAGAAGCAGCCCAGATGGGCATGTCTGTCGTTTGCTCTGACATTCCCGGCATGCGTGAGAAGTTCTCGGAAGAAGAGGTTACCTATTTTAAGACCGGTGATGCTCGTGACTTGGCACGTGCGGTGCAGGACGCGAGACTGCAGCAGAATGGGGAGAGGGCTCGAGAGAAAGCTCTGACCTTCTCGGTGGAGAGGATGTGCGAATCACACGAAAGGGTGTATGGAGGAATTGTGTCACACAGATAATAATATTTTAGGTCACACAGAAATCACAGAAATCACAGAAAGGATTAAAGTCACGCGGAAAGTGGTCTTTAGGTCACACAGAAATCACAGAAATCACAGAAAGGATTAAAGTCACGCGGAAAGTGGTCTTTAGGTCACACAGAAATCACAGAAAGGATTGATTTATAAGGTGTATGGTCATAGAATAAATATTATTGTGCATTCTGTGTGAATAAGAAAAAATATCAGTGTGAAAACAAACAGAATATATTTCAGTGAGAAAAATGGATGTAAATGAATTAACATATCAGATTCGGGGTGCAATCTATGATGTATATAAGGATTTAGGTCCAGGATTGTTGGAGTCTGTGTATGAGGAGGCTCTTGTCTATGAAATTGAACAACGAGGACTGAAGGTTGAGCGACAAATGAAGGTTCCTATTATATATAAAGGTGTAGAGCTGCGAACGGATCTTAGGTTGGACTTGCTAGTAGAAGACCAAGTGATTGTGGAACTTAAGTCGGTTGAAGAGATGAAGCCCCTTTTTGGTAAGCAACTATTGACCTATCTCCGTTTACTGGATAAGCGTGTGGGATTGTTGGTGAACTTTAATACGGATAATATTCTTACTTCGATTACTCGTGTTGTTAATTAACTGTATTTTTTAGGTCACACGGAAATCACGGAAATTTAATGTTACACCGAAAAGTGATGAATAAGGTGTATGGTCATAGAATAAAAATTTCTGTGCTTTCTGTGCTTTCTGTGTGACATATAATAATATCTGTGTGAGAAATAAGCATATCTGTGGTCAGAACTCGGTGAGAAGGATGGTTTGTTTTGACGAGTGGAATATAGGGTTTGTTCGGCAGGAGATAGCTGCTGTCATGCAGGAAGGGCGGATTGCAGTGGAATGGATGAAGCACGGGTATAGCGACCGTTGGTTTGCCGACCCGTTTCTGTTACGTGAAGAACCTGATGCTTATATGGTTTTGGCTGAAGAATTCCTGGTTCGAGAACAACGGGGCGTGATCTCAAAATTGACGGTCGACAAAGAGTCGTTGGAACTGAAGCAACGGAAAGTCGTACTGGAAGATGAGAACATCCATTTCAGTTTCCCATATCTGTTGCGTAAGGACGAACAGGTTTTCATCCTTCCGGAGAAAGGTAAGACGGGACAATGGGACGTTTATCAATACGATGAGGAGGAAGAACGATGCCGAAAGGTAACCTCTTGGTGTCGCCGGCAGTTAGCTGATGCTATCCTTATAGGTGAAGATACGATGCTTGCTACCGAACTTCCTGATCCTGACGGACGGGAACTGACCGTATATCAGCGGAAGGAAGGGATGTTCGAAAAAACTTATACCGTTACTTTTCCTGAACATATTGCCCGTAATGGCGGTTCTTTATTTGAGATAAACGGAACCCTGTTTCGTCCTGCTCAGGTGAGCAGCCACCGTTATGGTGAAGGTATCAGCCTTCAGAAAATGGAGAAAACTGGTGAGTGCTGGACTTTTGAGGAGACATTGCGACTGTATCCACAAGACACTTGTTATCCGAAAGGTATGCACACCTTCCAGGTTAGCCAGAACGGAAACCTTATCGTGGTGGACGGTCTGCGCTATCGGTATTCCAACATGTTGTCGGCGGCTTGCCACAAACTAAAAAAGACACTATACCTAAGAAACTGATGTTACAGCAGACTGCAACCTTATTCATAGAATTGTTACGGTCGGGTTTGTGGAACCATCCCGTCCGTACTGAACTCTTTGAAGGGGAGGACGTTGACTGGGCAGCTATCGCTGAGATGGCGACGCAGCAGACTACGGCAGGACTTCTGGGAGTTGGACTTTCACAGTTGCCCAAGCAGATGGTGCCACGTTACCTCAAGATGGTAAATACACGTGAGGTAGTTGAGATTGAGGACAAGAATCAGCAGATGAACACTTTTCTGCCTAAGTTGTTTGCCGTATTTGAGAAAGAAGGTGTGCATCCGTGGCTCATCAAAGGACAAGGGGTGGGGCAGGATTATGCAGATCCGCTGAAGCGTGTGCCGGGAGACATCGATGTATTCTTTCCTGAAGTGGAGGAGTATGAGCGGATGCGACATCTATTTCTGCGGAAGCTGCCCAAGGAGTCGATATCGGCAGATACTCCGAAGACAAAGAACTTTGAGTTCTTTCAACAAGACATCTACATTGAACTGCACGGAAGGGTTGTGGCTGAAGTCAACAGGAAATGCAACCGGCATTTCCAAGAGTTTCTGCAAGAAGTGAAAGCGATGCCTGCGAGACGATGGAACGGAGTGCCGTTGCCACCGCCTGCCTTCGATGCCGTCTTCATCTTTACCCATCTGGTGAGACACTATTTTGGAGGGGGTATCGGACTGCGTCAGGTGTGCGACTGGATGCGTTTCCTTCACCGGCACGGCAAGGATATCGACAAAGACTTGCTGGGGAGGCATCTTGAAAGACTCGGACTGATGAAGTTGTGGAAAGTGTTCGGTGCAATGGCTGTTGACTTTCTGGGATGTCCGCAGGAGGACATGCCTTTCTATGAATCACGTGAAAGGAAACGCGGTGAACGTATCTTACTGTATATTCTGGAGTCTGGGAACTTTGGCTATTATGACAAACGGACGATGAGTTCGTCTTCTATATATCTGGTGAGAAGGTTCAAAGCCTTCTGGGGACATCTGCAAATGAAGTTCCGCAACCTGACCATGTTTCCGGAGGAATCGGTATATGGTATTCCGTCGTTCATCATCGATGGACTGAGACGAACATGAGATACAATCGTCATTGATTTTGTCATTAAGAGAGATTTGTTACGAAAAAAATAAAAAGAGGATATGGAACACATGAATTGGTATATATGGGCATTCGGGGTAATAGCACCTTTTCTGATATCGATGATATTGGTGTTTGCCGTGCACCCTTTCATCGTGAGGATAGCGCACGAGAGGGGACTGGTGGACAACCCGGATGCAAGGAAGTTGCAGAAGCGGCCGGTGCCGGTGTTGGGTGGTATCGCCGTGTTCTTCGGTATAGTGATCGGTACGGGTTTCACCAGCATGTTTTTCAACAGTTATGCACTCTTCACGTCGATTGTCGCCATCACGGTGATGATGTATATCGGTGTGCTGGACGATATGTTGGGACTCACCCCTATCTTGCGCATTGCCTTGGAGATAGCTTTTATCGCCTTTGTAGCTTGGATGGATCAGGTGAACATGAACGACTTTCATGGTGTCTTGGGCATAGATAAACTTCCTTGGGTCGTATCTATTCCTTTGTGCCTTGTCACTGGTGTTGGCATCATCAATGCCATCAATATGATTGACGGTGTCGACGGACTGGCTTCCGGTTTCTGCGTGATGGCGTGCGGTGTGTTCGGAACGGCGTTCTGCCTGTCTTATGACGGTACGATGACGGTGTTGGCAGCATTGACTGGCGGTGCACTGATCCCCTTCTTCTTCCATAATGTGTTTGGCAAGGAGTCGAAGATGTTTATCGGAGACGGCGGTTCACTGATGATGGGAATGATTATGACCATCTTTGTGCTGCATATTGTAGACAGCGGTTCGCGTGTGGCAACCAATTTCACAAACATGGGTGTCATTGCCTTTGTCCTGTCTGTATTGTCAGTGCCTGTCTTTGACACGTTGCGCGTGATGACAGGACGCATGGTCAAGGGTGTCTCACCCTTCCACGCAGATAAGTCGCACTTGCACCACCTCTTTATAGAGATAGGTTTCTCGCATGTCGGTACTGCCGTCTCAGTCATCTCTATCGACTTCTTCATCATCCTTTGCTGGCTGGCAAGCTATCAGCTTGGTGCTTCGCCTACCATCCAGCTGTTGGTGGTTGTCTTGTTGGGTATCTGCAACACCACCGTCTTCTATTATGTCGTGAGAAGGTTGGATCATAGCAATCCTTTCTATAGGTTGCTGAGGTGGTTAGCAGTGAAGAGCCATATTGAGGTAGGTCCAACGTTCCTCTTTGTAAGGAGGTTGATGGATAAAATGTAGTTCAAAGGTCAAAGACCTTTGAACAATTGTCAATTAAACTACAAGTGGCGGATGCTGATCTTTCCAGCATCCGCCACTTGTAGTTTCAGAACTGCCACCATTTCTTTTTCTTCTTTGGGTGAGAGCCATGACCACTGTAGGAGTGGTGATGGTGTGGCGAGTAGCGGCTGAAAGGATGACCGCTGGCTATCATCTGGTAGATCTCGCCCCAGTCGGGAAGTCCGCCGATGTTGCGGTCGTCTATCCATACGTCCACCTTCAGCTTACGGGAGTAGTGGTTATTGTTCTCCGTTCCATTTTCTTCAGGGTAGTCACGGTTGACGGCATAGAACTCAACACCTCGCTTGCGGCACCATTCTACCGCTTCGTCGAGGAGTTGTCCTTCGCGGACCGTCCACAGGATGAGTTGGTGTTGGTCTGCGATGAGCATCTTCAGCGTCTCTGTAGCAAAGGGACGCTCTTCACCAATTGCCGGATATTTGTGTTCAACGATGGTACCGTCGAAGTCTACTGCGATAGTCATTACAATTCACAACGTTTATCGTTTGATGGAGGTATCGTTCTTGTTTCCGTAATGGCTGTTGGCATAGTTGCCGTAAGCACCATAGTTTCCGTAGAGACCGTAGCTGCCGTAGCCATATCTGCCATACTTGCCATAGGTGCCGTAACGTCCGTAGCGTCCGTAACGTCCGTACATACCGTAGCCATAGTAGTAGCCATACTTCTTCTTCGACATGTCGATGCCGTTGATGACCATTGCCATGTTTGGCAACTTCTTCTCATTGGCAAGGGCATTGATGAGGTCGAAGCTTGCCTTCGGCGTGTAGTCGGCACGGCAGACATAGATAGTGGCATCGCTGACACGACCAATCTCCAGCGTATCGGTGACAAGACCGACAGGAGCGGTATCAATCATGATGTAGTCATACGTCTCCTTCAAGTGGTCGAAGACGATGTCGAGGCTCTTGCGTGCAATCAACTCGGCGGGGTTGGGCGGGATAGGACCAGCCATGAGTAGGTCGAGGTTGGCATGAACCCCTGACGGCACAATCTGTTGACGGATGTCCTCAGCCGTAGGATTCTCCTTGACCAGCAGCGGTGTGATGCCGTGATGGTGGTCTTTGATTTCGAACAGCTCAGCCAGACGTGGCTTACGGATGTCAAGACCCACGAGAATCACCTTTTTGCCCAGAAGGGCGAAACTGACGGCGAGGTTGGCACAGTTGAATGTCTTACCTTCGCCCGACGTCGTAGAGGTGAACATAACCGTCTTCTGGTTGTCGTGCAGCATAAACTGCAAGTTTGTACGCAGCGAACGGAAAATCTCCTCCATCTGGTTGTTCTTGTTCTCGTGTACCACGATGTCGGCCTTCGTCTTCGCCGTCTCGCTTGCCACAGCCACATCAGCCAGGATGGGCAGGTTGGTGAGCGAAGCCACGTCGTCATGGCCTTCGATGCGGTAGCGGAGGAAGCGTGAGAGGAAGATGAAGAGGGTAGGGATGGCAAGACCCAGGAGCAAGCCGATGAGCATGATCATCGAGGACTTCGGAGCCACCTTACCACCAAACTGCGGCTCATCGAGCAGCTTACCCTTGTTGGCTGTCGTTGCCAGAGAGATAGAGTTCTCCTCACGTTTCTGCAAGAGCATGAGGTAGAGTCCTGACTTCACTTCCTGCTGGCGGCCTATGCGGGTCAGCATACGCTCCTGTTCGGGTGTTTGTCCCACCTCAGCGTTGTACTTATTGTACTGAGAGAGGATGCCGTTGCGTTGAATCTCCAGGTTGCGACGAGCCTGACTGAGTGCCCTGCGGATGTTCTTGTTCAACTCGACAATCTGGTCAGTGATCGGCTCTACTACCGGTGAGTTCTCCGAAGCGGTGCGCAACAGGCGCTGACGCTCCAGTACCAGTTCGTTGTACTTATTGATCATCTGTACGGCTGCACCATCCTGAAGTCCCACGTTAGACGGGATGACCTGGAAGGAACCGCGAGTAGATTCGTTCATGAATTCGGTGATGCTGTTGAGTAACTCTACCTGAGTACCCATCTGTGCCAGCTGCTGCTCGTAGGTGTTCTGGTTACCCATAGCCTGGCCAGCATTCATCTTCAACTCGACCAGCTCGTTCTGTTTCTTATAGTTCTCCAGCTCGCCCTCGGTGTCGCTCAACTCAGCGTTAATCTTCTCCAGACGACTGTTGATGAACTTCTCGGTGAGGGCAGCTACCTGGTTCTTGTCCTCGTTGGCCTGCCTGTTGTAGACGATAGCCAGCTGGCGCAGGTAGTCGACGGCACGCTCTGGACTCTCGTCAACCTGCTGCATCATCATGATAGATGTCGTCTTGGAGTTAGGCTGAACGGTGAGTCTTCTCATGAAGTTGTAGGCAGCCTGTTTCGGCGGGAGGATGGTGATAAGTTCCGTCTCCTCGTTCTTCAGTGAACGGTTGCCATTGGTGGTCAGCGTGATGATACCTGCCTTGGTGTTGATGGTAGCAGGCAGAGAGCTGAACTTCTTGTCGAGCGTGTTGGTTGCCCCTGCCTCTTCCTCGTTGATGGGAATCTGGTAGGTGCCCGTGAGGTGGTATTCCTTACCCTCACGTGTCAGCCGCATGTTGATAGGCGCATTCAGCTTTTCGAGGCTGACAGCGTCGATGTCGGCAGTGACAGGTTGCTCCTTGTACAACAGACGGTCGCGGAAACGGCCATCCATGCGATAGTTGACATACAGTTTGATGTCGCGCACTGCTTGGATAGCGAGGTTGTGTGACTGGAGAATCTCCATCTCGTTGTCGAAACCGCTGGAGTTAGACACCATACCAAAGTCGGTCATGCTCATCATGCCTCGGCGACCACCACCGCCATCGTTATCCTTGATGAGCATCTTGGCGAATGCCTGATAGGTTGGTGGTGTGTAGCGGAGGTAGAGTACCGCCAGTCCCAGACAGATAATCAGGGAGAGCAGGAACCAATACCAGTTCAGGATAATCGCTCTGAACACGGCTTGGAAGTTGAATGAGGTCTTCTCCTCTTCGGGCTGTACCTGAATGTTTTCAAAATTCTTGTTTTCTTCCATTGTTGTTATTATTTTGTTTTTTATTATGTTCTTTGGGGTCGGACGGGTCGGACGGGTCGGACTATTCTGACTATTCTGACAATTCTGACAATTCTGACTATTCGGATTGGTCAGACGAGTCCGAAAGGACTATTTACCGGCTAACTGGAGCAGGTATTTGCCGTAGTCGTTCTTTGCCATGGGCTGAGCCAACGCCTTCAGGCGGTCAGCATCTATCCAACCTTTTTTATAAGCAATCTCTTCCAGACATGCCACTTTCAGTCCCTGACGTTTCTCGATGACTTCGATGAACGTGCTTGCTTCCGACAAGCTGTCATGAGTGCCGGTGTCGAGCCATGCAAAGCCACGCTGTAAGGTCTGCACCTTCAGGTTCTTCTGGGCGAGGTATTCCTGGTTGACGGTCGTAATCTCCAGTTCACCGCGTGCACTGGGCTTGATGTTCTTGGCAATCTCCACTACGCTGTTCGGGTAGAAGTAGAGGCCTACCACTGCATAGTTGCTCTTCGGCTTCGCCGGCTTCTCCTCAATGCTCAGACAGTTGCCGTCGTTGTCGAACTCTGCCACACCGTAGCGTTCCGGGTCGTTGACGAAGTAACCGAACACCGTAGCCTTGCCGTCTTCCTCCGCAGCCTTCACGCTCTCGTGCAGCAGCTTGCTGAAGCCGGCACCATAGAAGATGTTGTCGCCGAGTACAAGACATGCACAGTCGTCACCGATGAACTTCTCGCCGATGACGAAAGCCTGTGCCAGTCCGTCTGGTGACGGCTGTTCGGCATATTCGAAGTGAACGCCGTAGTCGCTGCCGTCGCCCAACAGACGTTTGAAGCCCGGCAGGTCGTAGGGTGTCGAGATAATCAATATCTCACGAATACCAGCCAGCATCAACACCGATACCGGATAGTAGATCATGGGTTTGTCGAAGATGGGTATCAGCTGCTTGCTGATACCTTTCGTAATAGGATACAATCTGGTGCCGGATCCTCCGGCGAGTACGATACCTTTCATTACGATTTACAATTTGACGATGTACAATTTACAATTTATTATTCTATTTCTCTATTTTCTCTCTCTTATTTCTCAGCTTTTCAATCTACGTCTTTATCCCTTTATAGAATGGGGGGAACTAATACGCTTTCTTGTCTGGTTTGAACAGGCTGAGGAATGTCATGCCGATGATGCGGAGGTCAAGCAGGAAGCTCCAGTTTTCGATGTACCAGATGTCGCGCCTGATGCGCTCTTCCATCTGCCACAGCTCCTTGGTCTCGCCTCGGAAGCCGGTGACCTGTGCCCATCCCGTGATGCCCGGCTTCGAGAAGTGGCGCACCATGTATTTGTCTATCAGGTCAGAGTATACTTCCGTGTGGTAGAGCATGTGCGGTCTCGGTCCTACGATGCTCATGTCTCCCTTCAGCACATTGAAGAACTGCGGGAACTCATCGATATTGCATTTGCGCATGAAGTTGCCGAACGGGAACTTGCGCGGGTCGTCAAGGGTGGCCTGCTGCATGTCGGAATCGTTGTTGATGTGCATGGACCGGAACTTGTAGCAGCGGAACGTCTCTCCGTTCAGTCCCGTGCGGTCTTGTTTGAAGAAGATGGGACCAGGGCTCTGCACCTTGATGATGAGTGCGATGATGGGGATGAACGGCAGCATGACGATGCAGGTCAGCAGGCTCACCGTGATGTCGAACATCCGTTTGATAGCCCTGTTGACGGGGTCAGTCAGCGGTTCCTGGTGGTTGGTGTAGAGGTCCAGGTTACCAAATCGTTCCACCTTCAGGTTCAGCTTGTAGTTGCCCAGCATGCGCGGCACGTAGAAGAAGCGTATGACATGCTTGTCGCAGAAGCGCATGATGCGCTTGATGAACTCGGCATCGTCGTGGGAAAGACAGCAGAAGAATTCCTCGATGTGTATGAGATTCTTGTCTTCCCTTGCCATTGCGTCGTCAAGGTCGGCAAGCGATCCCAGTTTCTCCAGTTCCTTCGGACCGTCCTCAATGAAACTGTTGCTGTAGTACCCCTTGGGGTAGTAGCCCGTTGAACGGTCTTCTGTCAGCTCCTTGTATACCAGCATGTTGGCTGGGTCGTTGCCTATCAGAATGAAGGCACGGGTGTTACCACCACTCTGCCGGTACCATTTCAAGACGATGCGTTCGATGCAACGTGCCGCCATCAGCACGCAGAACAGCGTGGGCGCATAATAGAGCATGAAGCGGAACATACCTCCGTTGTTGTAGAGGATACGGATGAGGACGAAAGCAATGGTGGTCTGTACCAGGACCATTTGAAACACCCTCAACAAGACGCTGCTCATGTGTAGCTGGCGCTTGTATACCACCGTCGGGAGGAAATACTGTGCCACCACCATCGCCACGTTGCAGATGAAGGCAAACATACGGGTCTTCACGTCCAGTACTGGTGGTATCAGCTCTGGGAAGAACTTGATGAAAAACAGCAGTATCCCGTTCAGCAAGGCGATGTCGCCGAGGAATATCAGCCATCTGATGATCGTGTTTCCGTTATGTCTGCTCATGTTTATGTGCGTGCGTATTTATTTTATGCGTGCAAAGGTACAATTTTAATTTGACAAACCAACAAGAGAAACGAGATTTTAGCGTTTTTCTTGAAAGTTTTCTTCTTCTTGTCTGCGAAAATACGTACTTTTGTACGCCCAAAATGGGTAAAGTTTCAAGGTAATAACAAAAAATTGATTACAAATAGAATGGGATTCTTTTCAAACTTATTCGGTAGGAAAACCGAAGAAAAACAGAAGACCGGTGGCATGGAAGACTTCATGACGCTGGTTCGAGTTTACTTTCAATCAGTCTTGGCTTCGCGATTGGGCATCACCAATTTAGC
>ODAI010360406.1_pt1 | contig 41533 bp, 27 predicted proteins | sample 1539321 | NCBI WGS metagenome assembly ODAI01 (sample SAMN02144231, study PRJEB22623) | gut metagenome | biome: sheep rumen | host: Ovis aries | place: New Zealand
AGCAACACACGTCCTCTTCAGGACTTAATATTAGAGCGGAAAACGGGACTCAAACCCGCGACCCCCAGCTTGGAAGGCTAGTGCTCTATCAACTGAGCTATTTCCGCATTTTGAGTGGGCAGGGACGGATTCGAACCGCCGAAGGCGTAAGCCAACAGATTTACAGTCTGCCCGTTTTAACCACTTACCTACCTACCCGGTACGCCTATTTGCGGGTGCAAAATTAGGCATATTTTTCTAATCACCAAAACATTTGGCTGTTTTTTCGTGATTATTTCATTTATTTTTGTGCTTTTCTATCTGGCGAGCCAGTATTTCACACGATTTATCAATTGCCTCTTCAAACGTGTCGCATGTCTCGGAAGCAAACAATGTCCTACCCTTGACATACACCCTGATATCAACCTCCTTATTCAATGCCGACTCGGGTTTTACGACTTTCAATGACACCTCAACCTTTCCTATTTCGCTATCAAAGCGCGCCAGTTTGCCTACCTTCTTCTGGATAAAATCCTGCAACTTCTCTGTTGCCTCGAAGTGAATCGCCTGAATCTTAATATCCATAATTTCCTCCGTTTTTAGGCTCTTGGATGAGCCTGGTTATACATTTTTTTCAATTCCTCGAAGGATGTATGGACATAAATCGACGTCGTTGACAACTTTTCATGCCCCAACAACTCCTTCACGGACTGCAAATCAGCATCATTATTCAGCATCGAGGTGGCAAAACTGTGCCTCAAGACATGCGGACTGATTTTTTTCTGACTTGTCACCAGTTTCAAGGCATCCCTCACAATCAGCCTCACCATGCCGTACGATATCCTTTTACCGGTATGCAAGCTTAGGAACAGAGCCCTTTCGCCATTACATTTCCTGACAGTCCCGAGCAAAGGAAGATACTCTTCCAGTGTCCGTTTCAACTCACTGCCAAAAGGAATTACACGCTGCTTCCTACGTTTACCCGTAACCTTTAACGAACAATCATCCATATCGACATCGTCAATATCAATGCCCGTCAATTCCGACGCACGAATACCCGTGGAATACAGCATTATCACAATCAAGCGGTTGCGCCTTCCTTCATAAGTATCCGGAAACGCGACATCATCCAACAGACGCCCCATATCCTTCTCCTTTATAAAATAAGGCAAGACCTTTGCCTTCTTGGGAGCCTGCACGATATACGCAGGATCCGACTTTACCAATCCCCTCCTTAAGAGGAAACGATAAAAACTCTTAACTGCGCTCAACCTCGGACACACACCCGACGAAGTTATACCCTTGTCCATAAGACAAACAACCCAGTCACGGATTACATCCGACGTAACATGCTCCCAATCAAGTTCCGAGTCCAAGGATTTCATAAACAGCCCAAACGCCTTCAAACTGTCGTGATAAGACCCTATGGTATATTCGCTGTAATTGCGTTCATACCGCAAGTATGCCACGAAATCCTCCAACCAAGTATCCATTACGATCCCTCGTATGCTTTTTCGGAGTATAAAGATAGACAATTTCTATGGCTTATGCAAGCAATAGCCTAAAAATTTAACTTCTTTTACTTTTTCCCGCAGTCAAGGAATCAATCCTCAACGCGCTGAAGCTGCTGCACATAGATAGCACGCTCCATCTTCAGACGATTCTTAACCGACGGCTTGTCAAACTGCTGGCGTGCACGCAACTCCTTGACAATACCAGTCTTCTCAAACTTACGCTTAAACTTTTTCAAAGCACGTTCGATGTTTTCACCCTCTTTTACAGGTACTACAATCATTGTTTTAAATGGTTTGAATGTTAATTATTTCAGCACAAAAGTCACTTTTGCGGCGCAAAGGTACGACCTTTTTATTAGGTGACAAAACATTTCACGTTTTTTTTGCACAAAAAAAGGCCGCAGCACCTGCCGCAGCCAACAATATAATTAAGGTAACAAACCAACCCTTACAAATTAGGATTATCCTTCTTCCAGTCAGCAACGGCAGGAATGATTCCCAGGCTGATAATCTCATCACGCATAGCCTGCAAATGCTCATACGACTTCTGCAGAGCAGCCATCTCCTCCTCTGTACCCTGAGGAGCAGTGAAGCGCACTCCATTCTTATCAATAACCGTCGGCATAGCCATCATTACATTCTTCATACCACACTTTTCACAGTTTACATAACAACCTGCAGGCCACGTGAAAGGCTCACCTCCCATAGCGCCCTCTATCATCTTCACTGCCTGATAAGCAGGACTTTGGAAAGAGCTACGGCCACGCAACTTGATAATATTGCTGCCACCCTGTGTTGTCATATGCTTAATCTCAGCCCAACGCTCTGCACTCAATGACAACTCACACAATGGTTTGCCGTCAATCTTTGCCTTCGAAGCAAATACAGCCATCTGCTCACCATGGCCGCCATAGGTCCAAGCATCAGTAACCTTATCCTGCTGAACGCCAAACTCCAGAGCCAACTGCTGTTGCAGACGAGTTGAATCCAAAGCTGCCAGTGATGTCAGCTGATTTGGCTTCAGTCCAGAATGAATCAGCGCTGTCAACGCAGTAACATCAGCCGGGTTAAAGATAACCACAACATGCTTGACATCAGGGCAATACTTCTTAATATTCTCACCAAAGTCAGCCGCAATCTGACAATTTCCCTTCAAAAGATCCTCACGCGTCATACCCTCCTTTCGCGGAGCGCCGCCCGAACTGATAATATACTTTGCACCCGTAAAAGCCTCAGCGGCATCCACGGTATAAGACAAGTTAGCGCCAGGGAAAGCACAATGACACATCTCGTCATAAACGCCATGAACACCAGGCTCATAGATATCATACAAGCAAATGTTAGGAGTCAGACCCAACATCAGCACCGACTGCACCATGTTAGAACCAATCATACCACCGGCACCGACAATCACAAGTTTCTCGTCTGTTAAGAATTTCATCGTTTTCAATATTTTATATGATTATTAAAAATAATTACCGAACAAAGATAACAAAATTATACATACAATATAGCACTATCAGACAAATTATTGCCCTCACACATCATTTTTACACTTTTCCGTTGCACTCAGAAGCCATTCACGCTCCCCATCATCCTTCAACAAAGGCAAGATTACCTCCCTGACCCTCTCATTATATTCATCAATCCAGCCCAGTTCCTCATCTGTCAGCATATCCCATGTTATCAATCTACGGTCATAAGGACAAAGAGTCAAAGGTTCAAATTTCAGGAAAGAGCCGAAATCGGTATCCATACCCTTCACACACAACAAGGCGTTTTCAATACGTACACCGAATTTGCCCTCAACATACACGCCAGGCTCATCCGTAATGACATTTCCCTCACAAACAGGCACTACCGTATCCGCCCTACAATTTCTGCGAATCTGGACTGGTCCCTCATGTACGCCCAGCACGTGCCCCACTCCATGACCCGTACCATGACCGAAATCATAACCAGCCCTCCACATAGCGGCCCTGGCAAACGTATCCAGTTGCAAGCCTGTAGTGCCTACAGGGAACACCGCATGCTGCAGTTGCAAATGGCCTTTCAGAACCAAAGTATAAACACATTTTTCCTCAGTAGAAGGATTTCCCATTGCCAAAGTCCGCGTAATATCCGTAGTTCCGGCAAAACCTTGGTCGGCAGAACAATAATGCGCCCCAGAATCAATCAACAACAATCCCTCCCTTTTAATCTCGACATCCGTTTTCTCTGTAACCTCATAATGCACCATTGCACCATGAGCACAATAACCTGCAATCGTCCCGAAACACAAGCCCAGAAATCCAGGCTGTTCAGCACGCAACTCAGTCAGTTTAGCCACCACGCCCATTTCCGTTACATAATCAACAGAATCCAACCAACACAAGAATCTCACCATTGCCACACCATCACGAATATGAGCCTGACGAAAGCCCTCCTGCTCAACCCTATTTTTGACTGACTTCCATTCCCTTATTGGATTACAGTCCAGACACACCGACATGGAAGGAGCCTGTTCATAAGGAACAATATCTACGCACAGGGATGACAGATAGTCCCTGATACCATCTACCTGAGACCCATTTACGTACAACCTATGGCTACCTTTGGCCTTAACCTGCAGATAAGCAATAACAAACGGATTATATTCAATATCTTCACCGCGTATATTCAACATCCACGCCACCTCGGCCAGGTCCGAAATCAAAACCGACTCCCGACCCTGTTCAACAAGCCATTCGACCAGACGAGACAGTTTGGAACTTGCACTCTCACCAGCCAGTTCTACCGGCATTACCCATGCCTTGGTCAAAGGCAAAGGCGGACGCCCCACCCATATTTTGTCAAACGGTTCCTCAAAACTACGGACGACAAAATGCGGTTTCTCGTCAGTATTCACATAGCCACGCTCCTCAAGCCAATCCTCAATGCCCTGGTCCTGTCCAATCCGCATTAGGCTGAATTCCGTTCCAGCCAACTGATCCGTAGCCTGTAGCCAATATCGCGAATCAGTCCACAGCAGAGCATCGTCCATGGTCACCACAGCATCACCTGCACTACCAGTGAACCCTGTCAACCAACGGCGGCATTGCCAATGCTCAGCCAAATACTCACTGCCATGCGGATCATCGGCGGGGACTATCAGTGCCCCAACACCATTCTCACACATCCACCTACGTACAGCCAATAATTTATCCTCAACCGTCATTTTTTTATCTGTTTGTATGGCAAAGATAGACTTTTCCAAATAAAAAAGCATTATCTTTGCACTAAAATATTATATTGGAAATGGCAATTATCAAGAAACTGGCAGGCATGCCTGCACCACGTTTTGGAAAACACTGCTACTTCAGCGAAGGAGCTATTATCGCAGGAGATGTACAGATGGGCGATGACTGCACCGTCTGGTTCAATGCTGTCATCCGCGGAGATGTCCACTATATAAAAATTGGCAACCGCACTAACATACAGGATAACAGCTGTATCCATACGCTCAACGGCAAGGCACCATGCATTTTGGGAGACGACGTAACCATTGGGCACTCCGTAACACTGCACGGATGCGAGATATGCGACGGAGCACTGATAGGAATGGGAGCGACCGTCCTTGATCATGCCGTAGTCGGATGCGGAGCCATTGTTGCAGCCGGAGCACTGGTACTAAGCAATACCAGAATTGGAGATGGCGAGCTTTGGGGCGGCGTTCCCGCAAAATTCATTAAAAAGGTAGATCCAGAACAGGCAACAAACCTGAACAAGACCTATGCACGCCATTACATCGAATACTCCGACTGGTATCGTAGGGCCGACTCCGACCCATCCAATACCCAAAACATCAGTACCAGCGAGGAATATATTTCAGGAAAGGCGTAGGAAAGGTGTAGGAAAGGTGTAGGAAAGGCGTAGGAAAGGTGTAGGGATAATCAGATGACTATTTTCCTATCGAGCCATTTGCCGTTTAAGGATGGAGAAAAAGACTATTTCTCACCACCCTGCAATTCAGGATACTGGATTCGTGTATGATATATAATCCGCAGTTTGCTTTTCAACACCTCCTTGGCATTCGCAATGTCCAGGAACGTGATAGGACTCTCATTGAAAAAGCCGCCCGAAACCTGGTTATCAACTATACGTTCAACCAATTCCGAAATATTCTGCTCTGTAATATCTGTCAAACTGCGACTGGCAGCCTCAACAGCATCACACATCATCAGTATAGCCTGCTCCAATGTCTGCGGATTGGGCCCTGGATATGTAAACATTGCAGGATCCACCACTTCGTCAGGACACTTATTCTGCGCTTGAACATAAAAATACCTTGCCATACTGGTACCATGATGAGTAGCGATAAAACCGCGTATTACCTCGGGCAACTTGTATTTTTCAGCCACCGCCAATCCCTCACGGACATGACTTATAATAATCGAGGCAGACTGCTCGTTTGTCAACCGCTCATGCGGATTTATGCCGTTCTGGTTCTCTGTATAGAATGCAGCATGACGTATCTTGCCAATATCATGATACAACGCCCCGGTACGAACCAGATGGCTTTTAGCACCGATTCTCTCAGCCACAGCCGCACACAGATTTGCAACCTGCATACTGTGCTGGAATGTCCCCGGTGCTTCCTCACTCATAAGACGCAACAACGGAGTATTGGCATTGCTCAGCTCGATAAGAGTAACGGCACTGGTAAAGCCAAACACCTTCTCGATAGGTATCAGCAACAGATATGAAACCATTAACAGCAGGGCATTCAGTGTAATGCACACCAGATTGGAATAGTCCATTTCGCTGAACGACACAAACCTACCTGTAATAACCTCGATACTTGCATAGGTCAACACCGACACCAACAGAACCAACAGAATAGTCCGGAACAACTCGCTTCGTTGTGTCAGTTCCCTCAGACTTGCAATAGCCGTAAAGCCAGCCACAATCTGCACAACCATGAATTCCGCCGGCTGATTTACCGCCATCGCAGATATCAGCACCACCACGATATGCGTAAAAAATGCCGTGCGGCTATCCATAAAGATACGCACGAATATTGGCGTTATACAGAAAGGCAACAGATAGGCGTTGACCATTACACTGTGCTTCAGCGTAAATGTCAGGACAGGAAACAAAAGGAAGAATGTCAGTATCAACGATATGTAGCGTTTCTCCTCAAGATAATCACTGCGGAACTGTTGCAAATACACAAGCAAAATCACCATTGCAGTAGTTACCAGCAATATCTGGCCAACAGTCGTCAGTATAACCTCACCGACAGATTTCTGACGTTTACTCAGATGCCGCTCCATGCTCTGCAGCACAGCATACGTATATTCATCAACAATCTGACCACGGTCCACTATTTTTTGTCCGGAAACAACCGCTCCCAGATAAGGCGTAATCATTCTCTTCAACTCACGCTGCTGCTGCATGCTCTTAGCCTCATCATACGCCAGGTTGCTGGTCAGGAAACGGTTCAGATTGCAACGTCGCACCACATTCAACGGAAAACGCACCGAATCAATACCCTCGGTCAGTGCATTATAAGCAGTTATAGGCGTGTACAACTCATCCACCGAATACTCGCTCGACACATTACCGTCAATCAAATGAACCAGACCAATCTTGCGCCCCTCCAAACTTCTCATCTGATCTGCAGACATAATACCCTGCTCGTAAATCTCCTGCAGACGCTCGGCAAAAAAATCCCTGAAATACAGAGGAACCTCATCCGCTAAATTGCCATCAAACGTACTTACCCAAACATTCCGTATACTGTCCGAAACTTGATGACGAATATTGAAATAAGGTTCAAAATAACGCTCTATACTGTCAGTTTCCCTCTGCAATGTCTCCTCGCTCTTCAGTACCGGAAAACTGTCCTCGGCAATTAAGTTGGCATAATCCCAAGGTTCACCCACATTATAATGGTAGATACGCATGGCATCTCTCGGCATCAGTCCTACCAGTACAATCACTGTGCCCATTATAAACAAAACCCTCGTAATATAATCCTTTCGGGACCATTTATGTCTATGGTTATAACGACTCATCTGTTCTTTAGTTTAAAATCAAGAAGGTCAGAAGTATAAACCTTTGTGATGTGCGAAATTATAAAAAAAAGACGAGTAATCGGAAAAAAAATTATAATTTTGTGCCAAATATAGATTAAAAACACAAAACCAATGTCCCAAAGAAGAGTCAGAGTGCGCTTTGCACCAAGTCCGACAGGCCCCCTACACATTGGAGGAGTACGCACCGCCCTGTACAACTATCTGTTCGCACGCCAGCATGGCGGCGACTTGATTTTCCGCATCGAAGATACCGACAGCACACGCTTTGTGCCGGGAGCCGAGGAATATATAATAGAATCATTCCAATGGCTTGGAATCAAGTTTGACGAAGGAGTCGGCTTTGGAGGCAGCCATGGCCCATACAGACAAAGCGAGCGCCGCGATATTTACCGCAAATACGTCAGACAACTTCTTGACAACGGCAAGGCATATATAGCATTTGACACACCCCAGGAACTGGACGCCAAGCGTGCTGAAATCGAAAATTTCCAATACGACTCTCGCACCCGCGGTCTCATGCGCAATTCGCTTACCATGAACCCCGAAGAAGTAAAGTCACTCATCGATACAGGTGTCCCATACGTGGTACGTTTCCTGATTGAACCGGGAGAGGACATCCATGTGGACGACATGATTCGCGGAGACGTATGCATCAACAGCAGCATTCTGGACGACAAAGTCCTGTATAAAAGTGCAGACGACCTGCCTACATACCATCTTGCCAACATCGTTGACGACCATCTAATGGAGGTAACGCACGTTATACGAGGCGAGGAATGGCTTCCCAGTGCCCCACTGCACATATTACTCTACCGCGCATTCGGCTGGGCAGATACCATGCCGCGCTTTGCACACCTTCCACTACTGCTCAAACCGATTGGCAACGGCAAACTTAGCAAGCGCGACGGCGATAAGTTAGGATTCCCCGTATTCCCGCTGGAATGGCACGACCCCAAAAGTGGCGAAACCAGCAGCGGTTACCGCGAAAAAGGCTACCTCCCAGGTGCAGTATGCAATTTTCTGGCACTACTGGGATGGAATCCTGGCGAAGGCCAGTCCGAGATAATGAGCCTTGACGACATGGTACGTCTGTTTGACCTGAGCAAATGTAGCAAGAACGGAGCAAAGTTCGACTACATCAAGGCTGCATGGTTCAATCACCAGTACATGATTTCCCGCGATGACAGCGAGTGGGTTCCAAGCTTCGCAGCACTACTCAGGGAACAAGGCATACAATCGACACCCGAGAAGCTCACCGAGGTAGTTCGCATGATGAAACTCAAGGTTGTTGAATACACCGATGCTCAAGGCAACAAGAAAAAACGAAACATCAGCTTCATTACCGACATGTGGCCATTGACACGATTCTTCTTCGTCGCACCAGCACAGTTCGACCGAGAAGACAAATTCATAAAGAAAAACTGGAAGGAAACTACAGCAACTGATATGGCCGCCCTTGCTGATCGTTTGGAAGAAGTCAGCGATTTCAGCGCCACAGGACTTAAAGCCGAAATAGACCCCTGGGTCGAAGAGACAGGCATGAAGCCATGGAACGCATGGCGAGTATGTCTCGTAGGCGAGGGACAAGGTCCTGACATGTACGAACTAGCAGCCTTCCTCGGCAAGGAGGAAACAGTCCGCCGCATGCGATTCGCCATACAGTCACTGGCGTAATCAGTCCACATCAAAGTATATTACGGCAGACCTGTACTCAGGCCTGGACGACAAGTATTGTTGCACCTGAAGCAGCCGTTTACGCGCATCCGACATATTTGCCGATGTTTCAATCTTGACCAGAACCTTGCGGATATACATTGTCTGCACACGGGCAATTGCCGGCACGTCAGGCCCTATCACACGATGTGCAAAAACCTTGCGCAACAATTGTCCCATCTCATTTGCAAGATGATTCAGGATTCGCTCGTCACGATGCTTCATATACACATAGACCAAACGACACAGCGGTGGATAGCCGAATAATCGGCGTTCCTCCATCTGCCCCTCGTACATTCCCGCATAATCATTGTTCACCACCTGTTGCACAATCGGGTTCTGTACATCATGGCACTGCAGGATTACGGTCCCCTTACCTTTTAACAGAACACACCTGCCGGCACGCCCACTTACCTGAGTCATCATCTGGAAAGCATGCTCGTAACTACGGAAATCAGGCTGGTTCAGCATTGTGCCGGCATTCAATATACCTACCAGTGTCACATTACGGAAATCAAGCCCCTTGGTTACCATCTGCGTACCCACCAGGATATCCGTCTCACCGCGTTGGAAACCATCTATAATACCCTCGTAAGCCTGACGGCTACGCGTTGTATCCAAATCCATACGTACTATACGCGCCTCGGGCAATAACTTCTGCAACATTTCCTCGATACGCTCTGTACCGAATCCACGGCTACATACACTGTCACCCTCACACTGCGGACAATGAGCCGGTATCATCTGCGAATACCCACAATAATGACAGACCAAGCGGTTTAATCGCTTATGCAATGTCAGACTTACGTCGCAATGCGGACATTGCGGCACCCAGCCGCACACCTGGCACTCCACCATCGGAGCAAATCCACGACGGTTCTGAAACAGTATTACCTGTTCCCTACGCTCCAGACGCATACGCATTTCTGCCAACAGCATCGGACTGAACGGTCCGTGCATCATCCTCCTGCGCTTCAGCTCCCTGATATCTACTATCCTGATTTCTGGAAGCGTTACATCACCGTAACGTGTAAACAATTCCACCAGACCATACTTGCCCGACCTGGCGTTATAATAACTCTCTAACGAAGGAGTAGCCGTCCCCAGCAAAGTCTTTGCTCCTGCCATACGCGCCAAGACCAGCGCCACATTACGTGCATGATAACGCGGAGCAGGCTCAGCCTGTTTGAAACTATTCTCATGCTCCTCATCTACAATAACCAGACCCAGACGTTGAAACGGCAATAAAACGCTGCTTCTTACCCCAACGATTATATCGTAAGGACTACTGCCTGCCTGCTTTTGATACACCTCCACACGTTCGGCATCGGTATATCGGCTGTGATACACACCCAGACGATTCCCGAAAACACGTCGCAGACGCTGTGTCAACTGACTTGTCAGCACAATCTCCGGCAACAGGTACAAAACCTGCTTCCCCTCTTCCAAAGCGCGCTGAATCAGATGTATATATATCTCAGTCTTACCGCTCGACGTCACGCCATGCAACAGACACACATCCCTATCATGCCATTTAAGCACAATCGAGGATAAAGCAATCTCCTGTGCCCTGCTCAGTTCCGGTAGCACAGGCAGTTCACCATCCTCCCCCTTCCCCACTGACTCAGACGCTATTCTGCTAACCTGCACCTCATACTGTTCCAGCAGACCACGGTCTATAACAGCCCTCAAAATTGCAGGCGAACAACCGGCAGCCTTCATCAGCTCCTCACGGGTAATCTGTCTCAATACACCAGGATTGTTCTGTACAAGCGCCTCACCTACACCAGCCAACTCCACATAACATATCATCAACTGTTGCTGTTTGGGAGCAACACGCAATCCCCCCATTGCCACATTCAGCCTGATAGCATCAAAATAAGCACTCGTTAACCTTATACACGCAACCGTCTTGGGATGATAGCGCACAATACCGTCCTTCTCCTTCAATCCCGATGGTATCGCAGCCTTGTACACCTCTCCCAACGTACACATGTAATAATCTGCCACCCACTTCCACAGCTTCAGTTGCTGTGGCAGCATCATGGGAAGGTCATCCAGTACCGAAAGGATATCCTTTACATCCACACACCTGTCCCCTCCCTGCAATACAGAATGATTAACAATCTGCTGCGACAGGCTAACCACCAGCGCCGCATACTGCTTACTCTTGCCAAAGGGCACATTCACGCGACAACCCACCTGGACGTTGCCGTCCAGATGGGCTGGTATGTGATATGTGAATGTGCCTTGCACCGGCAAGGGCAACAGACATTCGGCAAACATGCAATCTACCTCCTTTGTCTTCTGACAGAGATTCGCGGAGCACTGTTCCCGCCACCACTTGACTTAGACCTGGACGCACTCTTTGACGAACCCGTAGAAACAGAAGAACCGCCACGACGCCCGCTCGAGAATATACTGCGGGTTTTCTTGACTTTGCCCTGAGCAGCCTTGATGCTGTCAGCCTGTGCAGCCTTGACGCTATCCTCATGGCTCATGTGCCCCCAGACCTTATCCTCAAAGTCCACTATCTGCTTCTCAATCCTGTTCTGCTCATTCTTCATTGCAGAATCTGTCTTGCAGTACTGAGCCAACGCACGGCCCTGCATATTATTCGTCTTATAAATCTGGCCCTTGTACCTGGTTGTAGTGAAATAATCGTCAGCAGTCATATTCATGACATTGTTCAGGTTGCTTGCCATCATGGGCAACCTGGCCAGCCACGGAGCCACCTCGTCATAATTAACCCAAAACATTGGATACGGAGTACTCTCCCCGCCCCACTCATCAGCACCGCGCATCAACACCGGACACAAAGCCGTCACCTTGGTCTGGAACGTACCGGTACGCTGATCCAGATACACACTCTCCTTCAGATAGTAACGCGTAACCTCGGCACTTGGAATATCACTGTCGTCCACCTGATACTTACCCTCACTTGGCTCCTCGTAATAAATACTGTATCTGGTCAGCACATCCTCGACCTTCAGTTTATTCTTGTCCTCAAAGTTCTCCACACCGTCCAGCTTATACATATATGCATTTATCCTGCCGGTCAGCATGAGGCGGAACAAATATGTGAACAGATTCACCTGGCGTCCCATAGGCTCCACAGGGTAATACAGTGGAGCATTTTCATCCTTGGTCAGGTCCAGAGAACGATACACATCGCGTTTCCACACCACATCCTCGGGCATGGCATCCTTGGTAGGGAACTGCAGGGATGCACGGTCATTAGCATGAGACTGCTTCTTCTGTGCAGCAGCATTACTGCTGGTAACCCTACGCTTCTGTGGCTGAGCCTGAACCAGACCGACACACGCGACTACTGCTAAAAACAAAAATATCCTTTTCATAATTCTTAATTTACAATAACCTCAATCGCTCCGTTCAGTGTACGCTGTACACCGTCAGGACCTTGTGCACGAATCTTTGTAATGAAGAAACGCTTGCCACGCGACAGACCACGCATCAGATTTTTCTGGCGATCCGTAAAGTTACTTCCTGCACTGACCTCAGGAACAGCATTACCCAGATTGTCAAAGAAAACAGTCTCAAAGCCAAGCACCTGAAATGGAATATTCAGCAAACCATCGTCAATTGCAGCCCCCAAGCCAGTTGCAGCCATCAGCGCACCCTTTGCTATTTTGCCACCCATGAAGTGACTGTCACCAGAAGGGATAAACGCCGTCGGATCAGGCAACTTGCGCACACGGTACGTAAATTTACCCATCTCCTGGCTGCGACCGTCATGATTGGCAATCACGGTAAATACTGCCTCTCCGCCCACATTCGTCGGACGTGCTATGTAATGTCCGTCACCCTTCTGCACCAGCGAACCACCAGTCATAGACAGTGATATCTTGCTCGTCGGAACGCCAGGCACACTGACACTTATCGGATTATCATAACCAGCATACAACACATTCATCAGGTCAGCACTCAAGGTTGCAGCAGGCGGAATCACCGTATATTTATCCGAAAATTCACGACGAATCTTACGACCCTCGCCATTAAGCATCTCGATAAAACCGCTGATAGTAAACTCGCCGGTACTGTTACATACCGTCTCGTAAATACCCTTGGAATTAGTAATTTCGCGACCACCCACAAAAACCGAAGGAGTACTGGTAGTATCCACCGCAGCCATTATAATCTGAGCCTCATAGCGTCCCCCCTGCACTATCACACGGCTATTGGGAATAACATACGCATTCACCTGATTGACACGTATATCCTTCATGTCAATATTGCCAATCAGTTCATGCAACACCTCACCCTCGGCATATCGCACGTCATTCTGCAACTTGGTCAGCATCGTCACTGCAGCCGCAACCGGTGTAGCCTCGAAGATATACTCCTGCCAGTTCTTGCCCATAGCACGGGCACCCTTGGGAACATCCGTACCCAGACTCGTCTCGATTAGACGGCGCTTTTTATGATCGCTTACCATCTTTGTGATACGTCCCCGATAAACCGTTATGGCATTATACAATTCCTTGCCGCGCGGTTCCAATGGAGAAAGCATCACCTGCGATGCAGCCTCCAGATCCTCACCGTTACGGATATTATGCAAATCAGCCTTCACGCCATCCGCCTTTCGCACAATAGCAAGCTTCAGTTCATCAGCCAGGTTGTACAGCGAATCACTCATCGCACGCACCCGTTGTGCCTTTTCGTACCACTCTCCTACCTTGGTAGGATTAGCCTTGTACTGCTCGGCAAAATCCTTGTATATTTCACCGTTGATATCAGCCGAGTTCCTTGTCGAAAGCTCCAATTTCTCAGCCACAAGAGTAAATCCCTTGAGCACATCGTTACTGACATTCAGCGCCAACATGGCCATCAGCACGACATACATCAGATTTATCATCTTCTGACGCGGTGATATCTGCTTTTTCTTAATTTTTCCCATTATGCCTTAGGAGCTGCCGCCTGCATATTTACAGTCAAAGCCTGAATCATGCGTGCGTAAACATTGTTCAATTCATTGATGTTCTCTGCCATCCTGCGAGTCTGCTCGTCAATCTGCTCTATAGTGCTCACCTGCTTGCTCAGACTACGCAACTGCAATTCATATACCGTTGATATACCAGTAACCGTGCGGTTCAGATTATCCATCTCCTCGCTATCCTCACCCATACGTGCAGCCTGCTCCCTGACACGAGTCAGGACGCTGGTCAGTTCCTTCAGTTCCTCGGCATAATTCCTTATAGCCTCCTCCACAGACGAAGGATCCGTAGCCTCTAACAGATCCGGTGAAACCATGTTGCATGATGGCTGTTCACCAGCTGCCAAAGTCTGCTCAACGGCTGCTGTAGGCTGTTCCACAGATGCAACAGGCTGTTCCACGATTGCAACAGGCTGTTCCACGATTGCAGCAGACTGTACTGCTGCATTGTTCTCAGGAACGCGCTCTGTTACACGTTCAAAACCGGCAACTATAAACACAAACACCTCGGTACCCATACCTATGAACAACATCATATTGGCACCAGGCAAGTGGGTCAGTTTGAACAAAGTACCTAATATTACAATAGCAGCACCCCAGCTATATGCATATTGCATAAAGGTCTGACCGGCTATCGTGTCCATCCATTTCTGAATTGCATTGATTATAAACATAATTGAAGCCCTCTATCTGTTCTGGTTAAATTATTTTTTCTTAGTCATTCGCGAATTGTCGCTCACCATGCTGCGGACACAGCGGAATCCTATAAAGCTGCGAGGCTGGTTCTGATACTCGTATGCACGCCAGGCACTGCGTATCATGCTCTCGGGATCCTTCCAGCTGCCGCCGCGCACACTCTTCTTCTTCAAGCGATACGGATCCTCGATGGCAGCATTGTATTTCAATTCGGGATTCATGTCACTCATGGCATCCACGCCAGCCTCGGTATAAACCGTGCTCGTCCACTCAGCCACATTGCCAGCCATGTCGTACAAACCCGATGAATTGGCACTGAATATGCCACACCGGCTTGTAATCAAGCTACCATCCTTTGTATAGTTTCCACGATCAGGCTTGAAATTCGCATAAAAGCACCCTTTGTCACTCTTGGTTTCCTTACTCTCCCACGGGAAGGCATTACCCTCCTTGCCACGGGCAGCATACTCCCACTCTATCTCGGTAGGCAGGCGGAAACGCTGCAACTGCCTTGCATACGAACCCATACCGCGCATCAGGAACTCGGTACGCCACGCACAGAAAGCATTAGCCTGCTCCCACGTAACACCCACAACCGGATAATCATCATAGGCCGGGTTAGAGAAATACAATTTCATATAACGCTCGTTGTCGGCATTCTTGAAGTCATTAACCCAGCAAGTAGTGTCAGGATATATATTAACAATGTATGTATTCAGGAAATCCCACGGACCACTCAGCGGACGCGTAATCGTCTGACGCACAATACGGCCGTCGTCCTCGACCCAGGCGGTATCCTTGGAAATCATAACATCGCTATTATCTACCGCATGATCCGTATTCAGGTCACGCTCCTCGGGATTCAGCCGATAACGGCGCTGAGCCGCAGCCGCATAATCATAAATCTCGTACCGATAGTTCATCTGACGGGCATCCAGCATACGCGTACCGTCAATAGGATGAGTAGTATATACACTCTCTATCGCACGCATCTCATCCTCGGTAGCCTTGCGCGAATTGGGAATCGGCTTGTTCCAGTTCAAGTGAGGCGTAACAGGATCACCGTTCTTGTCCTCCTCTATCTTGAACGTCTCGTCACCACCGAATGCAGGATCAGCCAGACGCTCGCGTATGATACTGTCTCGCACCCAGTTAACAAACTGACGGTACTTGGCATTACTCACCTCGTACTGATCCATCCAGAAACCATCCACACTGATGTCACGACGAGGGAAATCCGAACCCCACAGGGTATCGTTCTCCTCAAGACCTATCTTCAGGCTTCCCTTACCCACGGCAACCATACCGTATGGAGTAGCCTCGGACTGACTGGAACCACGTACTCCAACCAGCTCACCACCGTTGGACATTGCGTTGGACGACCTGCCCATGCAACCGGTCAAGACAACAGCCGTTGTCGCCAGACAAACCACCAACGTAACAAAAATCTTAACTCTGTTCATTATCTGTATTTATGTTTTCTCTCAATTTCACAACCACCTTACACTCTGATGCATATTCTTACCCTTTTTGGCGAGGTTCATATCCATCTTATATCCCAGATGAATCTCGTGCGAACCGTTCTGTATCGCAATGCCACCCGTGTACATCTCATAGCTATATCCCAGATTCACTCCATGGAAATCAAATCCGAACAACAGCGCGACACTGATAGTAGGACTGTAGTTGATACCGCCATACATCTTGCCTTTCACACCATCGTAACAGAAACGCGCTGAAATATCACCTCGCCACGTCTTGAATTCGGATCGGAACATCGCAGCCGTTCTAAGCGAGAACTCCGGCCTGTTGAACCGCAAAGTATGTCCACCCATTGCATAAAGCGTTCTCGGAACCCTTATCTGGTATATCTTTTCATCGCCCAGCCTGACTGTCGGAGCCAGCACATGAGTCACGGCAATCCCCGCATACCAGATATCCTTGTGCGAAAAGCGCAACCCCAAATCCAGGTCAAAACCCGAACCCGTCACGTTCCCCGTAGGCAACACAGGGTCGCTGCTGCCTCCCGACTCACCGGTTTCCACCTTACCGCCGTCAAATCCAGCAGCAATAAATGCAAAGCGTACGCCCAGACTAAGCCTGTTCACCTTGCGCACCGGCTGGTGATAGGCATATTGCAACCATATACGCTTGTTGCTGAACAATCCTATCTTGTCATTCATAAACCCCACACCGCCACCGTGACGCGGAGAAGACAAGAACCACAGCGGAGCATCAGCCTGCACCAGGAAAGTACGGCCACTGTCCTCGAAGCCCATCATTTCTATACGGAAGGCAGCCTTTATATCCAACTGCTTGTCCACACCCGCCGCTGCAGGATTATAGAAAGACTGGAATGACCAGTAATTTGTAAAAGCCACATCGTCCTGAGCAACAGCTCCTGCCCAAGCAAGTGCCACCATCAGTACAAACAACAGCCTCTTCATCACCTATTATAACGCACGGGAGCTCGGCATTATTGCCCAGCTCCGCAAAAAATATTATTCCCCCGCAAAAAACAACCGGCTAATACTCTTCCTCGTCCCACAGAAAATCCTCCTTGCTGGGATAATCAGGCCAAAGGTCCTCGATTGTTTCATACACATCACCCTCGTCCTCGATTTCCTGCAGATTCTCTATCACTTCCAGCGGAGCACCGCTACGGTTGGCATAGTCAATCAACTCATCCTTGGTTGCCGGCCAAGGAGCATCCTCCAACTTTGAGGCAAGTTCCAATGTCCAATACATATATCAGTTCTTTAAAATTCGCGTGCAAAGATAACAAAATTATCTGTATGCAATACCATTTCACTAAAAATATCACTATACCAACGCTATTTTCTCCAAATGACCTCCTGTTTTCCATGCAACATGTTTTCTCGCAATGCAATCACATAGAGCAAATCACTCAGACGGTTAATATACTGCAGTATCCAGGCAGCAACACGTGCTTCCTCGCCAAGACGCAATATACAGCGTTCTGCACGGCGACATACCGTCCTGCACACATGAGCCTGTGCCGCACTCTGTACACCACCGGGCAACGTAAACCCACGCCAGGGAGTCAAAACCTGCTGAAACTCATCTATACAACGCTCCATCCCCTGCACCAGCAGCCCGCCGTCGTAATCCGCCACCGCATCCTCAGCTGCAAGCTGAGCCCCAATTGTAAAGAGAGCATTCTGACAGTCCATGATAACATTTTGCACGGTTTCATCGCAACACAATGCACACAACAGACCCATATTGCTGTTCAGCTCATCCACAGTGCCATACGCCTCCAGACGTACACAACATTTACTCACACGTTTGCCTCCTACCAGGCTTGTCATGCCACAATCCCCAGTTTTTGTATAAATAGCCATAGCCTATCCGATTACCAATTAACTATATAATCCTGCTTGTTCAGTTTCGCAAGACAAAAAGCAATCCCAATATCATACAGGTCAAAAGTTACCGTGACCTGCGGATTACGCTTTACCCACAGCCACTCGTCACGGTATCGGTGGATGTCCGTCAGCACCAGCATCAACCCCTCGCGAAACTGTATTTCCATAACACTTTCAGCCGATTTTACCGATATTTCACCCTTGTCTGCAGTCCAGAAATTATGCAGGCGGAACAACAGATGCTGATGCCTGCGATACCTGAAACGCTGCCACCACTTCAACCGGCCGTCCATCTCTATGTACGCATAGTACGCATCATGCTCTTCCAGCACCTGCTTAATAAAGCAGAAGGCAAAAGGAGAATGCACCCCGTAACCATTACGATGACGAATGCGCCTGAGCCAGATGTATGGATTGGAGAATAACAGCATCTTGCAACAACAAAGGTACCTAAAATTACGTACATATTACGCACACACGATGTAAATTGTGTAAAATAATGTTAATAAATGCTAACGCCAAACATTTTTTACGCACACGCATATCCACGTAAACGAATAAAATGTATCTTTGCCATACGGAAAACAAGTGAAAACTTATATTTTTAATTAACCTTATTATTAACTTAAACCGAAACAGCATGAAAAAGATTTTCTCTTTTCTCAGTCTTCTGTTGATGGCATTCGCGGTACAGGCACAGGAAGTATGGGTGCTTAACACCGAGGATGAGGGCGGCGAACCAGTCGTACCCGGGGCATACGATGCCGAAGAGGTTACAACATGGTTCAGCTCACCATTTACAGATCCTGGCGAGGGTTCTATCGCAGGACTCTTTGATGATGACCAGAGTACGTTCTGGCACTCCAACTGGCACAATGGTGATGCCTCAAACGGTTTACACTACCTGCGTGTTGACCTGCCGGAAGGCTTCTGGGAAGACAACGCCGATTTCTTCCCCGGTGGCTGGGGCTTTGGATTCGGCCGCCGTTCTGGCGCTCAGTCCGACCACATCACCAAGATATCCGTATGGGGTATCCCTGCCGACAAAGTGGCAGCCGAGGGTGGCACTAAGAAGACCTACACCAAGGATGAATTGGACTACCTTGGCGAGTTCGAGTGGACCTATGGTAACAACACCGAGTGGAAATACTCTGACGTCATTTCCGACATGAGTTACAACGCCATCTGTTTCTTCGAGGAGGCAACCACCAACAACCGCGGTTACTGGCACTTGGGCGAGTTCCGCATCTATGGTACAGTCGAGGGCGAGTGGGTTGACCCACGCCAAGCTGCTATCGAGACACTGCAGGGAGTTACTGACGGCTGCACCGAATTCAACGACGAAGAATCACGCGAGACATGGTTTGCAGAACGTGTAGGTACAAAGCGCGGTCAATACGACCCGACCCTTGCCAATGCCTACGCAGCGGCTTACGATTCTGCCAAAGAAATCCTGGATGACTGGATTGCACAGGAAACTGAGTCCCAGTACACACTGGATCAGATTAACGCAGCCAAGACCGCACTGACCGATGCCAAGACTGCATGTTATGCCAAGACTGCAGCAGCACAGCAGCTGACAGTTGCCCCAGGCTACTACATGATTGTAAGCTCACTGGACTTCCAGGGCACATATACCGAGACTGCCTATTACACAGCCGAGGAGGCCGATGCATGGAACGAAGAACATGCCGAGCAGATTGAAGCCGGTGACGTTGAGCCCGTAAGTGAAGGCGATCCCTACCAGAGAGATGTTACAGGTTCCGTTATCAAGTCTATCTACAACAATAACGGCAATGCATCTTGGAAGACCTACGAGGAGAAGGCTCCTTACCTGTTCCGCATTGAAAAGGGCGAGTTCAAGAGCGATGCCACACACCGCATCTATCCAGGCACCGACCCGGACAATGTTTACAAGATAATCAACATGCAGAACGGTGGCACATTCGGTGACATCACAAAATCTGCACCTGTTATGTTTGTCGAGGCAAACGACAGTGTGTTCGCATTCGACATCATTCCCGACACATACGTTGACGGCAATCAGGTTATCAACATCCGCAATGCCGGCAAGGCTGGCGAGACACAGTGGAACAACATCCATTGCGCCGGTCACAACAACGGTGCCGGAACAAGCGGCAACATCGTCGGTTGGACATGGGGTGCCAGTGCATCACAGTGGTATCTGAAACACATTACCGACGAAGAGGCTGAGCAGTGGCTTGCCACTGACGAGAACAAGGCACAGGTTATGCTTAACAGCGCAAGCCCTGTTGTTGCAGCAGTTCCCGCTCAGATCGAGATTGCCAAGGACCAGAAGGCAACCGTTCACGAGGACGAGCCGATTATTGAAAGCGGAGAGCAGTTCTCTTCTCCATACACAACACTGGACAGCCAGTCAACTACAGTTGAAGATATCTTCGCAAACCTGATTTCCGAAGAAGGTTCTACTTACTGGCATTCAAGGTGGGAGGGCGGTGCCGTCGGTGCAGACATCCACTACCTGCAGGTTGCTAACGTGGACTGCAACAACTTTGCAGTGAAGATGACACGTCGTAATGTCCAGAACGACCACATCACCAAGTTGCGTGTAAAGGGTTATTTGGAAGATGACGAAAGCTTGACATTCGAGGATGGTGCTGACCTTGGTGTTCTCAATATTCCTTTCGGAGCCAAGGGCGAAACAACCACATCATCCAATGTTATCGATGCATCCGGTTATCCAGTACTGCGTTTCTACTCAGAGGAAGAAGTTGACCAGAACGGCAAGGTAGCAAGCCGTGGTTACTGGCACGCAGTCAAGTTCCAGATGTATGCAGCCGAGGTAGGCTACTACCACGGTGATGCCGAGGCTACTCAGTATGCTCACCGCAAGGCTCTGGCTGACGCTGTCGCAAATGCTGTCGAAGCATGGAACGAGTCAGCATGGACATCTGCCGAATTTGCCGAGGGCTACACTCCCGAGGAGGGCACCGAGCCACGCAGCATCGACGACATGAAGACTCAGTACGATGCACTGATGAACGCCTACGAGGCATGGAATGCCGTATATGCAGATCCTACAAACCTGCGTGCTGCCATTGCCGGTGCCAAGTCTGATGTTGACATGGTTGTCATCGGTAACAACCCAGGCGAGTGGCAGGAAGGTTCTTCAACACTGAAGACTGCATACGACAATGCAGTTGCATACGACCTGGCTTGCGAATTCAACGGTCAGGAAGAGATGGATGCTTACACACAGGCAATTGCCGAAGGTAAGACCGCCGATTTGGCTACTGCAAACAAGGTTGTTGCCAACAAGTGGTACAAGCTGCACTTCGCAAGCGAGGAACTGTACGACAACACCGGTTGGGACAAGACAGGCGCCAAGGCTACCTATATCAAGTACAACGACGAGCAGGAAGAGGCTGCAGGCGAAGGAGAGAACGATCCTAAGATTGCACTCGAGCTGTTCGGCAGGTACGTTGCTGCAGGTAAGTTGATTGACTCATATCTGGACGAGAACGGTAATGCCGTAGAGGTTATCCGTCACCGCGAAGGCGAGGAATACATGGATTCTTCACGCGTATATAGGCCACGTCTGTGCGTTGATGGTGAAACCCTGAACGAGGGCAGCAACATCATCTTCACAAACGAGGAGGTAGGCGATGCAGGTATGTTCCGTTTCGTTACCGCAACAGACTCTACCTATTATATACAGAACAAGGCTACCGGTCTGTACCTGAACATCAACAGTGCTAACAAGGTTGTCCTGAGCGTTACACCTATGACGTTCAACACCCAGGCTATCGGTTACGGTGCAAGCCTTATCAACGGCTTCTACATCAGTGGCGAGAAGGTTAATCCTCTGCATGCCGAGCGCGTTACCAACGCCTTGGTAACATGGAATGCTACAACCCTGGGTTCTAACTCAATGCTCTTTATCGAGGACGCAGAGACCGAGGGCGACGCAGGCACTCTGGATCAGGTTTCCCTGAAACTGTGGCCTGGTTCTCTGTATGCATACACATTCCCGATGGACGTAACATTCGATCCCGCACAGGTTGAGGTATTCAATGCTGCAGGCTTCGAAGTAGTTACTGACGACGAGAACAAGAAATACGAGAACACCATTATCCTGGCCAAGGCCGATGATACATTTGTCAAGGCAGGTACTCCTGTTGTTATCCGCACTCTGAACGAGTATCCTGGTTCACGCTCTGACCTGCTTACCGAGGCCAAGGCTCAGTGGGTTGAGGAAGAAGGTGCAGAAGGCGTAACCCGCCAGTATCAGTTGGAGAAGACAGCCGAGTTCGATGCTGAGTACTTTGTAAATGTAAACATCGTTGCTGCTGCCAAGTACATCAGTCAGGTTCCCGAGTCAACATCTATGCTGATCGGCTCATTCGGCAAGGTAACCGTTCCGACCGGAGCAACTGCCGTATGTCCTGTAGAGAATACCGTAAGGAAGGCTACTCCAGCTGTATTCGAGTCATACGTTGCCGTTCCGACCGATCAGATTCAGACCGGTGCCAAGTACAAGTGGAACTGGCGCATTGGCGAGGTTGAACCTTCTTACATCGTTGGTGACGCAAACGGCAATGGCGAGGTAGAAATCGGTGACGTTACATCTGTACTGACACTGATGGCTACTCCTGAGGCTGAAGGTTACAACAACAAGGCTGCAGACGCCAACATGAATGGTGAGATTGAGATTGGTGACGTAACCACCATCCTGACAATCATGGCTGGTGGCAATCAGTAATTAATAACAAACTAAATTATAGTAAATATGAAAAAGATTATTTTCTCGGTACTCGCCTGCTTCGCTATGCTGTCTGTAAGCGCACAGACCGTTACCATAGAGAACCTGAACTACGTAAAGGGCGAGGCCGGTACATTTGACATCTGCGTAAAGACTGACGCTGATATCTTCAGTGCCTACAGTTTCTACATGTACTTCCCCGAAGCTTTGAACTTTGACAGCAAGAAGAGCAAGGTTCTTGTTGACGGTGACTGTGTCGCAGATAACGACATGAGCTACACATGGACTGCTACGACAGCAATCCCCGAGAAGGCAGGTTACAAGCGCATGATGCTGGCTGCCTATGACGGAGACAATGCCGTAATGGCTACAAGCGAGGGTGGTTCCCTGGTAACTATCAAGTATCTGGCAAGTGATCTGGATGTAGAGGTATTGCCTATCATCATCCAGAAGATTGCCTTCGCAGAGCCGAATGGTACTCCTCATCCTGTTGAAGGTACTGTATCAGCTATCTTCAATCTGGACAATGACAAGGCTGCCAACGGTGCAGTTGCTTACGACCTGACAGGTCGCAAGACTACAGCCAACGCCCCCGGCGTCAAGGTAATCAACGGCAAGAAGGTGATTAAGTAATCTTACAGGCGATAAGCTTTAAGATACAAAACTGACATCGGGACTCTCGGAAACGGGGGTCCCGATTTTCTGTCAGTATATCACTGCTCCATCACTGCTCCATCATCCTTATAACTGTTTTGCTATGTTAAAATCTATTGTTCTGCTGTACTTTTAAAATAAAATAGGTATATTTACATGCGCAAAATGCATGATTCTAAACCTAAACAATACTTAATTACTATGAACAAGAGGCTACTTTTATCCGTATTTGGATGGGTATTCTGTATGTTTGCAATGGCTCAGTTGGTAACGCCCGAGGCAGGCAAATACTACAGGATAGTGAACCAGAATCCCGACAAGGCAGTTTCGGCCGAGGGTGTATCCCATGGCTTTGTGATACAGGAGAACAGGATTTCTCATGGTCTTAATGCCGTAGAGCCCGGCAGCAGTTCGGCATATCAGCAGATTTGGTACTGCGCAAAGGCAGGTCAGTTCAAGAACGCACTGACACAGAGATACATTGGTACTGCATCGCGTTCGGTACAGGTTAAGACTGTAACGAATGCCATGACCCTGACAATGCTGGCGGTGAACACTGCCAATGCCGAGCACTTCCTGCTCACCAACGGTATGCAACTGCATGCCGACGGTAGCAACGTGGTTGTAGGCTGGAATGATGAAGGAAACAAGTCCAACTGGTGGCGGTTTGAAGAGGTTACGGACATTGATGCCAGTGACCTGGCACAGGCACAGGCCGACTATAACACCGAGCAGGCACAGAAGGCTGCGCTCGAGGCTATCGTTGCCAAGGAAAGCACGTATGCACCTATTGTACAGGGCTACTTCAGCGATGGTGCCTGCACGGTACTGAAAAGTACATACAGCAGCAAGACGGACGAACAGATGAAGTCGATAATGACAAGTGACGGTCTGCCTGAGCAGATACAAACCATCGTACTGCGTATCAAGAATAAATGGAGTGACGAGCTGAATCCTGCCATCTCCGAGCAGTTCCGTGTGGCCGAATACAAGTGCTACACCAGGCAGGGAATCAAGAATCAGGTAAAGTCAACGCAGTTGGGTGACCAGAACAACCCGACGGGTATATGGATGAATTCCCTGCAGTTGATGTATGTGTTTGTCGAGGGCGACATTCCATCGGGAACCCAGCTTAACATCGTTGGCGGCAGCGGTGCAGAGATTGACCGCCAGTATTGGTATGGAGGCACACAGTTGCACTCGGGAATGAACATCATATACAACGGCAACGAGAATTCGTACATGTGGATTATGTACACTGCCGAGGGTGACCTGACAAAGAATATATCTCGTTTCCCTGCCCTGAAGATTCATATCGAGGGTGGTGACGTGCTGGGATATGCCGACGTTGCCGGCAAGAACGAGGCTGATGCCAACAGCGAATACGAAAAGACCCTGAAGCATGCCAATGCTATGATGAATGCAAAGGGGGTATCTACCAAGAAGATGAACTTTGCCGTCAAGGGTGAGCGCGGTCTGTTCCTTTTCCCAGTGGACTGCTATAACCAGATTTGGAGCAGCAGCACAAAGTGGGGTTACAAGATATACAAGAGCATGAAATTCTACGATGATGTGCTGAAGTGGGAATGGAGTGCGATGGGATGGCAGGACCGTGTGGAGGCCGGCGAGGCTACTGGGCGTGAGGGGCTGGATCCGGGCTCGGGCTTTGCCTACTATCCGAGCAAGATAAACAACCTGGCGGCTACGATGATGTTGTATAACGGCAAGAATCCGTACAGCTCGGACAACTATACGTGTATGCCGAGCGTGGGGGCCGTGGAGAGCTCGTACAATGCGGAGAGGGAGAACTTTGACACTTGGTGCGTGGGTCACGAGTCAGGTCATAACAACCAATCTACCATCAACCTGCCATCCAGCATGGAGTCATCCAACAACTATTTCTCTAACATAATCACCTACCAGTGGGGCTATCGCATGAGCCGCGGAATGAACTTTGACGAGAACCTGCAGTATTGGAAGACAAAAACCATGTTCCCACAACGCAGCATATCAATGACATTGCGTATGTGGTATAACCTGTACCTGTACTACCATCTGGCAGGGCACAACAAGGGCTTCACACAGAAACTGCACAAACTGTTGCGCCAGAGCCCGCTGATGTTCGGTGGCGACGGATGGTACGAAGGCGGTGGCTCGGACGGCAACGGCGGCGCCAATATGGGTCAGGCTGCCAACAGCTGGCTCAAGTTCTACGAGAAAGCCTGCGAGGCTGCCGGCGAGGACCTGACTGAATTTTTCCGCCTGTGGGGATTCTTCTACACCTCGCAGGAGGCGCAGTATGCAACGCAAAATCCCAATAATGGCAAGTGGTATGTATATTGCGGCGACTACACCTCGTATTACGTCGAGAGCACACAGGCTATGATTGACGCAGCCATTGCGCGTGTCAAGAAAAAGGGTTACCCCGAGAACAAGCAGATTATGTTCATCGAGGATCGTCTGGAGGCCCAGGAGAGATATGACATAAATGCGACTGAGGGGGCCATAAAGCCTGACAACGGCGGTACGATACGTACGACGGAGTGGCTGAAGAAGTATCATGGCGACATCGGCTTTTTCAAATACTACCAGGACGGCAAGATGAAGTTGGCAAAGGCCGAGGACTATACGTACATGGTTACCGGAGGTGAGGTTAAAATCAAGGTAAAGTCTGGGTGCGAAAACAATGGTGTAGGCATCATTGTCTATAAGGAAGACGGCACGATTGGCTGGCTCAGCAACCGTTTCAACTTCACCATGCCAGCCGAGGTTGCTGCAGGCAACTACAAGGTTGTGATTATCAATGCAGACGGCAGCGAGGTGGAAATCATGAATGCCCTGGACAGCGATGATCCTGACGTGCTGAAGGACGTGCTGACAAACGCAGTGAATGCTTCCAAGACTTATACGAATATGTCGAGCAATGCCAAGGTAGGTTGGTACACAACAGATGCTGTCGCAAACCTCAAGAGCCTGGTCACACAGGCCAACAATGCCATTTCGTCAAGTGACAGTGAGCAGTACAAGACACTGGCCAAACAGATTAATGCCGAGATGGTTGACTTGGAGAGCAACGGTGAGAAGACCCAACTGGAGAATGCCGGCATCTACTACTTGCAGAATTTTGAGCGCGGACATTTCCTGACTACCAACTACAGTTGCAGCGAGACTAAGACGGCAGCCAGCCGCTGGGTTCTGATTCCTGTCAAGAATGAGCCCGGATATTTCTACCTGCAAAACAACAGCACCAAGAAGTATGTTAATTTCTACGACGGTTATACCTATAATGCCGCAACCCAGCAGGATGCCACTAAATTCCACATGGAGGACTATGGCCAGGGTGCATTCTGCTTCGCATTCAGGAACAACAAGGACAAGACGATGTATATTAACGAAACACCGACATGGAACGGCACTATAAGCTGGAGCTGGGCAAGCGGCTCGGCATGGGTCATCGAGCGTTACAGCTACATCAACCCATACGTTGACACCGAATTGATGAACAAGCTGATTGAAGACGAGAAAGCACTGGTTGACATGGTTGCCATATACGATGCTACACCTCATTCCGTAGGGTTGCAGGTGACCGACCAGGCATCGGCAGGCTATCTGTCGTGCAATCTGGGTCCACAGGCGCACAGCAATCCGAGTTACTACACCATGAGCAAGTTGCTTGATAACAACAAATACACTTTCTTCTTCTCAGCCAAGCCGGACGAAGGTGTGACTCCCGCGCTGACGGTTGACCTGGGCGAGGGTAATACACTGAAGGCATTTACGCTGAGACTGGTTACTTCTCCGTCAAACAAGCCTGCAAAGATTATTGTGCGACGTAGCAACGATGCCAACACCTGGTACAACGTAAAGACATTTACCGGCCAGTTCCCCGACGCTGTCAAGGAATTTGAGCAGAGTGTATCCACGACAACGGCATCAAGGTATTTCCAGTTCCAGTTCAGCGAATTCCAGAACGAGGCAGCAGGATACGAGGGTGCTTTGCGCCTGGCTGAATTTGGTATGACAACAACAGACGTTATAAACGAAATGCGCGAGGAGTACAAGGACATCAAGAGCGGCACGACACCGGGAACAACCCTGGTTGCAAACTGCAAGAAGTACGAGGCTACGTGCGAGGAAGCTCTCAAGGGGGATCCTTCGCCCCTGTCCTTCCTGACTCCGTACAAGAATCTGCTGAATGCGTATAACAAACTGGCCGAGGCAATCGGTTGGCAGGACTTTGACCCGACCGGAATAACCAATCTGGACGAGAGCGGTAATACCGCTACCGGAGCCGAGGGTGTCGCCTATGACTTGACGGGCCGCAAAGCTGCTGATAACGCAAAGGGTATAGTTATCGTTAACGGTAAGAAAGTGGTCAGATAAGTTCAAACACGTCTGATTGACTAAAAATAATATCGCTCTGCTGAAAACGGAGCGATATTTTTTATATCTTTATCCTGCAAATTATATTTAGTATAACCTAATATCCGACATACTATGAAAAGATTTATGACAGGTTTTGCGGCAATGGCAATGGCATTTTGCTTGCAGGCACAGGACACGAAGGTGGCGATAAAGACAATTACCACGTCACCTAACACCCATTATGGTACCAATACCATATCACTTGCCTACGACGGCAACACCAGTACTTTCTGGCACAGCCTGGCCATAGACAACCAGATAACAATGACGGCAACCCTGAAAGCGGTGTCCCATGTTGACTATATCAGATATACTCCGCGTCAGGACGGTAATACAAACGGCAACTGGGATATGGTCAGCCTATATACTGCTCCATCTACGACATCCATAAGCTACAAACTGATTGGGACCTATTATCTGGACGGAAGCTCCAACAGCTATGATTTCTCCCTCGGAAGCGAGGGGGCCGACATAGGCCGTGTCAGGTTCATCATCAAAAGCGGTGCAGCAAACTATGCAAGTGCCGCAGAAATCGAGTGTTTTGCCAAGGACAGGGTCAAGCAGCAGGCATTTGAGCAGTACTTCAGCGACAACCTGTTCACGCAGCTGAAAGACGGTGTTACTACCAGCGAAGGCATCGAGGATGCCGATGTAAGGAAACTGGTAGGCAACCTGCTGGCTGATGCTGAGGGTTACAAAAAATTCCGTGTAGGTGAATACGAGGCTTATCGTCCTACCGAGAATCTGAGGGTGGAACTGAGGACATCGTCTGTGTACAGCAACTACGAGAATCCTACGGGTGTTTACCTGAAGGCGGGCGAGGAGTGCTGGGTTGCCGTCGATGGAATAGGCAGCGAAGCCGTAGGCCTTAAGATACAGAGCTGGGGAGAACAGGGTACTGCAGGCAGCAGCTATGGACTGTCGAACGGTCTGAATTACATAAAGGCCACTACCGAAGGTAATGTGTTCGTGAATTACTACACTACCAAATACGAGACGGCGCCTAATGTGAGACTGCATTTCATAAATGCTCCGCGTCAGGGATACTGGGACAGCAGGACGATGACCAATACGGACTGGAAGTGGATTATGGCCAACAAGGAGGTTGGTGACCGCACGTCAAACGACAAGACGATAATCATCACGCAGAGCGAGCATGCCGAGACAGCCTACCCTGCCTATGCGTGGAAGGCAAACTGTCCGACCAATATCGCCGAGACTATGCGTCTGTACGAAGGTGTACAGTGGGCTGAGCGTGATATCATGGGCCTTGACAAATATGGCAGGCAGACGAAGAACCGTCAGCTATTCTATGTAAGCACATCGGGATTCATGGCTGCCGGATACGAGGGTGCCTGGTGTCACTATGGCTCGCTGGCTGCCATCATGAAGCCCAACAGCAACGAGTTTGACCTGTGGGGTGTAGGTCACGAATGGGGGCATAACAACCAGATTACACCCGGTTTCAAATGGACGGGCTGCGGCGAGACGACAAACAACATATACGCAAGCTGGGCTCAGCTGCATTTCAGCGGCAAGGCATCCACATACCTGCGCCTGGAGGATGAGGTTACCGGCGTCAATGACTACAGCAACATGCGTGGCGGACGTATGCAGGTCTATTTCGAAGAGGGTGTGCGCAAGGGTGTACAGTGGCAGCTGCAAGACGGTCCTGACTATCATGGGTCTGCACCTGGAGATGACGGAGGGCGCAACTATGACCATTTCGTGAAACTGGTTCCGTTCTGGCAGATGAACCTGTGGGGAACGAAGGCAGGAAAGTGCCCGGACTTGATTCCCATGATTATTGAGAACCTGCGCAAGACATCGTACAGCACCCTGTACAATATGAATAACGGTCAGATGCAGCTGAACTGGATAAAGGTCGCATGTGATTCTGCCAAAATCAATCTGCTGCCGTTCTTTGAAAAGGCGGGTATGTTCAGGGAAATCGACCGTGTGATATATGACTATGGCAACGTCCGTACTACCATAACGACTAAAATGCTGGACGAGGTACGCACGTACGTCAAGAATAAGAAATACCCCGAAATGACCGAGGAAATCAACTATATAAACGGGCATAACTGGGAAATATACAAGAAAAATGCGAAGCTGAGCATACCGGCTACAATAGGTACGGGATGCACGCGGAGCGGAACGCTGGTTAAGGTATTGCACTCGTCGGTAAAGAATGCCGTTGCATACGAGACGTATGACAGCAATGACAATCTGATTCGCATTACGATGTACGGTCTGGGCAGCGACGATGCCCATTCGTACACCCAGGTACTGTATCCGACAAGCGAGGATGCTGCATACATAATGGCTGTAGGCTATGACGGAGAGCGCAAGGTTATATACCGCGGACAGGCAGCATCGCTTAAGAGCGACAGGTTCTATAACATTGTGAGCAAGAATACGGGGGGTGCCCTGTCATGCGGCACATCAACATCAGTTGACCAGGACAACAAGCTTACATGGTCTGTGGCGCGTGCTGCAGAAAACGCAGGCAGGGCGGATCAGGTATGGGCATTGCAAAACATCGACGGCTACAAATACCTGTACAATCCTCAATCGGACTGCTACCTGGGCGGAACCGGCAATACGGCATTTACACAGTTATATCCGGCAGGCGATGCCGCGTACTTTACCTTTGACAGTGTAGATGAGAACGCAAACACCTGGACGGTGGCACTGAACGGTGGCAGTCAGTACCTGAACTCTTACAGTTCGACAAACACCGGTTACTGGAGCGGTGGCAGCAGTGACGCAAACAACGTTTGGACAATCAAGGAGGTCAAGGAATACAATGCAACACTTAACAGCTATGGTTTCCTGAACACCTGTCTGCCGTTTGCGGTAACAGTTCCCGATGGATATACGGCAAATATAGTAACTGGTATAAAGAAAGACGGTAATGTGACGTTTGCGATAATGGAAGAACTGACCGGTGTGGTGCCAGCAAGGACCCCGATAATCCTGCTGGGGAAAAAGAGCACGACTTGCAAACTGACCCTGGTATATGGCGACGATACTCCAGCTCCTGCAGTGAACCTGCTGAAGGGTTCCAACCTGAAGACAACGGGATTTGCCAAAGGTTCGGTAATGTCAACTGCAGCTACGGGCGTTGCCACTGACATAGATTGTGCCGTGGGCGCACTGAAGGCTTCGACACTGACATACGCTGCGATGAATAAGTCCTTCCTGATGACTGAAGATACGGACAATGCCCAGGTTGCCTACCTGACCCTGGACAGCAATCCTACATCTGTTACCGATATCACGGCAGCAGATATCACGGCAAGCGATGACATTTATGACCTGCAGGGCCGCAGGGTGGACAAAGCGATGAGCGGGGGAATATATATTATAAAAGGTAAAAAGGTTATAAAGTAAGGAAATCGAAAAGTTTTTTCGTAACATTGGCTTTGCCGAAGTTACCGGCACTCGGAAATGAAAAGAAAAACTTGTTTTCCTTTTACATTTCGCTCGTTTTTTCGTAACTTTACGGACGGAAATATGTAGTATAATGAAGAATTCCCCGAAAAAAACACATAAGACGCCCGTAACTGCATCCAAGAATGGGAAGACGGGATTCCGCCTTCCCATTTTGCCTGTATTGTCAATAATGTTTGTATTGACATACATCTGGGCAGCCTGGTACTATGCAGATGTGCTGAGAATGGCACGTGAGCGCAGTTTTTGGGTAATGTCTCCGGATCAGATGGATTTTCTGCTGAGCAAGGAGTTCGGCGGCCTGTGGTACATTGGCAGGATGTTGTTGCAACTGTTTAGGTATCCCTGGTTGGGCGGTCTGGCGTTGTCTGCAATGATAACTTTGGGGACATGGTGTCTGGGGTATGCAATGCGTCTGTCGCCAAGGTGGAGGTGGCTGCAGTATATTCCTGCCGGTGCCTATATGATGTACATTGCATACGAAGGGATAAACCTGTTCTTCGAAAACGAGGGCGGCATGATTATGGGCATACCGTTCTGCATATTGCTGATACTGCTCATCTGGACTGCACTGATTGCAAGTTTCTCCCGCAAGAGAATGCCTGCACTTGTATGCCCCCCCAAGGACGAAACAAGGTGGCAGAACTGGGGACAGATGCTGATGCTGCTTGTAATATTCGGCATACAGGCCGCATGGACCGAACTGCAAAGGCCATATACCCGTGTTATTGCAAAAGAGAATGTGTGCCTGATTAACAGCGACTGGAAGGGTGTAATGGATGTCGCACGGGCAAACGCAGGGATTTCTCACCGTCCCATTGCGGCGATGTATGCCATTGCGCTTGTCGAGACTGAGCAGATTGCCGACCGGATGTATGACATCCGTCTGGATTACGACTCGCTGTATCTGCATGGACAAAGCGGTGAGCACAGCCTGTCGTTGTGCCTGTATCAGGAGGACTGTGACTATTATGCAGGTTTCGTCCAGACATGTATGCATCATGCCATCGAGCGCATAACAATGATTGGACCCAACATCCATTCGCTTGAGCTGCTTGCCAAGTGTTCGATACTGCGCAACGAGAACGAAGCTGCATACAAGTATCTGCGCATACTGCAGGATGTTCCGTTCGAGGGTGATTTCGTCAGGAAATACATGGCTTATGTAGGCGATTCGGCAATGATTGCAGACGATCCCGAGATGGCTATGATACGCAAGCTGGAACCCATACACGATTCGTTCGAAAACAACTATCAGCAGCCAACGTTCATGGGTTACAACCTGGCTTTGGTCGAGGGACGGAGCAAGAATGCCCTGTATAACTCGCTGGCATGCTGCATCTATACCAAGGTGATGCCTGCATTCATGATGCGTACCGAGCCACTGCAGGGGCAGACACCCCCGGAAAATGTCAGCGATGCGCTGTGCCTCATGGCCAACAAGGACCCTGGCATTATGAAACGCTTTACCGGACTGGATCTGCGCTATACGATACTGTCGGGCCGTATTGCCGAAATGAAACCGTATATGAAGGACCGTCAGAAATATGCAAAGGAACTGTTCCCTAAATTCAAGGGATATTATCCATACTATTATTTCTTCGGCAACCTGAAGGCTACCAGGAAGAATAATGATACGGCAAGCAGCAGTGCCGGTGTTAACTGACCGTGGCAGGTGACTGATATTATTTGAAAATGAGAAGACTGTTATATTACTTTCTGATACTGGCAACAACTGCCTGCACCAAGAGCTACGATGTTCCGTCGCAATATACGGATGTGAACGAACAGGCTCCTATATATCCTGACTACAGGGATATTGTGATTCCGCAAAATATTGCTCCGCTTAACTTTATGGTAAAGGATGCCAAGGGTCTGGTGGCTGTTTTTGAGGGTACTGGCGGACACTGCCTGACTGTAAGCGGCGAGGACCGCATTGACATTGATTCGGCAGAATGGCGCAATTTGCTTACTGCCGGGAAGGGGGCGGACATAAAGGTTACGGTGTATGCTGACATAGACGGGTGGAAGCGCTATGCACCGCATACGCTTACGGTTGCCGAGCCTATTGACAGCTACCTGTCCTATCGCCTGATAGAGCCGGGATACGAGTTGTACCGCCAATTGGGACTTTACCAGAGAAATCTGGAGAATTTCACACAACGGGTTATCTATGAGAACAACCGCGCGTACGAGAACGACAACAACCACTGCATAAATTGCCACAATTTCCAAAATTACGATACAGGACACATGTTGTTTCACGTCCGTGCCCAACATGGCGGCACCATAATAATAGACGGGGACAAGTGTAAAAAAATACAGATAAAGAGTCCTGAAATCCTGGCTGCCGGTGTATATCCCACATGGCATCCCAAGATGAACTTGGTGGCTTTCTCAACTAACAAGACCGGACAGGTCTTTCATATCTATCATAAGGAGAAACTGGAGGTTGTGGACGAGGCAAGTGACCTGATTCTGTACGATGTTGACAGGAACGAGGTACGCAATATAATTGCAGGACCGGATTTCGAGACCTTCCCATGCTGGAATCCTGCCGGTGACAAATTATATTTCTGCTCGGCCCACGTCAAGCAGATGGACAATGTTCCCGACAGCATGGCTGCCGAGGTCATTTCCCACTACTACGACAGTGTGTACTATGACCTGAAGTATATGACTTTCGACCAAAAGAGCATGAAATTCGGCAAACCCGAAATGCTCATCCAAGCATCGGCCTCGCACAAGAGTATCTCGGTGCCACGCCTGAGTCCTGACGGCAGGTACATATTGTTCACATTGGGAGACTATGGGCAATTCCATATATGGCACAAGAGCAGTGACCTGTGGGTAATGGATTTGGACACCGACAGTGTTTACGCCCTGAGGGAAGCCAACAGTCCTGACGTTGACAGCTATCATACATGGTCAAGCAACGGACGCTGGATAGTGTTTGCAAGCCGTCGCATGGACGGGAACTACACACGTGCGTTTATCGCCTACTTTGACAAAAACGGCAAGGCACACAAGGCATTCTGCATGCCACAGCGTGACCCCGAGTACAACATTCTGCTGCTGAAGAGCTATAATGTCCCTGAACTGACAAAGAATGCCGTAAATGTATCACCTGGAGACTTGCGGGAATGTATATATGAGACTTCAGGTGATACCGCACGCTTTACCGGTAATATCAAGCGCAGTGTGGACGGCAGTACCGGTGCGAGCCGGCAACTGGACGGCAAGACGGGAGCCTCGCCCAAGAACGGGAACTGAAAAATGTGTAACCGAATAGAAAATATCGTAATAATTAACCTAAAAAACTAAACCATTATGCGAGTAATTATCGAGCCTGATTATACTGAGCTGAGCCGCTGGGCAGCTGAGTATGTCGCAGCTAAGATCAATGCTGCTAACCCTACACCCGAGAAGCCCTTCAAGCTGGGTTGTCCCACCGGTGGTTCGCCACTGGGCCTGTACAAGAACCTGATTGAGATGTACAAGGCAGGCAAGGTCAGCTTCGAGAACGTTGTTACATTCAACATGGATGAATATATCGGTCTGCCCGAGGAGCATCCCGAGAGTTACCACAGTTTTATGTGGAACAATTTCTTCTGCCATATCAACATCAAGAAGGAGAATGTAAACATCCTGAACGGTAATGCCGAGGACCTGGAGGCTGAATGTGCTGCATACGAGGCCAAAATCGAGGCTGCCGGTGGTATTGACCTGTTCATGGGCGGTATCGGCCCTGACGGTCATCTGGCATTCAACGAGCCTTTCTCAAGCCTGACAAGCAAGACGCGTATCAAATCCCTGACAACGGACACTATCATTGCCAACAGCCGTTTCTTTGACAACGATGTGAACAAGGTTCCGAAGACCGCACTGACAGTAGGTATTGGTACCGTAATGGCTGCCAAGGAGGTCCTGATTGTATGTAACGGCCACAACAAGGCACGTGCCCTGCATCATGCAGTCGAGGCTGGCGTAAGCCAGGAGTGGACGATATCTGCATTACAAATGCACCCACATGCAATAATCGTTTGCGACGAAGCAGCTACCGATGAACTGAAGCACGGAACATACAAGTACTTCAAGGATATAGAGAAGGATAACCTGTAAGGGGTTACTCTTCCTGGGAAAACAATAAAGCCTGGCAGTTTGCCAGGCTTTATCTGTTTGTATCATTTCTTGGCCTGTATGCCTTCCATAACCACTTGTGCGTGGTGGCCGGACTTGAGAATGACATTCTGCAGGAAATCCGAAACGGTACGCGTATCGACTGCATTGATGGTCTGCTTGTAGTCGCTGTGGAAGTCTATGCCGTATCTGTACAGCTTTGTGATGACCGCTACCCAGTATGAATTGGTCTTGAACATAATGTCAGCCTGATTGAGCACAATCTCCTTGGCCTTCTTCAAGTCTGTCGCACTGGGGGACTGAATCAACTTCTGCATCTCGGATATCATAAGCGGCAGTGCATCCTTGCTCTTTGCAGGGTTGATAAGAGCCACTCCGTTGATTATATAGTGCATACCACCGTCTGCATCAAGACTGATATCACCACCTGCCTGTGCCGAGTATGCTGCGGACAGTTCCTCGCGAATACTGCGGTCGTACGCCATGCTCAGCATTCGTGACGATATATCCAGCGCAACACGGTTAAGCTGGGTATTGGGAGCCGCATCCGAACGCCATACCTGCTGGGCGCGGTTTTGCGGGGTTTCCATGGGCATTGTAAAGATATTGCTCACCTCGCCGCGGAATTCCTTAAGGTTACGGTTACTGTACGTCTTGCCGTTATTGGGAAGAGATGCCATATATGTATTGATAAGCGGGAGGAGCGTTGCCTCGTCATAATTACCCACAATGACAAATGTAAAGTCATGGGCATTGCCATACATATCACGAATAGTGCTTAGGGCACGGTCGTAATCTATTGCCTGAATGTCCTGGACCTGTGGCATACGGCCGAACTTGCTTCCGCAGCTGAGTGTACTGCCTAACGAATCCTGGAATACAATATCCGGATTACCACTTTGCAGTGACAGCATGCTGATGATTTGCTGACGCATGTTCTCGAAGCACTTCTCGTCCTTTGACAGTGCCGTCATCTTGAGATACAGCAACTGCATCATGGTTTCCAGATCCTTGGGCGTCGAACTGCCCGAAACACTGCGTTCTGTTTCAGAAATACGCAGTCCGACATGTGCCTGCTTGCCTGCCAACGCCTTGCTCAGTTCTGTTGACGAGAAATTGCCCACACCGCAGCATGATGCAACCTCGGTCAGCGTTGACGCCTCGACTGCCTGTGACTCGGGGAAACATGAGAAGCCACCTTTTGCATATCCCGAAAGGATTATCTCGTTGTCCTTGAAGTCTGTCTTTTTAAGTATTACCTTGACTCCGTTGGACAGTTCCAGCTCCTTGAAACCCAATGTGTTGTTCACGGTAGTCTTGACAATACTTCCTGCCTGAGGAACAGATGCCATAAGTGGCTCTTGCTTTGCGTTGTCCACGTATGCCGAGAGTGTATCTGACAAAACCTTGCTCTTGGCTGCTGCCATGTCATCAGCTGTAGGATATGTAGCCCCCTCACGCTCTGCCAATGCGGCAAACACAACAAAATTGCGGTCCTGGAGTCTTATCATGGACTTGGCAGTCTGATTGATTATATCCAGTGTAATCGCAGGAACAAACTGCTTGTACAGATTGTATTCCTGTTCCAACGACGGAATGGGCTCCTTTTCCTGGAAGTGATCAAGATACTGTTGTGTAAACTCGTCGTTCTTCATCTTGTCGCGGTTGGCATAAGCCTTCTCCAGACGTGACATATACTCGTCACAGAAACGCTGGTACTCGGTTGCTGTAAATCCGAACTCGGCAGCACGGCGTGCCTCGGTCAATGTTGCCGCCCATGCCTCGACTGTCTTGCCGGGTTTGGGCTGTGTGGATAATTGGAAAGCCTGCTTTACATTTGACACCAAGAATTCTCCGTCATCTGCGGATGCTCCCAGGAATGGGCAGTCAGGCTCCTGGGCCTTCTCCTGCAAACGTTCGGAAAGCATACCGGAAATTGCACTTTGTATAAACGTTACTGCCAGGTACTGAATAGTGTTCTTGTACTGGTCTGGAACAGGGTCGTGCTTTAGGAATGTCAGAATCATGTCTGCCGGCAGTTCCTTGTCCTTGTCAATAAAATATATTGCTTTTTCGTTGTCAGGGATAGCCTCGGGCTGAACCTTGGCTGCATTCTTGGCTACCTTTATCTTGCCGAAGAGCTTCTGTATTTTCTTCTCGATATAGTTGACATCAACATCACCAACTACGATAATGGCCTGGTTGTCCGGACGATACCATTTGATGTAATAATCACGTAAAACCTCGGGATTACAACTGTCAATTACGGACATCAGACCAATTGGCAGGCGATGACCATACTTGGAGTCCGGGAACAGTGTTGGCAGTGCACGTTCAAAAAGTCTCATAAAGCCCTTCTGGCGCTGTCGATACTCGTTGTGAACCACATCACGCTCTTCGTCTATTGCCTTGGTGGATAGGGTGATTCCGTCTGACCAATCCTTGAGGATGAGCATGCACGAGTCAACCGCTGTCAGACGTGTCGTAGGTACATCTGTAAAGTAATACACCGTACTCTCGATGCCTGTTGCAGCATTCAGGTTACGGCCATACTCGACACCTATTGACTGCAGGTACTCGCGCAAGGTGTTTCCCTTGAAATGCTTGGTTCCGTTGAAAGCAAGGTGCTCAAGAAGATGTGCAAGTCCGCGCTGGGACTCCTCCTCCTGCAACGAACCTACCTTTTGGGCAATGTAGTAGCTGGCAACGCCCTTGGGAAATTCGTTATGACGTATGTAATAGGTCAGGCCGTTAGACAACTTGCCTATCTTTACGTCAGGATCCTGTGGAATTGATGGCATCTGCTGTGCCACCGCAGTTCCGACTGCCACAAGCACAAGTACTATGGCAAAAAATTTTCTTAAACTCATGATTTATAAAAATTTATAATAATAATGTAATTATGGTTATTCTACTTCATTACCGCAGAAAGGACAATAATGGGCATCGTCCGGCAATGCACTGCCGCATTCCTTGCATTTTGGCTTCTCACCGTCCTGACAGCTATGGAGATTGTCACGGCTGAACTGTGCACTGACTATGCCTGTGGGCACCGCGATTATGGTATAGCCCAGAAGCATGACGACAGCACTTAAGATGCGCCCTACAAAAGTCACCGGTACGATATCGCCATACCCCACGGTGGTCATAGTGACAACAGCCCAATATATACTAGTCGGAACATCGGTAAACGGCGTTCCCGGCTGACTTCCCTCGACCATATACATCATGGTTCCGAGTGATATTACCATAATCACCACGAACAGGAAAAACACCATTATCTTGGGGAAACTGAGCTTCAGCGACTTCAACAACTTATCACCCTCCTCCAGGAAGCTGAACAACTTGAACACGCGGAAAACACGTATCAACCTGAATGTCCTGAGCACCATAAGATACCTGCTAGCCGAGAAAAAGAGGCCAAGATAGAACGGCATCGTACTGAGCAGGTCAATGATACCAAAGAAACTGGTAACATATTTGCGCGGATCAGGCGAACAGTATATACGTGCTACGTACTCGACGGTAAAGAAACCGGTGAACACATATTCCCATATTATCAGGAACCTGTTCATCCAATCCGGTATAAACGGGATGCTCTCGATTATAATCAGGACTATACTAAGCAGTATAGCCCATAGCAGGGCAACGTCAAATGCTTTGCCCAGCGGAGTGTCGCTTTCGAAGATAACAATGTAAAGGCGTCGCTTGAACTCATCGTTTTTGAACAAGCGACGCCATACAGATATTTTGTTGCTCACTTACAATATCAGAATAAGGTATTCTCGATAATCTTACCCATCTGCCATACCATACGTACGTTCAGGTCCTTGTCCAGAATCAGAATATCAGCATCCTTGTTGCGTGAAAGCGAGCCCTTGCGATCATAGCAACCCATGATATGGGCAGGCGTTTCGCTGACCATACGGCAAGCATCCTCGAGGGGTATTTCGGCCTGCTGCACGGCAGTACGGATAAGGCGGTCCATAGTCGCTATGGAACCTGCCAGTGCACTGCGGTCAGACAGTTTGCAGACACCGTCCTCGATAATTACGCGCGGGTCAAATGCCTCGGCATCATCACCTGCTGCAGCAACTGCCAGGGCGTCGGTAATCAGTGCCATACGCTCTACACCCTTGATTTTGTAGCACATACGCATGATTGTAGGCGGAACATGTATTCCGTCCGCCACGACCTCGACAGTCATGTCGTCCATCAGATATACACTCTCAACAGTACCCTCGTACTTGTACTCCTGCTTGTTGTGGAAACCGGGCATTGCATTGTAGAAATGTGTCACATGTGTATAACCTACCTCGTAAGCTGCACGCACGTCCTTGTACTCGGCATTGGTATGGGCAATAGACGGAAGCACTCCTTTTTCGGCACAGTACTTACCAAACTGGATTGCTCCGGGCATCTCGGGAGCCGCATCCCAACGGACCAGACACGGACTGTTCTCGACTATAGGAATGTACTCGTTGGGGTCAGGATTCTTGATAAGTTCAGGCATCTGGGCACCCGCCTTCTTGGGATTAAGGTAATGTCCCTCCAGGTGCAGGCCCATTATCGAACTGTCCTTCTCAGCCATCAGCTTATTACATGTCTCGACGGCAGCCTCGATCATAGGAACCGTGGATGAAGACAACGTCGGATAGATTGAAGTCGTACCGTGCTTGGCATGAGCAGCACAGGCAATGCGGAATGCCTCTTCGGTACCCTCCTGGAAGTCGCGGCCGCCACCTCCGTGGACGTGCATCTCTATACCACCGGGTACTACATACATTCCCTTGGCATCAATCAGTTCGGCACCGATGACAGCCAGATCGCAGTTGGTTACTTCCAATATCTTGTTGTCGCGAAGGATTACACTGCCATCCTTCAGCCAACCCTGAGGGGTCAGTATGCGACCATTGATAATCTGTGTTAACATTTTACTTGACCATTGAATAAACTACATCCATAATCTCCTTGCCCAGCTTGTCTGCGGCCTCCATTGTGCTTGCCTCGCTATATACACGGATAATTGGCTCGGTATTGGACTTACGCAGATGAACCCACTTGTCTGGGAAATCAATCTTGACACCGTCAATATCATTCACCTCCTGATCGTTGTACAGCTCCTTGACCTTCACCAATATTGCATCAACGTCCGTATCGGGAGTAAGGTCGATGCGGTTCTTTGCAATCTGATACTGAGGATATGTTGCACGCAACTGGCTTGTGGTCATTCCCTTCTTGGCCAGATATGTAAGAATCAGCGCAATGCCTACAAGAGCATCACGGCCGCTGTGAGCTGCAGGATAGATAACGCCACCATTGCCCTCACCACCGATAACGGCATTCGTTTCGTACATCTTGGTAACAACATTGACCTCGCCCACTGCAGCAGCATAGTACTTGCAGCCCGCATAACGGTTGGTAACATCGCGCAAGGCACGGGTCGAAGACAGGTTGCTGACGGTATTACCGGGAGTATTCTGCAGGACATAGTCCGCAACTGTAACCAGAGTATATTCCTCACCATACATCGTGCCGTCCTCACAGAACAAAGCCAGACGGTCCACATCAGGATCGACGACAAAAGCAATGTCGTGTCCACCCTTCTGCATCAGGGCCTTTATGTCGCCCAAGTTCTTCTCCAGTGGCTCGGGGTTATGCTGGAAATCACCTGTTGCCTCGGTAAACATTCCAGTGTACTCGACACCCAACTGGTCGAATAGCTTAGGCAGGATAATGCCTCCGACCGAGTTGACTGCATCAAAGGCAACCTTGAATTTACGAGCCTTCACAGCCTCGACATCAAC
>ODAI013026965.1_pt1 | contig 41520 bp, 34 predicted proteins | sample 1539321 | NCBI WGS metagenome assembly ODAI01 (sample SAMN02144231, study PRJEB22623) | gut metagenome | biome: sheep rumen | host: Ovis aries | place: New Zealand
AGCGTTTCCTCAATCAACATTAAGTTTCCCATGCAATATTTACGGCACTTGCCTTATAAATATTCCCTCACTACCATGTTTTAGATTAACACATACTAACGACAGAGGAAAAACTTGGGTTTTGTTTGATTCGTTAGGATAATTGATTTGGGAAAGAAAAGTTTCTAAGTAGGCTCAATTTCGAGGTTTATAAAAGCCTGTCATTGCCGGGCCGGACCCGGCAATCTTATAATGGCATGGCCTTTAGAAGCTTACCATTGGAATTGTGACTTTTTTGTCGCTGTCTATGGAAACCTTGTGCTTTTTGAATTTGCCGGGAATGCTTTTTCCGTCGTAATTGCTTAAGCCGACCGGCTCCTTTGGCATACCTAAAAATCCTGTGTCAAGCTCGCCGTTTTTGTTGATGTCTTGGCAGAGCATAAAAGCGAAATCACCATCCGGAAGTTCCGTCTCGAAAGTGATGGATCCAAGCTTTGGCTCAAGACGCGCTTCTTGATATGAAATCCTTTTGTCATAGGCCTTGGCAGAATCATAGATGCAAAGGATTATTTCTCCTTCCGCTGATTCGATCTTCGTAATCTCCACGGTCACTTTGTTAAGCTTCGGACTTTCTTCCGCAAAAAGACTTCCCGTGCAGAGAGCCGTAAGGACACATAAGACTGCCGCAAAAATATTTTTTTTCATTTGTTTTTCCTCCTATTGATTTTCAAATTTAACAAATGAGCATTTTACAAATGCGCATTTAACAAATGTTCATTTTACAAATGAGCATTTTGCAAATGCGCATATTGAAAGGATTGCCGTAAAAATCACCGCGCTGTATGTGCTGAATCTTTCGACAAGTCCGAAATACTGTTTTGGAACCGCACCGCTTCCTGCAGCACCGATGAACATCAGTAAAAAGGCCGCGACCGAAAGCCACGCAAGGATTTTGTTTCCGCTTTTGAATCCTCCGATCGCAATCAGGATTAGGGAAACGATGGAAAGCAAAACGACAAGCACGGTTACGACAAACACATGGACAAATGATTGAAAGCTTCCGTCGTATCTGCTTCCCGACAAAGGAAACAGAGTGTAGCCAATGGCTGAAATCCAGTTCATCAGTACAAAAAGATAGATGCCAAGACGCAGGAGTCTTTCGGATTTTTTGTCCCAGAGCTGTTTTGTAAAGACGCAAATCAGTGCGCAGGCGACGCATGAAAAAATACCGTGAATGTGCGAGAGTACTCCCGAGACAGAAAGCGATGGTGCATCCGCCGCCGTTAAATCACTTACGGCCTGAGCCATCCAGTTGTACCCCGGGTAGTATTTTGCACCGACGCAATCATGCAGGAGATAAAAGACCGCGCTCAAAACTCCGCAAGCTAAAATCCAGATTTTTGCACTTTTGTTAAAATCATTCCTTTCCATTTTTACAAGCCTCCTTTGCCGAATAGATTCTGGAAAATTCTTCTATATAATTTTTCATCATATTTTTTTCCGGTCCCTTTGAGTTTTTTCCTCCGCCGTCAATCTGATTCAAGTCGCACTCAAAATCAATTATGGAATGAACCGCCATTGCAAAAGAAATGGCCGCTGCATCCGCGTCGTAAAAATTTGCTATGTTTTTTACCTGCAATGCATAAAACAATTTTTTTGTCGCATCGATCATGGCTTTTGTTTCCATCACCATGATTTCGGCGGCACTTTTATCTATGCTCCTTTGGGACATGATTATTTTATAGAACATGAACATTTCCGGACTTGTGCAAAGTTGCTTGTAGGATTCAACCATTTGCGTGAGGATTTTTTTTAGGGAGCGTCCGTCACCAAGAGAGTCAAAATCCATTCCGTTGTTCCCGAGGCTTTGCTTGGCCTGATTTCGCAAAAAGGAATACATTTCGCGCACAATCTCGTCCTTGGAGGAAAAGTGGTTGTACAGTGAGGGCTTTGAAATGCCAACCTTGTCCGCGATTTGATTCATGGAAACAGTGCCGAGTCCATTTTCGGAAGCAAGTTCCAGTGTCGCCTTGATAATGTCGCTTTTTCTGTTTGTGCTACTCATCGGTTAATATAATACGACCGAATGGTAGTTTTTGTCAAGAGATTTTTTTGCTTTTTTCCCTTCAACCTCAAGTTTCCAGTCACCTTCGGAAATTAAATCTTTGGCGACTTCAAAAACATCTGCGCTGTTTGCCGTAATGCCCGGGTTTAAATCGCTTATGGCTTTTTCTGAAGAATCCACCTGAGTTGAAAAGGCCGAACTTGCTCCAATGTCGGGATCGTATTTAGTGCCCTTTGGAGAAACAAGGTGTATTTTTGGTGTGCTAAATGCACTTATGTGTTCTTCCGTGATGTTTTTATACTTCCATTAATAGAAGCGATGATTCATGCGGCGGCAAGAAAACTTTCCGGTGCAGAAAAAAAACAGAGATAGGAAAATGCACGCTTTATATAGAAGAAAAATGCAAAAATGGTTTTGATGATTTTCATCATACAACATAAATTTGCAAAAATTCGCTTCCGTACTTGAAATCTATTGAAAATGCTATATAATAATAGTATGGAAGGGATTTTGCATTGAGGGAACTTCAATAATCAGCGTGGGAATTTCTTAATCATAGTTTTGGAAGGCGATTTTCTCTTCTCTGAATAAAGATAGGCATCCGCCGAGGAGTAAAAAATGAACAAAGCAAAAAAAATTCTAATTTCAGCGGCACTTTTGTTCTGTGCTACGTGGACTTTACATTCCATGGAGCTGACATTTAGGGTTTCTCCGGGGATTAACATTCCGTTGAGCAGCAATTACACGCTCGGAGCAGGCTCAACCTTTCAAGCTGACGTGGATTTGTTCGGATTTCTTACGGCGGGACTTGAGGGGCATTTTTCCATGCTTCCAATGAGCGGTCTTGACGGCAATTCCTTTATTTATGGCGGTGGACTTGGTGTCGGAGCCTATTACTATCCCATTTCAAGACTTTACGTGGGAGCCGGCATCGCGGGTGGAGTATATCAGCTCACTCCGGACGGAAACACTGGCATGGATTCTTATTCGGATCTTTATTACAGGGCTTATGCAGAGGCTGGATTCAGATTCAGTCCTTCTCTTGTCGTCAGTGCCACCGGTGGATTCTCTTCCTTCCTTCTTTTGAAATCCTCCGACATCACTACAAATCAGATAAACGCGGGTGTCAGCGTAAGATATACGGTTCCGCTCGGAAAGGGTGGTTCTGCCGGTATCTCAGCTTCTTCCAATCAGTATGACGCTGTTTATCCAATCTTCATGGATGCGTACAGGACAAATCCAGTGACTACAATCATGCTCAGAAATGGAAACGGTGCGGAAATCACAAATGTGAAGCTCACCTTGAATGCAGGAAAATATGGAAGCAGCACTGCGGATTCTGGAACGGTCCGAAAAATCAAAAAATACTCTTCCGTGGAAATTCCTGTCAGCGTGGACTTCACGTCGGATATCCTCAGATTTACGGAAAGCGGAAAGATTCTTTGCGACCTGCAGGTTGAGTACGAGATGCTCGGAAAAAAGATGAAATCCTCCCACAACGTGATTCTTTCAGTGGCAAGCCGAAACGCATTTGCATGGGGTGATGTGGCGGCACTCAGCAGCTTTATCGCACCAGAGACACCGGAAATCCTTGCTGTTGCAAAAGCCATCGCAGGAACCGCACGAAACAGCTTCCTCACAGGTATGAGCCGCAATCTCCAGGTTTCAGCCGCAATGTTTGAGGCTCTCAGACAGGGTGGAATCAGATATTCTGGCGACAAGAGCACTCCCTATGTTGACTATCACCTTTCGGACCAGCTCGATTACATACAGTACCCCATTCAGACACTCAACAGTTTGAGCGGTGATTACGACGACCTTGGAATCCTGCTTGCTTCTTGTCTTGAGGCTGTACAGGTCCCAACTGCATATATCACCGTGGATGATGATTTTATCCTGCTTATTGCCACGGGTTCATCGGCATCTGTTTCCGCTAATATGTTTGCAGATCCGGACACACTTTTGGATGATGGAGAAAACGTTTATTTCGGTCTTTCCATGGCTGCCTTCGACAAGGGATTTACGGCAAGCCGCAAAGAGGGAGCGAAGAAAGTAAAGTCTGTCCTTGCGGGAGATTATCCTTCGGCTGAATTTGTCAATGTGGACGCGGCATGGCAGAGTTACTCACCGGCAGTCTTCAGCGAAAACGGAACCTATTTCGAAACACCTTCGTCATCAGTCATCACGGCAGGAATGAAAAAGGCTGTGGACGAATACATCAACGGAGATCTTTCCGTCGTCCTTGCAAGGGTCAAGAAAGAGGGAGACCATAACAAAACTGGTGTCGCATTGGTCCGCATGGGACGCTATTCGGATGCAAAGGCTGAGTTCCAGAAGGACGGAAGCATAAAGGCTCTGAACAATCTTGCGAACGTATATATGATAGAAAAGAATTATTCTCAGGCTGCGGCAACATACAGAAAGGTTCTGAGCAGGGAGCCGGAGAATTCCATCGCAATCAAAGGACTTGAAAGCGCAAGTTCCAAACTCAGCGAATAGGGAGGAAAAATATGAAGAGGCTGCGTCTGATTTTAATCCTCCTGCTTATTTCAGCGAGCTCATTTGCTGCTGATTTACAGCTGCGTTTTATGCCGGGATTCCCATTGCTCTTTAACTCGCAACTCAAGTCCGTAATTTGTCCGTCTGTGTCTTTTGATGTTGTTCCCATCACTGTGCGCGGACGTGATTCCATCTTTTTCGGATTGGGCGCGTCCATGATGCCTTTGACTGCCACCGGGCTTGATCCATTCAATGAATTCGATTTCAGTCTCAATGTCGGTTACGAGTTCATGGTGAGCGACAGATTTTCCGTGGATTTGGAGGCTCTTGCGGGAATTTGGATGACCGGGGATGTTAGTGTGCCGGGGAGCACCAAAAAAATTCCTGCGACATCGGGGCTTTCGTGGGGTGGAAGGGCATCCGGATATTTCAATCTGTTCCCGGAGCTTTCCCTGGGCGGTTTCATTGAGTACAGGGATTTTCCCGACGGAAACAATTCGTTTATGTCCAAGCTTTCGTTCGGAGCTGCCGTAAGATACAACTTCACGCGTGGTCTTTTCAATTCTTCCGCACTTGATGTGGTCTATTCCGATTTGGAGCCGATTTTTGTGGAGCCGATTTTCCCGGTTTTCTACAGCCGCTATGAGGATCATCCTTTCGGTTCAATCACGTTTATGAACGACGAGAAAAATGACATAACCGACGTGAAAGTTACGGTGATGATTGAGAAATACATGTCAAGTCCGAGTACCTGCGCGACATTTGACCGGATTGCCATGGGAGAGGAGTTCACGGTTGAGCTCACGGCATTTTTGGATGAGGCCATTCTTTCTTCTTTGACCGCCGGTATAGCCTATGCGGAAATCGACGTTGAGTACAAATCTCTGAGCAAGACTCTTTCGCGCAAGGTGAATGTTGATTTACAGACTTTGGGCCGTAACAACATGACATGGGATGATGACAGACGTGCGGCGGCCTTTGTAAGCTCAAGGGATGGAAGCGCCAACTTCTTCGCAAATTATGTTCGTTCCGTAGTCACACCTGAGATGAACTCAAGCACACCTGAGAACATACAGCTTGCGGCGGCAATCTTCTCGGCTCTCAAGGCATACGGAATCAACTATGTTCTTGACCCTGCGAGCTCCTTCACCGATATGCGTGGCAGTGCCCAGGTAGACTTCCTTCAGTTCCCGTATCAGACTTTGCTCTATCACGGAGGAGACTGCGATGACCTTTCAATCTTGAACTGCGCTTTGCTTGAGGTTCTTGGAATTGACACTGCGTTCATCACTTGTCCGGGGCATATTTTTATCGCGTTTGATTCCGGTGTGCCGGTTGAAAATGCCGCTTCGGTGGGACGTTGCATAGTTCAGGACGGAAAGGTTTGGATTCCACTTGAGATCACTCTTTGCCAGGATACATTTGCGCTTGCAAGGAGCTTTGGTTTCCGCGAGTGGGAAAAATATCCTGAGGAAAGACTCCTCATTCCTTTGAAAAGCGCGTGGGAAGAATACAAGACCGTCGGTATAGCGGACTCCAATCCTAGGCTGGACATGCCTGCAAAAGAGGACATCCTGCGTGAGTTCCGTGCGAACAGACCCAGGTGAGAGAAGTCGAATCATAGTTGATACGAGATTTTGAAAGGGAGAAAGAAATGGACGAAATTTACGAATTCATCAAAAAATGCGGCACGTATTATCTTGCGACCGTAGACGGAAATCAGCCGAGGGTCAGACCTTTTGGAACAGTCAATATCTTCGAGGGAAAACTTTACATACAGACCGGAAAATCAAAGGATGTTTCCAAGCAGATTCAGGCGAATCCCAAGGTGGAGCTTTGTTGCTTCGACGGACAGACTTGGTGCAGGCTTTCAGGTGAGCTTGTGCGCGATGAGAGAGTTGAGGCAAAAGAGGCCATGCTTGAGAAATATCCGGATTTGAAGGCAATGTACTCCGCGACGGACAGCAACACGGAAGTCCTTTATTTCAAGGATGCAACGGCCACACTCTCAAGTTTTGCGGGCGCTCCGAAGACGATTAAGTTTTAAAAAACTCCAAAATCTACAAATCCCTGCCAGAATTTCTTTACAAAGCATTTGGGTGGTGTTATACTCTTATAGATAAGCAAAAGTTTCTTCTATATAAATAGGAAAAATGCTTTCAAAAACGCATCACACAAAGGGGTAAGGAAGATGACAGGGAAAATCTTTGATGATTCCAGCAATGTCTATCAGGATCAGGCCAAGGTTCTGTTCGACTATTATCGTCAGGCAGCTGAAAAGATTGTAGGCGAGGAAAGACGGATAGAGGACCTGCAGAAACAAAATCAGGAGCAGACGGAAAAAGCACTCAAACAAAAGAAAATCTTTTTCATTACGATGATTGCATCCGCTGTAGTGGCCTTGGTGGGGCTGATTTTAATGCTTGCCGCTTCACCGATTTTTGCGCTTGTTTTTGCGCTGGGACTTGGAGGAGCCATCACTCTTTTGATTTTTTTCCTGCTCAGGCTTTCCAAACTGAAAAAACTTGCCGCCGAAAAATCTGCGCTGGAAGATGAGTATAAAAATCTGCGCCGCGACTACAAGGTGACAAAAATGGGCGTGGTCTATGTTCCCGTGGCCACCAGAGTTCCGTTCGAGGGAAAGAGCTTCCTCATGGATCATACAGGCAGCGTGGAGGACACAGAGTTCTCGCTTTCCGTTTTAAGACGACCCGACGAATTTCAGTCAGCCCTTACCACTCTTGAAAAAGGAATTGATAAAATCCCCCTGGTTGAGGACAACAAAGACCCTGAGTCAATCGAGACTGCGGAATACTCAAGCAGCATAAAGAGGACTACGCTCCATGACTATCTCGGAAACATTGACAGACAGTCCAAGAACGTGAACGACCTGCTCGATGACCATGACACATTCTCGGTAAATCTTCCGGTAATCACACCGAAGAGTGAAAGGGACGGATTCGTTTCCGAATATGCGACGGAAGACACAGAGGGAAAGCCGGTTGTGCGCGTGTTCAACATTGACACATACAGCGATGAGCTTGAGGCATTTGAAAAACTCAACAATATCAAAAAGAAGCTCGATGACGGTGGAAGCCGCGACAATGTGATGAGATTCAAAAATCTGATGAAAAAAATGGGTGAGGCAGTGCAGATTGTCTCAGGTGAAAAATCAGACAGCTCGTCCAAACTGATGAAGTACTACAACGACATTTTCTCCACCGTACTCAAATCAGCGTACAATCAGTATTCACCTGTGCTTGAGGCGGAGGAGATTCAGAGAATCCGTGAGTCAAGCTTTGACTATACCGAAAGCGTGGAATCCTACAAACCCTTTGCCCTGAAGGAAAGTTCACGTGTGCGTTACGACATTTTCAGCCACACTTGGGTTGCGGAGGACAAATCCAGGACGAACGTGCCGTTTGGAATGAACCAGATTCAGGAAGAAATCATGATGCCGCTCATCAACAATCTCATGCTTGAGACTAGGATTGAGAGACTTAAAATCTACAACAGCATCAAGGACCAGAAGACACATTATCTCAACGAATGGAACAAGGATGTGGAGGCTGCGTTCCGTGACAACCGGCGTGCAGGACAGGAGCTCATCACTCAGATTACAAACGCTTATGCCGAGTACAACACAGCTTACCAGACTTACATTTCGTATAAGGAAACCCAGGATGCCATGAAAGCGACCGGGGATTTGGAAAGTGCCGAAGTTCAGGTTGCAGACAATTCCGACGAGCAGATTGAGAAATTCAAAAAGCAGGCGGAGATTTGCAGCAGGGCAGGTGAGGAATTCCAGAGCTTTATGAATGATTTGCAGAATGACATTGAGGAAAAGGCGGAGGAGTTCTCGCACATTGAGTATTACGAGGCATCTCTTCGCGACTCACAATCACGTGACATCGCTATTTCTCAGGACATGGAAAAACTCAGGCTCATGGATGAAAGACGGCAGAGACTGATTCCGGTCAGCACCTATTGCGCGGCGTTTGCTCAGATTCCACCGGCACCAAGCACAGAGTCCAAGCTGGATGAGGATTACGCTTTTGACATTAAGAAATTTGCGATGGATGAGCTTTCTGAGATTGAGAGGCAGGAAAGGGAAAACGATGGATTCGGAGCTGTTGAGGAAAAAAAGACGGATGAAGAAACTGTCAGTGTGAATGAATCAGCAGACGCATCTGACGCATCTGATGAAGGCGAAACAAGCGATGAAACAAAATCTGGGACGGAAGAGATTGCTGAGAAAAAGGAAGCTGTTCCGGCAGGCGAGGAAAATGTCTCTGATAGCAGCGAGGAGTAAGTAGATGTCAGATTTCAACATAACCCTTGATACAACACCCATGGCTCATTCGGTGGACACAGTTAATTCCCACGTCAAGGGAGTGACTACAGCCGTTGTTGCCATGGAAGCCGCCGTGGTTGCCTCAGAAGTCGCCGCCTCAAAAAAGATTTGCCGCAACGTTGACAACGGATTCTACATGCTCATGTCGTCCCAGCTCAGTCAGAAGATGGCTGCGTGTCGTAGTACCATAGACAGCAAGACCCTCATCATGGATAAATTCCGCGGGGATGTGGAGCAGGTTCGCCGTACAATGGGAAAGGACTACGCGAGACTTGAGAGACAGTACACAAAAATCTTCACCACACTCAACCGTGAGCTTGAGACCAGAGTTCATGAGCTTGACCGACGTGCATACGATCTTGCAAAAATCATGTCGCAGGCACTTTCACCGAACAAGGATGATGATGCCTCAGTGATGCTTTGCGGAGAAGAGACGGAATGTCTTGTGGACAAAAGCGGAAGCGCCAAGGTAAAGCAGAAGGCAGCTCAGACAATCACCATGCTGAAGGAAAATGTGAGCAATGAGCTTGAGTACAACAAAAAGGTGCGCCACATTCTTTCGGACAGGGAGCTGAAGGAAGACCACGAGGAGTATGTTCCCGTGATGGTGACGGAATCCGAGAGCATGATAAACCGTGACAATACTTTGAGCGGAATCTACATGCCGGGCGGAGTTCAGTCCAGCAAATCTTCCATTGAAAATTCTGTGAACAATGCGGATTGCGGATGGCAGGAAGTCGGCGAGTCTGAGATGGAAAAAATAAAGTCTGCGTTCAATCAGTGTTGTGCAAGTTCCGACATGGATGAGCGAGTGGCAAAAGAAGTGGCGCGACTTTTCAGTGAGTCACATTGGAAAACAGCGACGGCACAAAAATCGGACGGAGGTGAGCAATGAGCTATACACAATCCGTATCGAGGGAAGTTCCTTACTCTGGTTCTGTTGCCTATTCGGGAACTGTGTCATATCCTGCGAGCGAGCATGGTGGAAGCACGAGTTATAGCGGAAGAACCGAATACAGCGGAACCGTGCCAGTTACGGTAAATGTGACTGTGGAGACATCTGCATTCGACGGAAGCATAAACCGTGTGAACAGTTCTCTTGACGGACTTACCGGCTCTGTTGTCGCGATGAACTCAGCCCAGTGCATGAGCATTGCAAACGCGGCTAACAAAGTTGCGGAGTCCGTGACCAAGGGATTTTTCGGAATGATCCGCAGTGAGATTTCCCAGAATCTGTCGTTGCTTTACAATCAGATTCAGTCGAGCATGGGGCTGATTACCGACCGATATGAGCACATAATCCAGACGCAGAAAAACATGGACGCGGATTACAAACGCACCCGTGAAAGATACACGAAGATTTTTCAGGATTTGAATGACGAGCTTTACCGGAGGATTCATCGTCTTGATGAAAAGGCCTTCTTGCTTTCGGAGAAAATCCACAGGGAGCAGCTTGGAAAAGTACAGACTGATTTTGTGGCCGACACAGTGGAAAAATCCTTGGATTCGGGCGGTGTGGACAAAATGCTTCACATCGGACACACGAAGGATTCCACAAGGGAAACTCTTAAGGGAATCCACGGATATATTTCGCAGGAGCTTCTCTATTCCAAAAAAATAAATTCGATTCTGAAGGAAGTGCACATCGACGAGGAGGACCAGCTTTGTGTTCCCGTAGTCTACATGGAAACTTCATCGCTCGATTCCGATGGAACGAAACAGAATTGTCATGCCACAGAAAAACTCGGAAAGGCCAAGGAAAAAATTCTTGACGGCACGATGAATTATTTTTCTGCGGGTGACGTGAGCTGGAAAAATCCTGATGAGGAAACGGAGCGCAAGGTGGACAGCGAATTTAACACGCTTGCTGAAAAGGTTGAGGACAGCCGGGTCTATGAGATGATTATGCGCCTGAAAAATGCTGCCGGAACTTTGACAAATTAAAATGGAGATTTTTATGTCTGAAATGAAAGAACTGAAAGATTTGAGATTTGGTGACAATGAGCTTACACTTCGCGACAACAGCGTGGAAAGCAGCATCATTCCTAAGACTCTTGCGGAGATGGACAGAAACATTACGGTTGCGGGCAACGTGAAGATTGCGGGGCCTGTCTATGTGAACAAACTTGAAATCAGCGGAGGACCGGCAAGATTTGAGGGCTCTGTTTTTGGAAATGTGGAAATCCATGTTCAGAGCGACTGTGACGGAGACATCTTTTTTGCGAAGGCGGTGGCCAGCTCCACGGTTGTCTCGGCATTGCTTTCAAAATCAAGGTGTGTGTTCGGATCCGACATCAACGCTCCCACAATCAAGCTCAGAAACTGTTTTGTCGGCGGCTCAATCTACGGAAGCGAAATCCAGCTGGAAAACTGTGCCGTGCTTGGAGGAGTCTTTGCGTCGAAAAAAATCACTGCGGTGAATTCCGTGATGGGTACTTTCAACACACCCGAGATTGCGGCGGACGGAACAAACTACCTGATTTATCCTTCTGCATTCAGCGTTGAGCCAATCAGCATGAATCACGGACTTTGCAAATTCTATAATCTTGCGCTTGCTGACCTTGGTTCACTTTACAAGGGTGAGGAGGAAAAAGCGAACACAGGAAAAGTTCTCATGGACATGAAAAATTCCGACGTGCAGGAAACCCGGCTTTCAGAAAATGATGATGCGACTTATCTTGTCCACAGCTACAGCATCTCAAGCCGTGTGATTTTGAGCGACATGGTGGATTTTGAAAATCTGGAGAATCACTTTTTGATTTTGAACGGAAGTCTTGGAACCCAGGTGCTCAAGCAGTATTCGCTCACTCTTTCGAACGGAGAAAAAGGTCCTGAGCTTACGGTTGAGGCAATCGCGAAATTCTTTTTGGACATTGCGGTGGGTCGCGTGGAAATCCGGGAAATCAGCGGTGACGTTACCTTCGACGAGCTCAAGAGGTACATCGAGGATTAAGTCTTTTTGATTTTGTGGCAAGGGTAATTGATGATGGATGTTTTAAAAAAAGGCTCTCCAGTTTCTTTTGGAAAGTCTGAGGCGGTTCTGCAGGTTCTTGTTGATTGGAATGGCGGAGCTGAATCGGAACTCTCTGCGTTTCTTTTGGGAGACAACGGCAAACTGATGCATGACGAGGATTTTGTTTTTTACAATAATCTGAGCGCAAGAAAGGGAGCCGCCTCTTATAACGGAGGGAAAGAATGTGGAGCCGGATTTGAGATGCTTTCTTTTTCCCTTGCCTCCATGCCGGATGATGTGAATCGGATTGCAATCTGTGTTTCAGCTTATGCCGATGAAGGTGGGAATGCAGGTTGTAATCTTGGAAAAAACGGACGGATGATTTTTTGCCGCTCTGATTCCACGATTGAAAAGGGAAGTGAAATATGCGCCTTAGATTTGGAGGAGCACGAGAGACAAAATATTGTGCTTGCCGGAATGCTTTACAGAAAAGATGACGAGTGGCATTTCCGGGGAACGGACGAGGGATTTACCGGCGGTCTTCCTGAAATCATCCGGAAATTCGGCGGGGATGTCTAGAGCTATTTTCAAATTAAAAATTGATGAGATAGAAAATCTTGGATTGCGGAGGATTGCGTGAAAAAATTTGTTAAGGCGGTTATCTTCGGTGCATTGGCCGCGTCGGTCTATATTGGAATGATGTCTTTTATCAGTCTTCCGCTGCAGATTGTGATGAAGACTGGAACCGTCGTCGGAATAAAAAAAGATGGTGGAAAAGAAAAGGACGGTTTTAATGATTTTGTAAAATCCGTCGCGAAGGAACTTGGTGGGGATGCCGAGGAGTTGCTGAGTGATTTTTCAGAGGGCCTGGAAAATCCGGACGTGAATGTAATAATCGAGTCGGTTAAAGAAAAGATAGAGGGCGCAAAAACGGAAGAGTCTTTAGATGAGGCTCTTGAAGAGGCCAGGGAGATAATCAGGGCGACAAAAACACCTCTGCGTCTGCACTCGATTTTTGCATATTATATTTTGCTTTCGGTTCAGTTCATTCTTTCCCTTGCGGCGACATTTGCTTTCGTCATATTTTTCAAAAAAGTCATTCTGCTTTTCCCTGACATTGGAAAATATTTCAGCGGACTTTACGTCGTGGTTTTTGCAGCCATATTGATTTTGCCACATCTCCTTTCTTTCCTTTCTCTTTTCATGCGCTTTCCGATTTTCATCGCAAACATTTTCCTTGTGGCGGCAGGAGCGGCTTTGGGAACTTTTGTAACTGTGACGGCGGCAAGAATTCTTCCAGATGTGGAATCCAGTGAAAGAGGACTTGAACTTTTAGGAGAAGAAAAATGAACTTGAGAAAATCTTTCAAAAAAATTCTCGTGACCTTGATTTCGATTTTTGCGATGACCTCAATCTGGGCGGGTGGAAATCAGCAGGGAAAAAGCGTGGTCGTTGTGCTCGATGTTTCTACCAGCATCAGACCCTACATGGAGGACATAAAGGGCGTCATCAATGAGGCTGTGATTGACAGACGGCTCTCTTCGGACGATTATTTTTACATGGTGACTTTCGGACATGACGTGAAGGATGTCTATGCCGGAAAATTGATGCGGGAGGCTGACAAAGAGTCAATCCACAACAATCTGAACGGAATCCCAGTGGACGGACAGGCGACCGACATTGGACAGGCTCTTGCCAAGACACTCACGAAATTGGGTGATTTGAAAAAGGAAGATTTTGACCTTTATGAGCCGATGGTGCTTTTCATCACGGACGGAAACAATCTGACGCTCGACGGAAGTCCCTACAGCGGAAAGACCGTGCCACAGATTTTTAAAGATGATCCGAATCTGATTGGAAACAAGAGTCTTTACGACGGATGGTATTTTGTGGGCGTGGGAGACAAACTTACAGATTTGCAATATATTGCCGATTATACAGGACGCAAGCTTCTCACAATAACGGATTTGGACAGTTTGAAAGATGAGCTCGACCGTTTTATCTCCAATATCCCGCCGGCAAAGGTGATTGAAAAAGGAAGCGTGGAAATAAAGGCGCTTGAGATTTCCCATGGAGGAAAGATTCTCAATCCTTCGAAAAAAATCATCCCATCGGAAGCTGACGGACTTTCATTTGAATTCAAAAGCATGTACGAAAGAACTCCGGTTTCATTTGAGATTTCAAAAGGCGAGGCAGTTTTCCAGACAGATGACAGAACGTCAACCGTCCCTTTCGATTTGATTTTGGAAGCTGGAAAGATTTCGCTTGAGCCGTCTGAGTCCAAGGAAAGTTTCGCCGGATTATCTGCAAAAAAGATTCCCGAAGGAAAAGGAACTCTCAAGATTATGTGCACTCTTGATTTTGGAAACGGTGACATCCGCGAGTGTATGGCGCAGACTGATTTGGAGTTCAAGCCTCAGTCAAAAATCATCATGGAAAAACTGATTCCAATTTTTATAGTTTTGATTGCGGTAATTCTTCTTGTCATATTGATTGTGGTCCTCAAATCACGTGCTCCTGTTTTCGTGGAGATGACGGTGCTTCCAAAAGGAACGAAATCTTCAAGAGTAAAATTTTCAATCGGCAGGAAAGTGGAGCTAGGGTCAAAACCTGGGGCCGGATTTCCTCTTCCAAAAACTCTCGGAACATTTGCTCCGGTTGTTGGGGTGCTCAGAAGAAGCGGAAAAAAAACATGGGAATTTTCTGTGCGTGATCCCTCTTGTTTCAAGAATGGGGACGCAGTTTCCGGAACATACAAAATGGGAAGTCCCATCGCGCTTAAGTCTGCGGAAGGTAATGGAATCAACGTGAGTTTCAAAATAAAAAAATAGGAGAAGAATATGGAAATCATTTTAGGACTTCTTTTGTGGATTGGTCTGATACTGGCCGCAGTTCTTGTGTTCATCTTTGGTGGAAAAAAATATTTTTCGTCCGTGCAGGGATGGGAAGGAAAAGAAACTTCATCCGCTGTCATCTGGGGACTCATCGCTTTGGTTCTTGCGGTCGCGGCATTCTTTTTTCTTCCGATTCTGTCTTCTGCCATGTTCGGTGCGAAATTCAAATCAATGGGATCAGACATCGCGAATATTGCAAAACACAGCGGCATAAGAAAATTTCTTTCCAGGCTTTCAGGAAAAATTGTCGCAAAATCCGGGAGGGCCATCATCGCTTATGCAGGTGCGGCTTTTGTAGGACTTGTGCTTTTGGTCTGGGGAATCATACAGCAGATTCGCGAGAACTTGAGCAAATCAAAAGATGAGTATAAAAGGGAAAAGCTTTTTTCATTCAGAAAAGATGAGCTTGACAAAATCAACAGAAAATAAAAGGAGAACAGAAAATGGCTGCAATATATAGACCTACAGTTGTGATTGGATTGGGCGGAACTGGAAAAGGAATCATCCTTGCGCTGAAAAAAATGATTGCGGAAAATTCAAAGCACGGTATGGCGGACTATCCTTTCCTGCATGTCTTGAGCATAGATACTGATGTTTCGGTTGGTGATGCTAAAAGCTCAATCAGGACAATCAAAGAGTCTGAGCTGACTCTGAATCCGAACAAGGAAATCTACAGTCTGCGGGTTGATTTTGTAACTCCCCCGAATCTGAACGAATATCCCATAGGCAAGTGGTTTCCCTCCTCACAAAAACATTATCTTACTGCGGCGGATATTGCAAAGGGTGCGAGCCAGAGAAAAACGACGGGAAGATTTTCTTTTGCTTGGAACGCATCTGATTTAATGGACAGACTCAGGAACATCCTTGCGAATCCGGTGGACATAAACACAGCGAGGGATTTGGGACTTGGTTCGAACATCGCTCAGGAGACAAATGTTTTTATCTGCGGGTCTCTTTGCGGAGGAACGGGCTCTGGAACTTTTCTTGATACGGCATATCTTGTGCGGCATATTGCAAAAGTGCTTGGAAGAAATGACATCAAGATTTACGGAATCCTTGCGTTGAGCACAATGTTCGAGGGAATGCAGGGCGATGTCCAGATTAAGCCGAACTGTTATGCTTCCCTTGTTGAGCTCGATCATTTTATGAACAAAATCAATTATGGAAATCCCAACCGACAGTTCCAGCCTGCATATAAAAATTTTTCCGAGAGATACGATGACTCATCAATGTATCCTCCGTTTGATTTTCCGTTCCTTTTCGACAAGACAAACCGCGAGGGATTTTCATTTAACTCACCGACCGCTTTCAATGAGATGGCAGCCAGATTTATCTTCCTCCTTACAGGACACGAGGTCTCAAACAACTGGCAGTCCATGGATTCCAATGTCTATTCAAATCTTGCGAGCTCGTACAAAAACATTTTGCTGAAACCTGTTGAGTACCGGTCCATGGGAGTCTATTCCATAATTTTCCCGAAGCGCACTGTAATTCAGCTTTGCTCCTACAGACTTGCCCGTGAATATCTTTCGGCGATTCTTGATGATATGGACTCACCCGAGGAAATCAACAGGATGTCTACAAGGCTGCTTGATGATTTGAAAATGAATCCTGCGGTGGAAGATATTTTTGAGGAAGCGTTTGACATTTACCGGGGAACTGAAGGAATAGAGCCGTTCTCTTCATATATACAGAGAAACCGTGATGATTTTGATTTTGAGTCGGTGGACAAAAAGGAGCTTGTAAAATCTCTCCGTGAGTGGAAAAAAGCCATGGATGCGAATGTCCAGGAATTCAAACTTTTGAACTCAACAAAACCAAGAGATATTCAGGCGGAATTTCTCTCGCAGCTTGATAAAAAACTTTCACAGCTTCTTGAGCTTAAATATTTCAAGGACGGATCAAATCTTGGTCCCGATAATGAGCCTAGGAGCATAAAAGGTTCCATTGTCCGCGCAAATAAAATTCTTTTCAAGACACTTGAGACTTTAAGGGACGCTTCTGAAAAGTATCGCAGGATTGAAGAAGAAAACAACATGCTTGCACAATCGGCAAAATCCAACGCGGCTCCTCTTGAGGCTGATTTGGAGGAACTTGTCAGGAGCCTTCTTCCGAGCAAGAAAAAAATGGAGGCGAAGGTTGATGAGGTGCTGGACACCTATGCGGAAGAACTCAATGCAAGAAGACGGGCACTCATTTCCATTTGGGTAAGACAGTTGCTTGAAGGAATCCTTGAGAACAACATTCCGAAATATCCCGGACTGATTGCGGAACTTGAGCAAAGGGAGAGCTCGACCAAAAAGGGACTCCTCACGATGCAGACTTTGAAAGCTGAAGTGGAGCAGTCCATAAAGGATAATTCGCTCGGTGAAAAAAATCCGCTTTCCGATGTTCTTTTTAAATCCGAGATTGATGTGGACGGGAATTACGACAAACTCATTCAGGAAAGGGGCGAGGATGTTGTACTTGCAGAGATGTCCGATCATTGCAAGAATGCATTCGGTTCCTGCTATGAAAAAGTTGCGGATATGGAGCAGTCTCTCGTTCTCCGGGAAATTCTTTCTAAGGGCGACGACTTTTTCTTTGACAGGATTGAGGCTCTGAGCATTGAGGATAAAATCATCTCGGATCCGGACAGCCTTGCAAGACTTAAAAATGGATTCTACACGAAAGCTGCGGCGGAGTTTATCGGGCTTGATGGCGGAGAGATGAGCCGTGAAAATCTGTCCCGAGATAAATTCAAATTCTTTGCAATCACCATACCGAACAATTATACGAGCTGTCCATGCAAGGATTTGAAAGGCGCGCTCGGTACAATCGCTGGAAAAAGAATTTGTCCGATGGATGCCGATCCTGAGCAGTACAAGAACAAGCCATGTCCGAAATACGGAAAGTGTCTGAAGCAGATTCTTCTGAACCTTGGTGAGGAACACATCGCAATCATTCCGACAAGCGAAAATTCCGAGGTGAACATAATCACATCAATTGCAGGATTTCCTTTGCATGCCGTTACGACCGCTATCCACAATTGCCGCACAAGCTATTTGGACGCAAGAAAAAAAGAAGAGGATGAAAGGAAGAAAAATCATCTTGAGGAAGAGATTCTGCACATGTTTGGTACAATCAAACTTGACGACATCATGGAAGAAAGCGTGGACCCGCGTGCAAAATATGATGAGCTCAGGGAAGATTTGATGTATGCTTTGTGTGCGACGAGACTTGTTGTGGACAAGCTCAATGTTTCCTATATTACATCGCGCGATTTGGAACTTGGACGAAGAGACAATCCGTCGGTGCAGCTCGGAAGAAACATGGATGAGATTTACACGCGGTTTGAGAGTACGAAGGAAGAGGACGTAAAAATTTTTGCGACTTTGAAAAACGAAATGGACATCGTTAGAAAATCTGTTGCGGAAAGTGAGGACGTGAAGGCGCGTTTCATTGCAAGGGTGAAGGAGACTCACGAGGCTTTGGCTAAATCACTCCCGAGCGGAATGAACGATCTTGATTTGCAGATGATTGAGAAAATCGGACGTGACTGGGGACTGGAACTTTCTCCGGCAAAGAGCGGTCAAACCATTTTGGGATTCTAATTAAATACAGGAGTCATCATGGCACAAAACATAATCGTTGTTGGACTTGGAAAATTCGGAGAAAAAGTGCTGGATATTTTTTCTTCACTCATGGATGACCGCAAGGAAATGATGGGCGAGGAAATCAGAAAAAGCGCGAACATCTGGCTTCTGAAATTTTCAGGCGAAAAGAATTTTGATTTTAAAAACATCGCCTCTTCGGTAAAAGACTGCTTGAAAGGAAGTTCGGCCCTGAATTTCAACGAGGAATTTTCCTACATCTTTTTGGGTGACATTGCGGATGAGCACACGGCTCTCTATGCTCTTGATTATGCGTTCATCCCATTTCTTCTGAACAACAACGGCATGGTGAAAAAATCTCAGGTCACAGGATTCTTCACTTTTTCCGATGAGCTCGGAGATTTGGAGGAAAACAGTTCTGGAACGATGGCACTCATTTTGAATTTTTTCAAGCAGTTCACGGACATTGTGAAAAAGCAGGAATACTGTCCGCCCTTCCATGATGCCAACGGAAAAAAGTTTGATCCGATTTTTTGTCCGACAGGTCCCTTCGACAAAAACTATGTGATGATAACTCCTGGTGACGAAGAGATTGTGGATTCCCAAACCACGATGGTTTTTGCGGAAAGACTTTTCTATGAGATTTTTTATCTGCATGGAAATCAGGAAAGCAACACTTACTTTACGCTTCGAAATCAAATGCCGGAAAATGCATTCAGCAGTTTTTCCATGATTGAGGTTGAGCGGCTGAAAGATTTGCAGGAATTCTTTTTGATTTATTCTCTTGAAAAAAGAATTATCTCTTGTCTTTTGGAGAGACCGACAGAAAAAAAATCCCTGGACTATTACGAAAAGGGATTCATCCGCATGATGGACGTTGGCTCTGATGATGGGTTCGTTACCGAATCCGATGTTGGAAACGATGATGCGGAGAGCAAGGGCGGGTTCCCAATGTCTCGCGCGGTAAATCTCTTTTTCAAAAAACACAAAAATGAATTTAAAATCCTGGACTTTGAGGTGGCTCTGGAAGCGGAGGATGTCCGTGATTACATCGGTGAGTGCCGTAAGCGGCTGAAGGATAAAGTCAGTGAGCTGCGTCCTGAGTACGACCGTTTTGCCAGTGAAGGAATTGACTCGCTTCTTGAAACGATGGAGGATGGATTTACTGAACTTCTCAAAATCAAAAATCTTACGGGAAATCTTTCGACCTTCATTCGCTTCATTGATATTTTCCGCTCAAGGATTGCGTCGTGGGAAGACAATCTCAGGGAAATCTGTACGGAAGAACCTGATGAGACTCTTGAAAAAAGGCTTGAAGAAATTGAGGATAAAATCAACGAAGTGAAAAACGCTCCGATTTACAGGTTCCCTCTTTTTAAGCCAATCAAAAAGGCCATCATCAACGCGCTGCTCAAATCACTTCCTCTAAAAAGTTTTCTCCGTCAGGAAATACGGGTCAAACTGGCGAAATCATTTTTGGAATATTTCAAAGACACGGATTCCGCTGAGAAACATCCGGTGCGATTTTGCGATGAGAGGATTCGCGATCTTGAGGAAATTCGTAGGAGGCTTGGTGCAAGGGAAAAACAACTTGAGAAGAAAATCAGCATGATTGAGAATATCAACTCGCAGTACTACGTGATTTCGGAACTTGATGATGATTCATACCGTGCGATTTTGAAGAGAATCCAGGACCAGAACTTCGGTCTTTCAAGCACGTCTAAAATTGAGGGAATCGCATCTTCGCTTTTTGCGGTTTGGACATCGGAAAATGGCAGGACGAAAAAATTTACCGAGGTCTTTGAAAATCCTGAAAAACTGATTTCATACATCACGGAATATTCGCTCAGAAATATTTCCGATTTCACAAATCTTGAGACAGACAGAGAAAGGTTTAAACTTTTTGCGGACACTGCATCGGAAAAGATGACGATGAGCGCGAAGGGACTTTCAGAAAAATCTTTCAGAATCAACGACGCAAGTTCTTACCTGAGTGAAAGTCAAATCATCCTTGGATACGGAATTGAGGGAAAAGAAAGCGACCGGATTGACATGAACCTGATTCAAAAACATCCGAAGGGAAAGATTAACAAAACCATAACCACGCATCATTTTGTGCCACGGGAATTCACTTTGGGCGCGACGGTATTTTTCCATGACTATCTTTTTATGAAGGAAGAAAGTCTTGCAAGGTATCAGCGTCTGATGGAATATGTGGGGGAGAAAATTCCCGAGAAAAAATTTGTTGATTCTGATAAAACAAGCGTTGAAAAAAAATCAGAGGTTCCGGTACAAGATGCGGAGAAAAAATCCACGGGACTAAGTGATTCCGAATTGAGCGGGGAAAATCGATTTACACGATATCTGCTCACGGAGTATTGCAGGCCGGAGTTTAGGGCTATGCTTTTTAAAATGAAACTTTCTCTTGATGGACCTGAATTTTCCGATGAAGAAATCAATGCTCTTTCCGTTGCGATTTCACCAAAGGAAGTGATGGATATGTTGAGCGATGACCAGCTTCATGACCTTGCGAGGGAAATCAATGTGCAGGTAACTCCTTCGCGCGAACGTCAGACTTCTCTAATCCTGAATTATATTTCTGAAAACATGGAATGAGATTTGCCCGCTAAAGAACTGGAGGAAATATGGACACTTTACTTGGAATCGATTTGGGTACGACGAACTGCACTGTGACTGCCATTGACGGAAACGGAATCCCGCGTGTAATAAAAAATGCGGACGGAAATTACATCACTCCATCTGCAGTTTATTTTGGAAAGGAAAGGGACAAGGTGATTGTCGGAGCCAGAGCAAAGGAAATGGCATCTCTTGATCCTGAAAACTTGGTGCTTTTTATAAAACGCGAGATGGGAAAAAATGCATCCGAAGTACGTTACGACAAATTTCTGAAAAAAGGAAATCCATATATTTTCTGGGACAGAACTTTACCGCCGGAAGAAATTTCCTCAATGATTTTAAAGAGCCTGAAAAATGATGCGGAAAGAGAGCTGGGGCTGACAATCAAAAAAGCCGTCATCACTTGTCCTGCATATTTCGGAACAAAGGAAAGGGAGGCTACCAGACAGGCAGGTATAATTGCAGGACTTGATGTGTTGGAGGTTTTTCCTGAGCCTTCAGCCGCTGCGATGTCTTACGGAGCTTCGGTTTCAGACAAGGAGAATGAAAAAGTTTTTGTCTTTGATTTAGGTGGCGGAACTTTTGATGTTACGATTCTCCAAGTTGTGAGCGGACCGAACGGGAAAAGATTTGACCAGCTTGTTACCGAGGGAGACAGAAAACTCGGCGGAAAAGATTGGGACGATTATCTCATGTCTTACATGTGCGACGAATTTGTTAAGGAACATGGCGTTGACGTTTTGGCTGTAAAAAAATCAACTGAAAAATCACTGGCCATCGGAAAACTTCGGACCGAATGTGAGAATGCAAAAATCGCGCTTTCGAATCCAAATCGGAAGGAAGCGAGTGTCACTCTTTCTTATGGCGGAGTCAGCCTGACGAGAAATTTCACGCGGGAAAAATATGAGGAAATCACCAGAGAGCTGATTGAAAAATGCAGGAGCTATTGTGAGAATTCTCTGAGCGAGGCAAATCTTACATGGTCCGATATTGATACCGTGCTGATGGTCGGAAGCATGAGTAACTGTCCTTCGGTTCGGGATGCCCTGCAAAAATGGAGCGGAAAGAAAATTCAGTTTGGAACAGTGAATCCAAAGACTTGCGTTTCGGAAGGAGCTGCCATTGAAGCGTTCAAACTTTGCGGCGGAAATACGGTGAGCACGCTTACGAAAAATCCGGAGTACGATTCTGACAATCAGAGTGTGATTGAGAAAATTGCCGAGGAACAGGAAAATGGGGAAAGAAGACAGACCTGCATTGAGTCCGCAACGAATGTGCTTCCTGCATCCGTCGGAATTGTCGGCAGAAAAAATGGTGAGCCTGTTGTTTTTAAAATGATAAAAAAGAACACGACATATCCCACGCGCATCTCACAAAATTTTCCGCTCTCATTTGACAACATGGAAACGCTTGAGATTGATGTTGTGGAGGGAGAAAGCGCCCGTCCTGAAAATTGCGACAAGCTGGGACAAGTTTCTTTGAATCTCGGAGGAAAACTTTTGCACACGGATAAAATCCAGGTGACACTCGCTATGGACAGAAACGGAGTCCTGCAGGTGTCCGCACTTGACATTAAGAATGGAGTGAAAGTTGAGTCCGTCATCCACAGAAACGGAGCGATGAGCGATCAGGATTTGCAGAATGCCACCGAATATCTTGACGGCATTACGTTGGGGTAAGTGATTTATGGATACGATTGACGAGATGGACGGCTTTACGCTTGGAAATGAATCTCCGAGTGATGGCTTTACCTTGGGCAACGAAAATCCCTCAGAAAAAAATGATGCTGAAGGATTCTCTCTCGGCCTTGAAATTCCAACCGTGGGTTCATCCCGAACTTTGACTCAGGATTTGAATCAGAACTTTGGTTTTGATTCTTTGTCCGATGAGGAGAGGTACTCTGATCTCTCGGTTCCATTGGACATTGAGAAAATTGAGACCCTTGTTTTTGGCGGCGACTGTGAGAATGTGGATTCAGTTGATCAGGTGATTTTGAATTTTCTGAACACGAATACTGCATGCTACAGAATTGTTGGACTTGAACCGTTTGAGGATCCTGCTGATTTTGAAACCTTCGAGAAAAAAATTCTTGCGTGGAAAAATCAGTGGATTCGAAGTGCGGAAAACGAATGGGGAAAAACAAAGGCATCCCGACTGGAATCTTTGACGAAGGCCGTGAACACTCTCGTCTCAAAATTCAGAAATGAAAAAAGCTATCTCGGACTGAAGGCAATTCTTTCGGGGAATGTTTACGCAAGGTTTCGAACTCTGATTGAGTACAGGGCAAGGGACGGCAGGGTTTCTCTTGAGGATTTGGAATCGCTTCTTTCGGTTGCGGATGAGGCGGGACTTGTGCGGATGGACGGAAAAAAAACAGTTCTGGATTTTATCCGGCAAACGGTGCTTGCTTTTGGCGCGACTGTGATTTCTGGGGATGAGGAATTTGTGACGTGCGTGGAAAAATCACCCAGGGAAAATCGCTTTGATACAGAAAGAAACCGGAAGAACCTTTTGAAAATTTTCCGGGAGATAAAATCTCTTGAGCAAAGAATTTATGGGGACAGTGCGTCTGAAATTTCTGATTTGGAAACTGAGATGAAAACTTTGCTTGAGAGGGCCGGACTTTCTTTTCTTTCAAATGAGGCACTTTACGAGGAGGAATATTTTTTCCCGAAGAAGGGACACTCAAATTCCGTCGGACAAATTTCCGCGCTTGAATGGGCAGAATTAAGAATCGAGGCAGAAAAGAATTATCAGTTCAGCTCGTCACAATGGGATGCGTTTTGTGCTAAGCATGGAATTTCTGTGAAGCAGAGTTCTGAGAAAATGTCCCTTGGTCTCGGAAGTGACGGGAATATCGTGCTGGTTTCATCGGTCCGTGATTTTGTGGAGAATGCCCCGAAGTTCAAGGCAAAAGCTGTGTCCCGAATTTTTGAGGGTGATTTGGAATATTTTCTTTCGCGTCTTGGAGAGACTGAGCTTTCAAAAAGTGTCCAGAAAATCAGGAAGGATTTCATCGCGGCGCAGGACGAGGGATTTGAATGTGTGCTGAATCTTCTTGAGCCGGATCGTGCGTTCGAATTGTCTCCCGGAAAAAAAGCGTTTTCACCAGAGGAGATTGCCCGTCTTTTGGAAGAAAATCTGGATGAGCTTTGTGCTGATTTTTCATTGCTTCCGTTCAGAAAAATTTTATCCTGGCTTGAAACTCACAATTGGAATGAGACAGCCGGCAAGGTAAAGTATGCGATAAGGACTTTGGGCGACGGTGAAAAAACAGATTTCATTTATGCGGTGATTATCGCTCTTGATGACGGGCCTTTGATTTTGGATGGAAAAGAATTCAGAATGCCGAAGGAAGTTTATTCCATAACGGATCCAGTGAAGGCTGCAAAACTTATCTCTGGAAAAAATGAGAGCAGGTTACGCGCGTGGATTGCAATGCAATTTCCGTCTGCCCTTGAAAAAATCTGTGCGTGGATTAAAAAAAATAAATCGCATGAGGATTATCCTTTTGTTCGTGTGGACGGAGGTTCCTTCACTTTTGATTCCGGCAATGTGTCGGGAAAAATTAAGATCGGAAATCTTGAGGTCGCGGTTTTTCCTGTGACGCAAAAACTTTTTGAGGAAGTGATGTCCTACAATCCGTCGCATTTTAAGGTCGAAACGAAACCTGTGGATTCCGTGAGCTGGTACGAGGCCGTGAAATTTTGCAATATGCTGAGTTTGAAAAAAGGTCTTGAGTGCTGCTACATCATTCGTGGAAAAACAAATCCTGCGTTTTGGGGAGATGCGCCAAATTCTGAGGATAAAATTTGGGATGCGCTGATTGAGGAAAGGGACTGCGGAGGATACAGACTTTTGACCGAGGCGGAGTGGCTTTACCTTGCGACATCAAAGGGAACTTCATCCGACGTGTATGCGGGAAGCTGTCAGATTGAGGAGGTTGCGTGGTTCAACAAAAACAGCGGAGGAACTTCTCAGCGCGTGGGAAAGAAAAAGGCCAATCAACTCGGAATCTATGATTTGTGCGGTAACGTCCGTGAGTGGTGCTGGGATTGGTTTTGTCAATTTGACTCTCCGTCTTTACTCTGCAACGGTGGACCTGAGTCGAGCGAAATGGGCTACAGGGTGACAAAGGGCGGAAGCTGGAAAAACATTGAGTCAAACTGTGCTGTAAAATATCGTAACGGTCAAGTCCCTTACAAAAAAGCGGATAACGTGGGATTCAGGGTCGCAAGGTCGATTTGAAAACGGTGCCTGAAATTTTAAACCAAGGATCTTGCAAGTCTTAATCCGAGAAAGGGATATTTTCCGTACTCGCTGTGTCCCCTGCTTTTTTCTCTGCAATAAGAAGCTGCGTTGTTCCATCCACCGCCTCTCCGCACATGTCCGCTTCCAAATTTCGGTCCCAAAGGATTTTCCTGTGATGCGACGGGATATTCGCTGAACCAGTCCCAGCACCATTCCCACACATTTCCAAGCATGTCGTAAAGTCCGAATGGCCCCGGGGATTTTTTCATAACTTCATGAGTTGCTCCCCCGCTGTTTTCTGCATACCAGGCACACTCGTAAAGAGGCGTTGTTTCCGAAATCCCTTTTCCGTTTTCTCCTCCCATAGCCGCGTATTCCCATTCTGCTTCGGTGGGCAATCTGTAGCCGTCCGCATCTTTTTTCATTTCTACGGAATCCCAGGATGAATCTTGAACCCGGGGGATTTTGCCCCAATCTTCCGGATTCGCACTTCCACTTATGGAATACACTGCTTCAAGACCGGATGAAATGCTCAGCTTGTTGCAATAGGCGATGGCAGCGTACCAGCTCACATTTTCCACGGGAAATCTTTCGCCTGGGTTTTGACTCGGATTTTTTCCTGTAAGCGATGACCATTCAAGCTGCGTAAGAGGATGAGCACAGAGGAGAAAAGAGTCGATTTTTACACTGTGGACCGGAGATTCGGATTCTTCAAAATCTTCTGAGCCCATCACAAACTTTCCGCCGGGGATTTCAATCATTGTGCCCAGTTCCGGAGCCTTTTTTATTTCAACCTTGTGCTTTCTTTCCAGATTTATCATCTTTCCTTCCTTGCAGGATTTTTCCATAAAAAAAGCAGCCTCCGAAAAATGGAAGCTGCCTTAAAGTCGGGCTAACCGAATTCGAATCGGTGACCCCAAGTCCCCCAGACTTGTACGCTAACCAGCTGCGCTATAGCCCGATGTCTCAGAAATTTCATCCGTCCGGATTGAAATCCCTTCAATGAATCTACTATAGCACTTTTTAGCGAATGATTCAAGTGGTTTTAGTGGATTTTAGACTAAAAATTTATTGGACCGTTCAAGCCGTTTTTTGAACCTTTCAGACATCTCCTGGTTCAACGGAAAATTTTTCGAGCACCATCTCTGGGTAATACGAAAGTTTTGCGCGTCTTAATCCCTCAATGCCCAAATCTTCCTCACGGTTAATGAATTCGGTCGTCACGCTTTTTGAAAACTCATTGTTGATTACGGCATAGGCTCCGTCCTTTGCATAGGATGATATGGATTTTTCAAAATGCACGTCGCTTACATTCAGGCTCAAAATGCTTGAGATGCAAAATGCAACGGGATTTCCTTCCGCAAAAAGAAGACCTCCGCTCATGCCGCATATTTTTGAAAAGAGCGAAAAATTTTCCAGCGCAAAAAAGATGATTTCTTTTTCAACCTGCAAGTCAGAGACTGTTCCGTTTGATTTTGCGTCTTCCAGATTTTCGTCCAGCCATTTTTCCTCAATCTCCCGGACCGAGGAAAGATTTTTTTCCGACAGAAACTCAAAATGAAAATCGGGGAATTTGTTTTGGAACTGGTGGATATGATTTCTCTTTCTGCTCAATTTTTTCCCGGCAAGATTCGAGAGATTTTCCGTGCGATAAATATAATCCCCAGATTCCGGCGTGAAAGTGACTTTTGCCGACGGGAAGATTTCAAGAAGTCTGTCCTTTTCAGAAAGAGTAATGTTTGAGAATGAGATTTCTTTTTCCGCTTGCTTTCCGTCTTTGACAATTTTTTGCACTGCGGATTTTATGTCGCTTGTGTTTCCGTCAATGGCATGGGGAAAACTGTAGTGTGTTTTTCCTTCATCAAAGAATTTTTCAAAAATCCATCCGTCGTCAACGGCAATCAGTGAGTGGAATTTTTTTTCATACAGAACGGAATTCACCGCGCTGTAGTTGTTCGCAAAAAAATCTCCGCTCAAGGCACATTTTTGCAGTGACTCAAGATTGGAAAGTGAGGTGGGCATCCATTCCATAGAATATCCTTCTGGCTACAGGTTTTCTCTCCATGCAAGCAAGTGACAATCAGCGTTTCTTTTTAAGTTCCTCAAACATCGCGTTGTAAAGCGGCTTTGGTTTCAAATCTTTGTCGAACGGAAGGGCCTCACCTTTTCCCGGGAATGTGGCCGGAACCCAACTGTGCTTGTCGGTGAATCCCCAGATGATGAAACTTTTTACGTTGGGCATTTCCTTTGCAAGCTTGATGAGTGAAACATAAATGTCCTCTTGCTTTTGTCTGTGGTTCTCAGCGTCGCTAACCGGGATGCGGACATCAACCTCACTGAAACTGATTTCGATGCCAAGGTCAGCGTAACGCTGTATGTTGCTCCTGATTGCGGCCTCATTATAATCGTAGCTCGTGTCAAGGTGAAGCTGCATTCCAACTCCGTCAATGGGTACTCCGCGAGCCTTGAAATCTTTTACCAGATTGTACATTGCGTCCGCTTTTGGATCACCCATCGCTTCGTTGTTGTATTCGTTGAGATAGAGTTTTGCGTCGGGATCAACCTCGTGTGCTTTTCTCAATGCGTGCTCAAGATAATCAGGACCGATTGTTTTGAGCCACACATTTTCCCGGAGAGAACCCTTGCCGTCATCCTGGAACATTTCGTTGACCACATCGTATTCCTGGATTTTTCCCTTGTAGCGCTCCATGATTGTCGTGATGTATTCGTCCATCATTTCAATCGCCTCTTCCCTGGACATGGAGCTTGAAAGAAAAGGTGCGTTCTGCTGGTGCCAAAAAAGCGTGTGCCATTTTACGCGCATTTTGTTTTCATCCGCGAATTTCAAAAGATTGTCTATGTCGGACCAGTTCCAGAATCTTTTGTTGGGATGCAGGTTCGCCATCTTCATCTGATTTTCATAAACGATGATTGAGCAAAAATCCTTGATGATTGGAGAAGTCTCCTCGCTCGTCATGTCTCCCGGAGTGACTGCAATTCCTGTGTTGAATCCGTATGGTTTCGCCGCGTCTCGGAATGTCTTTTTTCCGCATGATGTCAGTCCCAAAAGAACGGGAAGCGCGATAAGGGCAAGTAAAAGTTTTTTCATAAAATCTCCTTTGGTTTTTAGTATATAATGGAACCCAAGATTGAATAATCCAGATTGAACAATCCAGATTGAACAATCCTGATTGTTCAATCCTGAGAGTCAGGCTCCGTATCGTTTTCTGACTCAGATTTTGCAGCGTCGATTTTTGACTGGAGTTTTTCCATGTACTCCCGTCCCTCTTCTTTCGCTTTTTCCATTGCGGCTGCGTTTTTATTTTTCTCATCGTTTGTCGAAAAGATTTTTTTTGCTGTCCCTGCCACACTGTAAATGAGAACGGCGGGTCCAATCAGCACGAGGAAGATGAGCGTGTGTGAGTTCCACAAAAAGACTCCGATTTCCAAAAAAAGGATGAGCACGAGAAAAAGGGTTCTTCCAAGATAGGACATGCTCAAAAGAAAGGAATTTTTTATGTGAAGGAAAACCTTGTTCTCATAGCGGGCTGAAAGCGGGTAGGCATAGATTAATGAAAATGCGACGAGCACAAAAGCCACGATGCTTGCCACAATTACCGGGATGCCGGGGTCGTTTTTCAGAATCTGCACGTCAAGGTAAAATCCGTAGATTGCGACCAGGGTAATCAGCCACAGAAGGGTTCCCTGCTTCCAATTTTCCTTGAAGCCTTTCCAAAAATCCTTGAAGATGTAGCCCTCTTTGTTTTCGAGCATTTTGAAGACGACCGAATAAGCTGCGACGGTGGATGCCCCGAGCGTAATCAAAGGCAGACTGAATAAAATCCAGAGAAAATTCAAAAGGATGACATTTGCAAAAAAACTGAGACCCTTGTAGAGTCTGCTTTCCGGACTGAACAACGACATGCACATACTATAGCATGAATGGGGATAAAATACAATAATCCACTCAGTATGGCGTATTTATTACGTCACCGCTTTCTCCAATTCGGTATACTTCAAAGATGTTTGGACCATACACAACGTCTGTGGTGTCATCAACAAATCTGTTTCCACTAACATTTTCTGTGTCTTGGATTATCAGTATGGGGTTATCCTCTGTTTCGTTGTAGATTCCTCCGCCCGCAATAGCTGAGTTTGAAGTTACCGAAGCCGTACCTGTGATGCGGACTTCTCCACCTTTCATACGAATTCCTCCGCCACATTCCCTAGTTGCACTGTTGTTCGAGATGGTTCCGCTTGTTGACGTGGGATTGGAGCTGGAAGGGTCGGAAAATGCTCCCGTGCAGGATAAAAAGCCGAGACATATCAGGCAAATGAGGGGTAAAATCAGTTTATGAAAACGCATACCTTCTCCATAAAAAAATCTCTCATCCACCTGAAGTGTATCAAATCCCCGGCTCTTTTGTCAATCTGATGCCGAAATGTCCGGATGTCGAGTTTCCAAAACAACGTTAATGAGATTGCCGTATCAAGTACGGTAATGACACAGAGTCAAGTACGGCAATGGTGTGTCATTCCCGCGCACCGACGCGGGAATCTCATTTACTATGGATTGCCGTATCAAGTACGGCAATGACACAGAGTCAAGTACAGTGATGATGGGTAATCCTTGGCTAGCGGTACATTCTGTTTGCGTTCTGCTGGTCGAGTTTGTCGGAAAGCTCAATCTCGCGGTCTATGTTTTTCAAGGCACGGACTGCTCTTTTGTCACCGGTCACATCAACAAGTTCCTGCATGATGTCGCGGGCATTGTACAAATCTCCCTGTGCCTCAAGAAGGATGGCTCCGTTGTAACCAGCCACAAAATCACCTGTCTCGTCGTAAATCTCAAGGAATTTTTCGCATGAGCTTTCAATCTGTCCGCTTTTCGCAAGTTTCGCCGCAAGTTTCATCTCAGGATCCTTTGACTTTGAATCAAGCAGCGTGTAATAGACCCGCTCCTCATAGGGCTGAATCTTTTTGAGCAGATCCCTTACGAAATCTTTCAGCTCGGATTCCACCAAATCAAATGCAGGTGTCAAATCCCTTTTTGAATCCGCACGGGTACTGTCGCTTATGGACACGTTGTCTTTGTGAAGGACCACATTGGAGCTCGCGTCCACAATCTGATAAACGAGAGTCAAATCAACGTCCCTTGTGTAGTACACTGAGATGATTTCCTCATCGTCCACGGTCTCTTTTGTCTCATGGCTTTTTACATCATCATTGAAGCGGCTTACGTAGCCTGTGATGTAAACTTCAACGGGAGATGGCCGACCCTTTTCAATGGCCAGTTTTAAGCGTGTTGAGCTTTCGAGAGTGTAGTACTCCACGTCGGCAAGTCTTTCCTCGAGCTCGTCCGTAACGAAGTCGCAACATTCCTTTCTGGTTTTGGAATCGGAACTGCCGCTTGAGTAACCCGTCGGCGGATATTCTTGAAAGGGAAGAACAGCTATCGTTGTCGCACCGTGCATGTCAAGTTCTGCTGGGCGGGTAAATGTCGTGGAAACGGTCGTGGAGCAGGAAATCAATGCGAGCAGGGAAAAAACAGAAAGTGCCGTTAAAATAATTTTTTTCATAAATGCCTCCATTTTCTATAAGGTAACATAAAGGAAGAAACTTGTAAAGTTCCAGGGCAAGATGGCGGCGGATTAAAAAACTTAAATAAGTCTTGACCAAATCTTTGAAAATCCCTACAATCTTGCTCAAATGGAGGTGATTTATGAAACGAAACTTGATTTTTGCGTCTCTCCTTGCAATCTGTACACTTTTTACGGCCTGCAACTTTGAGATTGTAAAAGACTATCCCGCGGATTATGTCTACTGGGAGTGGGACGAAATTTCCAAAAGCGATGCGGAAAATCTCTGGAACGGATACAGCGACAGGAAGATTTCATCTGGTGCTACGGTCTGGGACGGATTTTATCAGAACGTCAAGCTTTTCAAAGATCAAAAGGTTCTTTCTCCGGGTGATTATGAGAGCGAGTACAGAATTGACATAAATGATTTTTACACGGTTCGTGTCACGCGCTTCTCAGGATTTGATGATTTGACAGACGCAAAATTTTTCAGGGCAAAGCGGCATCCTGATTTTGTGATGATTGAGTATCGGGACGGCACGGGAGATGTCTGTGCGGTCTATGAAAAGGGATGGCTCAGGGAAGAGAGAACTTCCAGGGGTGAGGATTCCTTCGAGTACATTTACATCGAGTACAAATGAGCGTGAAAAACCGACTGAGAGGTATATAATATGAAGAAAAATAAAATGCTGATTTTTATTGCAGCCGCCGTTCTGTCTCTTCTGCCTTTTCTGCTTTGCTCTTGTCCCTGGATGGACATTGACAATTATCCCGCGAAGTACATGGACTGGCAGTGGGTTCCGATTTCTTTTGATGAGGCGAAAACAGCGTGGGCTTCATACGACATGAGCTCAAGTCCTGACACTCTGATTGACGTGTGGAGAAGTGATTATGTTGAGACCACGGAGTATACGGCGTGCAAGGTCGGAAAGAAAAAGGACGGAAACTTTTATGTGAAAGTCGGGGCCTTCGATCTTCCCATGACGGTGGACATTGATGCGGAGAACAGTCTCGGGGCAAGGTTCGAGAGGGCAAAAAGGGATTCCTCGTTCATCCGGATTTGCGGAGGCACACATGATTTTGTGGTCCTGAAAAACGGATGGCTCAAGGAACGCCGCGATGAAGATACCGCCGTGGGATTCGAGTATTTCTTTCTTGAGTACTAGGGAAATGCTGATTAATCCAAGAGATTTTTTATCGGCTTTGTGATTGTGGAGAGGCAGCCTGATTTGTGGTTCCATTTGAACTGCACGTCGCTTCCCTCCGCAATCAACTGGGAGCATAAAACATCCGATGCCAAATCATCCGAAAGTCTGCACGGAATCAAAATCTCCCAGTAGCGCACCTGGTACACACCGTCATCTATGGACTCAACCACTCCGAGATGCTCGTTGAAAATCTGCATGAAATCTTCCTGCACCATCACTTTTCTGTACGACGGAAATTCTGCGCTGATTTTCTCAAGGGATTCCTCGTCACCTATCTTTTCAAAATCCTTGCTCTCAACAAAATGTCCCGAGAAAGATTTGAACTCATCGCTCAGGGGAAGACACATGTACGCGTCAAAATAATTTCCGTCACCGTCGCTTATGCAAAAATCCTCGCATCGTCTGAAACCGAACTTGGGATAATAATCAGGCTCACCCGCAAGAATGATTCCCTTGATTCCGGCTTTTTTCGCAAGTTCCACGCTTTCGCAAATGAGAGCGCCACCTATGTTGTTTCCTTCCAATGTCGGCTCTACGGCAAGGGGACCTAGCATGGCGACTTCATGGCAACCTCCGTTTTCCTCGTTCACAATCCATGCCTTTGTATAAAATACCGCGCCCACAATCTTTCCGTCAAGCTCCGCCACACGACTGATTTCAGGAAGATAATCCTCCGATGCCCTCACAATCCGAAGCATGTTGTGCTCAGTGCATCCCGGGTGATATTTGTTCCAGAAACTCCGCATGGTCATAAGCTCCGTGTTGTAAAAATCCTCCGGACGCTCGGCTCTCACAATCAGATTTTTCAGGGCAAGCTTCCGTCTTTTCGAAATCTTCCAATATCCGTTGTATGCGTAGCCGTCGTTTCCCCCGATAAGGCAGGTGTCGGTTTTCGTAAATCCAAAGGATCTGAATCCGTCCGCTCTCTCAACCGCATAGAGAGGAACCTTGGAGATGATTTCGTCACATTCAAAAAGCTCGTATGCGGGTGGAATTATGAGCGAAAGAATCTCCCGTATGATTTCCGATTTTTCATAGGCACTCCCAAGGTCCAGCCGGATAAGTCCCACCTCGCCGAAGTTTCCGTCTGAAGGTCGGTGGAAAAGCTCAATCGTTCCCACTGCTTTTGAAAGTGATTTGTCCACGATGGCCCAGCGCACGAAATATCCCTGCTCATAGGAATAAATCCAGAAATCAATGGCGGCATCCATCTTTTCCTTCGTGTCGTAAAAAAAATTGTCCCCGTGGCAGTTGTCGCTGTTAAAAAAAGGAAGCGCGTTTTTGTCACCGTAGACTTCAATCAAATCCTCCGAGTCCGATTTTTTCACAAACCGAAGCAGGTATTTTTCATTCTCAAATTCCGGGCAAAACTCATAGATGTCTTTCATTTTAAATCCTCCTCATAATTTTAGGGAACCTCAATTAGTTGTGTTCAGAGGTTGCCTTTATCTGTTTCCTTTCCGCACAAATTCTCTGAGTGACAAAAAAAGGTACAGGGCGCTTATCCCGAACGAAAAGATCAGAGAAAAAAATCCGTCCGCATTTTCGTGCAGGCAATATTCCGTGAACCAAAAGGTCGGCAAAAAAAACGCGAGATATTTGAACGGTGCTTCTATGAAAAAAGATGCGAAAGGTCCCAGAATCAGAATTCCGCTGAATTTGGAAAGGGCAAGTCCCTCCACTTTGTTTGATGCGAGAGCCGCGACCAGAGAGACAATCCATATTCCAGAGAGAAAGCCGAAGATGTTTCCGAAAATCAGACGGAGCAAATCAATGTCCGAGAGATGCAGGAAAAGTTCCACGACAAATCCGTAGATTGCGGAGATGGCAGAAATGAAAACGAGCCTTGAGAAGAGGTAGCCCTTTGTTCCGAGCGGAGTCACCGAGAGATATTTCATCACGCCGCTGTCACGCTCCTCCAAAATCACCATGAGACCGGCATATCCGAACATTATGGGAGTCGCGAACATGATTGTCAGGTCAAACAGAAGATAGTACGGCGCAAGGATTTCAGAAAGCCCCGTTTTTCTCACAAGGAATGTCTCCAAAAAAGGGACGCCGAATTTGAAGAGAAGTCCGAGAAAAATCGGAAGGACGGAAATGGACGCGAGCATGGCATCAAAAAATATTTCCTTAACGAAGCGGAAAAAAGAAATTCTCACTGCTTTCATAATCGACCGCCTCCCAGTTCCCTGAACATTTTGTCCACCGCATGTCTCGTTAAAAAAAACACTGCGACGTTCCAAATCAAAAGACTCAAAAGCGAGAGTAAAATCCGGAAAACGGAGCTCTCCTTAAACAGAAGGTTCATCGAGGCGACTCCGGGATGAAAAATCCACAGGGGAGATTTGAGCAGTTTGAACGCGAATAAAAATCCGGGAGTGCTCACGAAGATTTCCACCGGAATGGAGCCGATTATAAACTGGTTCAAACTTCTTGTTTTGGTTGCGACAAAAAGTCCTCCCATGGAAAAAAGAAAGGAGCTTCCCGCAAGACCGAGCAGCGCGATAATGCTTAAGAATCTTCCGCTTCCGAAAGCAATCAGAAGTCCGGCGGCAAGTCCTGAAATCAAAAAGGCTGTGCATTTTGAAATCATGTATGAGGTGCTTGTGACGGGAGATACGGCGAGCGAGCAGTTGACTCTCTGGCTTTTTTCCAAAAGAATGACGGCTCCCATGAAAAAAAGTCCCATGGCGGCGGGATCAGAGAAGACAAGCATTTTCATAACGAAGTTTCCGGTCTCTCCCGGGATGTAGTGAAGGACAATCAGGTAGAGGATTACAAAGACCGCGTAGACAAAAAACAATCCGTATTTATATAGAAAGAACAAGTCTCCCCTTATCAGTTTCGAAAGCCTCAATTAAGCCCCCTTCCTGTCACTTCCATAAAAATGTCACCAAGGTCAGGTTCGGTGGAGTGGATTGTGAGGAGCTTTCCTTCCGAAATCAGTTTTTTCAGTTTCTCGTCCTTCCCGGATTCGTTTACGGGACATTCTGATTTGATTTCCTTTCCGTTTTCCATGTATGAATAGCTGATTGTGCCGGCTCCCTTTTTCATTATGAGATTGTGCGGGCTGTCCATGGCCTTTACATGACCGTCCACGATGAACGCAACTCTATCGCAAAGTTCCGCGGCGTCCTGCATGTTGTGCGTCGTGAGAATGATTGATTTTCCGTCCCTTTTTTCGTCGAGAATCATGTCCTTCATTATGCGGCTGTTCGATGGGTCGAGTCCGCTCGTGGGTTCGTCAAGAAAAAGAATGTCCGGATTGTGGACAAGGGATTTTATGAAATTGAGCCTGCTTTTCATTCCCTTGGAATAGCTTGAGACTTTTTTGTCCTTGTCGCGCAAAAGACCAATCCGATCCAGAAGCGAGTCAAAATTGCGGGGCTTGTTTTTGTAAAGCGATGAGAAGAATTTCAGATTTTCTTCCGCGGTGAGTTTTTCGTAAAAGCTCGGAAATTCAAAATCAATTCCGATGCGCTCGTAATAATCGTCCTTTTGATTTTTGACTTCCTTGCCGAAAACCTGAACGCTTCCCCGGTAATCCTTCAGAAGACCGATGAGGATTTTCTGCAGTGTGCTTTTTCCCGCTCCCGAAGGTCCTAAAAAGCCGAATATCTCTCCTTTTCCGACCTCAAAGCTTACGTCCGAGATGAACGGTTTTTTGTCATAGCTGAACGCACAATTTTTTACTGAAATCATTTCTCTCCCTCATTTGTCTTTCGGAAAAATCATCCGCTGTGTTACCCGGAATACGTCACCTGGTCCCTTCCGTTTTCCTTGGACTTGTACATGATTTCGTCTGTCAGCTCGAACCATGTTTTTTTGTTCAGCCCCTTGTAAAAAGCCGAGACTCCCACGCTGATTGTAATCGGGGAAGCTGGTTTGAATGCAAACTCACAGTTCCTGAAGTCATTGCGTATGGCATCCAGGATTTTTCCAATCTCTTCCTTTGACTCACGGTTGAAAATCAGGACCATCTCATCGCCTCCGAATCTGAAGGCTCGTCTCACTCCTCCCATGTGCTTTTTGATTATGGATGCGAGCGTCTTGATTGCGATGTCACCCGCGTTGTGTCCGTAAGTGTCATTCACGTTTTTAAAATGGTCAATGTCCAAAAGTGCAAGATGGGGCACGAACTCTCCCGCGTGGAATTTCTGTATGTAAAGGTCTGTGCATTTGTCCATCGCCGTTCTGTTGCTGAGTCCTGTCATGGGTTCGATGTTGAGCTCGTCAATCAGCTCTTCCTGAGTATAATATGCGTTCTTGATGTAGTCCAGCTGGTCAATCTGCATACGCATTATGAATCTGGAGAAGAGATAGCTGTAAAGGAGAACGGCCACATAGATAATCATCGTGGAGACCAAGATTGCGGATTTTGTATTCTCGTCAAAGTTCTGGCTCCAAAAATGAAAGGTGGGGGCGGAGGCAATGAGTCCCAGAATCCCCATGGTGTTTGTGAGCGCGATGTCAGTGAATATGGCGGAGAGAAAAATCGGGATGCAGGGGATGAAAAGGAGCGGCTGGAAATAACTGTGGGCAGAGGCTATGCAGACGGACAAAATGAAAAAGGAGATTGTGCAGACCCAGTTCTCAATGCGCTGGGGAATCCTTGAGTTTTTGTAAATCACCGTGTAGGCGATGACCGTCAGAAGATTGATGCCGGAAGGAAGGAGCACCCGTTTTTTTAAATACTCCGGCAAGCTCGGAATGTAAGTGGTAAGTTTGTCGCCAAAAACGAATCCCACGCTGAGTTCGAGAATGAGAGTTATCAACCAAAGTGTCCAGCATAAAATCAAAATGCGCCTGTGCCACTGCTGGAAAAACTGACGCTTGTATTCTGAAAATTTCATATTTTGTACTCTGTTTCTGCTTTTATTATATCCTTTATATTGATTTTGTCTAGTCCGAAATCAAAGGCGGAAAAATCAAGTGGAATTTTTTTGAATTCCGTGGTATCATTAGCTCACAGAAAATGAGCAAGGAGCTGGATAGGATGAACAAAAAAATAATTGTGGCGGTATGTGTGCTTATAGGAATCCTGCTTTTGTTTGGCATTTCAAAGGGATGTCAGTCGTGTTCGCAGAAAAAAATCGCCGAGCTTTCGGAGCAGATTGAGACCTTAAAGGAAGATTTCGTTCCGATGCAGTTCGAGATTGTGAAAAATGCTGGTTCCCGGATAAAGGTCAAGGTGGCTTTTTGTGACATTGTTACGGAGAAAAAAGTTTCCAAGGCCAAGACTTTTGATTTGGAGGGGGAGGAACTCAACGTGGATTTTCAGGTCATAGAACTTGAGGGTAAAAATTTTGTCTTTTTTCCATGCGGCCTGTATTCGGATAAAATTCCTCTTGCAGAAAGTCTTCCGCTTTTTGATTTGTACGACCAAAAGGGATTTCCCGCAATTTATGGCGGCATCGTGGAGTCAAACCCAAGTAAATCCGAGAGGGTGAGTTTGGAAAAAGAGCTCACCACTTATTTTGATTTGGTAAAATCAGGGGAAACGAGCCTGAGCAAGGAGCAGTATGGTACGGCCGTGCATGAGTTGAAAAATATAAGTAGATTCAAAAAGGGCTTTGTGTATAATGTCCTTTGCCATCCGCATACCGGTGGGATTGAGATAGTGAAGGCTGACTGACACTCTTTGTTTGGGTGCCCGGGAGATTAATTGGAGATTTATTATGGAAGAAAAAAATCTGGATTTACAGGAAAGGGAGCCGAAAAAAAAGAAGTGGTCCAAGCTGATTTCCTTTGTCTTGATTTTGATTTTGGTCGCCGGCTTGATTTTTCTTTTGCTCAAAATCGTTCCTAAAATCTATGCGGGACTGAGTCAATCGCTTTCGTGGAATAATGCGCCCGTCATCCAGATTTTGTGGACCGTGATAAAGCAGATTGTGTCGCTTTTGATTCCGGTTCTGATTCCTTCTCTGATTGTGTTTTTGATTTGCTTTGTTTTGTTCGCGGCAAAAAAAGTTTATTATGAGACAAAGCGCTTTGGAAAGCAGAGTTTCGGACAAATCTGTTTTGTTGTTTTTGATTCTCTCCAGGAATTCTTGGTACGTCTCATAAAGCATGTTCCTGTAATCGCGTTGATTTTTGTTTCGCTGCTCGGACTGAACACTGTTTTTGTAAGCGTGGGCAGTTTGCGAAAGACCTTGGACAACATGCAGCGGATAAAGGAACTCGGCGTCATGGTAAAAAATCTTTCGCGCTCTGAGGACATTGCAAGGATTACAATGCTGAATCAGGAAGTGTGGGGAAATTCTGCGAATGTGGAAAAGACATACAAGATTGAGATTCTTTCGGAGGACGGGGAAACGATTTCGAGTCAGCAGGTGAAGCTCAGGGGAAATCAGATTGCAATCGACTCCATCGCAGTGAACTTTGAGTACTCGGAGATTGAGACCGGAAAAAATCAAAACATCGCGTATCCCTACAGAATCTATTCCGAGTATATGAAGCCCGATGAAGGAATCCCGCTTACCTGCATGTTCAACGAAGAGAATCTTCCGGTGATTTATTGCCTTGAGTCTGAGGAGATTTACGGACTTGACAAGGATACTTTTTTTGAAAGATTGAAGGAACTTTTTTCCATCATCAAAGACGAGAACCTGAGCCGCGAGATGGGAATCCGGAGTACCAACGGCGTGGTGAATCACTTTTCAATGACGGAGGGGGAAGTTTGCACAATCAGCGTTGAGGCGACTGGCGGTTTGACCGTGCACAGAAAAATATTTTTGCAATGAAATTGGCATTTAATGCGTGCTAACAGTTGACCCACAAACAAATTAGCGATATACTGTCGTTACATATATATATGGAGGACATTAATGGCTAAGACCAAATATGTTTATTTCTTTGGTAACGGAGACGCAGAAGGTGATGAGACCATGCGTCCTATCCTCGGAGGAAAGGGAGCCAACCTTGCACAGATGGCAAAGGCACCTTTGAGCCTTCCTGTTCCACCTGGATTCACAATTTCTATTGATGTTTGTCAGGAATACTACAAGCTCGGAAGAAAGTATCCCGCAGGACTTGAGGCTGATGTTGACAAGTATCTCGCAAAGCTTGAGAAGGCAATCGGAAAGAAGCTCGGTGATGAAAAGGATCCTCTTCTTGTTTCTGTCCGCTCAGGTGCAGCAGAGTCAATGCCTGGTATGATGGACACAATCCTGAACCTGGGTCTCAACGACAAATCAGTTCTCGGACTTGCAAACAAGACAAACAACGAGCGCTTCGCTTGGGACGCATACCGCCGCTTTATCCAGATGTACGGAAACGTTGCGATGGGTGTTGACCATGACAAGTTCGAGGAAATCATCGACAAAGTTAAGAAAAATGCCGGTGTCAAAGAGGATACAGAACTTGAGACCAAAGACCTCCAGGAAATCGTAAAGAACTACAAGGCCATGTACAAGAAGGAGAAGGGAGAGGACTTCCCCCAGGATCCAAAGGTACAGTTGTGGGGAGCAATCGGTGCTGTTTTCGGCTCATGGATGAACCCACGCGCAATCACATACCGCAAGCTCAACAACATTGACGAAAGAGTAATCAAGGGAACCGCCGTTACAGTTATGGCGATGGTTTTCGGAAACAAGGGTGACACATCTGGAACTGGTGTTGCGTTCAGCCGCGATCCTTCAACTGGTGAGAATCACTTCATGGCAGAGTATCTTATCAATGCTCAGGGTGAGGACGTTGTTGCTGGTATCCGCACTCCGATGGACATCTCCGCTCTTGAGAAACAGCAGCCCGAGATTTTCAAGGAAATCACAAAGATTCGCAATCGCCTTGAGAAGCACTATCACGATATGCAGGACATGGAGTTCACGGTTGAGGAAGGAAAGCTCTACATGCTCCAGTGCCGCAACGGTAAGAGAACAGGACCTGCCGCAGTTAAGATGGCTGTTGACATGGTTGCAGAGAAACTCATCACAAAGGAGCAGGCTCTTCTCCGCGTAAAGCCCGACCAGCTTGATCAGCTCCTCCACCCGCAGTTCGAGGCAAAGGCACTCAAGGCAGCTACTCCATTGGCATCAGCACTCAACGCTTCACCGGGAGCAGGCGCAGGACAGATTGTATTCACGGCAGATGAGGCTGTTGAATGGGACAAGCAGGGAAAGAAGGTAATTCTTGTCCGCAAAGAGACATCTCCTGATGACATCGCAGGTATGTATGTCGCCCAGGGAATCCTGACTTCAACTGGTGGACGCACATCACACGCTGCTGTTGTTGCCCGCGGTATGGGAACTCCTTGTGTTTGTGGTTGTGCCGAGGTTGAGTTCACCGGAAAAGATGAGGTGACAATCGGTGGAAAGAAATTCAAGAAGGGTGATACCATCTCCATCGACGGTTCAACCGGAAATGTTTATGCAAATCTCATTCCTGTAGTGCCTCCGTCCATCTCAGGCGACCTCCAGACCTTCCTTGGTTGGGCTGATGAAATCCGCGAGAAGTCAGTGCGCACAACAGCTTCCGGAAAGAAGGTAAAGGGATTCGGTGTTCTTGCAAACGCAGAGCAGAATGAGGCTGCCAAGGCTTTCGAATTTGGAGCTCAGGGAATCGGTCTTTGCCGCACAGAGCACATGTTCTTTGAGGAGCCCAAGCTCACATCATTCCAGAAGATGATTGTTTCTGAGGACACAGATGCCCGCAAGAAGAACCTTGCAAAGATTCTTCCATATCAGAAGAAGGACTTTGCTGGAATCATCAAGGCAATGGAAGGACGTCCTGTTACAATCCGCCTCCTCGATCCGCCGCTCAACGAGTTCATTCAGGCAAAGACAGAGGCTGAGGCAAAGGCTCTCTCACAGAAGCTTGATCTTCCTCTCGATGTAATCAAGGCAAAATTCGCAGCTCTTGATGAGCACAACCCGATGCTCGGACACCGTGGATGCCGCCTTGCCATCACATATCCTGAAATCTACGAGATGCAGGTTGAGGCAATCGCTCTTGCAACTGCTGAATGTGAGAAGAAGGGTGTTGCACACGACGTAAGGATTATGATTCCGAACGTAACTTCCGCAAACGAGCTCAAGCAGATTCGCGCACAGGCAGAGGCTGTCATTGCAAAGGTAAACGAGGAGCAGGGTACAAAACTCAAGTTCCAGATTGGTTCTATGATTGAGTTCCCACGCGCCGCTTGCACAGCTGACAAGATTGCTGAGTACGCAGACTTCTTCTCATTCGGAACAAACGACCTTACACAGACAACATTCGGTTTCAGCCGCGATGACTACGGTAAGTTCATTGATTCCTACCTTGACCAGAAGGTTTTGGACTTCGATCCGTTCAAGACACTTGATCCCGACGGACCCGGTGATTTGATTGAGATTGCAGAAGCTAAGGGACGCTCAGTTAAGTCTGACCTGCACCTTGGAATCTGTGGAGAGCATGGTGGAGATCCTGCTTCAATCGAGCTTTGCTACAAGCTTGGTCTGAACTATGTCTCTTGCTCACCGTTCCGTGTTCCTGCCGCTCGCTTGACCGGTGCACAGGCTGTTATCAA
>ODAI011940817.1_pt1 | contig 41516 bp, 30 predicted proteins | sample 1539321 | NCBI WGS metagenome assembly ODAI01 (sample SAMN02144231, study PRJEB22623) | gut metagenome | biome: sheep rumen | host: Ovis aries | place: New Zealand
CCTTCAACAGGAAACGGTCCACCTGGGCTTCGGGCAGCGGATACGTACCTTCCTGCTCGATGGGGTTCTGCGTGGCAAGCACCAGGAACGGCTCGTCCAGCTTGAACGTCTCGTCGCCAATCGTGATGTGGCGTTCCTGCATGGCTTCGAGGAGGGCGCTCTGCACCTTCGACGGAGCACGGTTAATTTCATCGGCGAGCACGAGGTTCGTGAAGAGCGGGCCCTTACGGGTTTCGAACTTCGCTTCCTTCGCGTTGTAAATCGTGGTACCCAGCAAGTCGGCCGGCAACAGGTCGGGAGTGAACTGGATGCGCTTGAAGTCCAGCGACACAGCATCGGCAAAAGCCTTCACCGCAGTCGTCTTGGCAAGGCCCGGCAAGCCTTCCAGCAGCACGTGACCGTCCGCCAAAATACCCGTCAGAATGCTTTCGACCAGAGCCTTCTGGCCAATCACCGTCCCTTCCACTTCACGCAGCAAATTCATGCAAAAAGCACTCTGCTGGCGCACCTTTTCCGAAAGTTCCTGAATATCCATTAGTGTACCTCTAAAATTTTTACGGACATTAAAATACAAAAATTGCCCCGAAAAAAGCAAATCTTCCCCTTTTAAGTTACATTTATTGCAAAATATGACACATTTTACCGATAAAGATCTCAAAATTTACGAGGAAAAAATCCTCAAGCAGCCGCAGCCCCTGCCCGACAAAAAGGGATTTAAGCAGTTCCTGATACTCTTCGGAATCGTATTCGCAATTTACGTTCTCGTTTTACTTCGCGGACCACGCGGCCGCCTTGAAGACGGTTTACTGTTCTCCATCGCCAGCGACCCCTCCGTAATCAAGAGCCTTCAACTTTGGCACGTTTTCGAATTTGCCAAGTTCCTCCCCGCATTCGGGATTTTCATCTGGTATTCGACATGCATCCCCTTTTTCAATAAGCACATCTGGAAAGACAAGGATCCGTCAGCGAACCTCCCTCCCGAAGATTTCTGGCTCAGGAACTTCAAGATTGCCCTAAGCATCGCATCGTTCCTTTTCTTCTTTTCCCTAGAAACTTTCGCCCGCGGGGAATACGACGGCCTGTTCTATTCCGGCCTGGGCCAGCCTGCATACATCATCGCGTTAGGCTACCTGGTCGCATCTACTTTGTACATCATCAACGCGTTCTTCCCCATAATCAAGAGGCTCCGCCCCAAGTACGGCATAACCCTGCTCGCATTCGCCGCAATCCTCGAAGCATGCGTCAAGAACTGCTTTTCGTAAAAGCATAGACGGGGGGGGACCGCCCTTTTTAAAAAACTAGCCATCAGAATCAAAGCCATAATTTATCATAAAATAAAAGCGATTTCTCGGTTCATCAATTTCCCGTCCATATCGCAACTCTACCGAAAAGGCCTTATACGCCAAATAAATTCCGGTACCAAACTCATGATAAAAACCCGTAGCCGGAGAACCTAAACCAGCTTCATTCTTATCTACACCGTGGGCATTACGCGAAATGTGTTCACTTAGCCCCACTCTAAGATTTTTACTTACAGGATATTCTTCGATCAACATCAATCCGCCGTAAATAGGGACTTGCTTGTCAACCACTAAAACAGACATACCGAACCAGCCTTGAATTCCTACATATTCCCATCGGGAACCAGCAAGGCCGCTTATCGAATAAAGATTTTCCGAATAAAGTCCCAGAACCAAATGGCTGTATCTAAACAAAAGAGAAACATCTAAATCACCAAAGAGTTCTACATCAGAATAGTCACTCTGCAACCGATTCTTGCCTCGATGGAGGTCTCCGATTTTAGCGGTCCCTCCAACAACAATATCACCTTCGTCTTCTTTCACATTCATGAACTGCGCCGCAGAAGGCGGATGACTTGAGCACCCCGCAAGCAGCAGGGCGCACACCACCAACACAATCCATAAAATTCCGCGGGCCATTATCTATAAAATAGAATATCTAGGCAAAACCCGGATTCATCCCATCCAACAATTCGTGGACTTCATCAAATAAAACGGACTTACAAATACAATCCAAATCGGATGTCGCACTTGACGCCGGCAAAATCGGCGTAGTTCATCCACACGGCGCAACCGGCGCTCACGCCGTTGATAAGCACGTCCTCGTCCTCGATGATGTTCTTGCGGCTTTGCAGGGTATGCTCGTAGCGCACGCCCACTGAATAATGGTACAAGGGTTCAACATAATCGTCGCTATCGAACGGCTCATAAGACGTGACGCCAATACCGACTTCGGGCGCAATTTTCCAAATACCGTTCATGTCGATTGGCGGCCTGTAAAAGACGTTTGCATCGACAAATGCCATCGATAAATTAGTGCCGCCACCAAACGACATAAAAAGTTCACCAAACCGGGAAACAAAAGCCCAAACAAGTTCCGCACCTCCCGCCACATCTTTTTCTTCAGCAAAGAAAGGCATGGTCAGCGCAATTCCCAAGTAGCCCGTCTTGTAATTTCGATTCTTCTCGCGCCATTTTTTCTGATTTTCCTTGGCTCGGCGCGCATTTTCATCATTTTCGCGCTTGTGATATTCACCTTGGCGCTTTTTACAATCATAATCGTCGTCTCTGCACGAAGTCGCCCATTCGGCAATACCAAAAATCACATCCAGCACAGAAGGCTTATCATCACTGTTCGAATTCGAGGAACCCGCCCATGCCGGAAAAACAAGCATGCACACGCATGCTAGAACAATCCGCAAATTGTGTTTCGGCGAGAACATACCTAACCCCCATATCCATGAAGATATATTAACGCACTTGAAAATGAGCGTAGGTTATCAGCAAATTCCGTGCGTTCGTCGGGATTATTTCTTCTTCGCTTTCGGGGCGGGCACTTCCGGCAGCATCGCGTCCAGAAGCTTCGCCAAAAATTCGCTGTCTTCAATCTGTTCGTTGGTCACGCGGAGCATGGGCTTCGCACCATCGTAGGGTAATTGCTTCTTTGCGCCGGGGAGCATCGCCACAGCCGCCGGCACGGGCTTCACCAGCAGGCGGTCATCGTAAATCCCGCCGAAGATTTTCCCGTCGGCATACAGAATGTACTCGCCCATCATCTTGCGGGTGGTCACGCGGAAACCACCTTCAAGCAGCTCCCCATTGAACTGCTCCAAAACGTGGTCACGAAACTTCTCTGAACTCGGCATGGTTACAATATAACAATTAATTTGTATATTCTCCCTATGCTCAACTACGTATTCCTTATCCTCGCCATTGTTGCGGAAGCCGCCGGCACCACACTGCTCAAGATGTCGGAACAGTTCACCAAACTCGTCCCTTCCATCGCATCGCTCGTCTGCTACGTGGCGTCGCTTTATCTGCTAAGCCTTTGCATGCGGACTATCCCCATCGGCATCGCATATGCCACCTGGTCGGCGCTCGGCATCGCGCTCATTACCGTCAGCGGCATTTTCTTTTTCAAGCAGATGCCGGATTTGGGCGCCATTATCGGGCTCGTCCTGATTATTTCCGGCGTTGCCGTGCTGAATCTTTTCTCGAAGATGGATATCCACTAGAGCTAGAATTCCGGCATGCTGAAATCGCCGTAAAGCTCGCGGCCGTCGAATACCCAGACAACCATCTTTTTGCCTTCCAGGAATTTTGAACGGCCCTTGAACAAGGTCGGGCCCAGGTTCCCCCCACCGATTCGGCTGCGGGTAAAGGTCTTTATCCCTGTCGCCTGCGCTATGTAAGCGCCGATATTGGAAGAACTGTTCCAGCCAAAATCGGCATTGCTGTCGCCGATAACCACGATGGGAGCGTCCTTGGAACCATGGTAGCGTTTACCTTCGGCATCTACGGTCTTCAGCACACGCACGTCGTAATCGGGATAGCTGTTATACTTCAGGTGGTAAAGATTCCCAGAGCCGGGGACAACCGTATCGCGCAGGAACCACTCTCCCCTCGGGACATCCAAATCCATCTCGTTGATGGTATCGGCAATCATCTGGGCAAGCAATTGCCGGCCAGCGCTGGTATAGTGGCTTTCGTACGCCTCGAACATGGGCGTTTCCTCGTTCTTTTCGAGAAACTCCTCCACGGCATCTACAACGACAACACCTTCGTCCTGCAAAGCATCCACCCATTCTTCATATTGCGGAGCAACAATCCCACCCGACAATTCTTCCGAATAATGTTCCGCCTCGATTTGCAGTTTGTCCGGAACCGGCACCACAACCAGCTTGATACCGCGCACTTCCAGCGAATCGTTGAAGGCGACAAAGGAATTCAAGTTTTCTTTCCAGTCCACCACCAGGTTGACAAGACTTTCCTGCAGGAATATCCAGTCGTCAACGCCGTTCACCGCACAGCGGGCCTCTTTCAGTTCACCGCCGCATTTTTCAAGATCGTCTTCAATCTGTTCCTGAACTTCCGGTGGGATTTCGGGGCGCAAAGACCACCAAGCCGTGACAAGCATCGCCGCCACCGTCGCAAGCCCCAAGGCTACCATCAGACATTTTCGAGAAACCATTGCAGCGTCAAATTTAGTTTTTATATTTGTTTATTGCACACAAAATACTTGTAGGAGAAGATAATATGAACTTCAAACGCTCCAGCAGCATTGTAATCGCGGCTCTTGCCTTCGGGATTGCGCTTGTCGCCTGCGATTCCGATTCGTCTTCCGGCCCGCAAAATGACCCCGCCTCTTCGAATGCGTATGACCGCGTCAGCGTTGGCCCTACTAGTTATGGCGAAATTATTTTGGTTTCAAGCTCCAGCGCCACACCGAAGGACGTCGTTCTGAGTAGTAGCGAAAAATCGAGCAGCAGCGAGACAAGTGTGTCCAGTTCATCTAGCGCAGCCGTCTCGAACGTGGAATACGGCACGCTCGCCGATTCCCGCGACGGCAAGAGCTACAAGACCGTGAAAATCGGCAGCCTCACGTGGATGGCCGAGAACCTGAACTATGACAACAGTGCTACCGCCACGGGTTCCATCGATTCAAGCTTCTGCTACGACGGCATTCCCGCGAACTGCGAAAAGTATGGCCGCCTTTACCAGGAATACGCCGCGACGGCCGTGTGCCCCGAGGGTTGGCGCCTCCCCACTGCGGACGACTGGCGCGACCTGACCACTACGGCGAAGAGCGAGTTCGGCGACAACAACGGCTCCCTGCGCGCTGTGGGTGAATGGGAAAATACGATTTTTGGAGACAACGTAACGGCCACGAACGCAAGCGGGTTCTCCGCTCTCCCGGCAGGTTACCGCGCCAAGACGGGCGAATGCGACGGCGAGGGCACCAAGGCCTATTTCTGGGGCGAAGACAACATGAATCACTACGCCTGGATACTCTCGAACCAGTACGACATGGAGAAGGAATCCATGCAGCGCGGGTACTATGCCTACGCCGTGCGTTGCGTCAAGGAATAGTAAATCAGGAAGCGCGGACTAGGAACCGCGTTTCATCTCGGCCATGACCATGCCCGCGACAATCGCTACCGCACCCGCGATGGCGACAGGCGTGATGCGTTCCCCGAGGGCGATGACCGCCGTGATGATGGTGACGAGCGGGATGGCGTAGATGTAGTTGCTCGCGAGCACCGTGCCGAGCTGCTTCAGCACCTTGTTCCATGCGAGGTAGCCGAGCAGCGACGAGAAAACCGTGAGGCAGACGAAGTTGAACGATACGACCGGTTCCGCGAAATTTTGCCACGGGATATCGAACGTTTTGTGGATATCGCCACCCGCCTCGAAGAATAGCGCGGGCAGCGACATGAGTGCCCCGTAAAAGAACATCTTGCGGGTTATGAACAAAGTAGAATACACGCCGTTGAACTGGCGCACGACCAGCGAATAGATGGCCCACATGACGGACGAGGTGAACGCGAGCATGTCGCCCACGGGCGAAAGTTTCAGGATGAATTTCCCGTTCAGCACCACGAGCACCATCCCGACAAACGTAATCAGGCACCCGACAACCTGCCGCTTGCCGAGGCGCTCCGCCTTGTACAGGATGCCCCCGAAAATCATGGTGAGCAGCGGGTTCGTGCACACGATGAGCGAGACGTTGCTGCTGGGTGAAAGCGAGAGGGCCGTGTTCTCGGCCCAGAAATAGAGCGTGCAGCCCGTGATACCGCAGACGAACAGGATGATTTCGTGCTTCCAGTTCTTGCAGCGGAACTTCTTGTGGGATGCCGCGAGCAGGATAAGGTAGGTGACCGCGAACCGCAACGTAAAAATCTGCACCGCGGTAAAACCGTGATTCAGCAGCACCTTCGTGCTCACGAAACTCGTGCCCCAGAACGCAATCGTCGCGATGGCGAGGATATGCCAGAGGGCCATGTTGTTGCGCGCGGGTGTCATCGGCCACAAAGATAGAAAAAAGGGATGCTTAGCCGTCGGTTGATTTTAAATTTATGCAAATATTTGCATAAACGCATTGACAAGGTATAGTCTTTTTCTATATTTACCTACCGAAAAGATATGCTAAGGCGGCCTTTTTCGAAGACCATACGATGAGATTATCTATCGTCTAGGTTGGTGAGCTTGTCGAACCACGTCTTTCGTCTATCTATATTTTAAGGCTATAACAAACAAGAGGCAAAAATGTCCAAGATCGAAACTTTGTGCGTACAGGGCGGCTGGCAGCCGAAAAACGGCGAACCGCGCGTCCTTCCCATCTACCAGAGCACCACTTTCAAGTACGAGTCCAGCAACGCGATGGCCGACCTGTTCGACCTGAAGGCCAGCGGCTACTTCTACACGCGCCTGCAGAACCCGACCAACGATGCCGTGGCATCCAAGATTGCGGCCATGGAAGGCGGTGTCGCTGCGATGCTCACGAGTTCCGGTCAGGCGGCGAACTTCTTCGCCGTGTTCAACATCTGCGAGGCGGGCGACCACTTCATCAGCACCAGCGCTATTTACGGCGGTACGAGCAACCTCTTCAGCGTTACCATGAAGAAGCTCGGTATCGAATGCACGTTCGTGGACCAGGACGCTAGCGACGAGGAAATCGAGAAGGCTTTCCGCCCGAACACCAAGTGCTTCTTCGGCGAGACGGTGGCAAACCCCGCCGGCAAGATTTTGGACCTCAAGCGCTTCGCCGACATCGCCCACAAGCACGGCGTGCCGATGATTGTGGACAATACGTTCCCGACTCCGATTCTTTGCCGCCCGATTGAATTCGGCGTGGACATCGTGACTCACTCCACCACCAAGTACATGGACGGTCACGCGATGGCTGTGGGTGGCTGCATCGTGGATAGCGGTAACTTTGACTGGGAAGCCCATCACGACAAGTTCAAGGGTCTCACCGAACCGGACCCGAGCTACCACGGCCTTGCCTACACGAAGGCTTTCGGCAAGGGCGCCTTCATCACGAAGGCTACGGCCCAGCTGATGCGTGACCTCGGCAGCATCCAGGCTCCGCAGAACGCGTTCCTCCTGAACGTTGGCCTTGAAACGCTCCATCTGCGCATGCCGCGCCACTGCGAAAACGCTCTCGCCTGCGCGAAGTTCCTGCAGAACCACCCGAAGGTGGCCTGGGTCGATTACGCGGGCCTCGAGGGCAACAAGTACCACGAACTTGCCAAGAAGCAGTTCAAGGGCGGGCTCCCGTGTGGCGTGCTCACCTTCGGTATCAAGGGTGGCCGCGAAAAGAGCATCCAGTTCATGGACAACCTCAAGATGATCTGCATCGTGACCCATGTGGCCGATGCCCGCAGCTGCGTGCTGCATCCGGCAAGCCACACGCACCGTCAGCTCAGCGACGAACAGTTGATCGAGGCAGGCGTTGCTCCGGACCTGATCCGCTTCAGCGTCGGTATCGAAAACGTCGAAGACATCATCGCGGACCTCACGCAGGCTTTGGACAAGGTGTAATTCCCGAAGATGAGAACCTCCTTCGTAAAGGTAATCGCGAATATCTGCGCCGTGGCTCTGGCCACGGCCAGTTTCGCGTTTGCAAAAGGGAACGCACAGGCGGCCGAAGACATCAAGATTGTCAAGATAAACGACAGCAACTTCGAGAAAGAAATCCTGCAGTCGAAAAAGCCAGTGATTCTGGACATCACTTCCACAAGCTGCCCGCCCTGCCTCATCATGATTCCGACCCTCATCGGCATCGCCAAAAATTACAGCGACATCAAGATTGCGACCGTGGGAATCGACGAGCCGAACATAGACAAGATAAAGGCTTCACTCCCGATTCAAGCGTTTCCGACATTCTTCTTCATCCGCGACGGAAAGTTTATCAACCAGCTCGTCGGGGCAGTCAAGGAAGAAGATCTGTTGAACGCCCTGCAGTATACGCCGGACCCGAAAGTGAAGGCAAATGCGGCAAGGCCGAAAAAAGTCAAGAACACGCAGAAGAATCTCGTCTGCAAGGTAAACGGCCAGTTCAACGGTCTCAAGAACCTCGTCACCATTTCGTTCGTGTTCGGTGACTACGAAATCAAGAATGTCGACATCGTCACCGACGTGTTCGTGCCGCCCGAACTGAGCGACAGGCGCGAACAGATGATAGAACACGTGCGTGCAAGCGGCAAGGGCGAGGTCGAGCCGACCATGACTGGATTCCGCATGCACATCGACAACGATTGCCGATTCATGAAGGCGATGGACATGAAACGCACTTCGACCTATGGCGAAATGCGTGCCGGTCTCGAATTGCAGGGTTTTTCCTGCAAGTAGCGGCGCAGGGCTATTTTCCCGTTTCGTTTCCAGTAAAATAATATAGATTTGAAGAGCGTATGCCAAAAAGAAAGACGAACCAGACTCTTCTCGCAGGCATCAGCTCCGTCATGCTGATGCTCACGATGGTCGCCACCGTGGCCATCATCAAGCTTTCCTCCGTTCTGGGAGCGTCCGCCTACCTCCTCTTCATCGCGCTCGTCCTCATTATCTCCGTAACCGGGTTCCTCCTGTGGACCCGCTACCGTTCCACCGAGACGGCGCAGCAGGTTGCCGACCTGATGAAAGAGGTGATGACATCCCCGATGGAGAAGAATCTTTCGGGAGATTCGCAGTATGCCGTTGCCGTGAAGCCGAACGGCCAGATAGACCCGAGGCTCACGAAATACATGACGAAGCTTGCGCCCACGGTAAACGCCATCGCAAGTTTCTTCAAGGATTTCATATATTACGACGGCGTGGCCGAAAAGTTGCGCAACCACTTTGAACTGGGCGAAGGCAGCGACACGTTCCAGGAACTTTCGACCATATTCCTCTCGGACATCAACTACCTTTCCGAAAAGCTCGGCCACGAAATGAGCCTCGACTCGTTCGAGTCCTGCGGTTTTGTTTCGCTACTGCTGCGCCTGCGGACAAACGCACCCGCCACGACGGACTGGAACCGCCTTGTTCTCCAGTCATTCGTCGACAAAGAAATCGAGATGGGTCCCCTGGTGCAAAACCTGGAAAGGAACCACGCCCAGATAGAGACCACCGGAGAGATATTCCTGTTCAGTTCGATATTCGGAGGATTTTCTCCCGATGCCGTCCGCAAGTACTCGCGGCTCCTTTATGACTATTCCGCGGCGCTTGCAAACATCGACGGCAAGCTCACTCCGGACGAGGTGCAATGGCTGCAGTACCTGGAAAGGCACATCGGGAACAACCGCTCGGCAGCATGGCGCCCGGGATTCGTCAAGTGCTCCACGCGACCGGTGAACTACAAGAACACGCCTCTAAAAGAAGCCGTCTCGCGCAACATGCGACCCGCAAAGGAAGAACGCGTCCCGCAGGGCGAGGCGGTGAAGCAGCTCGATTCGCTCATCGGCCTTTCGTCGGTGAAGAAGGAAGTCGTCACGTTCTACAACTTTATCCGCGTGCAGAACGAACGCAAGAAGAAAGGGCTTTCCGTTCCGCCGACATCGTACCACCTGGTGTTCTCCGGAAATCCCGGCACGGGCAAGACGACAATCGCGCGCATCATGGCCGAAATTTTCAAGGACCTGGGCGTTCTCCGCAAAGGCCACCTGGTAGAGGCGACGCGGGCAGACCTGGTCGCAGGCTACATGGGACAGACGGCCATCAAGACAAACAAAGTAATAGACGACGCCCTGGACGGAGTCCTGTTTATCGACGAAGCCTACACGCTCGCGCGAAGCGCCGAAAACGACTACGGGCAGGAGGCCATCGACACGCTCCTCAAGCGCATGGAAGATGACCGTGACAGGCTCGTGGTCATCATCGCCGGCTACACGGACGAAATCAAGCGCTTCGTGAACTCGAATCCCGGCCTCTCTTCGCGATTCAACAGGTACATCAACTTCCCCGACTATTCGGAAGACGAGCTCGCGCAGATTTTCAGGTCGTTCCTCGCGAAATACGACTACAAGATAGGCAAAGCCGCAGAGGCCGCCATGAAGCGCTGCATCGCCGATGCCGTCAGCAAGAAAGACAGCCGGTTCGGAAACGGACGCTACGTGCGCAACCTGTTCGAAAAAGTCATCGAGAAGCAGGCCAACCGCCTTGCAGCTTCCCCGGATCTTGGCAGGGTCGACGTAAGCGACCTCATCGCGACCGATTTCGAGCAGGCCGCCGCCGAAAAATAAAGCTACTCCCCGACAATGACCTTGTAGAATTCAAGGAACTGCGAAGGCGAAAGTTCCTCGGCACGGACCGTCGTAGGATAATCCAGAAGTTCGATGGCTTCCTGGATTTTCTTCTTGTCGTAGGCGCGACCGAAGGAATTCGCGAGCGTCTTCCTCTTCTGCGTAAACGCGGCCCGCACGAAGTCGAAGTAACCCTCGGGGACCTGGAGCGGACATTCCTTGGGCGTGAGGAGCATCGTAGCGCTGTCCACGTTCGGGCGCGGCGTGAAGTGTTCCGGGCCGATCTTCCTCAGTATCTGCGTATCGGCGAACGCGGACACGAGTACGGATAAACTTCCGTAGTTGCTGCTGCAGGGCGACGCGCAGATGCGTTCAGCGACTTCGAGCTGCACCATCCCCATGAATCCCCTGGTCAGATGGAGCTTCGGCATGAGCCCCGCGATAATCGCCGTGGAAACGTTGTACGGGAGATTGCCGGTGACCCACGGTTTTGCGTGCGCATCCAGGAATCCCTGCAGGTCGAACTTCAGGAAGTCGATATTCTCGATGCGGAAGTTTTCCCGGCCCCGGAATTTCTGTTCCAGAAATTCCACGCACTGCTCGTCGATCTCGACGGCAGTGAGTTGCACGGCGCGCCCGAGCAGATGCTCGGTCAGCGCCCCGTGCCCGGGGCCAATTTCAAGCACGTAGTCGCCCGCCTCTGCAGGCAGGTCCCCCGCAATCATCTGCGCGGTAGGTACATCCAGAAAGTTTTGGCCGAATTTGCGGCGGCGTGCTCTATCCATACCGAAAAATTAGCAATTCGAATCCGGCGGAGCAATCCTATTCCTGCGCAAAGCGGAACACATGGCGGTTGCAGCTCGTGGTAAGCAGGTAATGCTTGTCGCGCTGGACCTTCATGAACATGTTCACGAGGTAGGCACGAAGTCCCGTCACCGAACGCTCCAGGTCTGTCAGGTCCATGAGTTTCCCGTCGTCCTTGATGACAAGCAGGAATTCGCCCTGCAGCACCTGCAGCGAGACTTCCATGTAAACCTTCCGTCCCGCATTGCTCTCGTAGACGGTCATGCCGAGTTCCTCGAGCAGGAGCATCGCCTTCACGATTCCGGCGTCATCCACGGACGCATCCTTCAGCTTCTTCCCGATGATATCGCGGTACTTGACCAGGTTTTCGGGATTCAGCAACAGATCGTACATATACCAGTGTCCCGTTCCTTCGGATTCTTCGAGAAGGAGCGGAAAACCGGATCTACCGTAGAGCACGAGCTGGACAATGCAGCACACTGCAAAAGCAACAAACGGAGAAACGCCAAATCCGAGCCACACATTACCATCGCCCCAGAGCGGCACACCGCCCAGGACACAGGCTACCGGGCCGAGGAACACCGCGACAAAGATGAACAGGAACGAGAGAATCGGCTTTTCGTGGACATGATAGGCCGCATATATCTTCACAAAAGCGAGCGGACACAGCCCGACAGCGCAGGCGCGAATCGCAAAGGCGAGTTCGTCCGCGGCGCTTGCCGAACTGATGTGGAACAGGCGCGCGAGCAGGGGCGCAAACGCCAGCAGGAGCGCGGTAGCGACCAGAGTCTCCTTGAGCGACACCCAGTTCACGAATTTCATCATCTGCGCGACCCCGTTACCGTTTTCCTCGCCTCGGTAGATGTTGATAATCGGCTCGGCCGCCATCCAGATGCCATTGAATACGACGCTGAGTTCAAGGATTTCGTAAATAACCGAGAGGATGGCAATCCTGTCGCTGCCGAAATGGGTGACGAAGTAGAAGTTCATGACTGCGGCAAACAGCGCAAAGAAAAGATACTCGCACGCTTCCGCCATGCTGAACCGGACAACCTTCGCGACATCGCGGATCTTGAAATACCACACAAACTTGAGCGTATTGCCCTTCCGCACAAAGTGCGAACAAAGCACAAGGATGCTGAGAACAACGGAAAGCACCGTCCCGAGCGCGATTCCCGACATTCCCCAGAACTTGCAGAACACGCACGAGAAGACCAGGTTTCCAAGCAGCAGCACCGCATACGAGATATTGCATGTCTTCATGTCACCGTCGACATACACCATCTCCTGCAAGATATTGTTCAGCGGGATTACGAAGGCAAGTCCCAGGAACCATCCGTAAAACTCGTTCACGAATTTCAGCTGTTCGGCATCTATTCCCGACGTATCGAGGAACAGGCGCCCGACAGCAAAAAGAGCCACCATCAGGATCCCGACCGCAAAAGAAAGGATTATCCCCTGTCCGAAAAAACGGTCCGCACGGTGCTTGTTCAGGCGCCCCAGCTCAATCGAATAGCAGACGAGGCTCCCCACCATGACCATCGCGCTCAGAAACAGGATGAACGAGAACATCGGCGTGAAGAAGGATATCGCCGCCAGCGCATTTTCGCCCAGGAACCGGGCCGCGACCACCTTGTCGATGAAGATGTTCACGAGTTCAGCACAGACCGAAAACGATGCCGTAAAGAGCATCGACGTAAACCGCCTTCCGCAAAATGTCTGGCTGATGCGCATACGGAATGAAATAATAGAATTTTTACTTCAGGCGACGCAAGATAGCCTTCTGCGCATCGGTAATGCGGTAGCTTTCGCACGCCTTCTGGATGGACTTCGCGTGAATCCACGGCGAAAGCTTTCGGCCCTCGATGTAGGGGAACGTCGCATCCCACTGCTTGGCAAGCGCGGTCGCGAAATACCAGGCGACGACCATCTGCACGTAGTAGCGGTCGGTGGGGCATTCCGCGCGGCCGTCGTCATTAAACAGAGATTCATCAATAGCCGCGACCCACTTCAAAAACTTCTTGTCGAATCGCACGTCCAAAAAGAACGTCATGAGCATGTTCACGCCGAAGCGAACCGTGTAAGGGTGCTTTGACTTGAGCCATTTTTCGATGCACGACACGAACCGCTTTTCGTCCTTGAGCAATGCCTTTGGCGATTTGCCATCGCATACCGCCCAGTTGTCGATGTAGGGCAGGAACTGTTCGATGCGGTACAGGCACTCGTCCGCATCCTTAATGCGTTCGACCACGAAGAGGTGAACCTGGTTTTCTTCAAAGTACTTGTGCGGCAGTTTGTCCAAAAACTTGGCGACATCGGCCGCCGCGAACTCCTTCGCAATCTTTCGCATGGTAGGCACCCGCACGCCGATAATCGATTTCTTGTCGATGTTCGGCAACAGCGACGCATGAAAGTCGCGGTACTTCAAATCCTGTTCGGCCTGCAGTCGCTTTAGGAGTTCGGCATGGGTCATGGGCTACCTTTTTAGCAAAAGCGCCTTTCCGGCGACGCGGCCGTTCACCTGCAGCACGCCCACGTAGCGCCCGCGGGCAATCGCACCGGCATCGAGCGCATCGCTATACGCACCTGCGGCACGGCTCCCCAGGTTGAACGAGCGCACCACGCGACCCTGCATGTCTACAAACGCGAACTTCACGGCGCCCGCGGCAGGAATTTCGAAGCGGAGCGCCACATGCGGGCCATGGAATGCGGCACCGAACCCGAGTCCAGACGCAACCGCAATTTCGAAGTTCCCGACCGTCTTCTCGATTTCAAGCTGCATCGTAGCGGGCTTGCTCCAGAGCGTGTCGGAACCGAGCAAAACGCCCACGCGGTAGGAGACTTCGAACTTCCCAGACGGCGCCTCGACATTTTCGAGCGAATCGAGCAGGGCCTCGCTTGCAGAATCCAGCGCGAGTACCTTCGTTGCCGCCGTATCCATCACGAAGGCATCTTCGAGAAGCTTGGCGCGGACATTCTTTGCAATCCCGGTGTTGCTATTGTACACGGCATTCTCTTCTGCAAGCATCGGCGGGTTCGGCATGCCGCGCAGCAGCGGATAGCTCACACCCTCCTTGATGTACCACACGGAATCGAAATCGAACGCGGAGAAGGATTTTTGCTTACGCATTGCCGAGGGCGAAAGTCCGGTATTCGTCGCCAGTGTATCGATACAGCCGTCGGCAAGGAAGTAGAACTCATCCGAAGGCATCGACCCTCTGGGCAAGTCAACGCAAAAACGGTTTCCGTCCTTAACGGCCGTTCCGGAAGCATACCCCCTCACCTTCGTAGCGCTACCGTTGACACTGGCAAATCCAAAGCCATATGGCGTTTCATTCGCCGACACATCGCCCGTCGAATAGCAATCTTCAATTACAGCCTGATTGATATTGGCAAAACCGCCAGCCTCCTCTACATTTCCCGTAGAATAGGACCGCCTGATAGTTCCATCATTTTCGCCGACAAAACCGGCAGCCGCGCTTGCATTCCCCATCGCAAACGAACGCTCAATCACGCCTTCGTTCTTGCCGACAAATGCTCCAGAATAGGAATAATTTCCACTCCCCTTGACATTTCCGGCAGCATAGCTTTCAGAAATAGTCGCCTGGTTCAAGCCCACAAAGCCACCGACACAATACATGCCCCCAACATCGACAGACGCATGCAGCCCTTTCAATTCCTTGCTATAAGCTTTAGCGATCAGGCCACCGACATAGGCCCCATCCTTCGCGTCAATAACGCCCGTTGCAGCAGAGTTCGTTATAGTCCCGCTATCAATCGCGACAAGGCCACCTATTCCATCAATATAAAAATCCTCGTATTCGTAATCCTTTATTTTGTGGTCAACATAATAATACACGCCGCGTTCTTGGATAATCTGTTTCGCATCAATATTTACAGATGCGTCGACTATACGCCCGGTTCCCGTATTCATGGCGGCAATTCCACCAATCGGGCCACGGCCATTATTCAACGACACCTTGGCAGACGAAAGCTTGATAAGTCCCCTGTTGACAAGAGCAATTCCACCAACGAGTCCCGAGCTATCGCTCCAGACAGCATCAACATTCACGTTGAGGACATCGCCATCGTTTATCACGGAAATACCCGCCAAAGATGACCCGCCAAAAATTCCCTTGACTGAACAATTTTCTATAAGCCCCTTGTTATCGTAAACAAGACCCGCACCGCCAAAAGTTTTCTTGAACAAGACATCCATATCAACATGGCTTACAGTCCCCATGTTCACGCCGGCCAAGGCGCCAACTTTATTTACATTTCCTTCTTCTCTGCTTATCTCATACCTCTTGAAGGACAAGCTATCGATTACACCTGTTTTTGCAATCGTATCCACAAGCCCCGTGGGTTCACTGTCCCAGAAGTCCATATAAAGGTCGCTGATACTGTGACCGCCGCCGTGAATTTTTCCAGTAAACAATCTCGAGGTATCCTGCGGTATATATCCGCCCAAAACAACACCATAGCAATTGCAAAAATCTTCGAGTATTTCAATCTTGCCAATAGGGTTGAATCCAATGCCTCGCCCGCTGAAAAGGGTTTGGGTCTTTGAGGCAGAAGCATCGATATCATTAGCCACACGATAGACGGACGAAAGCTTGTACTTTCCGTACCCGATTGATTTCAAGTCACCGTATGTCTTGATCAGGAACGGATCGCTCTCAGTACCGGAGCCAGCCATTTTGAGCATCGTCTGGTCAACATCCAAATTCGGATAGACTTTTTCCTTCATTGTTTTGGATATACGGTAAGCCGAAGTAAACCAAGACAAATAGGGATAGGTTGTATCTGCAGCAATGCTCCAAGTTGAAACGAAATCCCAATCCTTGTAATTTTCCTTCGTAACCATCTGCCGCGTAGTGCGGAGTTTCCCACCAGCCGTTACATTAACAAACCAAAGAGAGCTATCGCCATACACCGACGTATAAGTCGACTTGTCGGCATCCCCTGCAACAACTCCCCATTTAGAAGACCCCACTACACGGCCTGCGGCAAAGGAGTTTTTCACGGTTGCATTGTCGGAGTAGCCAAACAGACCACCGACATTCTTTGTACCCACGACATTCGCAATCGAATAGCAATCCGCTACGCTAGCCGCGCCCAAATGCCCTACGAGGCCGCCCACATTTTCGTTTCCCGAAACGAGGAACCTGGATGCGCTCTTTGCGAGAGATCCCGAAGATTTCTTACCGACAACGGAGCCTACGTAATTTTCGCCAGAAACATCATACTTTACAAAGATTTTTTCGAGCGTAGCACCTTTATCGACACCGGCGAGGGTACCGACATAGTTCTTGCCATGGATGGCACCCCTAGTATCCGCAGGCCCATACGAATTATCTTTTCCAAGATACGAAGCCGTATCAAAGACGACGCCGCTCACCTTGGCACCCGCCGCCAGAGCCCGGAAAAGCCCTACGGAATCCTCGTCGGGGCGGTTGATGTTCAAGCCCGCAATAAACTTGTTATTCCCGTCAAACACGCCGCTGAATTCTCCAATCGGTTCGAAGCCCTTGCAAAGAGTGCTGTCGGCATTGCAGTTCTCCCTGAACGAACTCGCGGCATTGATATTGCTCATCAGCTTGTAATACTTGTCAAGCCCGTATTCGTACTTGCCGATATACTTGAGGTCATCGTAATCGTAAATCTTGTAGGGGTTCCTTTCGGTACCGGTACCAGCGAGCATATTTACCGTACCGTCGTCTTCGAGCGTGCCCGGCAATATCGGGTCCATGCCCTTGAAGTACGGGTAAGAAACGCCTTCCTGGATAGCCCACACGGTATCGAAGTTGAAACCTTCGTATGTTGACTGTTTCAACATTTCTTCGGTGGTATTCCCTCCGTACACGTTTCCTGTAACAGTACTGTCGAAATAACATGATTTGATGTGTTCGCCCGACCCGAAGAAGTTTCCTCCGATAATTCCTTCCGGGTCGGGAGCCTTCAGGATACTCGCAGAATAGATGTTCTGTTGCAAGGTGCCCGATGAAAACTCATCCGAAATGCCCATAACGCCACCCACGTTCTCGTAACCCTTGACGACATTCACCGAGAACGCGTCTACAACCCTCGAAGCGGAAGCGCCAAAAATTCCACCGACAATATCGCCCGACGTTACATAGCCGGTAGTCCCGACCACATGGATTTCACTTATGCGGGTAGCACCCATCAATCCGCCGACAAACGACATCCCCGACACGTTCCCGTTCAAGGAGACAACGTTAGTGACACGGGAGTTATCGATTTCACCCGCCAGCGCACCGACATACCAATCCCCTTCGACTTTCGCGTTTTCAAGTTTCAGGTTCTTGATGTCAGCGTCATCCGCCACCCCGAACATTCCCGCAAAGTCACGATACGGGTCGACAATCGTCAGGTTCTTGATGGTATGGTTTTTTCCGTCGAAGACTCCCGCGAACACATGCACGCTATCGCCGATGGGCCTAAAATTGACCCCGGCAGCATCGATATCGGCAGTCAGTTCGTAACTTGCCACCAGCGGGTAGGCCATGTCGTTTCCGATTTTCTGGAGTTCCGCAAGTGTCGAAATCTTTATCCCGTTGGGTACAGCCACGTAGCTCGACGTTCCCCAGACGGTATCGCCTTCGTTTACCACGCCGATTCTATAGCCATAATAGAGCGTATCTCTCCTTAATATAAAACTTGTATAATCGCCACTAACGGTATCATATTTATCGCCCAGATTCACCCAGCCGAGCCACTTGCCGACAAGTTCGCCATCGACCTCGGTAAGCGAGGCAACAGGCGGCTGCTCTTGCCACTTTGCCGCCACAGTCGGAGTCGCAATCGGGATAAACGACTTTTTCGAATAGGGGTTGTTCGCCAGGTACGGGAAAGTCTTGCCTTCGTCTATGTCCCAATAACGAATAAAGTTCCCCGTAGGCGAATAGCAAGCGCCTTCATATATAAAGTATTCGCATGTATCCGTACCATCAACGACATACTCATCATAACCCAGAGTGTCCCAGCCCGCAAACGACGAGAGCTTCATCATCTTCGCGGTAGAAAGCCCCGTGCCGCCTGCACTCGTATCGAGTCCCGAAATTTCGGTATTCCAGTAGGAGCTAAAAATTGTATCGGGCGAATATCCAATAAGCCCGCCTACAAGCGAATCGCCCAAGACCTTGTTTGCCGCATAGGAATTGAAAATGGAAGCACCGGAGCCTGCAACGCCACCGACCTTGTTGTTTCCGCGCACCTCGCCCATGGCGAACGAACTCTGTACAAAGCCACCGCTCCCGACAACACCACCCACATAGCGTTCTCCTTCTACCTTTCCGATGGCATACGAATGGGATACCGTTCCCTTATCGTTATCGCCAACAATGCCGCCAATATCTTCATCAAATTCATAGCCGTAACGTACCAAGTCCATTGTAGACACGCACATTTGAACATCACCTTCGGATTCTCCGGCGATGCCACCGACATTATTCACATCGGATTCTCCCGGGACAATCGTTCCATTGGAACGGCTGTTAGTAATACGCCCGTCATTGAACCCGACAATACCGCCGACACGCCCGTCCATAGCAATGATATTCACATCGGCAACGGCGCTATCGATTGTCGCCTCGTCTGTTTCACCCACAATTCCGCCAACCCGTTCCGTACCCTTGATTTCTCCTTGGAACGAAACATCCTTCAAGGCGGGAATCATACCGGAATACCCGATAGCCCTCATCGCAGCACCCACAATGCCGCCGACACGCTTCTTCCCTTGAACAAAACCGTTCGTCACATGCACATTTTCAATCGTACCGACAAGCCTTGCGACAACGCCACCCACATGGTCGGTTTCGCTCACCCTCCCCGTCACATGGAGATGGTCAAAATTCAAGTTCTTGACAGAACCGACAAGTGCGTAGATAAAGCCCACATTCTGTTCACAGGGTAGCCAGATTGTTAAATTGAGAATCGTGTGGTTCTGGCCGTCGATAGTTCCCCAAAACGCCACGCTGTCGGCTGCATCCTTGTTCTTGCCGATAGGGATAAAGCCGTTGCAGCCGCCCTCGTCACTGCACATCTCGTGCGCCGAGGCCGAAGCGTCGATATCGGCAGTCAGCACGTAGTTCGAAGAATAGAGGTAAGTGCCCTTGCCTATCGCCTTCAGGTCTTCGTAATCCTCAATCTGGAAAGGCTTTTCGGCGGAACCATCACCCTTCATGGTGCCGTTCGCCGCGAACGAATGGATCGCAAGCAGCGACAGAACGGCAGCGAAAACAAAACGTAACTTCATCATCTTTCTCTCTCCTAGTCTCTAGCCATCAAAACTTTTTCCATCACCTTGCCGTTCACCTGCAACACGCCGATGTAGCGGCCTCGGGCAATCGCACCGGCATCGAGCGTTTCGCTATACGCACCCGCGGCACGGTTGCCCAGGTTGAACGTGCGGACGACACGGCCCTGCATGTCCATGAGCATAAACTTCACGGCACCCGCGGCAGGAATTTCGAAACGGAGCGCCACATTCGAGCCTCGGAAGGCGGCACCGAAGCGGGCTCCCGACGGGGTGGCAACCTTGCTCAAGCCAACCGACTTCAGGACACCGAGTCTAGCTACGGCTTCGTCGCTCCAAATCGTATCCTTGCCGAGTACCATGCCCACGCTGTACAAAATCTCAAACATCCCGGAAGGGTTCTCCGCCTTTTCCAGAGAATCAATCAGGAAGATACTCGTAACATCCAGATGGACCACCTTCGTCATCGTCGAATCCATCACGATGGCATCTTCGAGTATCTTGGCGCGGATCCTATTTTCGAGGGACCCGTTCCCTTCAAGCTTCAGATTCACACTCGCAGGGAATGGCATGTTCGGCAAACCGCGCAGCATCGGTGTCGAGAAGCCTTCCTTGATGTACCACACGGAATCAAAATCGAAACCGCGGTACTCATCCTGCATGTACATGGAGCCCATGGTAGTTCCCTGGGGCGTATGGTAATTCGTACCATCGACAGGCTTCCCGTTGTCGGACTGTTCCACAAAATACCTCGTCTTGAGAGCATACGAATTTTCGATGGAACCCTTGTTCTCGTATGCAAAGGCGCGATAGCCCTTTCCGACAGAATAAGACTTGCTGATGACACCCGTATTCAGATAAACAGCCGAATAGGCGGAATCGTTCATTCCGAGCACATCACCCATCGAGAACGAATTTTCGATTGTCCCGTGGTTCTCCACGGCAAAGCCAGCTATGACATACGGCATATCCCGTTCGACATCCGCATTAACGTAGCATTCCGATATGGTTCCCTCGTTGATATAGACCAGGCCACCCCCGCGAGGGCCGAAACGCCCGTAACCGCCAAAGAACCCCTCGAAGGAACTCTGCCGGATGGTACCCTCGTTCCGGTAGACAAGCCCCACATCGGCCTCCAGATTGTCGCACTTGACATTTACGTTGTCTACAATTCCCTTGTTCACATAGGCAAGGCCTGCTGTAACGCCGGAGAACTCCACAAACCTTATTTCAAGGCTATCCACGATTGCCGAAGAATCGATAGCAAGGAAGAATCCCGAATTGCGGTACGCTTGGAGCGTACAGATATACAGGTCATGTATCACGTGGCCGTTCCCGTGGAATTTGCCCGTAAAGGTCGTATCCGTCCCGTGTTCGTAGGAACCCCCGAACAGGCCCTTGGAATTTTCGCGATACTTCCCGATAGACGGGAAACCGATGGTGAAATTCAGCTGCGGATGGCTGGCAGAATCCACATAATATAATTCATCCGAGGAGGCCGACGCATCGATATCGTTTGCAAGACGGTAAACCGCCGAGAGCTTGTATTTCCCATAGCCTATCGCCTTGAGGTCGTCGTATGTCTTGACGAGGAACGGGTCTTCCTCGGTGCCGGAACCTTCCATCTGGAATTTCACATCGTGTGTCCTGACAGGGTAAATCAACTTGACACCGTCTGTCCATGCGAGGATGGGATAGGCATCTGCGGCATGTTTCAGCCACACCGTCCCGAATTCCCAGCCCTCGTAAGAAGCCGAATCCAGCATTTCGGCCGTCGTGAGCGACTTTCCGACACTGCTGTTGTCGAACTGCCACACTTCGCCATCGTAGTAGACCGACTTGTAGGTCGACTTCTCGCTTGATCCCGCCAGGTTCCCGACATTTTCGTTTCCGCGCACTTGGCTTATGCTGTAGATGTTCGTGTACGCCGAAGCGGAATCGATACCGACAAAGCCGCCGACATTGGCATTGCCCTGAACACTCGCCCAGGAAAGGTTGTCTGTATAGGAAGCGTTCTTGGAGCTTCCGGCAAAGGATCCGACATAATCGTTGCCTTCAACCGTACCGTTGACATGGTCGTACTTCGCGGTACCACCTTCCTTCGCCCCGACAACCATACCGACATAGTTGTTGCCGCGAACGACCAGGTCGCGTTCCGTACCCATGCTCTCAAGGTCGGCACCCTTGTCCAGCCCGGCAATACCACCCACATAGTTCCTGCCGATAATGGTGCTCTCGCCCAACCCTATTCCCGAAACCTTGGCACCGGGATTGAGTTTCGTGAACAAGCCGACGTAATCCTCGTCGGGGCGGTTGATGGTCAGCTTGAAAATGCCGTCCCTGTGTCCGATGAACGTCCCGCTGAAACCTTCGGTTCCGCCGATGGGTTCAAAACCGGCACACACGCCGTCGACGCAGTTGTCCGTCGCGGATTCGCTTGCATAAAATCCCTGCAATTCGTAATGGGCGTCCAGGCCGAATTCATGCTTGCCGACATTCTTGAGGTCATCGTAGCTGGTAATCTGGAACGGTTTTTCCGCCGTACCTTCGCCCACCAGGGCATAGCTCGTTCCGTCATCGACCAATGTTCCCGGAAGCGAGGGGTCCATTCCCTTGAAATAAGGATACGACACGCCTTCCTGGATAGTCCACACGGACTCAAAGTCGAACCCCTTGAACGTGGCCCGCTTCAGCAGGGAATCAGTCGGGAGCGCTTCACCCAACTCGTACCGATCGACCTGCCATTCGGAAGGCATAAGCGTGCTGTCGAAGTATATGTCCGCATACTTCTCGTCGTAGTAGGAATTCTCCACGGATCCGGCAATTCCCTCGATACGCTTGCGGGGGCCCTTCACAAGGCTCGCGGAGTAAACATTGAGGACGGTATCGGCATTATGGAAATCCAAATTCGCACCGCCCATAACGCCCCCAACCCAATAATGCCCCTTGACGACATTCACGGAATAGGCATCTGTCAACTTCGACGCGAACGCCCCGAAAAGACCTCCGACACAGGTATCTCCCGTGACGGCGCCCGTACTTGCAAGGCGCTCCATGTCGTTTGAGAACGCGATACCGATAAGCCCACCGACATTGCTATGGCCATTGACCGTTGCGTCATACGAGACAACGTTGCTCACAATCGACCCGTCAATCTGGCCCGCAAGCACGCCAACTATTTTCTTACCATTGACATTTGCGTTCCTGAAAACAATGTTCCTGAAGACAGCCTTTTCCGCCTTCCCGAAGAGTCCGGAATAATCCTTCTTGCGGCCATCAATCCTGAATCCACTGATGGTATGGTTCTTTCCGTCGAAGCTACCCGTAAACAAGACACGCTCGTCACCGATAGGTTCGAAATCAACCCCGGACGCATCGATATCGGCCGTCAGCTCGTAATTTGCAAACAGCGGGAAGCCGACATGCCTGCCAATCTTCTGCAGGTCTTCGAGAGTCGCAATCTCGATACGGTTCGGGACCGCCATGTAGCTCGACGTACTCCAGACGGTATCGGATTCCTTGACGTAGCCAATCTTGTAGCCGTAGTAGATGGAATCGCGCGCCGCATTCAGGTAGTTCGCGCCAGTCCATTTGCCGAACAATTCACGGCCGGTATCGTCTTTCGCGGCGACAACCGGATTTTCCTGCCACTTCGCTGCCGTCGTGGGAATCGCATAGACGACAGCATCGGGCTTCTTGCCGAACACAGCCAGGTAGGGGTACGATTCCCCCTCGTCGATAGTCCAGATTTCGGTGTCCCATCCGAAAAAGCTTTCGAACTTTTTCATGGCGACATCGGAAAGTCCCGTCCCGCCGCTGCTTGTATCCAATCCGGAAAATTCCACGTTCCAGTAGGAGCTGTCCGCCTCGCCCGAACCGATCAGGCCGCCTACCTCCTCGACTTCCGTCGTATCAAAAATTTCAACAGGCCCGACCGAGTACGACGTGCTTACCGCTCCCGATGCATCGCCAACGAGTCCGCCTACATACCTATTCCCCCTCACCGCTCCCGTAGCAAAGCAATTACGGATAGTCCCATCATAGTTCTTACCGACCAGGCCGCCAATATCGAACTCGCTCCCAGTGACGCTGCCCGTAGCATACGACTGCTCAATAGAACCATAGTTGGCTCCGATCAGACCGCCCAATTTGCTTTTGGGAACCGCAGTAGTCAAAGGCAGAATATCCACAGATGCCCTGGATGAAGTGATGTAGCCACCGCTTATGTTATACCCCACAAGCCCGCCGACTTCGGTGATTGAACTTCCGGCAATGGGGAGGATTAAACCAGCCGCTTCGCTTTTTTCAATATCTCCTTTATTTTCGCCAACAAGGCCACCAATATCGCTTCCCTTCGCATATATCTTGACATCCGCCTTGCTTTCGGCAATCGTACCACGGGATCTTCCGGCCAGCCCCCCTACACTGGATCCGCCCCGGACAACGCCCTCATACGAGACATTATCCAAATTGGCCGTCGTCTTTTCCATGTCGCCCACGATACCGCCCACATACTCACGGCCCTGCACTTCGCCATTTGTAACGTGCACATCGAGGATATACCCGGTAGCCGTGCCCGCAACGGCGCCGACATATTTCGAATGGGGCGCATAGATATCATCCAGGCCGCCCCACACCACAAGGGAATCAAAGTTCAAATGTGAGACCAGTCCACCCTGACCCAGGTTCGCGAAAAAACCCACGTTGTGCGCACAGGGCGTCCATATGCGCATATTCCTGATCGTAAATCCACGCCCCCAAAAATAGCCCGTGAAAACGGAAGCGTCCGCAGCATCCTTCTCAAGTCCCAAGGGAATGAACCCGTTGCACACGCCTTCACTGCACCATTCGCCATACGAGGCCGAAGCGTCGATATCGGCAGTCAGCATATAGGCTGAAGAATACAGGTAGGCACCCTTGCCTATCATCTTCAGGTCTTCGTAGTCATCGACCAGGAATGGGCTTTCGATGGTACCTTCGCCCTTCATGGTACCGTTCGCCGCGAACGAACAAACCGCAAGCAGCGACAATGCGGCTACAAAAGCAAGCCTGATTTTCATTGCGTTCCTCACCGACATCATGAACATAATATATACTCTCCTAATCCATTACGCAACGGACCGCAAACCCGTTTGCCAAGGGGAATGCCTTCAAAGTGACCGAATCGTCACTCCCGACAAGGATTCCATAAGCGGACTCACGGTCTTCCGAATCATTTTCGGCGCTCCACAGGTACGCCTTCAGCCCTTCGGAATCGAACGAACCGCTGCGGTAGCGTTCGCCGACAGCGACCGCCGAGAACCCGGTCCCGTTCGTGCCCGCGCCGCTATCCCAGCCTGCTGCCGACTTGAGCGCAGATGCAGCCGCGCTCCCCCCAGCCGCCGCCATCAGGGCGTTCCATTCCGTCGTATCGGGCAAATGCCAACCATCGGGGCAAACGGCCGCCCTTGCGACACTCCAGGTATAGAGGCGCCCCGCCTCCGCGCATTTCGCGGGATTGTTGTCGTAGCACCAGCTGCTGTCCTTGAGTCCGGGCACCGCCACGGTATCGAAGTAGTTCAGGTTCTCGGCCATCCACGTCTGGCCACCGATTTTTATCGTCGCATAGGCATGGCCGTCGCGGGCATCCACGAGCGTCCCGTATTCCACTTCGGGGTTCAGGTAGGGGTTCCTGGAAACTTCCTCGACAATCTCGTCCACGACGCTTTCGAACGTCGGCGCCACGCCGCCCTCGCTCCAGCTTTCGACATTCCTGCGGATAGCGTCGAACCCGCCGTTTGCCTCGGCCGCGCGCGCCCAGCCTGCCATAGCCTTCTTCGTTTCGGCATCGTCCCACGAGCCGGCCGCGACAAATGCGTCGTCGAACTTGTCGAGGCGTTCTGCCAGTTCCGCGACACCGCCATCGGCCTGCATCATCACGCTCACGGCAAGCAGGGCTGCATTGCCATCTCCCGGTTCTGCGATGTTCATGTCCTCGAACTCTTCAAGTTCGCCCGCAATTCCGAACGCCGCCAGAACTTCGGCCTCGGCCTGTTCCTTCGCGTCGTCAAAGTCCATGCCCTTCGCGGTCACCAGGCGCACCACGCGTCCATATTCCATGTGGGTGAACAGGTTCACGTTCACGCTGTTGCGGTCCGTAAGCCTTGTCACCGCGCGAAGAGTAAACTTGTCCGCAGTCCGCTCGCCCGTCAGTTCGTTCAGGTAATAGCCCGTCGCCTCGAATATGGCGCACGATGTAGACAAAGTAAGTTTCGCGAAATTGAATTCGCCCCTGCTGTTCGCGATCGAGCCCTCGGCAATCTCGCCCGTCGGTTCGAGAGTCTCGCAGTCAACGCCCTTCACCTTCACGGGAGTCCCCTCGACAAACGGGCCCTTCTGGAACACGCCCGATACGTCGGCGACAATGCCCGCATCTTCTGTAACGCCGCCCGCGACCTCGCTGTCGCCACAACCCACAACTACAAACGACAAAATGGCCAGAGGCAGCAACAAGACCGGCAAAACGCCACCGACACACTTAAACAGTTTTATTTTCATCATCCGTCCAGCCCCTTTTCAAATAGTCCTTGTCCTTGATGTTTTCGCTCACCGGGAACAGCTGCATGTTCAGGCGATACACCCGCTCCGTCTCGTCGTCTTCCACGACAATGGCCATGATGCGCTTGCGACATTCCGCAAGCTCGTTCTTTATGCGCTCGTAGGCACGGCTCGTTATCCCCATGGTAAGCCCCGACATGTCGCGTTCCGATAGCGGCAAATCCAATGCACTAACCGCAAACTCCCCCATTTGCCTTTGCATCTCGCGAGCCGCCACCGGAACCGCGTCCACCTTCCCCATGGAAATGGCCTTGTCTGTCTGCTGGTAGTTACCGCTCCCGTCCTTCTTCAGGAGTTTCGCCTTCACCAAAAAATCGAGCGTCTCCGCAACCTCCGCCGCAGAAATCTTCTGCTTGCAGGCACGTGCGATATCGAGCGGCTTCGCGCCGGGCATGTGCGATGCGAGTTCACGGATCACCGGGTTTTTCCACGACTTGAAATAGTCGAATTCCTCGTTGCCCAGAACGCGCACCTTGTGCGCCATCGCGAGCGCGCACCGCTGTTCGAACGCCGCACGCTTCGCCTTGTCGTTTTTCGCGTGCGCATACGAGACCATGAGCACAAAATATTCGGCCTCGAAACCGACAAGCCCCATGGCGCGCGCGACCGAACCCGCAGCCGACACGCTCAGGTTCTTTTTCCCCTCGCTGACATACTTCAGGTACACCGCCGACGAAAAACCGACATCCCGGGCAAAATCTCGCCAGGTAAATGCCGAACTCCGCTTACGTTCCTCGTAGTAGTCACGAATGAACTTGCGATAATCAGTGTATTCTACAATCGCATTCATCACTACAAATATAGCCTTTTTCCGGGGCTGTGCAACGGAATAGAGCACAAAAATGCCGTTTTTACTTCAAATTTTACACTTTTGGAGAATTCTTATAAAATTTCAGTATTCTAGAACACAAAAGTGTATTCTCGGAACACGGCTGTATTCCTGGAACACAAAAAAAGGGCACATAAAACTAGGGATTTTTCTTTTCCTGGCCGCGGAGCATCCGTTCGCGGGTCTTTTCGCGGCTCATCCAGGTGAGCACCAGGTTCTGCCAGATAACGTAACAGGTCGGGGCGAGCGCCACCACCGGGCCTGCGAACAAGGTAGATACCCAGATGACGAGCGTCGTGTTCTTCTGCCCCATGCTCTGCGACCCCTCGATGGGGCGGCGCTTGCGTTCACAGAACCAGCCGAGCCAGAACAGCAAAATGCAGAGCACCAGCGAGACCCCCGCCATCATCGGGAGCTTGCCGCTGTTCCACAAGTCGGTGAACCCCATCTCGCGGATATCGAAACTCGCCTTCGAAATGATGACGAACACCGAGAACGTCCAGATGAACATCGTGTACTTCTGGAATTTCGCGGCGCGGTCGGCAAGCTCCGGGTAGAACGCGCGCAGGCCCAGCGCAAACGCGAGCGGTATGCTGATGATGGGCTGGATGGTATTGAAAATCTTCATCGCGATTTCGGAGAGGCTCGCATCGGCGCCGGTAAGGCACCCGAAAATGACGGGGATCGAAAAGCACGCGAGCAAGTTCCCGCTCAAAAAAATCTTGAGCGCGAGCGAAGCCGATCCGCCGAGCATCTTGGCCATCGTGGGGGCGGCATTCGCAGGCGGGCAGAGAGCGATGATGGCACCGCCCAGCAGCACCTCGCGCGGGAGCCCGAACAGTTCCACGATACCCCACAGGGCGGCAATCAGCACAAGGCTTGCGACAAACGCGCGGGCCTCGATCTTGAACGTGTAGCCGTGAGTCTGCGGCGGGATCTTCGTGACAAACGTCAGGAACATCATCGAGCCGATAAGGAAGGGCATCATAGGCGAAAGCACGTGCGCCTGCGGGAGCAGAATCCCGAGAACAATCGCCAGCGGCATCAATATGGACCGCAAATTCCTCATAGCGTGCCCAAATGTAGAAAATTGCTACATTTCGCTCCATGCTTCGTTCCAAGTACCAAGCCTTCTCGGATACGACGTCCGAGAACGTCTTCAAACCGAAAAAACAGGCAAACCCGATTACCCTGGTGGTGCTCGGTTATCTTATGCTTATAACCGTCGGCGCGGTACTCCTGCGCCTGCCGGTCTCCACCCGCGAGCCCATCGACTTTCTCCAGGCGCTCTTCACGGCCACATCCGCAGTGTGCGTGACAGGCCTTTCCGTCATCGACATCAGCTCGACCTTCTCGACATTCGGCAACTGGGTGCTCGTCGTCCTCATGCAGCTGGGCGGCCTCGGCATCATGACCGTGTCTACCGTGCTTATCCTGCTTGCGGGCATGCACCCGGGCTTTAACCACCAGTCCGTGCTGCTCGCCGACTTCACGCAAGAGGGAAACGTCGACGCGAAGCGCATCCTCATGGCCGTCCTCCCCTTCACGTTCATACTGGAAGCCATCGGCGGCGTGCTCTACTTTACGCAGTTTGGAGACATGGAGCTCCACGACCGCATCTTCTGCTCGCTATTCCAGGCAGTCAGTTCGTTCTGTAACGTCGGGTTCACGCTGTTCCCCGACTCGCTCGTACAGTTCCAGCTGAACCCGGTCATGAACATCACCACCTGCATCCTCGCGCTGGCCGGGGGCTTCGGGTTCCTCGCCATCACCGAGCTGCAGTATTCCTTCGACTTCAAGCAGCGCAAGTTCCGCAAGATTTCGCTCCATACCCGCATCGCGACGTTCTGCACGTTCGTCATCATCGGCGCAAGCATCGTCGCCTTCATGATAACCGAATGGGGCAACACGCTCGACGGCTTAAGCTTCTTCGACAAGCTCCAAACCACGTTCTTCATGGCCTTCACAAGCCGCACCGCGGGCCTCAACACGGTAGACACCCCGGCCCTGTGCGCAAGCTCCCTGTTCTTCTTCGCCATCATCATGTTCATCGGCGCAAACCCCGGCAGCTGCGGCGGCGGCATCAAGGTAACGACCGCGGCGGTCATCGGGCTGCTCGGGTTCAACCGCCTGCTCGGCCGCGAAAAGACCCAGGTCATGGGCCGTACCATCCCCGAAACCACGGTCGACAAGGCCGTGCGAATCTTCGTGGTCGCCATCGTCGTTATAGCGCTTGCAACGATGGTCCTCCTCATCACCGAGATTCCGGCGGGCACCGGGTTCAACGAGAACGGCACCCCCTTCCTCAAGATCCTCTTCGAGGTCATCAGCGCCTACAGCACCTGCGGACTCTCGATGGGGCTTACCGGCGAACTTTCCACCGTAGGCCAGATTGTCATCTGCTGCGTGATGTTTATCGGCCGTATGGGCCCGCTTTTCCTCATTTCGGCGGTCGCCGGCAGGGTCCAGAACACTACCTGGTATGCCGAAGAAGACATCATGGTGGGCTAATCATCAATTGATAATTAGGGATTGATTACTAAATTATAGCCCATGGCATCTAAACAGTACATCATCATCGGGCTCGGCAACTCCGCCATCTTTCTGGCCCGTCACCTGACGAGCCTCGGCCACGACGTGCTCGTTGTGGACAACCACCCCGAAAAGGTGCAGGACATCTCCAGCACCGTATCGCAGGCCATGGTCGCCGACTCCACACGCAAGAAGCAGCTCGCGAGCATCCCGCTCCAGAAGGCGGACTCCGTCATCGTCTGTATCGGCGAGAACCTGGAAGCAAGCCTCCTTACCGTACTGAACCTGAAGGAACTCGGCGTAAAGCACATCATCGCGAAGTCCTCTAGCGCCGCCCACTCGAGCATCCTCGAGAAGCTCGGCGTATCCGACATCTTCCACCCGGAACGCGACAGCGCCATCGCGCTCGCCGAACGCCTGAACAGGCCGAACATGCTCGACTTCCTGCCGTTCATGGAAGGCTTCTCCATCGTCGAGGTCGTGTGCCCCGAAAAGTTCCAGGGCAAGACCCTCAAGGACCTCTCGCTCACGCACAAGTACGGCATCCAGGTCATCGCCATCCGCGACCCGCTCGAGACCAAGCCCAAGATAGGCAACCTCGCCGACTACGTGCTCAAGGAAAACGACGTGCTGTTCCTCATGGGCCCGAACGACGCCCTCGACGACTTCAAGGGCTAGCAGGGACCCGCCGCAAGCCGAAAAAACAGAATTCCTGTAATAATTACAAAAATTTATAACAAAACGATTGACAAAGCGCGATCGTGATTTTATAATTTCCATAATCACAGTTACAAACACCCAAACCCCCGCCAAGCGGGACAGGAGACACAAATGAAAGTATGGGTTTGCAAAGTCTGCGGTTATGTCCACATGGGCCCCGAGGCTCCGGACGAATGCCCCCAGTGCCACGCTCCCAAGAGCAAGTTCTTCGAAAAGGAGGACAAGTCTAGCGGCAAGATCGTATGGGCCGACGAACACAAGATCGGAGTCGCCCAGGGTCTCGATGCCGAGGTCGTCCAGGGACTGCGCGAGAATTTCGCAGGCGAATGCACCGAAGTCGGCATGTATCTCGCCATGAGCCGCCAGGCCGACCGCGAAGGGTTCCCCGAAGTCGCCGAGGCCTACAAGCGCATCGCCTTCGAGGAAGCCGAACATGCCGCCAAGTTCGCAGAACTCCTCGGCGAAGTCGTCTACCCCGACACCAAGAAGAACCTCGAACTCCGCGTCGCCGCCGAAGCGGGCGCCACCGAAGGCAAGCTCGCCCTCGCGAAGCGTGCGAAGGAACTCGGCTACGACGCCATCCACGATACCGTCCACGAAATGTGCAAAGACGAGGCCCGCCACGGCGGAGCCTTCCAGGGCCTGCTCGGACGCTACTTCAAGTAAGCGATGGCATCCGCTTCCGTCATGCTTCAAGAATGCGGGATCCGCCCGTCGCTACAGCGGGTCCTCATTCTCGACTACCTGAAAAGCGTCCATTCGCACCCGTCGGTGGATTCCATCTACCAGGCGCTGCTGCCAGGCAATCCCGGGCTCTCGCGGACGACCGTCTACAACACGCTCGAACTGTTCGCGGAAAAAGGGCTCGCCCTCTCGCTGGACTTCGGCGAAGGGTTCCTGCGCTACGACGGCGAGACCAAACCGCACAGCCATTTCCGATGCGAAAAATGCGGCAGGGTCATCGACATCGACAGCGTCCCGGAAGGTTGCGAACAGATGCTCCCCGAAGGCTGTTCGCTCACCGGAGCGTCGCTCTACATGTTCGGGCTCTGCCCGCAGTGCAACAGGGACCGCGACGTGTGACAAAGTTTACATAAGTTTATTTTTTTCAGAACAAAATAACAAACCCCGCATAGGCGGGGTTTTCTTTTTAACTTATTATCTATCTTAGACTTAGGGGCGAGGTCCGACCTAGAACACCGGCTGGTCGCTTCCCTTTTCCTTGCCCTTCTTCTGCGCGAGCCCTTCCTTCGCGAGGGTGCGGTGCTCCACGTAGCCAAGAACGAAATAGCGGTTGGACTTGCCGACGACAGCCGTAAAGGCGTTCAGGACCTTGACCCCGAACCATTCCTGGTAGTTGTTGCGGCCTTCCTTGATGGCGGATTCAACAAGCGTCGGCGCCTGCGAAGGCTTGCCGTACTTGAGCGTAAACTGTTCCGACATGTATTCCGCAGCCTCGATGGCCTTGAACCTGCGGCTCGCCTCCACCTTGCCCGTGCGGATTTCAAAAGCGTAGAACTTGTCGTTCGCGTTAAAGATGAAAGAAACCTGAACCGGCAGTTCGCCGAAATTGAACATGGGAAGCACAACCCGCTCACCCTTGCCCATCTGGCCGAAGGGCTCGTAGCCCATCTTCATCACCTCTTCAATCACTGTCTCGCGCGAGGCGCCAAAGGGGATACCGGCAAATTCGAGTTCGCCATTGCGCTGCGCGAACGCTTCCATGGAAAGCGCCAGCAGCAACAAGACGATGATATTTCTAAACATGGACACGGACTATCTCCTAAAACCTTTGTAAAAGATAGTAAACTTTCAGCAAAAATGGGCCGTCCGGACGGTTTTAGGGCCTCTTTATCTATATTTTGCAACATGGCTAGCACTTTTGGCAAAATTTTCAGCGTGACGACCTGGGGCGAATCCCACGGTCCGGCAGTAGGCGCCGTCGTGGACGGATGCCCGGCAGGGCTTCCCCTCTGCGAAGAAGACATCCAGTTTTACCTCGACCGCAGGCGCCCGGGGCAGGGCGCGATGACCACCGCCCGCGACGAAAAGGACAAGGTCAGGATCCTGAGCGGCGTTTTCGAAGGCAAGACGACCGGGACTCCCATCTCGTTCGCCGTATTCAACGAGGACCAGCGAAGCCATGACTACGCGGATATCGAGAAATGGTACAGACCGGGACATGCCGACCTCTGCTACGACATGAAGTACGGGTTCCGCGACTACCGCGGCGGCGGACGCAGTTCCGCACGCGAAACCATCGGCAGGGTCTGCGCGGGCGCCGTCGCACGCAAGTTCCTCGCACAGGTCGCCGGAACAGAATTTATCGCGTGGGTCGATTCCGTCGGCAACATCGACTGCCCCGAATTCGACATCGGTACACTCACGCACGAATCTATCGAAGCCTCTCCCGTCCGCTGTCCCGTTCCCGAAGCGGGCATGAAAATGGAAGAAGAAATCCTCGACGCGAAGAAGAACGCCGACAGCATCGGCGGCACGGTGCGGCTGCTGGTGCGCGGCGCCCCCGCCGCACTCGGCGAACCCGTGTTCGACAGGCTCGACGCGCTGCTCGCCCAGGCGATGCTCAGCATCCCCGCCTGCAAGGGTTTCGAGATCGGCAGCGGGTTCGCCGCCGCGCGCATGCGCGGCAGCCGCCACAACGACGAAATCTACTTCGACGGCAAGCAATACCGCACGCGCACAAACAACGCGGGCGGCTGCGTCGGAGGAATCAGCAACGGCGAAGACATCCTCTGCCGCATGGCGTTCAAGCCCACCGCGACAATCGCGCAAGCGCAGAAGACCGCCGGCCGCGGAGGGGAGAACGGAGAACTCGCCGCCAAAGGCCGCCACGACCCGTGCGTCGCGGTACGCGCGCCGGTCATCGTCGAAAGCATGGCCGCTATCGTGCTTGCCGACCTCTACCTGCAGCAGAAACGCCACTGCCTGTAGCATGGCCTACGGCCAGGACGCCGCAACGACATGAACACATTAACGCGCTTCCCGCTCACATGCCTTGCCGCCTGTTACCATGCCGCATACCGGCTCCACCACCGCCTTTGCCTCAAGCCCGGGCAGCCGCTCCAAAATTCTAGCTTGTATGTAATAGGAAGCTTCCGCATCGGGGGCGCGGGCAAGAGTCCGTTCACCGCGTGGTTCGTCCGCTTCCTCCGCGAACAGGGCGCCGGGCGTATCGCGGTCCTTTGCCATGCGAAAGCCCGCGACGAAGCGCAAATGCTACGGCGAAGGCTCGCGCAATTGCCGCAGGTCCAGGTATTCTCGACAGGCAACCGCTACCGCACCGCCCACGAACTCGACGGCGAATTCGATGCGATCGTCTGCGACGACGGATTCGAGGACACCCGACTTTCCGGTGCCACAGTCATCCGCCTCGACTGGGAAGACCCGCCCGTGCACACCGAAAGCCTCGTGCCCGCGGGCATGTTCCGGAGCATGGCAACGGATCATGCGGCGCCCGCAATCGCGCTCCGTTGCGCGAGCGCGCATACGGGCGCCGATGCCGATGTCACCTTCGGCATCGCGGGCATCGAGAACGCAGCGGGCAATTCCCTCAGCCGCGACCCGGTCCTCCTCTGCGGCATAGCCGACCCGTCCCGGTTCGCAAGCGACGTCGCCGCTTCGGGAATCCGCGCGACCCGCACCATCGCGCTCCGCGACCACGACAGGCGCCTGCGGCGTATCCTCGAGGCCCTTCTCCGCGATGGCGAACAAGTCGTCATCACCGAGAAGGACTTCGCAAGGCTCCCCCCGGAACTCCAAAATGAACATGCAGTCTTTATCGCCCGCCAGCGGGTTCTCGTCTCGGACTCCGCCAAAAACGCGCTTATCGCAGCCCGCGCGAACACAGGGCGCTAAACGGATGACCTCACGTTATTATTTTTTATGCAACGCGCAAACCGCAAGAAGGAATAGAAAATGAATCTCTCTACGCGTATTAAGGATTTGATGAACGCCCTCTCCGCAGGCATCCCCGAACGCGAATTCTGTATCGAACTTGCCTTTCTCACGACCATCGTCCGTGAACCGTTCTACCTCTACGGCCGCTCCGGCTCCGGCAAGGCCATCGTCATCGACAGGCTCGTCGCCGCATTCAAGAACGCCAAGGTGCTCCGCATCGGCAGGCGCATCCAGGAAATTCCCTCCAAGCTCAGCGACTATAACCTTATCGTATTCCAGAGCTACGACGTCACGAACGAGCGCCAAAAAGAGAGCGTGCAGATTGCGCTCCAGGATCGCGCCGGCACGCCGGTCATCATTTCGGGCGACCTGCGCCCCGAAGTGGCCCTGACCCGCGGTGAGATTGTAGACAAGATAGCGCTCACCGTCGCCCTCCCCGACAGCATCTCGGCAAGCGCCCTCTGTCAGCTGCTCACGACCCCCCGCGATGTGACCCTGACCGACATCCCCGCAGAACTCACCATCACGCCAGAAGAATCCGCGGAATGGAAAGAGAAAATCAACAAGATTGCATTCTCTGCCGATGCGCTCGACATGATCGGCAAGCTCGCCGAACTCTGCGACTCAAACAACATCTACGTCTCCATCAAGAAATGGATGGTCCTAAGCAACATCGCAAAGGCCGCCGCCTTCTTCAACGGGCGCACCGAAGCCAGCCTCATGGACACCTTCTTCCTCGGCACAAACATCTGGGGCCGCACCATTTCGAACAAGATTATTGTCGAAGGCTACAAGAAGATAGCCCTCGAAATCCTCCTGAAAAACATCCCGGAAATCCATGAAAAGCGCTACGATGCCGACGACCTCCTCGCCCGCATCGACAGGCTGCTGAACAGCAGCAACAACAAATACGACACCAGGGAATTCAACAACGAAGCCTGCGTTATGTACAAAGTTACAATCGCCGGCGAATCCACGCCGCTCTATGTTCCGCTCCGCTATATCGAAACGGATGGCGACTTCAACCCGTACAACGAACTGCGCCAGGTCGAAAAGCGCGTGCGCTGCAACTATCACGGCACTTCCAACTGTTCCATCGCCATCGACTCCGCAGTCAAGGGCATCGGGCTGCGCACCAACGTGGTCCGTTCCAGCAACAGCACCCTCAAGACAGGCAAGTTCGAAGATTACGCAACGCTCCCGACCTATATCCTGAGCGAAAACGACCCCGACATCATCGCGCAAAAGAAAATCCAGCGCGAAGAAATCCGGAAGGAAGTCAACGCCTCCATGGAACGCGAATCCAAGACGCTCCTGAGCCTGCGCGATACCTACCGCAGCCTCAAGCAGAACCGCAACGAGCTGTTCTGTAACCAGCAGCTCTTTGACGAAATCCTCGGACAAATCAAGGAAGAATTCGACGCGACTTCCGTTCTGATTTCCAAAATCAAGGAAGCGCACGCCAAACTCGACGGCAAGGCGTCCTAGAGGTTATCGATACTGTCGGGAATCTCGTTTCGCATCACGAGCAGGATCGCGTTCTGCCCGACGATGACATACTTTTCGCCGTTGATTTCTATTTCGGTTCCGCTCGCATGCAGGTAGAGCGCCTCGTCGCCTTCATGGACCTGGAGCGGCACATAGTTCACCGCATCTTCCCTTTCGCCCGTAAAGATGGAATCCGGATCGCGGTTCGCGGGAATCGGGTATCCGGGTCCGACCCGCATCACGAGCCCCGCATGCACGGCGTCATGGTCCTTCACGCTCGGCGGCAGGTATAGCCCGCTCCCCGTTCGGTTCGACGCCTCCAGGGACTTTATCAACACTCGGTCGCCAATTACAACAACATTTTTCAAAGCATCCATCATGGGCGCTAAAATAGAATTTATATTGCAGCTGTGGTCATCGCAATTCTCATAGCGCTCTGGTTTGCCATATCCATCGGCATGCTCGGTATCGTCCTCTCGACACCGAAAGGGAGGGCCATGCTGAAAATCCTGTGGCGCAGCCGCAAAATCCGCATCGCGTGCGCCGCGGCTGTCGTAGCGATCATCGCCATCGCCACCATCTTCGTGCTCCATCCGAAGCCAGCCGCCCCCGAACCGCTGGACGCAAGGCACATATTCGAGAGCTACTCCCGCACGCTCGTCTCCGCAATGGAAGCAAGCGGTGCCATCGCGATCGATTCCCGGTGCAACCTCGAAAGCCCGAAGCCCGAACTTGCGCACACGCTCCCCGTCCTCGTCGAAGTCTACCACGAAATGGTCAACAGGCCCACCACGGCAAGGCTCGTGCGCCTCGACGACACGCTGGTCCTCTCCTTCGACGGCTACAAGCAATTCAAGAACAGGACTATCAAGATTACGAAGGGCGTGCAAAAAAGACTCGGCCCGCGCTATTCCATAAGGATGCAAAGCAAGGGCGAAAGCCACGAGCTCGAAATCACATACAGGGGAAGCCCCTGGGACAACGAACAGCTCTGCGCCCTTCCCGTCCTGGAAGCAAGCCTCCGCGAAAAGGTCGACCCCGCCATGCTCATGTCCATCATCCGCCACATTTCGGGATTCGACTTCAACTACAAAGGCGAAAAGACCGGACGCGGCCTGCTCGCACTGGATTCAGGAGACGGCCTCGCGCAAATCCGCACCGGGGCGCGCATGCTGAAGGCAGCCCTCGATACCGCCAAGAGCGAAGAAGACGCCATCGCCGCCTTCTATCCCGAAAACAGCATCCAGGGGCTAAACGCCGAGTGGCGCAAGAGCCCGCTCAAGAACGGCTGGGTGCAGGATGTCCTTGCCGACATCCCCTTCTACAGGAACAACGGATTGTCCCACGCGCAGGTCGGCCGCTAGGCTACTTCCCGCGCTTTACCCCCATCGTGAACGTGTCGTCGCGCTTGCCGACAGTCTCGCGCCCCGCCTTCACGCGCCATTCGAGCTTCGATACATACGCGCCCGTGCCCACGAGCCTTCCATTCTCGCTGCGGGCGTTCCATGCGAGGAATACCTTCGCCGGATTCGAGCGGCAGTCTCCATTGAACACCGCAGTGTCGGAACAAGCCACGGAACCCTTCGCCCGGTTCACAAACTGGCCAAGGTTCGAAAAATAGCTCACTTCCCATTCGATGCGGATAGAATCGATGGACACCGAATCGCTCGCCGTAAGGCCCAGTTCCTGCAAATCGTAGTTCAAAAGCTGCCCCGGAAGGCCCGTCTGTTCCACGGCATCCTTCAAGGACATCTCGGGCGGAATAGCGAACGTGTGCACGCCGCCTTCCCAGGATGCAGTCTGTTCCGCAGTCTCCTGCGAAAGCGTAACCACGCCCGGCACGTCCACCAGCAATCTCTGGCCGCCAATGACCCTCACCCACGGATTGTTCGCATGGGGCACGTTCCCGCCCAGGTCCCGGATCGCGCCCGGCATGAGCCGCACCGAATCACCCACGGCAGGCAGCACCTCGTCTTCGCCGCCATAGAAGTAAAGGTCATAGCGCACGCCATTCTGCAACCTGGTCCTGCGTGGCGATACCATCTGCGCCGACGCCTGTTCGCCCATCCGCCAAATCCTGAAATCGAACAAGTCCTCCGCGGCGAGATTCGTATCGAGTGATCCCTCGCTCAACAGGAGCGTCAACGTCGTCATCTTGTCCTTGCCCGGATTCACTATGGCGCTCAACAGCACGGGTCCGACCCTGTCCTCTATCATGCCGTTCATCGAAAGCGAAATCGAGTCTCCCTTGTCCTCGTCCCAGTAGGTGTAATGGTAATGCAAGCCTCCCTGGTAGATTTCCTTGTTTCCGCCGGTAAAAACCTTGTCGAGCAGGGAATCCGCCGTCACTACGATATCGGACGCGTTCTCGATTTTCGTGCGGACACTTTCAACCCCCACGATTCTGCTCCAGGCCGAATCACCGAACGACCATGCAAGCGTATCGGGAATGTCGGAATCGAAGGCCTCGCTGAAGGGGATGTGCAGACTGTCGGGAACGCCGTCGCCATCTCGGTCGAACATGTAGCCCTTGCTCGCAAACGGCACGGGCGGTTCCATCATGTTGATGTTCTCCCACACGATCTTGTTCGCAACCTGCGAACCGGAAACCGTGAACGAGGCATTGTTGACCGCCGCAAGGCCCATCACGTTGAATATCGCATAGCCCGAAGAATCCGTCGTGACACTCGTGATCGGCTGTCCGTTCGCATCCAGGAACGAGAGCGAATCCGCAGTCGAGAGGTCCACCGACACGATACAGTCGGCGCAGACCTGCCCGATATACATCACCATGATGCGTACCGGGTAAGACACAAAAGCCATCAGCGTATCCTTGCCGCCATTGTCACCCGGGACCCCCATCGGTTCGAGCAGCAAGTTGTAGCCTTTCGGGTCAAACGGTTCGCCCGCCGCATCCGCAAACGCGATATCCGGAAGCGGGTACTCCGGCACCTCGAAATACACCTGCGAACGCTGCGAGGGGTCGGCCACCAGGTAAAAATCGAGCATGTACATTCCCGGCGGGAGCGCACGCGCACGCACGATCGCCGCCGTATCGATAACAAAGCCCGCCATGTTCTCGTTGACGGTAATGCCGCCGTAGTTCACGCCCGGCTTCAGCACCTCGCCCTCCTGCAATGCAGTCTGTCCGTACAGAATGAAGGACGATTCCGCAAGCGTCGTATCCACCTTCCCCACGCTCGAAATGTCGCAGGTCAGGTTCTCTTCCGTAAGAATCTGCAGAATCACGTACTCGATGGTTCCGTCATCCGTATGCTGTTCCACCGGGAAGTAGCGCTTTTCCGTCTGCAGGTTGATGGAGGTGCGCATCTTGAAGTTCGAACCCGTCGCGTTCCTTTCCGAGAAGAATATGTGGAACGGATAGATCTTGCCTTCCTCGAGCCCCATCGTGTCGAGATTCACCGCGCCTTCCACCGGGTTGTGGCACCCGCCGATATCCACCGCGAGGCGGTTGTCGATAAACACCCACACGTCATCGTCTCCGCGGAACTCGAAGTACTGCCCCGGAATGTACTGGAACTGCGCCGAAATCTTCATCGCGAAGCTGTAATTGTGCCTGCAGCCGCTCACGTTCCAGTCGAATTTCGGGTTCTTCACCGTCTTCGCGGAATCCAGGTACTCAAAATCGTCAATCGGATAGAATCCCGGATTCAGCGTGTCGTTGCAGTCGTTCTCGTTCGTAAAGTCCGCAAGCCAGAACCCTTCCTCGTCGAGCGTGAGGTCGATATCGCGGCAAGTCGCATTCGTGTATTCCTTGCCCCCGGCATCGGTCGCCACTACCTGCGGCACAAACCATTTTTCAATCTCGTGCGCCGCGGAACACTGGTTCCACGGATAAACTAACGAATCCACGCGCGCAGGCAAGCCGTTCACTAGTTTATCCTGAACCATTCCCAACACGTGACCGCCACAGGTCTTGAGCGAATCGAGTTCGCCATTCTGGTTCTTCTCCCACACCGTCGTATAGGGGTTGCCGTTATAGATGTTGCCGAAGTCCACGTCAATCGCGTCCGCATACGATTCTCCGGCCCAGTCCACCACCATCGCCGAAATCTTCATCTCGGGGCAACGTCCCAAGTGGTTCGGGAACGTCACGTCCAGCAGCGGGGCACTGCTCGAAACCGGGTAAGGGTGCACCCACACCGTATCGCGCACCTTCAGCACCGAATCGAGACGCACCGTCTCGCCCAGATCCTTGCCCTCGGCCGCAATGCCGCCCATGCTGTAGTAATCCATGCCGAACGTCTGCTTAAAGTATACACCCCAGTCATCCACATGCTTGTAGTAGGTACCCTCGTACCAGCCGCACGTGTCCTTCTGTCGGTCCATCGGCAGCGGGCCCATCTTTACCGTATCGTCCATCGAAACCACGAGCATCGAGGGCGACATGTCGTCCCACGGCGAAAGCAGGCGCACCACCTTCGGTTCGGGCGGGTAGTACACGAAATCCTTTATATGCAGCGAGGTGCTCGCGAACATCCACGTCTCGTAAATGCCGGCAGGGAACAGGTCCGTGGCCAGCGGGCGTTCAGCATCGTCGAAATACTTGTGCTGCGGCCACTCGTTCTGCCCGCGATAGAACTGCACCCACGCCCATGTCGAATTCCACTTCGGCGAACTCACCAGCGAATCGTCAAAACTGATATGCCGCCAGTACTTGTATTCGCCCTCGGCCGTGAGCGGAGTCGGCTGGTTCATGATGTTGTTGTCCACCGAGATGTAGAAGGCGCTGTCGCGGTAACTCGTGTTGGTGCGCCACGGGTGATAAACGTGAAGTACCCGCGTCGGGTCAAAGCATTCGCCCTTCGTTCCTATCGTAAGCGAGGCCTCGGGAGTTGCCGACGTGCCATCCACATAGACGGTATCCCCCGCAGCGAGGACCGCCGACAAATCGACGACCGAATCGGAATCCGCAGGCACAACATACCACGGAGCCTTGTAGCGGACAAAGTAAGCACTCTGTATCGGGTTCGCCGCCATCATCGCGGGCGTAACCGAGCCGTAGAACCACCCGCACTTCGAAGCATCGCCCGGAATGAACCGCATCAGCACGGAATCTGCCCCGAAAATCATCTGGGGCAGGGCCTTGTTGCCCCACGGGCTCTTGAACCAGACGATCTTCGAACCCGGAGCCATGAACGACTTCTCGTAGGTACCGTCGGCCTCCGTGTACAGCCAGAGCTCAGTCTCCGTGCCAAAGAACTCGCCCATCTTGAATTCGTTCGAGCCCCACGTGACGCAGTTGTTCTGGTTAAAATTATAGTCGGCAGTATTCGGGCAGGCCTTGATGTTGAAGCTCATCCAGTCCTGAAAATCGGCAAGCGTCTTGCCCACCCAAGTGTAGGTGAACCAGCCGTCGCCATCGCTCTTCATCATCGTCGAGGAATTCGCGTCGAAATGCGGGTTGTAGTCGCCACCCGCACCGCCCAGTACATGCGGCACATAATCGCTCCGGGTCGCATCGTCACGCCACGGTGACTGGAAATGCAGAATAAGGTCGGCCCAGGCAGCAGATCCGAACAAAAAAAGCAAACAGACACCCAAACAAATGCGCTTCATACCAACTCCTTTCCGAGCGCAATAAACAACTATAGGTAATGTATATTCAAAAAGCGGAAAAAGAGCGTCTAGCAATCGCAAAAAGCGGAAAGCGTTGTCTTAAACGCAATAAAAAAAGCCCGCGGGAATGTGGCGGGCGGGCGTAGACGGCGAAAAAAAAAGCCCCGCTCGCCGTTTACGGCAAGCGGGGCGTGAATCCAGCGGCGCCCTACTCTCCCGGGCCCGCAGGCCAGGTACCATCGGCGAAGGGA
>ODAI012292390.1_pt1 | contig 41507 bp, 32 predicted proteins | sample 1539321 | NCBI WGS metagenome assembly ODAI01 (sample SAMN02144231, study PRJEB22623) | gut metagenome | biome: sheep rumen | host: Ovis aries | place: New Zealand
AGCCTCGATAGATGTAGGCATGTTAGCACCCTCACATACAGCCTGAACGCCGTTAGCTACAAGCTGCTTAGCATCCTCAAGAAGAAGCTCGTTCTGTGTAGCGCAAGGAAGAGCTACATCACACTTAACTGACCATACACCCTTACCTTCGTGATACTCAGCAGACTTTCTTGCTGCAGCATACTCTGTAAGACGTGCTCTCTTAACTTCCTTAACTTCATTAAGAAGCTCAACATCGATTCCTTCGGGATCATAGATCCAACCTGTTGAATCTGAACATGTTACAGGCTTAGCACCAAGCTGCTGTGCCTTCTCGATAGCATAGATAGCAACGTTACCTGCACCTGAAACTGCAACTGTCTTGCCCTTGATATCAGAGCCGTTGCACTTAAGAAGCTCCTCTGTAAGGTAAAGAAGTCCGTATCCTGTAGCCTGTGTACGAGCAAGAGATCCGCCATATGTAAGGCCCTTACCTGTAAGTACGCCTTCGTATACGTCTCTGATTCTCTTGTACTGACCGTACATATATCCGATCTCACGTCCGCCAACACCGATATCTCCGGCAGGAACGTCTGTATCAGCACCGATGTGTCTGTAAAGCTCTGTCATAAAGCTCTGGCAGAAAGCCATAACTTCTCTGTCTGACTTACCCTTAGGATCAAAGTCAGAACCACCCTTACCACCGCCGATAGGAAGGCTTGTAAGAGAGTTCTTGAAGATCTGCTCGAAACCAAGAAACTTGATGATACCAAGGTTTACTGAAGGATGGAAACGAAGTCCTCCCTTGTAAGGTCCGATAGCTGAGTTAAATTGTACACGGAAACCGTTGTTAACCTGAACCTGTCCCTTATCATCTACCCAAGGTACTCTGAAGAGGATCTGTCTCTCGGGAGTTACAAGTCTCTCAAGAAGAGCATCCTTACGATACTCGTCCTCGTTAGCTTCAATAACAACACGAAGTGACTCAAGCACTTCTTTTACTGCCTGATGAAACTCAGGCTGAGCAGGATTCTTTGCTACGACATAGTCGTAAATCTCATCTACATATGACATTTTTTGGTTCTCCTTCCTGTGCAAAAGCACATAAAACATTTAATTACTGAGTAAAAACTCATATTAACGCAATTCATAATGTATCTGCACACCGTCTTTTCTTAATAGAAAAAGGGCGTAGGAAACCAGTGGTCTCCACGCCCCATTGCGCAAACATCATTGTCTGAATGGTATTATACGCTTTAGACTTTTAAAGTGCAATAGTCTTTATTACATTAAATCAAAAAAATCTTTCCGCTTTTTTCAAGTGAAGATATTTACTCGTCATCGCTGTCATCCTCATCGTTCGAATCATCATCTGAATCATCGCCCGAATCCTCGTCATGGTTTTCTTCTTCATTGTTCTCTTCCGCAGGAGCTTCCTGATTCTGTTCAGGCTGTGGCTGCGATTGCTGCTCCTCTGGCTGTGGTTCTTCCGGAGGGTTCTCCTTGACAACCCACTTGTAAAAGAATGCATGATTACCTACCATGGTGTACTCAGCTATTCCATAATGATCGGCCCAGTACCTTGTCATAAAGAAAAGATAATCACCTGTACGGGCACCACCCAAAACTGCCTGTGCTGCTTTTAAGCACATAGTATTGGGACCTCTACCCATAATAAGTTCAACTTTACCCGAGCGATATGATGCAAACTGCATATTCTGAGTAATAACACCGACAACATCATTTGGGAAAGCCGAACTCTTTACCCTGTTCATTATAACAGAGCCGACACCAAGCTTTCCTTCATAGGACTCTCCGTCTGCTTCCGCCTGTATGGTAGCTGCCAGCCACAAAAGCTCGGAATCCGAAGCAGCATAAGCACCACCTGTATTCTCTTTAGGCCTGTTGGCAAGTCTTTTTGCATACTCTGCCTGTGCGGAAGCAACTTTAGCTGCAAGCTCTTTCTGAAGCTGATCAAGTCTTGCAAGCTCTTTATCATAGTCCGCAAGCTTTCCGTTTTCGTCATTAAGCGTTTTGTTTGTCGACCGTAACTGTCCGTTGACGGTTGCCGTCAAAGATTCCAGTGTGTCCTGTTTATTATCCAGCTCATTCTGTATAGACTGAAGTCTTTCTTCTTCATGCTTAACCTGATCGGTCTTAACTTCTATTTCTCTCTGCAAAGCCTTGTATTCGTTGATTTTCTTGTTATCATAGGCAACAACCGCATTTAGGTATTCAAACTTTGTCAAAAAATCACGAAAAGAGCCGGAGCCCAAGAGAGTCTGCAATACCCCTTTATCTCCGCCTTTTTCATAAGTTGTCTTAATACGAAGCTTAAGATTCTTATAGCGCTCTTCTTCCTGCGCTCTGGCCTCGGAAAGCTCATTAGACAACCTGATTATATTTTGCGAAACCTCATCCATCTCAGCTTCGTTGTTTGATATTTCCTCACTTATGACATTTAACTTGTTGGAATATTCATTAATCTGATTCTGAAAACCTTGTTTTTGATTCTTAAGATTTTCAACATTCGACTTTGTTTTCTCTTTTTCACCCTGAAGATTTTCTATAGCTTTTCTGGCTTCATCAGTCTGCCTCTGCAGATCGGAGATTTCTCTCTCTGACTCTGCAATCTTATCATCATATTCATCGGCATAACCGGACACAGGAAAGCTCCCCCACAAGAATATAAATACAAGTGTCCCCAAAAAAAACTCTTTTTTCATATTTCTTCCGCTCAACTGACTTTTTATCCCGTTTAATTACAACTTATTCAAAATCGTCTTCTTCGGCCTCATCATAAAACTCATCTTCATCTATTTCATCAATTCCATTCCACTCTCCCGGGAATGTTATATCATTCCTTTTCCTGATAAAATCCATAAATTTGAGCATCATGAGAGATTCGGAATGAGGCATTTCGGAACATTCCGTCAATTTCTGCTGTATAGCCTTTATACAAGCATCAACCTCATATTCATATCCGGTCTTCTGCCTGTGACGCTTATGATAAGCGACCTCATTATGATCCTCATCATATACCGAAATTCCCTCGATATTATTGATATTGTCTACGATAATATAGCCTTTACTTCCATAGATGACACCGCTTCTGTCGCTCATAGAAAGTGCGGAAGCATTAAGAACAGCCATTCTTCCATCCTTGTACTTCAAGGTAATGCTGTCATTCATGTCCATTCCTTCATCATTGTAGGTGCAAACGGAAATAATATCATCGACATCATTACCAAACACCATAGAAGCAAAATTAAGCGTATAAACGCCAAGATCAAGGAGAGCTCCGCCTCCAAGCTCGGGCTTTGTTATTCTGTCTTTTGAAGCAACATTGTATCCAAGGCTTGCCGTAAGCATACTGGGTTCGCCGATAACACCGCTGTCAAGAATTTCCTGAAGTTTCTTGCGCATAGGATGAAATCTTGTCCACATGGCTTCAGAAATGAAAATTCCTTTTTCTTCGGCGTAATTAAATACCAGTTCCGCCTGTTTTTCATTAAGCATGAATGCTTTTTCACATAATACATTTTTTCCGGCTAAAAGAGCCATTTTTACGTTATTAAAATGTTCTGAATGAGGCGTTGCAATATAGACAAGTTCTACCTTGGGATCTTTCAACAATTCCTTATATGAGCCGTATGCTTTCTTAATCCCCAACTTTGAAGCAAAGCTGTCGGCGCTTTCTTTTGTCCTTGAAGCAACGGCATAGCAAGTCACGCTTCTCATTGATTTGAGCGTCATTGCCATGAGCTCAGCCATCCTGCCGGTGCCCAAAATTCCCACCTTAAATCGTCCAAACATTGTCAACAACCTCCGTATTACTGGTCGATAAACTCACTCTTAATATATCCTGTCTGTCCCTCATATTCAACCTTTGACCAGCCGGAAGGATAATTCTCAAGCACCTTGATCGTTGCACCCTTATCCATACTGGTCAGAATAGCGGAATCTGTTCCCTGTCCGCTACGGAGTCTGACTGAATCTCCATTAACTGTCTTAGTCTCACCTTTTCCGTCTGATTTATTGTCAGCGTCTTTCTTATCCTCAGTATCAGATGAACTATCTTCCGAAGCGGTATCCTCAGGTTCTGACGAAGCCTCATTTGAAGCATCTTCCGCCGACTCATCATCCGTATCCTCTCCGGTATCAACACGTTCAAAGTACTCATTCTTTACATACGCTTCTATGCTTTCCCCGTCTTCCTTCTCCAAAAGGATCTTACTCCATCCGTTGGGAAGCTTCTCAACCTCCTGATATTCTTTACCTATCTCTGTCTTTGCGAGAACTTCAGCGTCTGTACTGTCACTTTGTCTGATATTTACAACGTCAATGGCCCTGATCGTATGTATCTGCTGTGCATCGGTATTCTGCCAACCTTCGTTGTTCTTATTCGCAGCATCGGCAGCATCTGCCTTCGCCTTGTCTTCCAATCCTTCTTGTACTTTCGCCTTTATTGCAGTGCTGTTTGTATCAAGAATCTGCGAAAGCTTTTCATCCGCATTTAACATTTCACCGTATTCAGATGCAACCTTATTATTAAGGTCGATCACATCGGCCTGCTCATTAAGTGCTTTAACATACTCGATGACCGTCTGATCATCCGTATCACCGCATATATATAACTCTCCGTTTTCCGTATCGGTACAGATATACAGTGTTTCCAACCCCGGCAGAGCTTCATCATAATCGGCAAGTTTTACCATCTGATAAATAAATGCAATATAGCTGTTTGGAACAGGCCCCGGCTTGGTATATACCCTGATTGAATCATATCTTTCAATGATTCCGTTTAAAGCCATAGCCTTAATTCCCTGCGAATTGTCAAATCCTCTGTAGATTCTGTTAACTTCATCCGCATTGCCTTCAATGATTGCTGTATAGTACCTGCTTATAAGATTGATTATCCCTGGATCCGTACACTCTTCAAGAACATTTTCTTCAACCTGATCAGAGCCTTCCAACGATGCTTTTCCTGCTTTAACCGCCGAATTGGACACCATAAGATTGGCTTTGTACGAAACAGCCACAGTCACAAAAGCTGCAACAAAAAATATTATCGGCATAAAAATATTTTTATTATCAGAAAAAAAAGATCCTTCTCTATGCCTTACATTTTTCACTTCCGGAGATTGATTTTTCTTTTTTCGTTTCATGATCTACCCCTGCTCGCCGGTAATTTACCAATTACGCGTCGATAAACTCGCTCTTAATATATCCTGTCTGTCCATCATATTCAACTTTTGACCATCCGTTGGAATATTCCTCGATAACCTTAACAGTTGAGCCTTTATCCATAGTAGCCAGGATAGCAGAATCTGTTCCCTGCCCCTTACGAAGTCTGACAGAGTCACCTTTTATCTTTTTGCTTTCTACTTTGCTTGTCGCATTACCGTCCGTTGAATTTGAAGAAGCACCCGAAGCTGTATCTGCCTGAGTTTCTCCCGCTTCGGTTCCGTTATCGACTCTTTCAAAGAATTCCGTCTTTACAAAAGCTTCTTCGCCATTATATTCAATCTTACTCCAGCCGTTTGCCTGAGCTTCGATCTCAGTCAATTCATCGCCTTCTTCAACCTTACCGATTTCCTCAGCATCAGTACTGTCACCTTTTCTGACTTTTACATTATCTTTTGCCTTGATGGTGTGAGTGGTAGGCACTTCAGCATCTAAAGAAGCTCCATCCGATGCCATTTCTCCGGAATTATCCACAGATGCTTCTCCCGATGACTGATCAACCATTGCTTCAGCCACTTTAGCCTGAATATCTTTTCTCATGTTTGTAAGCTGTGCAGCGAGATTCTCATCAGCATTGATCATCTCGTTATACTCTGATGCAACCTTGTTGTTAAGGTCAATTACATCAGCCTGAACACTAAGTGACTTGATATAATTAATGATGGTCTCATCCTCAGAGTCACCGTTTATAAACAACTCACCGTTCTCATCGGTACATACATAAAGCGTTTCAAGTCCGGGAAGAGCTTTTTCATAATCATATAACTTAACCATGTTATATACATAAGCAATATAACTGTCCTGAATCGGACCGGGTTTGGTATATACCTTTATCGAATCATATTTTTCGATAAATTTGGATATTGCCTCTGCTTTAAGCCCCTGCGTATTATCAAGCCCTCTGTAGATATTGTTGACTTCTTCCTTGTTTCCGTCCGCCATAGCCTGGTAATATCTGTTAACAAGATCGACTATATTCTGATCCTTGCATTCTTCCATTGTGATCTCTTGAATCTCATTAACTTCTCCGACTGATGAATTGTCACCGGCCAATGCTGCTTCGGAAGCAGTTCTGTTTGCCTTAAATACAATTACTACAGTTATAAGGACCGCAATAAAAAAAATAACCGGCATGAGAAACTTTTTATTATCGGCAAAAATCGCCAAAATACCGGTTCTATCATTTCTCCAGCCTGTAACTTGACTACGCTTTCTTTGTTTCATGCTTTACCCCTGCTAATTTCTTAATAGAGAATGCAGTACACTCTCAAAGCAAATACACCCGACAGGAATCGAACCTGCATTAAAGGCGTCGGAGGCCTCCGTTCTATCCATTAGACTACGGGTGCATACCCATCAATAATAACATATGGGCATTGCAATGTCCAACAGGAGCGAACTTTCAGGTTTAATGATTCCGGTCGATGTGTATATTTTTTAAATCTTTAATTACCTCCGTATTACTGCTCAATAAATTCCGTCTTAATGTATCCCGTCTGTCCCTGATACTCAACCTTTGACCAACCGTTATCACTATTTTCAATAACATTTACGGTTGCTCCCTTGTCAAGGCAAGCAAGAACAGCAGAATCAGTTCCTTGTCCTTTACGAAGATTTACTGCATCATTTTTTATCTTCTTGTTTCCTGTTTTTCCGTCTGCACTGTCTGCCGCGTTGTCAGACTCCGTTGCATCGGATGTATCATTCTGTCCGTTATCGGCCTGATCGTCGATACGGTCAAAGAATTCTGTCTTTACAAAAGCCTCTCCGCCGTTGTACTCAATCTTACTCCATCCGTTAGGCTGAGCTTCGATCTCTACAAGTTCCTGTCCGGCTTCAGTCTTACCAAGTTCTTCGGTGTCTGTACTGTCACCTTTTCTGATCTTTACGACTTCCTTTGCTTTTATAGTATGAGTAGTAGGTGCCTCAGGTTCCTGTGATGTTTCCTCAGAAGCTGCTTCTCCCGCATCATCCGCAGATGCGTCTCCGTTTGCCTGATTAACCATAGCCTCGCCCATAGCTGCCTGAAGGTCCTTTCTCATAGCTGTAAGCTGTGCCGCAAGATTCTCATCCGCATTGATCATCTCGTTATACTCAGACGCAACCTTATTGTTAAGATCGATAACGTCAGACTGTACACTGAGAGACTTGATATAATCAATGATCATCTTATCTTCCGAATAAGCATCAAAATATAACTCTCCGTTTTCATCCGTGCAGATATAAAGTGTTTCAAGACCGGGCAGAGCTTTATCATAATCCACCAGCTTAACCATATTGTACACATATGCAATGTAACTGTTTGGAACCGGTCCCGGCTTGGTATATACGGTAATGGACTCGTACTTTTCAATAAACTGGGAAATTGCCTCCGCCTTAAGTCCCTGTGTATCATCAAGTCCCTTGTAGATACTGTTTACCACATCCTTATTTCCTTCAGCCTGTGCCTGATAATAACTATTAACAAGATCTATTATCTTCTGATCCTTGCACTCTTCCATTTTGATATCTTCGATTTCTTTTACTTCTCCCATGGAAGCCTTATTGACGATCAGTGCCGACTCAGATGCCATACTGTTTGCCTTATGTGCTACAGCTACAGTTATAAGAACTGCCACAAAAAAGATACCCGGCATGAGAAACTTCTTGTTATCGGCAAACACTGCCAATACCCCCTGTCTGTCGTTTCTCCAGCCTGTTACTTGATTTCTTTTTTTACGTTTCATGATCTACCCCTACCCTCTACGCGTTAACGTGCATTTTAATTCTGTTTTGTTTCAAAACAATTAATCTAATTACTATATATATTTTAACATTTTATGAAGATAAAATAAAGTATAATATATATTCAGTATTTATGCACGTTTCAGCGCACACTTATTCACAAACCGCGAGAATTCCTGCAGTTTTTTCATAGTAATAAATTTTATCGCTCAAAAAATCTTCTTTGCTAAGCACACCTGCGTTAACTTGGCGCACTATCGCTTCAAGCATTTCTGCTTCATTTTCCTCACCCTGTTCCGGCAAAACCAAGACTTCATGCACGGAAGCAGGAAGCACATATAGATTTTTCCCGTATTTATCGGATATTTTCTCAAGTACCCCCGGATATAATACTGCCCCCGCTCCATAATTCTGTTCTTTGTTAGAAACAATAATGATATTTTGTAAAACTTCAAAATCGTTAATATAATCTTCACCTAGAAAATCAGGCATGGTTTTAATCTTTACCTCTGCTGTTTTTGTGGAATTTTCCATAAGATTTTTCCACAATCTGTCGTATGTTATCCCCCAGAGATCCAGGTGTGAATTTCTTATTGTAATATGCCCCACTCCTATCTCAGAGTTTCTTACCATGCATATAGGCACCATTGCAAGGTCTTCAAATCTGCGGTAAGGAATATCCTCCAGATATTCCTTATTATCTTTAAGACCAATTAATTTAAATGACATTTTCTCCTCAACACTGTCAAAATTTCTAAAAAAACTTAAATCGATATTGCTGTTATTTACTATAATTTTTCTCATTAATATATCTCTCCCATTACAAAAAAAGACAATAGTTTACGCATATGAATGCGATAATCTATTGTCTTACATTTGTTTCTTTATAAATTTAATATGACTGTTATATGTGTCAGTCAGGTATTGTGTTCAGATTATACTCTTGAAAGATACTCGCCGGTTCTTGTATCAATCTTAATTACGTCTCCCTCGTTTACAAAGAGAGGAACTGCTACTGTAGCACCGGTCTCAACTGTTGCAGGCTTTGTAGCACCTGTTGCAGTGTCGCCCTTAAATCCGGGCTCAGTCTCTGAAATAGTAAGCTCTACGAACATAGGAGGCTCAACTGCAAATACGTTTCCGTTATAAGAGTTGACCTTGCAGATCTCGTTCTCTTTAACAAACTTAAGAGAATCTCCGATCTGATCTGCTGTGAGTCCGATCTGCTCATAAGTCTCGGAATCCATGAAGTTGTAAATATCTCCATCCTGATAAAGATACTGCATATCCTTCTTATCAATACGAGCTGCAGGGAATTTCTCAGTGGGACGGAATGTTGTCTCCTTAACACCGCCATTGATGATATCCTTGAGCTTAGTTCTTACGAAAGCAGCGCCTTTACCGGGCTTAACGTGCTGAAATTCAATAATCTGACATACATTGCCATCGATTTCGATGGTCATACCATTTCTGAAATCACTTGCAGAAATCATATATTAATCCTCCTAAAACTTTACATCAAACAACTAGTTTATATTAAACTATAGGATTTGATTTTTCAACTATTTTTTTGGAAAACGTTGATAAAGACGTTTTTCCGCCCGAACTTTCTTCAGATATTTGCGTCTTCACCGCTGCCGGCCATATCAAATATCGAGCTTCTAATCATATTTGTATAAAACGGATTCATGCTGTTTGCAGCATTCTCCGCATGCGGCTGATGTTCGGTCGTCTTGAATACATCGGCATTAAATCTGCTGTGTGAAGCGATATTGTCAGCGATCATACTGCCAAGATCAAATTTCGGGAACGGAACCGATGTATCGATGCGCTTTGCTTTATCCGGTTCAGACTTTGCCGAAACATTTTTTGCGGGTGAAATATCTGCCTTATCATATATATAAGGATTTGTTGCCGAAATCCCCATATTTCCCAGAACGGACTCAAAAGCATCCTCACCTGAAATACCGGCTGTATTCTTCTGTGTCTCATCAAGCATAGCCTTGTTTAAATATTTTTCAAAAAGGCCGCTCAGATTGGGATCAAAAGCCGTCTCGCTTTTTTTCTGCGCAAGAAGCTTATTGGTATCGGATATAGAGTTTAAATACTTATTTACCGATCCTGTAATTGCAGACAGATCAAATTCCATCTCATTTCCCCTCAAAATATTTTAGTGAACGATAACCGCCGTACCTACGTCTATCATATCATACAATTCGTAAGCCGTCTCGGTAGGAAGATTGACACATCCGTGAGATCCGTCGGATTTATAGATATTTCCGCCAAATTTGCTTCTCCATCCGGCGTCATGCAGTCCGACATTTCCCGTAAATTTCATCCATCTGTCAACCCATACGTTCCATGTAGGTCCGACAAGATATTTTCCCGGAATCTTGGTTCTTAAAACAAAACTGCCCTTCGGAGTTGAATTACCCGTGTTTGGATTACCTGTAACACAAGATGATGATAAAACGACCTCTCCGTCTTTGTAATAGGTCATCGTCTGGTTTGCAATATCAACATCAACATATGTATCGATTGAACAAGAAGCCACGCCTGTTGCCTCTTCTGCAGCATTCTTAAATCTTCCCTCATTCATTCCGAAATTGAGGTAATGACAGTAAAGATCTATCGGTTTGCTTCCAATAACCGCACGAACATCGGGATATGCATTGGCATAATATTCTGCATCAAAATCATCTGTATCACTCGCGTGTGAAGGCACTGTACATATTATGTTCAAAAATAATACCGCGAAAACAAGTGCACTCATTCTTATAATTGTTTTCATACTATAACTCCTTTAAAGAAATATTTATTCACATACGTAATATCTCCTTAACAATTTAACACATTATAAGCATAAGTCAATCATTCGTGGTTATATTTTATAAATTATTTTTTTAGAAATCATTATCTAAAGCGTTCGTTTAGCCTTATATAATATATTTATTTAAGCTTGATCTCTTTAATAAAATCAATCGCTTCAAGATAACCGTCAAGGCCGTGTCCATATATCTGCTTATCGCAGGCAGGTGCTGTCACGGACACTTTTCTAAACTCTTCTCTGGAACTGATATCCGAAATGTGCACTTCCACTTTTGTGATATTCTCAAGACTCTTTAGAGCATCGTGAATGGCATAGCTGTAGTGTGTATATGCGCCCGGATTTATTACTATTCCGTCGGTTCCGTCAAAATACGCTTCCTGGAGCCTGTCTATTATCGCTCCCTCGTGATTTGACTGAAAAAGTATGACTTCGTCTTTTTCCGAATCCGCTTTTTCTTTTATCATATTGCAGAGATAATCATAGTCCTGATTACCGTAGATTGCTTTTTCTCTGATTCCCAGAAAATTTAAGTTTGGTCCGTTTACCACAAGTATTTTCATTGTTCTGTTCTCCCCTGTCATTTTCTTAATATTATATCCAAGTAACCCTGAGATTCCTATACTCGGCTGTAAGCTCGCTGCTTTGCTTAAATCCGATGCTTCCGCCCGTCAGAATATCTCCGCAGCTTATGCCGTCATCCCAAAAATCCAGAATAACGGTCTCATTCTCAAGAAAAGTCACTCTGCTTCCCTGCTTGATGATGCACATCCTGTACCACGGAAGGCTTTCAGACGCATCGGGAATGGGATCGGGCCCTTCCGCCACGATAAATTGGCCTTTATCCTTTATAAGTCTGCACATGTGAAAAGCTCTGTCTTTTTCATTTTTCCTTCTGAAATATGAGATATAAAATGCGCTCTCATCCTTAATTGCAAAAATAAATGTGGCTTCGCCAGGCTCTGTCAGCGGTCTAAACTCCCATTCAATCCTTATATCTGCAGGAAAAGAAACAGGACACCACAAAACTGCCGGCATATCTTTCGCTCTTCTGCCAGAAAGCCTCATGGCATTGTTGCTAAAAGAAATCTCGGCGACGTGCTCACACACAAAATCTTTAATATTTTCTTGTACTCCAAGCGGATTTGCATAGATTAATTTAGACATATTTTTCCCCGTAACTCATTGCATAATTATAGCATACTTTGGGGCTTTAAGGTAAAAATATGTTAAAAAAGAGTTCTCTTTTGCAATTAGTTACTTTATGGGCATACAAAATTCCCGATCTTAATCACTTAAGACCGGGAATAAAATCACGCAATAAATGCTTAAACAGCACTCTTTTCAATGTTTAATTTAAGGAAAAGGCAATTAAATCTTTGCGATATCAACAAGCTCAAGACCTTCTTCGGTGCTCTCGTTCTCAAGACTTGTAACAAGTGCTCTTGCGGTATCAAGCGCTGTGATAACATTTACACCTGTCTCGATCGCGGTTCTTCTTATAAGGAATCCGTCACGGCTCTTATCTCTTCCCTGTGTAGGTGTATCGATAACAAGGTCGATTTTGTGTCCGAGGATAAGGTCGATAACCGTAGGTGATTCCTGGCTGATACGATTTATTCTTCTTGCCTTTACGCCGTTTTCCGTAAGCGTATCTGCAGTAGATCTTGTGGCGTAAATGATGTATCCAAGCTTCTCGTAACGTCTTGCGATATCAATAATCTCGCCCTTATCGGAATCCTTAACCGTAATGATCATCTGCTTATACTTAGGAAGGTTAACTCCTGCGCCAAGGAATGCCTTATAAAGAGCTTCATTAAAGTTCTTACTGATACCAAGACACTCACCTGTAGACTTCATCTCAGGTCCGAGACTGATCTCAGCTCCCCTGATCTTCTCAAATGAGAATACAGGCATCTTGATGGCAACATAGCCAGCTTCAGGCTGAAGTCCCGGTGTATATCCGAGGTCTTTGAGCTTCTTACCGAGCATTACTTCTGCGGCAAGATCAACGATCGGAATACCTGTTACCTTACTGATATAAGGAACTGTACGTGATGATCTTGGATTAGCCTCTATGATATAAACATCATCTCCTACAGCGATGAACTGTACATTTATAAGTCCTATTACATGAAGAGCCTTTGCAAGTCTTCTTGTATATTCAGCAATTGTCTGCTTAACCTTATCGGAAAGAGACTGTGCGGGATATACAGAGATTGAATCTCCTGAGTGGATACCCGATCTCTCGATATGTTCCATGATACCGGGGATAACAATATCCTCACCGTCGCAAACCGCATCAACTTCAGTCTCAACACCCTGAAGGTACTTATCTACAAGGATAGGATGATCCTGAGCATATCTGTTGATGATGTTCATGAACTCTTCTATCTCTTCATCGCAAAGAGCTATCTGCATACCCTGTCCGCCAAGTACGTAAGAAGGTCTTACGAGTACGGGATATCCGAGGCGGTTGGCAACTTCTTTTGCTTCCTCTGCAGTATAAACAGTAGCACCCTGTGCGCGCTTGATCTGAGTCTCTTCAAGAATCTGATCGAAGATCTCTCTGTCTTCTGCCGCATCTACGTCCTTAGCATCTGTTCCGTAAATCTTTACGCCCATCTTCATGAGATCCTGAGTGAGCTTGATAGCTGTCTGTCCACCGAACTGAACAACCGCTCCGTCGGGCTTCTCAAGTCTTACGATATTCTCAACGTCCTCGGGTGTAAGAGGCTCGAAATAAAGCTTATCGGCGATATCGAAGTCGGTACTTACAGTCTCAGGGTTGTTATTTATGATAATTGTCTCAAATCCGGCTCTCTTAAATGCCCATGTTGCGTGAACAGAGCAATAGTCGAACTCGATACCCTGTCCGATTCTGATAGGGCCTGAACCGAGTACAAGGATCTTTTTCTTGTCAGTTCCGCTCTTAAGTGCTGCCTCATCCTCTGAATCGGGTCCGTTGTAAACTGAGTAGTAGTAAGGTGTCTCAGCAGCAAACTCAGCCGCACATGTATCAACGATCTTAAATGTAGCCTTGATGTTGTAGTCATATCTGAGCTCTTTTAACACATCCTCAGAGAAGCGTGTAAATCTGCTGATAACAGCATCGGGATACTCAAGACGCTTAGCCTCGAGAAGTGTCTCAAAGCTGATGATCTTCTTTGCTTCCGCAAGATCTGCATCCTTACCCATTGTATTCTTCTCACCGATTCTAAGGAGCTTAAGTTCCATCTTAACAAGTGAATGAAGCTTATCAATGAACCAGATGTCGATTAGCGTGATGTCATGGATCTCTTCGTGTGAGATTCCTCTTCTGAGTGCCTCAGCGATAACCCAGATTCTCTGATCGTCTACGATCTTAAGGCGCTCTCTGAGCTCTTCATCATCAAGTTCTGAGAAGTCATAGCTTGTAAGGCAGTCAACGTGCTGCTCAAGTGAGCGGATAGCCTTCATCATGGCACCTTCAAAGTTGGTGCAGATACTCATTACCTCACCTGTAGCTTTCATCTGTGTTGTAAGAGTTCTCTTTGCAGTGATGAATTTATCGAAAGGAAGTCTCGGGAACTTAACTACGCAATAGTCAAGTGTAGGCTCGAAACTTGCATATGTCTTACCTGTAATTGCATTCTTGATCTCATCAAGTGTATAACCGAGCGCGATCTTAGCTGCAACCTTTGCGATAGGATAACCTGTTGCCTTAGAAGCAAGTGCAGATGAACGGCTAACTCGGGGATTAACCTCGATTACGCAATACTCGAAGCTTGTTGGGTGAAGAGCGAACTGAACGTTACATCCACCTGTGATCCGGAGCTCATCAATGATGTTGAGAGCTGCGCTTCTGAGCATCTGGTATTCCTTATCGGAAAGTGTCTGAGAAGGAGCCACAACGATGGAGTCACCTGTATGTACACCGACGGGATCGATATTCTCCATGTTACATACTGTGATGCAGTTTCCTGCTGAGTCACGCATTACCTCGTACTCAATCTCTTTCCATCCTGCAATGCATCTCTCTACGAGAACTTCGTTTGCACGTGAAAGTCTGAGTCCATTCTCAAGAATTTCCTCGCACTCAAGCTGATTGTGAGCAATACCGCCGCCCGATCCACCAAGTGTGAACGCGGGACGAAGAACTACGGGATATCCGATCTTGTTGGCAAACTCAACGCCATCCTGTACGTTATGAACAACGAGTGAAGCTGCGCAAGGCTCACCGATTCTCTCCATGGTATCCTTGAATTCCTGTCTGTCCTCAGCCTTTCTGATTGTCTCAGCTGTTGTTCCAAGGAGCTTTACATTGTGCGACTTAAGGAAACCTGACTCATCAAGTTCCATACCAAGGTTAAGTCCTGCCTGTCCTCCAAGTGTGGGAAGGATTGAGTCGGGCTTTTCTTTTTCGATGAACTGCTCAAGGACTTTGACTGTAAGAGGCTCGATATAAACCTCATCGGCGATGTCCTTATCTGTCATGATCGTAGCGGGGTTAGAGTTTACGAGGATAACCTCTACTCCTTCCTCTTTAAGTGAACGGCATGCCTGAGTTCCGGCATAGTCGAACTCAGCAGCCTGTCCGATTACGATAGGTCCTGAACCGATTACCAGTACCTTTTTTACATCCTTATTCTTTGGCATCAGTTCTTACCTCCTACTTTTCCTTTTTTCATCATATCTATAAATCTGTCAAACAAATAGCTTGAATCCTGCGGTCCGGGGCATGCTTCGGGATGGAACTGCACTGTGAAGATGTTCTTGCCGACATAAGCAAGTCCCTCGTTTGTTCCGTCGTTAACGTTGATAAAAGCAGGCTCAGCCACGTTCTTATCAAGTTTGTCCATATCTACTACATAGCCATGGTTCTGTGATGAGATGTAAACTCTGCCGTTTGAAAGGTCTTTTACCGGGTGGTTACCACCTCTGTGGCCGTACTTCATCTTGAATGTATCCGCACCTGTTGCAAGAGCCATGAGCTGGTGTCCAAGGCAGATTGCAAAAATAGGTGTCTCTGAATCGTAGAGTTTTTTCACCTCTTTAATTACATCTACACACTCCTTCGGGTCTCCGGGGCCGTTTGAGAGCATGATTCCGTCGGGAGCGTCCTTAAGGATCTCCTCGGCCGTTGTATTTGAAGGATAGATTGTAACATCACATCCTCTTGCTGCAAGTGAATCAGCGATATTCTTCTTGGCACCTACGTCGAGAAGCGCTACCTTAAGGCCTTTGCCGTTAAGTTCTTTAACGATTGCAGGTCTCTTTTCTCTTTTTGAATGATCTCCTGCAAGATCTGCCTTGTAATTCTCTGCGTTAAATACCGCACTTCCTGAAAGAGGTCCGTTCTCTTCAAGGCTTGAAACGCCCTTTAAGAACTTCTTTTCCTTGCAGGAAACCTTGCTTACAACATCTCCTGTTGTATAAGCATGGAGTTTTTCCTTGATATCATCGTACTTTAAATTCTTGTTAGTTGTGATAATACCGTTCATTGTTCCCTTTTCTCTGAGGATTCTCACAAGTTTTCTTGTATCGATTCCTTCGATTCCGGGAATCTCATATTTATCCATAAAATCCTGAATGGACATGTCGCAGCGGAAGTTTGAAGGTATGTGAGAAAGCTCTCTTACGATGATCGCATCAACCCAGGGTCTCTCTGATTCCATATCATCGAGACATACTCCGTAGTTTCCGATAAGCGGATATGTCATACATACCGCCTGTCCTGCATATGAAGGATCTGTGAATACCTCTGTATATCCTGCCATAGATGTGTTAAAAACAATCTCGCTTATCACATCTTTATCTGCACCTATGTGCTTGCCTTCAAAGACTGTTCCGTCTTCTAATATCAAAAAAGCTTCCATTACTACCTCCGATTTTCTATGCTAAAGTTCTGTCTTGCTAAAGTACTTCGGTCTCAATATAACTAAGACCGAAATTTTTCAATTACTTGAAGTACTTAACGCCTGACTCAAATATCTTAATATCCTGATCTCCGAAGATGTTCACAGCTACGCCGTCGCCTCTTCTCTCTGAGTGAGTCATCTTACCAAGGCACCTTCCATCGGGTGAAAGAATACCTTCTACAGCTCTGTAAGATCCGTTGATATTCCACTCATCATCCATTGTTACATTGCCTTCAAGGTCGCAGTACTGTGTTGCGATCTGGCCGTTCTTGAAAAGCTCATCAAGAACCGCATCGGGAGCAACAAATCTTCCTTCTCCGTGTGAAGCAGGGTTTGTATATACTCCGCCGAGCTTTGCTTCCTGAAGCCAAGGTGAGTTGTTTGAAACCACCTTGATATATGCCATCTTGGAAATATGTCTTCCGATGGTATTGAATGTAAGTGTAGGTGAATCCTGAGTCTGGCCTGTAATCTTTCCGTTAGGAACAAGTCCGAGCTTTATCATAGCCTGGAAACCGTTACAGATACCAAGCGCAAGGCCGTCTCTATTCTGTAAGAGGTCTTCAACCGCCTCTTTTATCTCCTGATTCTGGAATGCTGTCGCAAAGAACTTAGCACTTCCGTCAGGTTCGTCACCGGCTGAGAATCCGCCGGGGAACATGATGATCTGTGCATCCTTTATAGCTTTCTTAAACTCTGCTACAGACTCCACGATATCCTCTGCATTTCTGTTCTTGAATATCTTGATGTTTGTATTTGCGCCTGCTCTCTCAAATGCCTGTGCACTGTCGTACTCACAGTTACTTCCCGGGAATACGGGGATAAATACTGTAGGCTTAGCAACTTTGTTCTTGCAAACATATACGCTGTCAGCCTTAAAGAGAGGTGACTCTACAGCAGTCTTTTCCTCGTTTACGGTTGAAGGGAATACCTTCTCAAGGCTTCCTTTCCATGCTGCAAGAGCTTCATCCATTGTGATAACCGCTCCCTGAACCTCGAATGCAGCATTGTCAGTAACTTCACCGACAAGGCGTGCGCCTGCTACCTTAAGTGCATCCTCAAGCTTATCTGCACTGACTTCCGCAACGATGTCAGCCATATCGTTTGTAAAGAGCTCCTCAGCCTTGATGCTATCGTCAATCTTAACTCCGAGGCCGTTACCGAATGCCATCTTACTTACTGCAGCGGCAATTCCGTAGCTGTCCTCAGCATATGCGGAAACAATGCTTCCGTTTCTCATAAGCTCTGTTATAGCGCTGTATATCTCCATAACCTTGTCATAATCCGGAAGGTCGTATTTATCTCTAGGAAGCTTGAACTGTACAAGCTTATTTCCCGCTTTTTTAAGCTCAGGTGTAATGACATCGGAAAGCTTCGCAACATCTACCGCAAAAGATACGAGTGTAGGCGGAACGTTGATCTCATTGAAGGATCCTGACATTGAATCCTTACCACCGATTGATGCAATTCCGAAGCGAAGCTGTGCTTCAAAAGCTCCGAGAAGTGCTGTGAAAGGCTCGCTCCAACGCTGTGCATCCTCAGTCATTCTCTTGAAGTACTCCTGGAATGTGAAGTGGAGCTTCTTATAATCACCACCTGAAGCAACTATTCTTGATACAGATTCTGTTACGGCATAAGCTGCTCCGTGATAAGGACTCCAGCTTGAAAGATAAGGATCAAAGCCGTAGCTCATCATTGTAACGGTATCAGTCTTTCCTGAAAGAACAGGAAGCTTGGCGATCATAGTCTGTGTTTCTGTAAGCTGATACTTTCCACCGTAAGGCATAAGCACGGAACCTGCTCCGATAGATGAGTCAAACATCTCAACAAGACCTTTCTGTGAGCATACGTTGAGGTCCTGAAGCTGTGCGATCCATGCAGCCTTTGCATCATTGTTTGAAAGTGCGGCATTAACTTTATCTGATGCCACTTTATTAAAGTAGTTATCATTTTCCTTAGGAAGATCGACTTTAACCTTTGTTTCCTGATGTGCTCCGTTTGTATCAAGGAATGCTCTCTTAAGGTTAACGATCTTCTTACCTCTCCAGTTGAGCACGAGTCTGGGATCTTCTGTTACAACGGCAACCTTAACTGCCTCGAGGTTCTCCTCTGCTGCATATGCAAGGAACTTCTCTGCATCAGCGGGAGCAACAACAACTGCCATTCTCTCCTGCGACTCTGAGATTGCAAGTTCTGTTCCGTCAAGACCTGCATACTTCTTGGGTACAAGATCAAGGTTGATATCAAGACCGGGTGCAAGCTCACCGATTGCTACGGATACACCGCCGGCACCAAAGTCGTTACATTTCTTGATAAGCTCACTTACTTCAGGTCTTCTGAAGAGTCTCTGGAGCTTTCTCTCTGTAGGTGCATTACCCTTCTGAACTTCTGCTCCGCAACTTGTAAGTGACTTGGAATCATGAGCCTTTGAAGAACCTGTAGCTCCGCCGCAGCCGTCTCTACCTGTACGTCCGCCAAGGAGAATGATAATATCTCCGGGATCTGCTGACTCTCTGATAACATGTTCCTGAGGAGCGGCACCCATAACAGCACCGATTTCCATACGCTTTGCAACATAGCCGGGATGATAAACTTCTTTTACATAGCCTGTTGCAAGTCCGATCTGGTTTCCGTATGAAGAATAACCTGATGCGGCACCGCGAACGAGCTTCTTCTGTGATAGTTTACCCTTCATTGTCTCGGCAACGGGAACTGTAGGATCTGCAGCACCTGTTACACGCATAGCCTGATATACATATCCTCTTCCTGAAAGCGGATCTCTGATAGCACCGCCAAGACATGTTGCAGCGCCACCGAAAGGCTCGATCTCAGTTGGATGGTTGTGTGTCTCATTCTTGAAGAATACAAGCCAATTCTCTCTCTTTGTTCCCTCGCCATAATCTACGTCGATAGGCACAACAACTGTGCAGGCGTTGTTCTCTTCAGACTCTTCCATGTCTGTGAGCTTTCCGTCTTTCTTGAGCTTCTTCATACCCATGAGGGCGATATCCATAAGAGAAATGAACTTCTCTTTTTTCTTCTCATCTGTCTTGTAAAGGTCTTCTCTTGCTGAAAGATACTCGTTGTAAGCATTAACGATAGGCTCTTTGTAGAAGCCGTCCTCGAACTCAACTTCTGTGAGTTCTGTTCCGAATGTTGTGTGACGGCAGTGATCTGACCAGTATGTATCAAGAACTCTGATCTCAGTCATTGAAGGATCGCGGTTCTCATCATCGTGGAAATAAGTTTGGATCCACTTAAAGTCATTGAATGTCATAGCAAGTCCGAGTGACTCGTAGAGGTTCCTAAGCTCAGCCTCTTCCATATCCTTGAATCCGTCAAAGATCTTGACATCTTCAGGCTCGTCGAATACAGAAACAAGTGTCTCGGGCTTCTTTGCGTCTGCAATTCTTGAATCAACGGGATTCATTGTATAATCGCAGATTTTCTTTACTTCATCGTCGGAGACGTTACCGATTAGCATATATGTAACAGCTGTCTTGATGACAGGCTCTTCGTCTCCCTTTATAAAGCGAACGCACTGCTCAGCAGAATCGGCTCTCTGGTCAAACTGACCGGGAAGCGCTTCTATGCTGAATGTCTTTGCATTTGCAGGAACCTCGATTTCTTCTCTGTAAAGAATATCTACAGGAGGTTCTGAAAATACTGTTGTGCAGGCTTTTTCGAATACTTCATCGGAAACATTTTCAACGTCGTATCTGATAAAGATTCTTACATCCTCAACACTCTTTATTCCGAGATAACCTTTGATCTCAGCCTTAAGCTCCTTTGCCTTGCCTGCGTAAGGTGCTTTTTTTTCAACATAGATTCTTTTTACAGTGCTCATAATATCTCCTTGTTAATTATAAAAAATTTATATAGCTCGCACTAAGCTCGAAAAATATCTAAGCAAGTGCTCTGCTCAAGGGATATGTACTAGACTCGAAAAAACCTCGTCAAGTACATCCCCATGGCTCGCACTAAGCTCGAAAAGACCTCGCTAAGTGCTCTGCTCAAAATAAAGAGTGCCTTAAATATAAAAGCACTCTCTATTAATCATCATTAATATTTAATTCATCGGGCACTAATCCCTCTAAAACGTACATTAATTCTTTATCAATGGCTTCTTCGGAAATGCCGACAGTCTTGGAAGTGATCTTGAGCCCTTCCACAACGTACATAAGATTGCGAGCACACCCCAAAGGATTCTCGCAATAAAACTCACCACTCTCAATGCCGTTTTCAATTAATCGCTCAATAATCCTGACTGCTGTATCAAACTGGTCCTTCAGGGGATTATCTTTTGGCGCTAATTTATTAGCGAAAAAATACTCATATGTAGCGACAGTAAGATTGTTCTTTTTTCTGAGGATTTCTTTCTTCTGTTCCTTCAAAAAAAGAGCCAACATGTCGCCGGCAGTTGCTGTTCCCGTAAGAGCGGCTGTAATGGTCTCTTCATCGTCCTCTTCAGTTTCCGATGACAAAACTGAAAGGAATAATTCATCCGTACTTGAGAAATAGAGATAAAGACCCCCACGACTTATCTCGCAGGCATCAACTATATCTTTCATTGTTACACTCTTAAAACCATTCTCAGAAAAAACTGTTCTTGCCTTATCAAGAATGTACTTTTTCTTGATCTCGGATTTTTCTCCCATTCTTCGCTATCCTACCTACAGTTCTTAATTAAATAGATGCACCACTGCCCTGTCCCCAGAATTCCACAAGCTCATTCATCTTGTTGACTACGCTGTACAACACTCCGTTATTAACACCCTCGGCCCAAACGGTACCTTTGGTCATTCCGGAAAGAATATACTTGGATAAAATACCGGAAAGCTCATCAATCTCGGTAATTCCGGCTCTTTCTATAAAAAGAAGCTCATCCTTGTAGCTACGAAGACGATTTCTGCTGTAGACATAGACATAATTGCGATCGAGTAGATTGGTACTCTGCGCTGCCTTAACAAAAGCCAACAGATTTGAGTCATATATCGGAAAAGACATAGACTTGAGCTCGCTGTTGGAATATGCCTGCGCAACATCGACACTGGCGTGACTCTTGAGCCATTTTAAATATGGTGTCAACTTCTTAAGTTCAGGACGATACCTTTCAACGACATCTTCCACACTGCCTTCGTTGACATTGTTGTCATTTTCAAAATTCATGAAAACTCGCTCCTGTTCTGGCTTTCAGCCATAAGTCACCCGATTTTTTGCATTCAAAAAAACTCCCAGTCAGAGTTCTTGAAACATTATAACAAGGTCGTTTGCTAATGGCAATAATTATTTGCTAAAATTGTAATATACGCATGTAGCTTAATTGTATAGCAACTATCGGCTATGTGATTATGTATATGTATGCGAGACTCCGAGCGACAATGTCGCAAATCGTCTCACATACATATACATAACCCCATAGCCGGTTACTTCAACAAATATAAATATACGCGTATATCACAATTCTATTATACGTATGAATTGCCACGCAAATAATCCTTAACCCAAAATACGGCACACTTCATAAGTTTGAGCCCCAAGGAGTCCCCATGACCAATAACCTCGAATATTACAAAGTATTTTATTATGTAGGAAAGCTGTCGAGCATTACTCTGGCGTCAAAAGAGCTGTCAATTTCGCAACCTGCCGTGAGCCAGTCGATCCACCAACTTGAAAAAGCGCTCGGATGCACTCTTTTCCGCAGAACCGCGAAGGGCGTGCGCCTGACAACGGAAGGAAGCCTTCTCTACAGATATATAGAAAGAGGCTATGAACAGATTGAGCTTGGCGAACACAGACTTAAGCAGCTCCTTCATCTTGACGCCGGAGAAGTCAGGATCGGCGCTAGCGACATGACGCTGAGATTCTTTTTGCTGCCTTATCTTGAGAAATTCCATGAATTATATCCAAACATCAAGGTCACGGTCACAAACGGTCCAACGCCCGAGACGCTGGAATATCTGTCCGATGACAGAATAGATTTCGGTGTGGTATCAACTCCTTTTATTATGAAAGAAGACATTTCTTCGCTTCCTGTTGCGGAAATTGAAGATATTTTTGTTGCGGGCAGAAAGTTTATCCAATACAAGAACAAGATGCTTGATTTCTCCGATCTTGAAAAAGTTCCGCTAATAATGCTCGAAGGACAGACAAGTACAAAAAGCTACATCAGCTCTTTTCTTGCAGACAACGGCGCAGAAATTCGCCCTGAGTTTGAGCTTGCGACAAGTGACATGATCGTTCAGTTCGCGCTCAGAAACCTCGGCGTAGGCTGTGTTGTTAAAAGCTTTGCGCAAGAGCACCTTGAGAGCGGAGTTTTGTTTGAACTTCGTTTTAATAAGATGATTCCAAAAAGAGAGATCTGCGTCATCACCGATGACACGAGACCTCTCTCAATTGCCGCAAGTAAATTATATGAACTTATAAAAGAAGATATTTCAAAAGGAATAAACGGCTAATCTCAGTTTTCTATTAATATACAACTCCGAGTGCCTCAAGTTCTTTTTTGGTGCTCGCATAGTCCTTGTACACGATTCCGTTCCAGCCAAGTTCTTTTGCCGCATCGATATTTACCTTGGTATCGTCGATAAATACAGTCTTTTCCGGAGTAAGACCATAACGCTCGGCCAAAAGATTGTATATGGCATGGTCGGGTTTTACGACCTTATCCTTGTAGCTTAAGATTCCGCCGTCGGTTTCATCTATAAAAGCCATCGCATCTGGACAGGCTTCAAGAACCTGCCATGAAAAATTAGAAAGATACAAGACCTTATATCCTGCTGCCTGAAGTGATTTTATCCAAGGAACCGCATTTTCCCTCTTGGTAACTATATCCGTAAGATCCTCGAATGTCTTCTCGATAACATCCGCAATCTCGGGATCGTTCTTTTTAAATCCGTTAATTATCTCTTCCGTAGAAAGAACGCCGCGGTCGTATTCCGTCCACTCTTTGCTGTGTACAGAGGCATCAGCGATTCTTTTTGCCAGCTCTTTATCCGAAACTTTCTTTTCAATAAAGTCCATGTAAGCAAAGTCCGTGAGTACATTTCCGATATCGAAAACAACCGTATCTATCTTGCCCTCGGGCACTACATTTCCTCTTGAATCATGCTTCTTGTCAGAAGTTAAAGGATCAAGCGATGCAATCGTATGTCTTCCCGTTATATTGCCGAAAGCCCAGATACATATCCATGTAAAGATCGGAATAGCGACCGTAGCCACAACAGCGCCCATAAAGTAATCAAACGGCGTTCCGATCATCGCCATCACAAAGAGAATCACATAAATTGATAAAAGAGCGATTATTCCGATTATCGCGATCACTCTTTTTGCCATAGGTGTCTTGTTATTATCCGTCATTTTTTAACCATCCTTCTATATATTACTGTACTTCATTTTGACATTTATATCGCGATTGTAATTTCCAAAGCCTTTGCCGAATATCGTAAGACCTCCGACGTGCTCTGCGTTCTCGGGAACTTCGAGCCTTAATTTAAGCGGTGTCTTATGTGTCAGCTTAAGTTTGTCGACTGTGACATCAGAGAGCTTCTGTCCGTCTATAAAAACGCCCTCGTGATTTATGACAAGCATCTTAAGAAGGCCGTACTGATTCCACAGCGGGAACCACCAATCAGGGGTGAAAAGACCTTTCACGTCGCCAAAATCTCCCGGAGATGTCCAGGTTCCAAGCAGCGTATCATTAAGATAAAAATATATATCCGAAGGGTAATTGTTATTGTACCCAGGTGCCTCAGAGCACATCTCCGCTGCGATACTGAGTTCATCTATCTTCTGATTGAACGGAACGAAGTTGGGAATGTCATATTCGACAAATCCCCTTGTAAACCAGAGAATATCCGCATCAAATCTCTCGCCGTGAGCAAAGTATCTGGGATCGTCAACCTCTCCTATTACCTTCTCGGAAGAAGCAAGGCCGCAAGTCGGCTCTATATGACAGTCAGAAAAATGTCCGACTTTGATATCCGTCTCATAAATCGCCTCGTTCTTCTTAGGAGCCCTGATATCTATAAGAATATTGTCAGGCTGAACGGAGCATATCTTCTGATTACCGTGTCCCGTTGTCTCCGACGTAACCTGCACGATACCGCACTCCTCAAGCTTTTTTATATGACTTGTAAGCGCACCGTTCGTAATATTAAGACGCGTAGCCAGATCGTTCATATTTGAACTGCCTTCAGCTACAAGGATCTTCACAATCTCAACTCTTATGTCCGATCCAAGCGCCTTAAAAAGCGCAAGTCCTTCGTCCAATGATTGTATATGAATCATAGTTATATACCTTTCAGTAATATACTTTTAATAAGATATATTGAATATGTCTGCAATACGAACATTATAAAGTAGAGCTTTACTAAAAGCAAACAAATGGAAAAAGCCCTCCACGCAGAGACTTTGTCTACGCAAAGGACTTTCTATAGCTACCCCAAAATACATTTAGGATATGAATTTATCCGTTTATTGTGAATTTTCCGATAAGGTCGTTGAGACTCTCTGACTGAATTGAGAGTTCTCTTGATACTTCGCTTGACTGCTCGGCTGTCTCGGAGTTCTTCTGAACAACGCCGGAGATCATCTCAATTCCCTTGTCAATCTCTTCCATACTCTGAGCCTGTGCCTGAGCAAGGTTTCCGGTATTTTTGATCATATCTGTGATCTCTTCTACGCTGTGCTGCATGGCATCGAGCGCATCCGTAGTCTCGGCAACAACGGCATTTCCGTTCTTGATTTCTTCCATTGTATCTGCTATGAGCTGATGCGTATTCTTTGCGGCTTCACTGGACTGCTCCGCAAGCTTTCCAATCTGGTCCGCAACGACCGCGAAACCTTTTCCCGTCTCACCCGCTCTTGCTGCTTCTATCGAAGCATTTAAGGCAAGAAGCGATGTCTGGCTGGCAATCTCTTCAATCGTATTTGTAACCTGTTCAATCTCTGCAGATGCTTCTGTTATCCTTGTCATAGCGTCAGTAACAAGATGCATCTTTCTGGCACTGACTTCCGCTTTGTCTTTGACATCCCCTGCCATGCCGTGGCTCTTTTGCGCAACTTCTGCAAGCTGCCTGGTCTGATCCGTAACGGAATTGACAGATGCCGTAAGTTCCTGAACCGCAGCAGCCTGATCGGTAGATCCTTCAGCAAGATCTGTTGCCCCGCGAGACATATTTAGAGCGCCATCCGAAACAAGCGTGGACGAATTCTTAACTTCGAGAAGCGTATTGCTCAGATTACTCGAAATATTCCTGAAAGCGTCTTTTATCTGAACGTAATCACCTATATAGAGTTTTTCATTCTTTGATCCGCATGAAAAATCTCCTGTAGACATTCGTCCCAATGTATCATTGATGTCTTTTACAATATCAGCGATAACATCTGTCGAATATGTTATATCATCAGCAAGCTTTCCGAGCTCATCTTTTGAATCGGAAGGAACCTTGATATCTATCTTACCTTTTGCCATATCATCCGCCGCTTCGGAAAGGGCTTTAATAGGATCGAGTATATTACTTGCAAGTGCGGCTTTCGCCTTATTTGAATAAAGAATCGCATAAATAACGATAGCCATCGAAAGAACCGTAAGTATGATAACTATAGTAAGTGCTCCGGTATATGCTTTCTCAGCCTGTTCCTTAGCCGATATTCCTATAGCTTTAAAATCTTTTACAACTACCTTTATAGCCTCATTTACGTTGGCAACATAATATTCATACAATTCGGTATGTGATGCACCCGACGCAAACATACCGTTCAAAGTCTGTCCATACTTGTCTATATCGGCGATATGCGCGTATACCGTGGTAAGATCGTCGTGATAAACTTTACTCAGCGTTCCGAGTCCGTCATTTAATTCCTGGATCTTTTCGGAAGCTCCTGTCATCTGTTCACCGCGGTCGGCTTCATCCTCGGCATTAAGTGCCCAGAGATAATACTTTGCAAGAGCCTGGATTGTTATACGTATCTCACCCTGCTGCGTATTCTGTTCATAGAAAACGTTATATATACTATGCAGATTAAATATTGAAAAAATATCTATCAATAAAACTACAATAAAAACCAAAACCAGATTGTTCTGGAGTTTGTAAAAAACCTTTTTGAGCTTATCAGCTACAGAAAGATTTTTAAATGTTTCATTTCCAAAGTTCCTATTATCGCCGATTGTCTTTGCCATACTGACCTCCTGATATCATTGGATAAAGAGCATATGCGGCTCTTTTCACACGAATCAATCCGATATACAGCCACTTACAGATTATATGTTTAATTGTATCGCTTTTTAAACGAAAATGCGTCAATAAACTGTATAATTTTATATAAAATTTCGAAAAATAAGTAATACTTATATCATTCATAAAAAATATTGATTTTACTTATAATTCTTTTTCCGTTATTATAATAGTGTACGATTTTAAACATGTTTTCTATTTAAGGAGGAACTATAAATGGTTAAAGCAGTCGTAGGCGCTAACTGGGGCGACGAAGGAAAGGGCAAGATAACAGATACACTTGCAGACAAAGCCGACGTTGTAATCCGCTTTCAGGGAGGTGCCAACGCAGGACATACCATAGTTAACGATTATGGTAAGTTCGCACTTCACACAATGCCTTCAGGCGTTTTCCATCAGAACATAATGAACATCATCGGAAACGGTGTTGCTTTTGATATTACAAAGTTCATGAACGAGCTTAATGAGATCACATCAAAGGGAGTTCCCGCTCCTCAGATTATGATCTCGGACAGAGTACAGGTTATGATGCCTTACCATGTTCAGTTTGATTCCCTTGAAGAAGCAAGACTTGCAGGAAAGTCATTTGGTTCAACAAAATCAGGAATCGCACCTTTTTATTCAGATAAATATTCTAAGATTGGCTGGCAGATCAACGAATTCTTCCAGGATGACGATGTTATCAAGGAAAAGATCGACAGAATTGCCCAGATTAAAGATGTAATCCTCGTTAATCTCTACCATGCAGAGCCTATCGACAAGGAAGCGCTCTTTAATCAGATCGTTGAATGGAGAGAGCAGGTTAAGCCTTATATCGGAAACGTATCTCTCTACCTCGATAAGGCAATCAAGGAAGGAAAAACAATCCTCTTAGAGGGACAGCTCGGAACCATGAAGGATCCCGATCACGGAATCTACCCCATGGTTACATCATCTTCTCCTCTTGCAGCTTACGGTGCTATCGGAGCAGGTATTCCTCCTTATGAGATAAAAGAGATCGTAACAGTTTCAAAAGCTTATTCTTCTGCTGTAGGAGCAGGTGCTTTCGTATCTGAGCTCTTTGGCGATGAAGCGGAAGAACTCAGAAACCGTGGCGGAGACGGCGGCGAATATGGCGCAACAACAGGACGTCCAAGACGTGTGGGCTGGTATGACTGCGTAGCAAGTAAGTACGGTTGCAGACTCCAGGGAACAACAGATGTTGCTTTCACAGTCCTTGACGTACTCGGCTACCTCGATGAGATTCCTGTATGCGTAGGCTATGACATCGACGGAGAAGTTACAACAGAGTTCCCTGTTACTCACCTCCTCGACAAAGCTAAGCCCGTATATAAGACTCTTCCCGGATGGAAATGCGATATCAGAGGAATCAAGAACTACGAAGAGCTTCCTGAGAATTGCAGAAAGTACATCGAGTTCATTGAAGAGCAGATCGGTTATCCCATAACAATGGTAAGTAACGGTCCTGCAAGAACAGATATCATCTACAGAAAGAGCGCTCTTAAGAACAACTAATATCATCTGCAGCCCCTTCCACACCCAAACAAGTGGTAGGGGCTGCAGTTTTTTGCCACATTCCATCAAAATCATATTGGCCGGGGATTGGATGTATGCTGCGCAAAATTGTCTGAGCAAATGCACCTTAGAATCTCCATCTATTTATGCAGATTCGTTATACCCTCTTGTTTTTCTGAAGGTCAGATCACTTTCCCTTATGCATGCTTCGAAAATAGCTTGCAGGACGCAAATTTATAATATAAAAGCCATGGTCATACGGTGCATACGCACCTACAACAAATAAAAGTGCGACTCCTCGAACTCAAATGAGCTCGGGAGTCGCACTTTTCCTTGTTGCCACAGTCCGCTTTGCGGACTATGACCATGACCGTTGAATATATCTAAGCGTCCTGCTTCAAACATTTTTCTACGCATGCAAGAAAGTGATTCCTAACCTTTTGAAAAACAGACGAGGCTATAAAAATCATCTGCATAAATAGATGGAAAATTCTTGGTGCATATGTAAGTTTATGAAGCGCAGCATACATCCAATCCCTCGGCCAATATAATGTTTTGAAATACCCCAGCAAAAACGCATCCCCCTCTCCCAAGTATGTGAAGGTTCAGCCGGCGTTTTTGTTTATTATCTTAGCGCCCCTTGAGCTTGTATTTCAGAGTGCAGATGCCTGATATAGCGCATATACTGTATTTTAGCGAATTCTTTCCAGTCTGCCTCAGAATATGGACGCTCTTTGTACCATGCATATTCTTTAATCTCTTCAGTTATATCTTTAAATGATGATGATAAATCATTCATTTTGTTTTCCTTATTTACTCAATACATGTTTTTTCATTTCTTTATATTATACATTATCTCAAGTTAAGAAGTTTTCAGACGTGAATTAGATACAGTCTTTTTTCATAAGGTCAAAAATCACTTTCCTGCATGCGGAGAAAAATGTCTGAAGCAGGACGCTTAGATACATTCATCGGTCATGGGCATAGTCCGCAAAGCGGACGGTAACGACAAATATAAAGTGCAAATTTCCGAACTCAACGAGCTCGGAAATTTGTGTTTTTATTTGGCGTAGGTGCGTATGCACCGTATGACCATGACCGATATAGCCAGTATACAAGCGTACTGCAAGTTATTTTCGGAGCATGCTTAAAAGGAAAGTGATTTGACCTTCAGAAAAACAAGAGGGTATAACGAATCTGCACGGACAGATGGATATTCCGGGTGCATTTGCTAAGATGTCCCTGCGCAGCATATATCAGTTTAATGCAAAAAGCGAAGCCATCGCGGTTAAGCGATGGCTTCTTTTTAGTGGGGGATACAATTAAAATTTTATGTTTATTTAACCTGCATGATCCTGCCACATGAACGCAGCAGAACGTTCATGTGACTTTTTACAGGAATAAACTGCGTTATTAAACGTGCTTTTTAAGAGTTTCTCTTACAGCACCTGTTCCTGCGATAAGTTCCTCAAAATATCCGATAATGATATCTGAAAGGCCTGCAGCTTCAAGATCTGTTCCAAAGATTGTAGCATCCTTAAGAAGAGGAAGAACCTTGCTCTTAAGTGTCTCTTTGTCATAGTTTCCGCCAAGCGCGATGTCTTTTACATAAGCCTGTGCCTTCTCAAGAAGCGGATCGGGGCTGGGCTCAAAGCTGTTGCCGTTATCGTCAACACCCATGAGGTAACGAAGCCATCCTGCATGTACAAGAGGAATGCACTTAAGATCAGCTACATTGAGCTTATCTGAAGCCATGTAAGCCTTAATTGTCTCACCAAATCTGATTGCAAGCTTCTGTGATGTATCTGTTGCAATTCTCTGAGGTGTATCAGGCATAAACTTGTTAGGTATTCTTACATTTACTACTGTATCGATGAATTCCTGAGGCTTGATAACTCCGGGATCTGTAACAACGGGAAGTCCCTCTACATATCCGATAGTCTTAACGAGCTTTACAAGCTCCTCATCCTTCATCTCTTCTGAAATCTTGTCATATCCAAGGAGGCATCCGTATACAGCAAGTGCTGTGTGAAGAGGATTAAGGCAAGTGCAAACCTTCATGCGCTCAACCTTATCAACTGTCTCCTTCTCTGTGAAGATAACACCAACTTTCTCAAGTGCAGGTCTTCCGTTAGGGAACTTGTCCTCGATTACGAGGTATTCGCTCTCCTCAGCATTTACGAAAGGAGCAACCCAAGTCTTCTTAGAAGTAACTACAGGCTCAAGCTCTTCTACACCGTCGTTCTTAAGAATCTCATTAACTGAATCATCAGGTCTGGGTGTAATCTTATCGATCATTGACCAAGGGAAGCTAACCTTGCTGTCATCCTCGATGTAAGCAACGAATCCTGCCTCTGCCTTGCCGTTTGCAGTCCACTCTTTTGCGAACGCATGAACAGCGTCAAAAAGCTTATCTCCGTTGTGTGAGCAGTTATCTGTGCTCACCATAGCAATCTTCTTCTCTCCTGCAAGGAATCTCTCATAAAGAAGAGCTGCAACCTTACCGATATAGCTCTGAGGCTTTGAAGGTCCGTTTACGAAATCGTCCTTAACAGCTGCAAGAAGCTCGCCTGCGGGATTTACAAGTGAATATCCCTTCTCTGTGATTGTGAAAGTAGCAAGCTGAAGAGAATCGCATCTGAAGATCTCTTTTAATCTGTTGAATTCCTTATCATCGTTTGAATCAAGGATGCATGACTCAGCGATGCTGGCAATAACTGACTTCTCAACAGAACCGTCTGCCTTAAGTGTAACAAGAAGTGAAAGATTGTCATGAGGTCTGTACATCTTCTCGATGATCTCATAATCAAATCCCTCTACTACTGTAAGTCCCTTGTCGTTCAAGCCGCCATCAAGCATTCTCTGAGCGAGATTAGCCTGAAAAGCTCTGAAGATGTTTCCTGCTCCGAAGTGTACCCACTCAGGTGCCTCAACTGTCTTCTTTATCATATCTTCCTGGTTAAAAGTAGGGATATAATATCCTTTCTCTTTCCAAGTGCTGTCTGTTGCTACGCTATTAGCATTTAATTTCATTGTTAACCCTTTCCGCTTTATCTTTTATCCCATATATAAAAAGCTTATGTTCAAATTCCACGCTGGTGTGACTTCTCAATAGCCTCCCAGAGACCGTTGATGTATGTTGCTCCGAGTGCTCTGTCATAGAGACCGTAACCTGGCATTGCAACTTCACCCCAGATCATTCTTCCGTGGTCGGGACGGATAGGTCCGTCAAATCCTGTCTCATAAAGAGCCTTAACTATCTCATACATATCGAATGTTCCGTCAGATGAAAGGTGTGCTGACTCCTCGAAGTTTGTAGGAGAAATGAACTTAAGGTTACGAACATGTGCAAAGTGAATTCTTCCCTCAAGTGCTCTGATCATGTGAGGAAGATCGTTCTCAAGGCTTGTTCCGTATGAACCTGAGCAGAATGTAACACCGTTGTGTACGTCATCTACTGCCTTCATAAGCTTAAGGATGTTCTTCTCATTGTTGATGATTCTGGGAAGTCCGAATACAGACCAAGCGGGATCATCGGGATGGATAGCCATCTTGATATCATATTTGTTACATACGGGCATGATTGCCTTTAAGAAATAAACGATGTTCTCGAAAAGTTTCTCTTCATCGATTCCCTTGTAGAGTTCGAAGAGCTCCTTAACATGCTCCATACGCTCAGGCTCCCAACCGGGCATAACAGATCCGTTTGTGTCACCTGAAAGTGTCTCAAACATCTTCTCGGGATCGATCGCATCGATTGCTTCCTGTGTATATGCAAGAACTGTTGATCCATCGGGTCTCTTTCTTGCAAGCTCACTTCTTGTCCAGTCAAAAACGGGCATGAAGTTGTAGCAAACCATGTGGATATCTTCCTTACCAAGATTCTCAAGAGTCTTGATGTAATTATCTATATGCTTATCTCTGTCCGGTGTAGCTGCCTTGATGGCATCTGAAACGTTGACAGACTCGATTCCTGCGATGTGCATATTCTCAGCTGCAACTTCGTTCTTCAGAGCCTTAATCTCGTCCTGCTCCCAAAGCTCGCCTGCCTGCTTGTTGTAAAGAGTTGTGATAACTCCCTTTACACCGGGAACCTGTCTGATCTGCCATAACTTAACAGTGTCATATTTGCTGCCATACCAGCGAAGTGTCATTTCCATTGATACTAAATACTCCCTTCGTCTAATAAATCATTTCCTACTTTGTTAAAAAAACAGTTTTCGAACGTTAATATCCGTATACATATACAATAACTTTTTAAGCAAAAAAATAGAATTGAATATTTTGTTTCACACCTTGCAAAAATTGCCACAGGTAGTTATTATGTATTTATGAAAAATAAATTACGATCATCATTTAACACAAGACAATACATGGTATCTTCGGATTTCGAGGTCTACTACTACTCCGACAAGAACTTTACGACCCTGAAACCGCACGCCCACGACTATTATGAATGCTATCTTTTCATCGAGGGCGACGTCACCATGGAAATATTCAATCCCGAAGGCACTCCCTCCAGATACAAGATGTCTCCCGGCGATCTAATGCTGGTTCCTCCCGGAATAATGCATCACGCGCTGATGAACAATCCCGAGGCAAACTACAGACGTTTTCTTTTCTGGATAAGCAAAAGTTGCTGTAACAGGCTCATGCAGGAATCCGTGGACTATATGTATCTGATACAGAAGGCGGAAGCGTTCCACAAGTACATATATCACATGACTCCCGCCCAGTTCCATATGATAGAATCCAAATTCCTTCGTCTTCTTGAAGAAGTATCAAGTGAGAGATACGGAAGCTCAGCCTTTATACATCTGTGCCTGTGCGACCTTATTCTCACCATCAACAGGATTGTTTACGACGAAGAGAATATGAAAAGTTCAAGCGATGAGCTTACTCTTTTCCAAAATATCATTTCTTACATCGAGGGAAATATTGAGGAATCGCTTACACTTGACGACATTGCGGGCAAATTCTTCATAAGCAAGTATTATGTAGCCCACTTGTTCAAGGATACGCTCGGCGTCTCGCTTCATCAGTATATAATAAAAAAGCGTCTTGACGAGTGCCGTAATGCCATAACAGGCGGTGCAAGCATCACGGGAACTTACGAGAAATTCGGCTTTAGGGACTACTCAAGTTTCTTTAAGGCGTTTAAAAAAGAGTACGGAATGTCTCCAAAGGAGTACCAGAGTCTGTACTCGCACAACCTCATTCCGTAATGTGGCACAATATATGAAAAAATAAGGAAGTGCTGATTCAATCAGTGCTTCCTTTGATACATTATTTATGGATAAATAGATACAAGGACAGACTATGATTCAGGATATTTTACCGGCACATCTTAACAATCATTACGATCCGACAAAGACAGCGGACGAAAACTCAATAATATTATTTTTTACAAAAGAAAAAAAGCTCCTTGGGCGCCTTGACGACGGCACTCAAGAGATTTCTTTTCCAAGATTTAATGATGTAAAAAATATTTCAAAAGAAAAACTCACTTATCTTTTCAGTATAGATGATGAAGATTTCTTTTTGATGATCACAGATTCCGAAAATATGGACTTTTTGGATGTATCCGCACAAGATTCGGATTCCTACATGTTCCATGATTTCAGAAAATTCAGAAGTGCCTACTACTATCCACAAACATACGTGTACGCTGCATTCACGGCATATCAGCTCGCCGAATGGTACATGGTCACAAGATTCTGCGGTAAGTGCGGCGCCAAAAACGAGCATTCAAAAACTGAACGTGCAATGATCTGTCCAAAATGCGGCAATATCATCTATCCCAGAATAAATCCCGCTGTGATAATCGGAGTAATCGACAAGGAAGCCAATAAACTCCTTGTTACCAGATACAGAGTCGGCTACGGCCACAACGCCCTTGTCGCGGGCTTTACAGAGATCGGAGAAACTCTTGAAGAGACCGTGAGCCGTGAAGTAATGGAGGAAACCGGTCTTACAGTAACCAACATACGCTACTACAAGTCGCAGCCATGGGGCATCGCAAGCGACATCCTCGTAGGTTTCTTCTGCGAAGTAACCGGAAGCCGCGAGATCACCATGGACAACAACGAACTAAAATTCGCAAGCTGGCTGTCCCCTGAAGAGATTGAACTCCAACCACTTGAGTACAGCCTTACAAATGAGATGATGAAAAAATTTAAAGAAGGAAATGTGCAATTTTTGTAGACAGCCCTGTCACAAAGCCATCCGTTTAGAAATGTTGAAATTTCACTGTGAGGCAATAAGGCGGTTTTTCGCAGTATTTAAGTATGTTGCCATATTCAAGAGCAATAAAAAGACTTAAGTTTTCATTCTGTTCTCGCTCCAACTGTTTGAGCCCATTTATGGGGCGAGTTTTGGAGCGAAGAATGAAAGCTTAAGTCTTTTTATGCCTTGAATATCAACATACGTGGCAACAAGAAAAACCGCCTTATTGCCTCACGGTGAAAAACAACAACCTCCAAACGGATGACTTTGAGATAGGGCGTGAAAAAGGCTATAACACTAACTTGTGCTACAGCCTTTTCTATTTTATTCCACCACTTTAAGCAAGCTGCTTACGCAGTAAAGTGTCTGTCCGTTATATTCAACTCTTGACCAGCCGACATCATTATTGATGCCTGTTCGGGTAGCATTCTCACCGGCCTTCAGCGTTGCCGCAACAGTTGCATCCGGATCGGTAACGCTGGGCTTTGTTCTGAGATTAGCCTCTTCTTTGGCTGTTACCGTCTCGTTGCAGGAAGCAAACTTAGTCTTAAGACCGGAGTTATCTTCTGCAGGCTGAGTTGCCGACTGCTGCTTTGGTGCGCTTAAATCGGTAGTCAGATAGCTTGATATCGCGTAAAGTTTTTGGCCGTTATAGATAACCCTTGACCAACCGCTCGAACTTGTACCTGTACGCTGTGCCGTCTGACCGTTCTGAAGAGTCTCAACGACCTTACTGTCAGCTCCCTGACTCGGCTTGTCTCTCAGATTCGTTACACTTTTAGCCGTTACCGTTTCATCCACGGAATCAAACTTCATAAGTGCTTCAACGTCAGCAGAAGCCACCTCTCTCTCCGACGTATCTTTGGCAGTCTCTGTTCCGTTATATCCAAAGTATGCCACATCAACATCGACTTTCTTACTGATTCCGGCCACATCACCCTGATTGGTATACTGCCACATAGCGCACTGTCCGCCATATGCGGGGCCTTTTGCGATATTGGATGTGTCCTGATTGTACCATGCCATCCAGATTTTATAGGACTTCTCAATCTGTGACGTATTCCACTTCGCATCCGCTTCAAGTTCACCCTTTGAAGCATAGAATATAGGTGTATAACCTGCCTTGTGAATCTGATCAAGGAATGCTATCGCAATATTACTCCTGTCATCCTTGGTAAGATTAAACTGTCTGCTCGTCTCTTTTTCAAAGCCCTCACAGTTAAATCCCACAGGATATGTGATCGAATATTTTGAAATATAATCTTTTACCCAGTTAGCTTCTTCAACCGCTTCATCCTTAGTCACCGCTGTTGAGAAAAAGTATGCTCCGACCTTTATTCCGTTCTTCTCTGCTTCCTGCATATTGAACTTTGCATTGGTATCGGGCTTTATCTCGCCTGACGCGGAATCTCTGTAGCCGACTCTTATCATGGCAAAATCAATTCCTGTACCCGCAACCTGCGCCCAATCTATCGTTCCCTGGAACTTCGATACATCTATTCCGTAAGTCACATTGGAATTCTCGCCAACGCTGCTTGCACCGACAAGCTCTTTAATATTGATATTTGCGCCTGTCTCCTTAGGTGCTGCCGCTGTCTGAGGGTCGCTAGCCGCAACTTCTTCGGATGAAGCTTCTGTAGCCGCCTCATTTGCTTCCGTAGCCTCGGTTGTCGCTTCCACAGCAACTTCCTCTTCTTCCTCGGGAATTGACTCTTCAACCTCGGCAAGATCAAGCTCTTCCTCTTCATCCTTTGAGCCCTTAGCCAACAATGAACCTACCACGATGCCTATAACGAGCAACAAAACCGCTCCTGCTGCAATATAGATCTTAAAAAGATCTTCTTGTCTGAGTCCTCTACCCCTGCGATTTTTTCTGCCCCCTGCACTACCAAAATCTTTCTTCATAATATTACTCCCATACTTTTAGTGTGATTTCAGAACAAAAAAGCTACATCATTTGCCGATCACGGATTGATAAATCTCGTAGTCATGTTGTGAAAAGTTTACTATCGTTATCTTCATATCATAACCGGAATTATCCGAAAGCCAAGTCGTTATCGACCTAAGCGCAATTTTCGCAGCCGCTTCTTTGGGATAACCGTAAACTCCCGTTGAAATTCCCGGAAAAGCAATACTGTGAACATCATTTTCTTTTGCAAGTAAAAGCGAATTATAGTAGCAGTTATACAGGTCTGTCTCATCGCTCTCTGCACCTGAATAAATAGATCCTACCGTGTGAATAACATATTTTGCCGGAAGATTGTAACCATTGGTGATCTTTGCTTCACCTGTCCTACATCCGCCCAGGCGTCTGCATTCCTCCAAAAGCCGCACACCTGCCGCTCTATGGATCGCACCGTCAACACCACCCCCGCCAAGAAGACTTGAATTGGCGGCATTAACAATTGCATCAACTTTAATTTTTGTGATATCTCCGACGAAAAATTCAATATTATTCATATTCTCAGTTCTTCCTTAGATAGATCAAATGATAGACCGCACCGACACAGATACCGCCGCCTACTATATTTCCGAGCGTAACGGGTATCAGATTTGTGACAAAAAATCCGACGGCAGACAATCCGTCTGCAGGAATACCGTGAACAAATGATGCAAGAAATCCTGCGGGGATGAAATACATATTTGCAACACAGTGCTCAAATCCGCAGATAATGAAAAGCATAACGGGAAGCCACAGTGCAAATACTTTGCCTGCAAGTTCATCTGCCGCAAAAGAGCACCAAACAGCCATGCATACAAGAACGTTACAAAGAATTCCTCTTAAAAATGCATCTCCGAAAGAAATTGTAGATTTGGTCACGGCAGTATTCACTACCTGTGTGGCAAGATTGCCGTCATTAAAAGAATATATATGACTGAAAGCAGCAAGAGCCGCGATCAAAAAGCCTCCGACCATATTTCCGAAATAAACGATCACCCAGTTTCTGATCATTCCTTTAACAGTAGCTTTCTTTGACAAAACGGGGATTGTGATCAGACAGTTTCCTGTAAAAAGTTCAGCTCCTCCGACAAGCACCATAAAAAGACCTATAGGGAATACAACCGAGCTGATAACTCTTGCGCTTGACGGATCAGCCGCACAACTTGACGCAATCTGGCTTCCAAGACCTCCGAGCGCTATAAAAGAGCCCGCAAGAATAGCAAGCATAAAAGTTTGCAAAAATTTTCCTTCTGTCTTTCCCTTTCCGACTGATTCATACTTTGCTGCTATCTCTGCAGGTGATTTCATTATAATTTTCCTCCAAAAACTTTTTTCATAATTCGACTATCTGATTATAGCCCTCTTTTGCCATATTGAAAAGAAGCCGCACCCTGTTTTTTCAAGGTACGACTTCTCGATTGGTAATCCATTATTTATTTTTGTTATATATTGTCAAAAGACCTCTCATCAAAAGATTCGGATCTCTTATAACGTCCGCATCTATCCACTGTGCTACGACCTCTGACAAACCTCCTGTTATGACAACTTTAAGATCGTCAAAACCATATTCCCTTGTAATCCTGTCTATAAGCCCTGTAAGCATGATCCCGGTGGCTGCAACAGTCCCCGCCATCATATTTGACCTTGTATCGGTCCCAAGAAATCTGTCAGTCTCTTCGGCTGTAAGCTGTGGAAGTTTCGAAGTCCTCTCTGCCTCTGCATCAAGAGACAACTGAACTCCGGGACAAATCATTCCCCCTACAATTTTGGCATCCTCATCCGCAACCGTTATAGTCGTGCATGTTCCCAGATCACATACCATTACAGGGCTTCCATATTCTGAAACTGCAGCCGCAAGATCTGCAACCCGATCAAATCCCAAGCAGGAAGTGTCATATTTTGATACATCTATTCCTGTGTTCATTGTGGTGTTTGGAATCATTGCATCTTTTCCCGTTATCTTCTTCAGTGCCCCTGCTGTCTTATCCGTCATCTCAGTGACAACACTTGATAAAACCGAGCCGTCAAATGATCTTTCTTCTAATCCTGCCTTACTTATCAGGTATGCAAATCCTTCCGCAATCTCATCTTCTGTAAGAGCTCTGTCAGACTTAAGTCTTCCGAGTTCTCTGTAATCCGATCCGTCAAATGAACCTACAACAATATTTGAGTTACCGATATCAACCGCCAAAACTCTGCTCATGAAAATCGCCTTTCAGTGTGTTGTCTCGTTGACTTTTTGATTAATAACGCAGTATATGGATTATTTCACAAGTAATTAATCTAATTGTCAATGAGACAACACACTCTTATCCCCTGTGAAGAGCTTTGGAAAGCACCATAGCAAGTGTACCGCCCAAAACGCATCCGACAACAGCCTCGATTGTCGCCTGAACGCCTACCATGCCGATAACGAATGCCATAGGTGTTGTAGCGTTGTAATTGGCTGCAAGTCCCTGTACAAATTCAGTATTAAAGAAGAACAGGCAAAGTGAGCCCATGAAGAATGCCGTATTAAGAAGAGGCATAAGGGCGCCTGCTATGTAATAAGAAGCTGTCTTAAGCTTACCTTTGTGTATTAACTTATAAACAAATGATGTAACCGCTGCATCGAGGACTCTTGCAACAATTGCTGTCACAAACACTCCGAAAGGATTGATATTAAAGAGTGTTGAAAGAAGTCCGCTCGATCCGTTGAGCGCACCGATAAAGCTGTTGATACCAAATGCAAGACCACAGATAATGCCTGCAACAGGTCCGATCAACATAGATGCAAGTGCAACCGGAACGGTTACGATTGAAATTTTAAGTAAAGGTGTGGGAATTGTGCCTAAAAAAGTGTTACCCATGATGATGGTAACGGCAACAAGAAGTGCAGTCTCTACCATGTACTGCGTTTTTTTGCTCAGTCCGCCTAACTCCTCAGTCTTGCGGCCAAGTGATGATGTACTATCCATTTTAAATTCTCCTTAAATAATGCTGCAGTTTCAGTTCATACTAAATACCGCGCACAATAAATATATCACAGAAAAGTATTTTTGCAAGCCTTGCAATGTGCAAATACATTTCCTCAGATGAGCTTCTCTACATAAGCAGCAACATCTTCCATCTTCTGTGTAGGCTCGAAACGTGCAACAACGTTGCCTTCTCTGTCTACTACAAACTTAGTGAAATTCCACTTTATATCAGGGTTATTCTTATAATCTTTATCAATCTTTTTAAGCATTACACTCATTGCCAAAGCAGCAGGTCCTTTGCCAAATCCTTCAAAACCTTTCTGCTCCTTAAGGAACTTATAAACAGGGAGCTGATTCTCACCGTTTACATCAGATTTTTTCATCTGAGGGAACTTGGTATTGTAATGAAGCTGGCAGAATTCATGAATTTCCTCATCGGTTCCGGGTGTCTGTCCGGCAAACTGATTGCAGGGGATATCAAGGACTTCAAATCCGTTATCGTGGAATCTCTCATACATTGCTTCAATATCTTTGTAATGAGGTGTAAATCCACATCCTGTTGCCGTATTAACTACAAGAACAACTTTTCCCTTATAAGCATCGAGCTTGAAATCATTGCCCTGAGCATCTGTTACCGAATAATCATAAAATCCCATGTTATAACCTCCGTATTAAATAAAACAATGTTTACGTGTTTGTGTATCGTGTTTTGATTTAATGTGATTGTATTGCGCGCAATATAATTTGTCAATAACTATTTTTATAAAAAATCTATGAACTGCTCTCTTTCCTTTACAGGCCTTACATTTTGGGGGTATACTCAAAACAAATTTGTGATGAGATGGAGAAAAGAGATGTTAACCGGTAAAAATGTAATTCTTGGTGTTACGGGCGGAATTGCCGCATATAAATCAGCCGATCTTGCTTCAAAGCTTGTAAAGGCCCATGCCAATGTAGATGTCATTATGACAAAAAATGCGACAGAGTTTATAACTCCGCTTACGTTCGAATCGCTCACGCATACAAGATGTATAACAGGCACTTTTGAGCGCAATCACCCCATGGAAGTCGAACATATAGCACTTGCCGATAAGGCAGATGTTCTGGTCATCGCGCCTGCAACCGCCAACTGCATAGCAAAACTTGCAAACGGTATCGCAGACGATATGCTCACAACAACGGCTCTTGCCTGCACTTGCAAGAAGATAATCGCTCCTGCCATGAACACAAAGATGTTTGAAAATCCCATCACTCAGAAAAATTTAGAAACGTTAAAAAGCTACGGCTACATTATAGTAACTCCGGGCGAAGGTTTCCTTGCATGCGGCACTGTCGGAAAAGGTCGTATGGAAGAACCTGCAAAGATACTTGATGAGATAATATATGAGATTGCCCTCCCAAAAGATATGGAAGGCATAAATCTCCTTGTTACGGCGGGTCCGACCAGAGAAGCCATCGACCCTGTCCGCTATATCACAAATCACTCTTCCGGTAAGATGGGCTACGCCATTGCAATCGCCGCCGCACAGCGAGGTGCAAATGTAACTCTCGTATCGGGAAAGACAAATCTGGAAGTGCCCTCTCACATTGACTTTGTGAGCATCAATTCCGCAAAAGATATGTATGAAGCCGTGACGCAGCGTTCAAACGCACAGGATATTATCATAAAAGCTGCTGCCGTTGCAGACTACACTCCCGCTGCTTACGCAGATGACAAGATAAAAAAGAGTGCTCAGAACGGCGACTTTAAGATTCCGCTTAAGCCAACCGACGATATACTAGCGTATCTTGGAAAAAACAAAAAGAAAGGCCAGCTGTTATGCGGTTTTTCTATGGAAACAAAAGATCTTTTGGAAAATTCGAGGAAAAAGCTTGAGAAAAAGAACCTCGATATGATCTGTGCCAATAATCTTAAAGTAGAGGGCGCAGGCTTTGAAGTAGATACAAATGTAC